>OLPO01000048.1_pt1 | contig 114368 bp, 101 predicted proteins | sample 1672831 | NCBI WGS metagenome assembly OLPO01 (sample SAMEA3136728, study PRJEB25190) | human gut metagenome | reverse complement strand
CGTACTTCTAAAACTCTTTAAGTCTTTCAACTTTTAGAATCTCAGGGTTCCTTGTTTCTTGTCGTTGTTTAATTTTCAAGGTCCATTGTGCTTCCGGCGTTTTCGGTTTTACCCTCTCGCCTTAGCGCTCCGATATAATATCAAAATGAGCGACAAAAGTCAACACTTATTTTCAAAAAAATCGCATCTTTTTACGCCTTCTTGAAACGCTGCCGGGTGTTTTTTGCAGTGTAACCAAAATGCCGAAGCGCATATTCAAATTTTAGTTGAATTTGGCTCCGGCACTTTTTTCACTGTACTTTTAGGCCTTATCTGTCACTCAGCGGAAGATAAATATTGTCTTTTGACACACTTTTATAAGCAGGTCTTATAATCTTATCGGCATTTATAAGCTCTTCTATCCTGTGAGCCGACCAACCGGTAATTCGCGCTATTGCGAAGATGGGTGTAAACAGCTCCACGGGAATATCAAGCATGCTGTATACAAAGCCGCTGTAAAAATCCACATTTACGCTGACACCTTTATAAATCTTGCGTTTCTCGCTTATTATTTCCTTGCCGAGCCTTTCAACCGTATTATAAAGAGCAAAATCGCCGCTTCTGCCTTTTTCGTCGGCAAGCTCCTTAGTGAAACTCTTAAACACCTCGGCGCGCGGGTCCGAAACGGAATAAACCGCGTGCCCCATACCGTATATAAGCCCCTTCTTGTCAAACTCCTCTTTATTGAGAAGTCTGTTAAGATAGGCACGTACTTCATCCTCATCCGACGTGTCTCGTACTTTCTTTTTGAGGTCCTCCATCATACGGACAACTTTTATATTGGCACCGCCGTGCTTAGGGCCCTTAAGCGAGCACAGAGCAGCCGCCATAACTGAATAAGTGTCGGAGCCTGAGGAGGTGACGACATGAGTAGTAAAGGACGAGTTATTGCCGCCACCGTGCTCCATATGGAGAATCAGCGCAGTATCAAGAACAAGAGCTTCAAGCGGAGTGTAGCTCTTGTCGGGTCTCAGCATACGCAATATATTCTCTGCGATAGACAGCTTCGGGTCGGGGCGATGAATATAAAGACTGTCATTACAAAGATAGTGATTGTAGGCATGATAAGCATATACCGATAACATAGGAAACAAGCTTATAAGGCTCAGACACTGCCTTAACACATTATCGAGTGAAATATCAGACGCATTGCTGTCATAAGCCGCAAGAGTCAGAACACTCTTGGTCAAAGAATTCATAATATCCTTACTCGGAGCCTTCATAATAACGTCACGTGTGAAGTTTGTGGGCAAAGTTCTGAGCGACGACAAAATCGAAATAAACTCCTTCAGTTCGTCCTCGGTCGGGAGCTTGCCAAACAAAACAAGATATGACGCCTCCTCAAAGCCGAAGCGGTTGCCGTTTCTGCCTTTTATGAGATCCACAACATTTATGCCGCGGTAATAAAGTTCACCCGGGCACGGGATTCTTCCGTCGGGCGTATCCTCAAAGGATTTGATTTTAGATATTGAAGTAAGTCCGGCCAAAACGCCGTTTCCGTTTTTATCGCGAAGTCCGCGTTTTACGCCGTATTCATCATAAAGCACCGGGTCTATATAACCCGTTTCTCTGCAAATATCTGCATATTTTCCGGTATACTTCAGAATATCGTTCTTTTTGTATTTCATTTTCTCTCCTCATTTCCGGCGGTAAGCTGAAATCAGTGCCGGTATTATACCTGATTTTTACATTTATATGTAAAGTATTTCTATCTAATATTTTATATTATACCAATTTAATTAACACCTGTCAATTAACATAAAATTAAGAATTTATTAACAAAAAAATCCCCGAATGCGACAGAATGGCATTCGGGGAAGCTTTTTGCGGTTTTATCAGTCGAGGAAATCCTTGAGCTTTTTGCTACGGCTCGGGTGGCGGAGCTTACGGAGAGCCTTTGCCTCTATCTGACGAATACGCTCTCTTGTTACATTAAATTCCTTGCCGACTTCCTCAAGTGTTCTCGGATGTCCGTCCTCAAGTCCGAAACGAAGCGAAAGCACCTTTTCTTCACGTGCGGTAAGTGTTTTGAGAACCTCACCGAGCTGTTCTTTTAAAAGCAGCATAGACGCAGCGTCTGCAGGTGCCAGAGCGTCGTCATCCGGAATGAAGTCTCCGAGATGGCTGTCTTCCTCTTCGCCTATCGGGGTTTCAAGAGAAACGGGCTCCTGTGCGACTCTGAGGATTTCACGCACCTTCTCCACAGGCATCTGAAGCTCATCTGCTATTTCTTCTGCCGTCGGGTCTCTGCCGTTCTTATGGAGAAGCTGGCTGTTTGTCTTTTTAACTTTGTTGATTGTCTCAACCATATGAACGGGAATTCTTATGGTTCTTGCCTGATCGGCTATCGCTCTTGTTATAGCCTGACGAATCCACCATGTGGCATAGGTGGAGAACTTAAAGCCCTTAGTGTAGTCGAATTTATCAACCGCCTTTATAAGGCCAAGGTTACCCTCCTGAATCAAATCAAGGAACTGCATACCTCTGCCGACATAACGTTTGGCAATGCTGACTACAAGACGAAGGTTTGCTTCGGCAAGACGCTGTTTAGCCTGCTGATCCCCGTCGGCTATACGCATTGCGAGCACCTGCTCCTCCTCAGCGGTAAGAAGCGGAACACGTCCTATTTCCTTAAGATACACCTTGACCGGATCATCCATGGCAAGATTATGCGTATCGGCACTTGCTGCCGCAGCGGCATCTTGACTCTTAGGCAATTCGGTATCAAAGTTCAGATTGTCCAATTCGACATCGCCGAAATCATCAATGATTTCTATATTCATGCTTTCGATGGTTTCGTAGAGCTTATCGAGCTCTTCCATATCGAAATCTTCCTCAACTATCGCGGCGTCAATTTCCTGCGTAGTGAGCTTACCGGTCGACTTACCCTTTTCAAGCAATGCTTTTACGGAGTTTTTCTTTTCGCCCGCTGCCGCGGCAGTGGTGTGGTTTGTGTTGTTGTCCATATTTTTCCCTCACACATCTATGTATTTTTTTATTTAAACAGCTTCATAAAGTCCTCATCGGACATTTCAGACGGTTTCACATCGATATGTCTGTTCTTTTCTTTCTTGAGAACGTTTATACAATCCTCACATTCCCTGACAGAATTGGAAATATCGGTTGAAACAGTTTCTATTCGCGCAATAACGCTTATCTCCTCCGGAGTAAACTCCGATGCAAAAAAAGACAACCCAACCGGTCTACCGTCTTTAATTCGCTCCGATATTGCCGAAAAAACACGTCGGTTAAAATCGGTAACGAAAAGCTCCGGAGTCAGTTTGCTTTCAAGCTTTCGGTAAAGCTCCGGGTCGGACATAAACGACGCTATGAGTATCTCCTCTGCTTTTGCTGCCCGAAGAGCCTTTGAGCGCTGTGTGTTGACCTTATTTATCTTATCGCCTTGATTTATAACCGAATCACGCACTTCGCGATAAAATTCGTTTTTTTGTTTTTTAGCGCGTTTTGCACGTTCGATTTTAACCTGTGCAGCCACCGCGTCTTTATTCACCGAAAATTCCTCCGAAAGCCTCGAAATATATATATCAAGCTCAACCGGACTGTTAAGCGACGCCAAAACAGCTGCCGCTGCTTTTAAATAATCGCTTCTGCCGGCAGGAGACGATATATCATATTTTGAACGTTCGGAAAGAAGCGAAAACTCAACGTCGTTCGCCGCAGAATCAAGGCAACGCTTGAAGCCTTCGGCACCGAATTTTTGTATTATTTCGTCGGGGTCCTTGCCGCCGGTCATATGTATTATACGAACCTTGAGAGTTGTCTTGCCGAGTATGTTTATCGCTTTTCTTGTTGCCTTTTGGCCTGCCTCATCGGAATCGTAACAGATAAAAATTTCGCCCGCATAATGGGAAAGCAGATGTGCCTGCTCTTCCGTAAGAGCTGTGCCGAGACCCGCTACGGCATTTGTAAAACCTGCTTGGTGCAGTGAAACAACATCAAGATTACCCTCGCACAGAATTATCGAATCGCTCTTTGACTTTTTTGCAAAATTAAGGGCAAAAAGATTGCTGCCCTTTTTATAAACAAGCGTGTCGCTTGTATTTACATACTTACGGTCGCTGTCCGCATCGTGAATACGTCTTCCGCTGAAGGCAATAACATTGCCGCGCAAATCAATAATCGGAAACATTGCTCTTTTTCTAAAGGCATTGTAATAGATTTTTTTATCATACCTTTCTGATAATCTCAGAATATTTGCATCATACAGAAGCTGTTGGCTATATCCTTTTGATATGAGATATTCTATTAGTTCATCTTTTGAATCAGGAGCGTATCCGAGCCCGAAATGACGTATCGTATCATCGGTGAGTCCGCGCGAATAGAAGTACTCAAGGCCCTGCCTGCCCTCCGGCGAATAGAGCTTCGCATGGAAAAATCTTGCCGCCTCACGGTTGGCACCGTACATCTCGGTCCTTTTTTTGCTGAGTCCCGAATCATATCCGTCCTGCGGCATGGAAACACCGTGTCTGTCGGCAAGAAGCTTAACAGCCTCCATATAATCGAGATTTTCAATATTTCGTATAAAGGTTATAACGTCTCCGCCGTTGCCGCACCCGAAGCAATAATACGACTGCGTTTCTGGATAGACGGTAAACGACGGTGTTTTTTCGTTGTGAAACGGACAAAGACCCGTCAATATTTTGCCCTTTCGTTTAAGCGAAACATACGAGGAAACGGTAGATTCAATATCGGCGCGGCGGCGAAGATCATCAAGAAATTCATCGCTTAAAGCCATATAACATCACCTCTCTCAAAGATTGTCCCACCCAATCCAGGACTTAGGAATAAACAAATTATTATACACGTGAAGAACATAGCTGTCGGACATTCCGGCAACATAATCGCAAGCGGCTCTTTCGGCACCCTCGCTTAAATATATCGACTCATATTCGATAGGCATAGAAAGAGGATGATGGGCAAAATAGTCAAACAGCGTTTTTATAAGTGCCTCGGCTTTTTTCTCCTCACCCTTACACACCGGATTTGTATAGACGTTACGGAACATAAAATCACACAGCTCCGAAAACGGCTCTGTTTCATTTTTACCGAGGACTATATCGTCGCCGCTGTTGTTGATTACCGACATAACAAGCGTATTTATTCTGTCTGACTTACTCTTGCCGAGAGCTTCTCTTATATCATTCGGAATACTGTCCTCAGACAGCACGCCCGCGACAATCGCATCATCTATATCATGATTTATGTACGCTATCTTATCGGACAATTTTACTATTCTGCCCTCAAGAGTATCGGCTTCTTTACCGGTAGTATGGCAAACTATACCGTCGCGTACCTCATAAGTAAGATTGAGCCCTTGTCCGTGCTTTTCAAGCTTGTCCACAACGCGAAGACTCTGTTCATAGTGCTTAAAGCCTAACGAGCAAACATCGTTTAACGCCCTCTCGCCTGCATGGCCGAAAGGTGTATGCCCGAGGTCGTGGCCGAGTGCCACCGCCTCCGTGAGATCCTCGTTGAGTCTCAACGCACGGGCTATTGTGCGCGCAATCTGTGCAACCTCAAGAGTATGGGTAAGTCTTGTGCGGTAGTGGTCACCCGCCGGAGACAAAAAGACCTGGGTTTTATGCTTCAATCTGCGAAACGCGTTGGAATGTACTATCCTGTCACGGTCGCGCTGAAAAGAAGTCCTTATGGGACATTCGTCTTCATCTCTTTGCCTGCCCCTGCTGTTTTCGGAAAGGCAAGCTCTTTCGGACAGTGTTTCACGTTCGATTTTCATCGTGGTTTCGCGTATTACGTCAGACATAACATCACCTCTGTTCTCTGTTCAATTATATATACTCGAAAATTTACTTTTTCCCTCTTTTTATTTCAAAATTTCCGTTTCGGCATATTTCTCGCCGATTTTTTCGGCAAAAAACCTGCCGTTTGAAGTGTCGACTATCAAATTCTTTATATTATCGCTTTTTTCGCACGGAATACTGAATTTAACCTTTACGTTGTCGGCAAAATCCGCAGAAATCACCGTTCCCCCGTTTTCCGGAATAAGCGACGCAAGCTTACCGTAATAATTGTAATCCGACAATACACAGAGCTCGTCGCACTTTGCCATAGTGACAATCACACCGGAATCAAGAGCTATTTTTGCGGTATGCGAATACGCTCTGACGAGTCCTCCGCCTCCCAAAAGTATGCCGCCGAAGTACCTTGTTGCGACAACGCAGACATCTTTGACGTCGCTTTTTTCGAGAACGTCCAATACGGGTACGCCTGCCGTTCCCTGCGGCTCGCCGTCATCCGAATATTTTTTTATATTGCCGTCGCGCAATATGTATGCATAAACGTTGTGCTTTGCATCCCAATGCTTCTGCTTTATTTCGGATATAAATCCGTTCGCCTCCTCCACCGTTTGAACGGGACAAACATAGCCTATAAAACGTGACCTCTTTTCGGTAAATTCATCATGGGCTCTTTTTTTGACCGTTTTATAGCTCGGCATATCTTTCACCGCACTCCTTATAAAAATCAAGAAGCGGTACCAAAGTACCGCTTCCCTAAATTACTTATCAAGATTGTATCTCTTCTTGAATCTGTCAACACGTCCGCCGGTATCAACAAGCTTCTGCTTACCGGTGAAAAACGGATGGCATTTAGAACAAATATCAACGCGGATATTTTCTTTAGTAGAACGAGTTTTGTACTCGGCGCCGCAAGCACATTTTACGGTCGTCTCTTTGTACTCGGGATGTATGCCTTCTTTCATTATCTGTCACCTCTTTCGGGAATACATATTAAGTTACATTTTAACAGCGATAGAGATTCTATCACACTTAGCTTTAAAAAGCAAGCGTTTTTTCAAATTTTATATATCCAAAACCACAGTTTTATTAAGTCGGAGTGAAAAGATAAGCGTTTCCTTGACGGGCTGTGAAAAAATCTCCTCTGCGGCACGCTTATAAATCGAAAGCTGCCCGGAATATCTGCGCTTTAGCTCTTCCTCATCTTTCACGTTATCGGTCTTGTAATCAACAACAATCGTCTCTCCGTTTTCAAAGAAAGCGCAGTCGATAACGCCTTGGACAACTGCCTTTTCGGATGAGAACTCTTTAGGTACATCGCTGTTTAATTCGCCGAGCGGAACGGCAATTGTAAATTTTTGCTCTCTGTATATCTTATCTGCATTCTTGATTCGCTTGAACAAATTGCTTTCAAAAAATCGCTCAAGCATTTTTTTGTCTGCTGCCGTCGCCTCGACTTCCGTCAATTTACCGAGAGAAACAAGCCTTTTCGTTTCTTTTTCCACGGACTGTGCACCCATATCCAAATCACACACTTCGAGAAAATGGTGTGCTGCCGTTCCGCGCATCGCAGGAGTCATATCATTTTTACACAAAAAGTCTGGCTTGGCTGTAAAATACCAATCAAGACTGCGCGAGCTGTTTTCGACTGAAGACGCAGACATTTTTGCGGCATATCCGGAAAGACGAGAATATCCGTATACGTATGAAGTCCGTTTTTCAATATCCCTGAGCAGATTTTCATCAGGCGCGACCGCATCTTCGTCCTCGGTGATATACTCTCCGGTTGATACCGAAGTGATATACTCAACATTAAGTGAAAAATTCGGATTATGGGTGTAACGTTCGGAGACTGCCGCAAACTCTCTGAGCAACTTTGCATCTTTGTGCCACATAAGGCTCAAAATTAAGAGTTCAAGATAAGACCCGGCTTTTTTTATGAGTACGGGCGACGGTGTTTTGTCACCGCAAAGGGAGGCCCCGCATTTTTTCACGAGAGTTTCCGGTTTTTCGGAGGAGCCGACCATTATCAGCCGTTCCCTCGCTCTTGTCATTGCAACATATAAGACTCGCAGCTCCTCTGCCCGCTCGCTGTCACGTATCGCAAGACGACAGGCGCGATGTTGAAGAGTTTCAAACACTCTGCCTGTTTCGGCAACAATTCGTTTCATACCCGCTCCGAGAATTGCGGCAGTGTCGATGATCAGCGAATCCTTCAGGGAACTGGTATTCATTTTATTTCCGCAGCCTGCGATAATGACAACGGGAAATTCAAGGCCCTTGCTCGCATGGATAGTCATAATTCTTACAACATCGGCATATTCCGAAACGCCCGTGGAAGAGTCAATGCTGCTCTTGCTGTCTCTTGTACGGGTTAAATAACGAACAAAGCCCGAAAGCCCCAAATCGGAATTGCTCTCATACTTTTCAGCATATTGCAACAGCAGCAATAAATTCAAACGTCTCGTATCGCCGTCAGGCATTGACATAACTATTGACGGATATGCCGTTCTCTCATATATAGAGCGCAAGAGGTCGCTGACTGAGCAGGTGGTACTCATCTCTCTGTATTCAGTGAGACTCTTTATAAAATCATGGCACTTTTCAAGACTGCTATTTGAAACGGCGTTAAACAGATAGCCGCTTCTTTTTTGTGTTCTGATAACAGCAAGATCGTCGGGAGTAAAGCCGTACAGCGGCGATACCAGAACCGAGAGAAGCGGAATATCCTGTAACGGGTTATCAATAATTTCAAGAAACGACAGCATCACGTTTATTTCGGTGTTTTGGAAAAAGCCGCCTTTTTTCTGATAATACACGGGGATATTTTTCTTTGTAAGCGCATCGAAATAATCGTCCGCCTCGTTCAATCCCCTCATAAGTATACAAATATCCTTATACATTATCGGTCTGTACCCGGATTTTGTTTTTACAGGCATTTTTTCCGCAACCAGCTTATTTATAATATCGGCTATGTGTGACGCCTCGGGAAGATATTCACAGTCGATTTTTGATTTATCGACTATATGCAGTTCGGCGCATGGAAAGGCAGATTTTTCATAATCGGCACCCGCCTTCAGCGACTCGGAGTCATCGTAATTTATGCCGCAGCTGTCTTCGCTCATTACTCTCGAGAACACATAGTTGATGTATTCTGTAACCTCTTTGCGACTTCGGAAGTTTTCGTCAAGATTTATTTTGGCAGGATAATTTTTGCCGTTGAAGTCGGGAAGGTGCTTGCGTTTTTGCAAAAATATTTCCGGCATGGCAAGTCTGAAGCCGTATATGCTCTGCTTAACATCACCGACAATGAAAAGATTTTCTTCGTTATCGGATATTGCTCTGAAAAGCATATCCTGCGCCTTATTTGTATCCTGATACTCATCTATGAGTATTTCGGTATACTTATGCGAAAGTTCTTTTGCCAGCTCCGTTCTGTCAACTGTGTCATCATCGTTTCTGCTTACGAGCAAAGCAAGTGCCATATGCGAAATATCGGAAAAGTCATACGCATTTTGTTTTTCCTTAAGCTCTGAATAATGCCTTGAAAACAGCATAACCGCTGAAAACAGTTTAATAATTACAGCTCTGAGTGCTGCCGTATCCTCACAAAATTCATCCTCTGTGACACAAACCTCCTTTTGGAGAGATGCGTATATTTCTTTGCAATTGTCCCTGAGCGACTTAACTCGTTCCTTTAAAGGCGAGCCGGAAAAGTCTCTCGGCGCAGTACCGAGCCTTTCCGGCTTGAACCCGTCGATAAGCGTTTTAACGCGGTTCCAATCGCCGCGACGTGCCGCATCATACGTCGCTTTATAATACATACTGTCAGAGTAAACAGCCGGTAAATAGCTTGCCTCAAGTCTCGGCTCTTCGCGGAGCATAATCGCACATTTACCGAGTGTTTCGCCGCAATAACGCAGCTGCTCGATTACATCCTTTAATATTTTCTGCCCCCACGGCGTCTGCTGCGGCAAGAGTGACGGATTATAAAGCCTTACTACGCTGTTAATCCATTTTTTCGGAAAAGCGTATGCACAGGCGTTTTCATAGAGCTTATATATAACCTTGGATAGCTTATTGTCGGTTCTGCCGCTTATCAACAGCTCCGTAAGCGATTTAAACTCCTTTGAGCCTTCTTCGTAAAGCTCCTCCAGGGTTTTGTCGGCAGCCTCTTTTATTAAAAGTTTTTTTTCGTTATCATCGAGTGTGCGAAAATCCGGAGTAATGCCGACGGAATCGTAATTTGCTCTTACAAGCTTTGAGCAAAACGAATCTATTGTGCAAATGTCGCTTGCAGGCAGCATCATACGCTGTCTCGCAAGATAACGGTTGCCGGGGTCGGACTGTAAAAGCTCGGTAAGGCGCGCATTTATACGTTCCTTCATTTCGGCTGCTGCGGCCTTGGTGAAGGTAACGACAAGCAGGCTGTCAGCCGGACAAGGATTTTTTTCGTCGCATATCCGTTCGATAACACGCTCAACAAGCACCGCCGTTTTACCCGAGCCTGCCGCCGCCGAAACTAAAACCGAGCCGTCGCGAGACTCAATTGCTTTTACTTGAGCCTTGTTCCATTGTATCTTTTTTTCAGCCAACGTCGTCACCCTCCTTATTCAGTGCTTTTTTCGCATCTTTAAGCGACATTTTTTCTATTTTTCTGACGGGAGCGCCCTGCTCAAATCCGCAAACGGCATAATAATCGCAATAGGCGCACACATCACGTTCGTTTGTTTTCTCGCACGGGAGGACCTCAACATTTCCCGCCTTCAGAGAATCTGCCATTTCGCGCAAAATTCCGTCTATCTCTGTTTTAAGCCTTCCAAGCTCCGCAGCGGTCAACAAATCGCCCTTAAAGCCGCCGCTCTTTTTATCGTAAGTTACATTTATAAAACGACCGCTGACATCTCTGTCCATGCCCTCTATGACATCCTTATCGTTTACGACTATGCCGCTGAGTCTTGAATTTTTGATTTTTTGCTCAAGCACTTCTTCGCTTGTTGCTTTTCTGCCGAGAGCATCTGTGCCTTTTTTTGCGGGCATATACAACACTCCGCTCGGGAAAACATCGCCGTACTTTTCCTCTCCGTTTTCTCCGATGGCAAACAGATATATCAGCATTTGCATATTAAGACCCGAAAGCACGTCGGACAAGACAAAATCCTTTCCTCCGGACTTGTAATCTATGACACGCAAATATGTCTTGCCGTTTTTTCTCATTGTGTCCACTCTGTCCACAGAGCCTCTGATTTTCAGAAATCCTCCGTCGGGAAGCGGTACGGCATAAGGCGGAATTTCGCCGTCCTCATCTATTTTCACCTCAAATCCCGTGGGTGTGAAATCAGACACCTTGAGCTCTTCGGTAATTCGTTTAACGACTTCAAAAAGCGAGTCCGAAAGGCGGTTATAAAGATATAAAAATCTCTTTTCCTTATTTTCTTTTCCGCCCATTGTCTCGTTGAGATATTCCGATAGTAAATTTTTAACTATCCTTTTAATGTCGTTGTCTGAGAGCTTAATGAGCTGCGGCTTCGGATATAAGGATAAGACGTGTTCGAGCACAAAATGAATAACCGTACCGCTCTGCGCAGGGTCAAGCTCGGCAGTTTTTCTCGGCTTTGCGTTTAAACCGAATTTACAAAAATATTCAAACGGGCATTTATAATACGTTTCTACACGAGACGCGGAAACATACATACTCTTGCCGAATAGGGAAATTGCATTTTTCGAATCTCGGATTTTCATTTTATCTCCCGAGGCAATCCTGTCGAGAGACCTTATCCGGGATGAATACTCGTTTTTTTCGCCGAAATATTTTTTCAGCGTTACAACAAGTTCTGTATTTTCACAATAGTCGGTTGCAAGCACTTTAAACGCCGAGGCGTCGCTCTCTATGGAATACAGCGGCTCCGAAAGTGCCGTATCAAGCTTAGGTACTGTCGGAAAAGCTGTGACAATATTGTTTACTATTTCGGACGGGCGCATAGAAGTACCGTCAAAATTCGAAAGCGAATAGGTTACGTAAAGCTTTTCCGAAGGAGACGTTACGGCGCGGTAAGCCGTAAACTTCTCGTCAACAGCTTTATATTCGGCGGTTTCGGCAAGCTTCACGCCCAAAGCCCCTATCACCTTACGCTCGCTGTCGCTTAAAAGTCCCTCGGTTGAAGGGTCAAGCGGAAAGACTCCGCTGTCGGCACCGATAACAAATGCCACCTTACAGTCGGAAACCCTGATTCTGTCCGCTGCGCCGACAGTTACGCTGTCAAGCTCCTGCGGCAGCGAGCCGAGTGTCACGGCAGACAGCAGTATATTAAAAAGCTCGCTGTACCGTTTTGCCGTTATAACCGTCTCGCCTATCGCCGACGCCATTTTTCCGAGCATATCCATAAGTGTTGCCCAAACTGTATCCTGCTCCTCGCAGAGAACGGTATCACCAAACGAAACGAGGTATTCAATTTTTTCTCGCAGTCTTTCGGTAACGCCGTTTTTGATTAAAAACTCATATATGAGCCGCGACTTTTTTTCGCCGTCAGCCTCTTCAAAATCCTTTTTAAAGGCAAGTACCGGTAAAACCGATCTTTTGCGGATGTCATTCAGTCTTATCAATTTTTCTTGGCTTTTTTCGGTCACATCAAATCCGAGACCGTCGGGATTTTCCGTAAAATCTCTGCGCCATTTCGAGCCGTCGATGTTCCATAAAAAGGCGTAATTTTCGAGCTCGGATATTTCATCACCCGACAAGGCGGTAAGACCCGTTTTCAAAAGCCTCATAAAGCTTTCCGTGGAAAAGCCCTCGGCGCAAAGTGCCAGTAGGCATTTGACGAATACCATTACAGGCTGAATACCGATAGGCCGGCGCTTATCCTCAAACATCGGAACACCGTATTTTTTAAAGCTCTCGGAAAGTTCCTTGTCGTATGTTCCTGCAGTACGCTCTATAACGGCTATATTGCGGCATCGAAGCGTGGGATTACACCTTAACAGCTTTTTAATTTCACAAGCAACAAAATCCGCTTCATCAGCTCTGTTTCCCGCCGCGCACACAACTATGTTATCGCATTCTTCTTTATATGGTTCGGATTCTTCGCCGCACAAATACTTTTCAAGATAAACAAGCTCGGGGCTTCTGCCGTCCTCTTTAACATTTAGTATTTCGGGAGACGAAACGCCGACATTTTGCTCTGCGGCGCACTTCTTAAGGTGTGAAAACTCCGAATTTACGTTTTCGAAAACGTAAACGCCCTCACGAGATAAGTCTCGGTCTGTGCAAAGAGAAATAAAGACATTTTCGGCTTTCGGCAAAATACTTTTAATACAGTTCCGTTCCTGCTTTGTAAAGCCGCAAAATGCATCAAAATAGACGGCTTTTCCGTCAAAAAAGTCGGTTTCCGATATCATATCGGCGGCAATAGTTAACAAATTCTCATCATCAAAAAAGCTGCGGCTCACTAAGGCATCATACGATGCCGCAATAAGTGAAAGCTCCGAGAGCTTTTTACCGAGTGATTTATTTCCTGTCTTGCCGGAGATTTCCGCAATCTCGTCAGGAGTTACGGCACACTGCTTAAGCTCGGTTACGAAAGTCAGAAGGTTCGACAAAAGCGCAGGCTTGGACGAAAACCTTTTAAAATATTCGAGCTTTCCCGACAGTGCCTCAAGTGAAAGACTCATCAACACTTTGCGCGTGCCGTCGTCGATTGTCTTATTGAGTGCCTTGCCGTACTGCTCGTTTATTACGAAAGCAAGGCGCGTAAAGCTCAATATATCTACGTTAAGCATTTTTTGCGCGCCTATTTTTTCGAGAATACTGCGTTCACTCTCAAACGAGAACTGCTCGGGCACTATGAGTATACACTTTTTATTTTCGGACGCTCTCTCTGCAATAAGAGCTCTGATTTTTTCAGTTTTGCCGCTGTTGTTGCGACCGATTATAAAATTAAGCATTTCGCACCCCCATCTATGCTGTTAATATCAAAAATCAATATATCTCAAAAAATGCCGACGAATGCGGTTTTAAAGAGACAGTAACGTCATTTTCACATTTTGGAATATCTTTTCTCGCCCATAAATCGCGAACCGCACGGACGTTCTCAATACCCAAATCCAAAAAACTTAATTTATAATGTTTTTCTTCATCGGAAAGATTGAAAACCGCAACCGCAGTACAGTTTTCGATTTTTGTCTGCCACACGGCAATGCCGCCTTTATTATATAAAAACAACGGTTTTTCGGAGTTTTGGTTCACATTTATAACTTCGGGATTTGTGACAAGAGACAGAGTATAATCATCCGTAAGGCGAAGCTCGCCGCCGAAAAAAAGCGGAGAGCGAAAAACAGCCCACAAGGTCATCATAGTTTTTTGCTCTTCCTTTGTAAACCCGGAATCACGCCCCATATCGCCCATATAAGAGCCGTCTATACAGAGCTTGCCGAGCGGCAAAATGTCGCAATCGGGAAATGAGCCGTCTTTCACATACGGATACCACTTTTCGCAGAGTGAAAACATATTGAGAAGCTTATCCCATCTGTCCCAAAAATCGCCCGAAATACGCCACATATTTGCATTTTCCGAGAGATGCTCGGCTTTGTTTAACGGTGCGGGACCCGGCGACAGGCTCAGTACCATATCTCTGCCGGAACGGTCTATTGCGGCACGTATCATTTCTATTTCTTTTTCCGCGGAATACGGGTTTTGCGGACTGAATTCGGTATTTGCTATATCATCGACTTTTACAAAGTCAACGCCCCAAGAGGCATACAGTTTAAAAAGAGAATCGTAATATTCTTCAGCCCCTCTTTTTTCCGTATCCACCCCGTACATATCGGTATTCCAAGGACACAGCGAAAACTGAGAAGCAATGTCGCGCGCACGGGCAGTTGTGCCGTAAATACGCGTATTTCGGTGAACCGCCTGACGCGGAATACCTCGCATAATGTGGATACCGAATTTAAGCCCCATAGAGTGAATTCTATCTGCAATCGGCTTAAATCCCGCGCCGTTTGCGGAGGACGGGAAGCGATTTACCGCCGGGATAAGCCGCGAATATTCGTCCATACAAAGGTCGGCAAAGTTATTGTATACATTGCCCTTAGCTGCCGGCTCATACCACTGTATATCGCAGACAACATATTGATAGCCGTATTGCTTTAATCGGTCACGCATAAACTCGGCATTTCCAAGAAGCTCATCTTCGGTTACGCCTGCACCGTAGCAATCCCAACTGTTCCAACCCATAGGAGGCTTTTTTATAAAGTCCTTCATATCTTCACCCTGTAATCATTTGCTTTATTATACAATATAAGGCACAACAAAACAACCGAACTGAAAAAAATAATGAGTCAAGAAAAAAGCCGGCACAGATAAGGCCGGGCGTTCATAAGGCAGTATTAAATGATATATTTTTGATGCAATAAAAGATAAGCCCCTCAGATGAGTTTCGGCTCATCTAAGGGGCTTATTATTGTTGTACAAAAGATGTTCTTTTGAAGCAAAACTGCCTTATAAACACTCAGCCAACGGTCAAAAGTCAGCGAAATTATTTCTTTTCTTTGCCGTTTAAGGCCTCGGAAAGCGTATGCCAACCGAGAACGGCACATTTTACACGCGCCGGCATATGTGAAATATCACGAAGTGCGGACGCCTCTTCAAGACCTTCTATCTCATCCTCGGTAGCTTCGCCCTTAATCATTTTAATAAATGTATCACCGAGCTTTAACGCATCTTCCTTTTTCTTGCCTATAATCATACCGAGCATAATATCCGCAGACGCCTGCGAGATAGCACATCCGTCGCCGACAAAGGCGCCGTCGGTTATTGTATCTCCGTCGGTTTTAAGCTTGAGCCATATGTCGTCACCGCAGTTGGGGTTAACGCCCTCCAAAACTATATCGGCGTCGGGCAAATCGCGCTTAAACTCCGGATGAACATTGTGCTCCGTCAGTATTTCATTATAAAAGCTTCTATTCTCCATAACCCATACGCTCCCTTATCGTTGCTACGCTGTCGGTAAATTTATCGACTTCGTCCTCGGTATTGTAAAAAGCAAAGCTTGCCCTTGCTGTGGAATTAAGTCCCAAATGCGTAAGCAGCGGCTGCGCACAGTGGTGACCGGCTCTTACGGCTATCCCGTCCGCAGCCAATATTTCGCTTATATCATGCGGATGTACATTGTCAATCGTGAATGTAACTATTCCCGTATGCTCGTCGGCATTTTCCGAACCGATAATATTTACGTGAGGAATTTTTTTCATTTTTTCGATTGCACGTGAGGTAAGTGCAATTTCACGCTCACCTATATAGTCAAATCCGACTTTTTCAATATAATCTATTGCCGCCTTGAGCCCTGCGGCACCTGCGGCATTTACTGTACCGGCCTCAAATTTGTGCGGCAACTCGGCATACACAGCCGATGTGCGCGTAACGGAATCTATCATCTCGCCGCCCGACAAAAACGGAGGCATTTTTTCGAGTAATTCCTCTTTGCCGTAAAGAACGCCTATGCCCATAGGAGCCAAAAGCTTATGACCCGAAAAAGCGAAAAAATCCGCGTCGAGGTCTGTGACGTCAACCCTCATATGCGGTGTGCTCTGCGCTCCGTCAACAACCATAACGGCGCCCTTTTCGTGAGCGAGCTTTGCAATTTCTTTTACAGGATACTCTCTGCCGAGCACGTTTGAAACCTGCGTCATTGCGACAATTTTCGTTCTGCTTGTTATAAGCTCTTTCACCTTTTCAAGGTCGATGCTGCCATCCTTAGCACATTCGATGAATTTAAGCTCGGCACCGCAGGTTTTAGCCACCATTTGCCAAGGCAAAAGGTCGCTGTGATGCTCCATTATCGAAACAACTATCTCGTCGCCCTTTTTAACATTTGAAAGCCCATAGCTGTATGCAACAAGATTAAGACTTTCCGTGGTATTTCTTGTAAAAATTATCTCGTTGCTCTTTTCGGCACCTATAAATTTTCGAACGGCTTCTCTTGCGTTTTCGTAGACCTCGGTGGCCTCGACACTCAAAGAGTAAAGTCCGCGCAGAGGGTTTGCGTTGTAATTTTTGTAAAAATCGCCCTCGGCGTCAATAACGCATTGCGGACGCTGTGAAGTCGCGGCATTATCGATATAAATTATTTTATTCTGCATAAGCAGCGGAAAATCATTTCTGTAATCGTAGTGCATTTTAAAGATCCTCATCAAGTATTTTGATTATGAGCTTTTCGGTTTCTTCGTCGCCCGTTTCGCGGGCCAGACGCTCAATTGCGGCTCTCGCAAGAATATTTTCAGCCTCGGCTTTTCCTATACCGCGGCTCTCAAAATAAAACAGCGTTTCATCGTCAAGCTCGCCTATTGTTGCGCCGTGATTGCCGACGACGTTTTCTTCGGCGCAAAGAATAAGCGGCACGGTTTTATTTATAACGCCGTCGCCGAGCATTAAAACAGTCTCTTTTTCGTTGCCTACGGAGTCGGACGAACCGGTTTTAAAGTCAATTGTGCCTCTGAATATTTTTGAAGAAGAATCCTTCAGCGCACCGCTTGCGTTTATTTCGCTTTCGGTGCTCTTGCCGTAATGATTTACGACAAGATTTATATCTACCGTCTGCTCCCTTTGGCCAAGATAGCCTATGTCGGATTTGAAGCTGCTCTTATCTCCCGTAAGCTCAATGAGGCTGTCGGAATAAATATCTCCTTTGCCCGGGAAAACCTGTAAAAGCTCTACCCTGCCGCTTTCATCGCAGAAAGACGTTACTTTATTGTAAACAAGTGACTTTTCTCCGCTTCTTTGCACCTGAATAAGACGCACAAGAGCATTCTCTTTTACGTTAAGCTCTGTTTCGACAGCAAGATTATTTTCCGTCGAAAGAACTTCTATAACGGTAACCGAGGTTTCGCTTTGAGCATTTATCGTAACTTTCTTGCGGCTGAATTCATTTTCGCCGTTTACCTCGACACGCACTACCTTTTTGCGTTCCGTTACATCAACAGTAAGCGGAGACATCTCGGTTGTGCCGTTTTCGTCCCAAGAAAGAGCCGTTTCATTTACGCCGAGCCGATTCCAAGTCCGTGTCGGAAGTCTGTTTATCAAAGTCATATAATTCACCCTTTCAAAAAGACCTTTAGCCTATACTGCCTTTCATTTCAAGCCTTATGAGGTTATTCATTTCAACGGCATATTCGACGGGAAGCTCTTTTGAGACATTATCCGCAAAGCCGCTTACTATAAGGGCGCGTGCGTCCTCCTCACTCATACCGCGGCTCATAAGGTAAAATACAGCTTCGTTGCTGATGCTGCCGATTTTGGCTTCGTGACCGACTGCGGCATCTTTAGTGCGTATATCCATAGCCGGTATTGTGTCCGAGCGCGATTGCGAATCAAGCATCAGAGATTGGCACGAAACCGATGACTTAGTCCCTTTTGCGCTCTTTTCGACAACAACGCTGCTTCTGAAGGTGCTTATTCCGCCGCCCTTGCTTATTGAACGGGTATTCATATAAGAGCTTGTATTTTCCCCTACGTGAACAACCTTTGCACCCGTATCAAGATTTTGACCCTTGCCGGCAAAGGTGACGCCCGTAAACTCCATACGGGAATTATCGCCCTTTAAAATGCTCATGGGATAAAGGCAGCCGACATGTGAGCCGAACGAACCCGAAACCCACTCGATAACGCCGCCCTCTTCAACAAGAGCACGCTTGGTGTTAAGGTTATACATATTTTTAGACCAGTTTTCAATAGTTGAATATCTGAGCTTGGCATTTTTCTTGACAAACAATTCAACGCAACCCGCGTGAAGGTTTGCAACATTGTATTTCGGTGCGGAACAGCCCTCGATGAAATGTAGACTTGCGCCCTCATCGACAATTATAAGCGTATGCTCAAACTGCCCTGCGCCCTTTGCGTTAAGTCTGAAATACGACTGAAGCGGAATTGAAACCTGCACACCCTTAGGCACGTATACGAACGAGCCGCCTGACCAAACAGCACCGTGAAGAGCGGCAAACTTATGGTCGCGCGGAGTTACAAGCTTCATAAAATATTTTTTTACCATATCGGCATACTCGCCGTTCATGGCACTCTCCATATCGGAATACACAACACCCTGAGCCGCAACCTCATCTTTCACATTGTGATACACAAGCTCCGAGTCGTACTGTGCACCGACACCTGCGAGAGATTTACGCTCTGCCTTTGGAATACCGAGTCTTTCAAAGGTGTCCTTTATATCTTTAGGCACGTTTTTCCAATTGTTTTGCATTTTTGTGTTGGGGCGAACATATGTCGCGATATTAGCTATATCAAGTCCGTCAAGAGAAGGTCCCCAATTTGGCACCTTCATCTCGTTATATATCTGCAAGGACTGAAGACGGAACTGCTGCATCCAAACAGGGTCGTTTTTCTCCTTGGAGAGCTTGTCGATAATTTCTGGAGTAAGTCCGCTCTCCATACGATAAGCGTCGTGCTCCTCATCGCGTATATCATAGACGCTGCGGTCAATGTCTTCAATTTGACTTTTCTCTTTCATTTATAATCACCAGCTTTTCCATGGGATAAATCAGATATTGCCGAAGCCGTTTTCATTTATTTCCCCGACAAGCGACGCATCGCCGTTTTTGACTATAACGCCGTTTTCCATAACATGAGTTTTGTCAACGGTCAAGGCTTCAAGTATTCTCGTGCTGTGAGTTATGATGAGCAATGAGCCTTTTACTCTCTCTCTGTAAAGCTTTACTCCGTTTGAAACGGTACGAACTGCGTCTACATCGAGACCGGAATCGGTTTCATCAAGAATCGCCAGCTTCGGCTCCAACATAAGCATTTGAAGTATTTCGGCTTTTTTCTTTTCTCCGCCGGAAAAACCCACATTTAAATCTCGCTCGGCGTAAGACTCATCCATTGAGAGAAGCTTCATGGTTTCAGAGAGCTTCTTTTTAAAATCCCAAAGGCGCAGACGGCTGCCTGTTTTCTGCTCAAGAGCACTTCTTATAAATGCACTGAGAGTAACGCCCGGTACCTCAAGAGGATTTTGGAACGACAAAAATATACCCTTGTTGGCTCTTTCGTTAACGGGAATATCTGTTATATTCTCTCCGTCAAATATAATTTCGCCGCTTGTGACGGTATATTCCGGATTACCCGTTACGGCGTAGCCGAGCGTGGACTTACCTGTTCCGTTCGGACCCATAAGAACGTGTGTTTCATCTTTTCCGACCGTAAGATTTACACCGTGAAGTATCTCTTTTTCACCTGCACTGACGTGAAGGTCTTTAATTTCAAGCAGATTGTCGTTTTTCATATTACATCATCCTCGTTTTCTTTGTGGGAATCACATTTACAGCATGAGTTCTTTTGTTTATTTTTAAGCTCGAGAACATCTTTAAGCGTATAGCTGTTAACATATTCTTTTATATGCTCCTCAAGTCCGAGCCAAAACGGATAAGTATAACAGGAATCTCCCCTGTCACACTTTTTCCCGTCTTTTGCAAGACAAGATACGGGAGTAAGCTCGCCCTCGGCGGCATATAGGATTTCACCGACCTTGTAATTCTCCGGTGCACGCTTTAATTTATATCCGCCGGTTTTTCCGATGGCACTTTCGACAAGCTCGTTTTTTGAAAGCTCGGTCATAATGCTCTCAAGATATTTTCGGGAAATGTCCTGTCTCTCCGCGATATCTTTAAGGCTTATATATTTATTGCTGCCCTGCTCTGCCAAATCCAGCATAACCCGCAGAGCATATCTGCCCTTTGAAGATATCATCATAAAAAGCACTCCTTTCCACGCCGTTTCACAACAGCGAAACAGCCGATTACAGCACAAAAGACAGTAAATTGTTTTAATCTCCTATCTTTCCACTGGCAATTATACTTCCCAACTCCCACTTTGTCAATAGGAATTAACGCCGTTTACAAAAATGAACATATTATATAAAAAGTGTATTTACGCGCAAAAAGGCAGCCCGCAAAAGCGGACTGCCGAAAAGCTTTTTTAAATTACGCTCAACGAACACGAAAAATCGTGCAAAACGGCTCACTCTTAATAGAGGGTGCTTGCGTTTGAGCTTGTAGTAGATGGAGTCTTGCTGTTATACTTTGAGTTAACGGCATAGGTTTTGAGAAGCTTCTCCTGGTTCTTAGAGGTCCACTTAATCACAGACTTGTTAACCTTTTTTGCATAGTCTCCCGTATCGGAAACAAGCTCTTTATCAAATTCCTCGAACTTAGAGGTTGCAAGAGTGCTTCTGACCTTTGCCTTCCATACGGTTTCATCGGCTGTGCCTACAAAGTACATAATATGATAGCCGTACGTTGTTTCGATTATATCGGTATCGCCTGGTTTTCTTGATGAATCAAAGCACCAGTCGTTAAACTGAGTAACCATCTGACCGGGCTTAACATTCTCATAAAGGCCGCCTTTGGTATTTGAACCGGTGTCATCGCTGTTGCTGTTTGCAAGAGCCGCAAAATTATCCTCTGTGGGATTTGCAAGATACTGGTCGTAAACCGTCTTGGCCTTATTATAATACTCTGTCTTTTGCTCATCGGTAAGATTTGCGGTAGTTCCGCTGCTGTCTGTCGATTTGAACTGGAAGAGAATATGACGTACATTTACAGCCCTTGTTTCGTCAAGATGAGCCGTGGCTGTAATATACATTACAACATAACCGCCGTCAACCTCTATAACACCTACTTCGCCGACCTTTCTGTCGGAGGAAACCGCCCAATCGGCTGCAGCCGAACCGAGCGAACTGCTGATTGAAGAATATGTTGTATCCGACAAAACAACTGAGGATGAAGTGAGTGAAGAATTATAGCTCTGAGCCTGCTTGAGAAGGTCATCCGCGCTCTTTACGTTTGCCGCGTATTTATCGGCAGAAGCCTTTGCCTCGCTCATGGCAGCGGTATTTGCCGCCGTTTTTTCCTCATCCGTGGCATTGCTGTCAACATTTGCATTAGCCGATACTTTAAACGCAGATACGGAAAGAGTGGTATAATTATTCGGATTAGCCTCATACTCGGCTGCTATCTCATCATTCGTTATCGCATCCGATATTTCGGACTGCTTCTGCTGTGCATACTTGGATGCAAGCGTGCTGTCTTCAAGAGCGGCTCTGAGAACCTTTTCGGTTACGCCCTTGCCGTATATTTTCTGAATATAGCGGTCAAGCGAAAAATCGTTGTTGTCGGCACTCTTCTTGATGCTTGATACTCTCTCGTCAATCTCGGCCTTTTCTTCGTCATTGAGAGTAAGACCGTTTTTCCTCGCCAAATCCGCATATGCCGTATAGGACTGCATATAATTCAGTGCCGAAACCCTGAGAAAATCTGCCCAAGTCTTGATTTCCTCATCTGTATTAAGACTTGAAGTATCACCTGTATATTCCTGATCCATGGGAGTTTTTGATGTATCATAGCCGGTATACATCTTGCCCATACCCTTGCCGTAATATGTATCATACTGATTCGACATATTATAATAATAATTATAGAGCGTCATATAATAGTAATTATATGTTGCCACGGTATCTTTTTCAGAGCCGAATTTAGCGGTTTTAAGCACCTTTTGCGGAACACCGAAGAAATTGAGTATACCGCCGACGGCCGCAAGACAAATAGCCACGGCAAGGACAATAGCTATAACCTTTCCTACTATTCTGCCGGCCTTTGCTGCCTTAGGATTCTTTTTAGTCTGCTTTTTGGCAGCCTTGGCCATACGCTGCTTACGTTCTTCTCTGTACGCTTCGGCAGCGCTTTTTTCACGTTGCTTGTTTTCCATCAAGTTTTCATCCTTTACAAAATGATCTTCAGTGAAATACTGATAAACAGATACATTTTATACTATTTTTTAAAAAGTTACAAGACAAAAAGACAAATTTTTAGCAAATTTAAAAATTGTTAACAGTTTTGGGGCGTCGGTCAAAAGAAGCCGATTGCTTTTATACAGTTGTCAAATATATTTCTTGACATACTTTTTGCACACAATTATAATAGATGAATGATATTTTATATGAAATTATCACAAACAGTTTCATACATTGAAAAGAGGGAGATAATGAAAGCTGAGACAAAAAGTCCGCTCAAGAAAAACGGCGCAGCAGACAGCAAATTATCCGGAAGAATTTGGTTCAACATTTGTCTTTTCGGATTTACGGGTCAAATGGCCTGGACGCTTGAAAATATGTATTTCAACACATTCCTTTACAACACGGTTTACGAGGGTGGTAAAGTAACCGGCTCGCTCTCGTCAATGACGGCAATAAAGCTTATGGTAGCATTCAGTGCCGCAACGGCGGTTATTACCACATTTATAATGGGTAATCTGTCAGACAGAGTAAACAAGAGAAAAATATTTATTTCTCTCGGCTACATAATTTGGGGTATTACAACCGGAGCATTCGGTTTTATAACAAAAGACAACATAGGCAGCCTGTTCGGCATCTCCGATTCTTATAAGGTTATCACCGCCACCGCCGTGACTGTAATCGTTATGGACTGCGTTATGACATTTTTCGGCTCAACAAGTAACGACTCGGCCTTCAATGCATGGATAACGGACATTACAACTCCGAAAAACAGAGCTACTGCCGAGAGTGTGCTTGCCATATTGCCGGTTGTTGCGATGGTAGTTGTAATCGCCTTCGGCGGTATGATAGACGCAATCGGCGGATATCCCGTATTTTTCTTTGCCATAGGCGGATTTGTTATTGTCTGTGGTATTCTCGGCTTGTTCACGCTTAAAGATTCTCGAAGCGGAGTACATGAAAAAAGCGGTAATTACTGGAAGGACCTTATTTACGGCTTCAAGCCGTCCGTAGTGAAAGAGAACAGCAAACTCTATCTTGCGTTCATAGCTATATGTCTTTTCCAAACGGCAGTTCAGGTATTTTTCCCATATCTTTTAATATATCTTCAGCACAGTCTCGGATTTAACATTGAAGATCTGCTTGGTTACGTAACCAAGCCCGTGCTTATTGCAGCGCCGTTTGTAATAATCGCGCTTGTCGCCGTAATAGTACTTGTCGGCAAGCTTATTGACAAAATAGGCAAAAACATTCTTTTATTTGTTGCAATAGCACTGTTTACAGTCGGACTTTTTGCCGCTTCATTTATGCATACCGCCGGCAAATTTGCTCTTGCCGCAATACCGCTCTTTGCAGGATACGGTCTGCTTGGCATAATGCTTAATTCAACTGTACGCGACTACACCCCTGAAGATAAGACAGGTCTTTTTCAGGGAATCAGAATGATATTCTTTGTGCTTATACCGATGATTGTAGGCCCGTCAATAGGCGACCGGGTTTGTAAAGCGTATGCCGGCGGAACATATGTCGGTGATGACGGACTGTCAAACTATGAGCCGTGCGCACAGATGTTTTTAGCGGCGGCAATAGTTGCGTTGCTTGTTTTAATACCGTGCATTATACTCCGCAAAAAAGGAATTAACAAAAACACGGATATTAAAGCATAAGTCTTAATCAGAAGGCTAATCAATATAAAAAAGAACCTTGCGATTCAGCTGAGAGCCGAGTCGCAAGGCTTTTTTACTGTCAAACGGTGTTGCGTAAAAACATAACAATATGCGATTATTCCAAAATAATTTTATAAAATACCTTTTTGCCCTTTTTGACTATTATACTGCCGTCCGAAAAATCATCGGCACAGACGGTTTCAACGGCAGAGGCAACTTTTTTATCATTTACGGAAACTCCGCCCTGCTCTATAAGACGTCTGCCCTCGCCCTTTGATTTAGTCATACCGGCTTTAAAGAGAATGTCGTTTACGGCAATTTTTCCGTCGGTAAGATCATCTTTTGAAAGAGTGTAAGAAGGCATATTGTCAAGGTTTCCGCTTCCCGAGAACAATGCTCTTGCGGTCTGCTGAGCTTTATTTGCCTCTTCTTCGCCGTGAACAAGTTTTGTAAGCTCAAAAGCGAGTATTTCTTTGGCGGTATTAAGCTGGCTGCCCTCCCACTTATCCATCTTGTCAATTTCTTCAAGGGGCAGGAAAGTCAACATTCTGATGCATTTGAGAACATCTGCATCGGCTACGTTTCTCCAATACTGATAGAACTCAAACGGAGAAGTTTTATTGGGGTCAAGCCAAACCGCGCCCGACTGAGTTTTGCCCATCTTCTTACCCTCTGAATTCAAGAGAAGCGTTATGGTCATAGCATAAGCGTCTTTGCCGAGCTTCTTTCTTATAAGCTCAGTTCCGCCGAGCATATTGCTCCACTGATCGTCGCCGCCGAACTGCATATTGCAGCCGTAATGCTTAAACAAATGATAGAAGTCATAGGACTGCATTATCATATAGTTAAACTCAAGGAACGAAAGTCCCTTTTCCATTCTCTGCTTATAGCACTCGGCTCTCAGCATATTATTGACCGAGAAACAAGCACCGACATCACGTAAAAGGTCGATGTAGTTGAGCTTCAAGAGCCAATCTGCGTTATTTACCATTATTGCCTTGTCGGGCCCGAATTCTATAAAACGCTCCATCTGCTTTTTAAAGCAATCGCAGTTATGCTGTATGGTTTCGGGAGTCATCATAGAACGCATATCGGTTCTGCCGGACGGGTCGCCGACATAGCCTGTGCCGCCGCCTATCAAAACGACCGGCTTGTTGCCTGCCATCTGAAGTCTTTTCATAAGGCAGAGCGCCATAAAGTGCCCTACGTGAAGAGAGTCCGCCGTCGGGTCAAAGCCTATATAGAAGGTTGCTTTACCAGCGTTTACAAGCTCGCGTATCTCATCTTCGTTAGTTACCTGAGCTATTAAGCCCCTGGCTTTTAATTCTTCGTAAATTTCCATTTCAATTCTCTCCTTTAATTATCGACATAAAAAAAGCCCTCTGTCAAAAGACAGAGGACGAAAAATCGCGGTACCACCTCGGTTTGCCTTTCCCTCACGGAAAAAGCCTCGTGAAGTTATAAAAACTTCGGCAATTAACGCTTGCAAAACGGCATAACCTACTGTGCTTCGGAAATGCGGCTCCGGGACGTAACTTCAAAGAGCTTTTTACCGTTTCGCAGCAACCAACGGCTCTCTTAAAAAAATTTACTCTTTTACCTTGACCCTTCGCGGCCTGTATAAATATGTGCCTATTGTACCATTAAAAAAATATTTGTCAACCTTTAATCGTCAATTTCGGCAGACGAGAGTAATTCCTCTGCGCTGTTTAAAATGCTTTGAGTAACGGTGAGGCCGCCCATTATCCTCGCAAGCTCATACTTTCTGCCGTTATAATCGAGAGAAGCTATGCACGTGTAAGTGCGCCCGTCCTTCTCTTCTTTTGAAATAAGCTTATGCTCATCGGCAAAGGCTGCTATCTGCGCCAAGTGAGTTACGCATATAACCTGATGTGTTTTTGAAAGCTCTTTCATTTTTGCGGCAATTTTTAACGCCGCTCTGCCGCTCACACCGGAATCGATCTCGTCAAAAATGAGCGTGTCGATGTCGTCAAGCTCAGACAATACGCACTTAATGGCAAGCATAATTCTTGAAAGCTCGCCGCCCGATGCTATTTTTGACAAAGGCTTAGGCTCCTCACCGGCATTTGCCGAGAGTAAAAACTCAATATTGTCTATGCCGTTTTCATAAAGCTCGCCGACAGAATCATTTACAATAAACTTAACCGACGGCATATCGAGAAATGCGAGCTCTCTTTCGACATCGGCGGAAAACTTTTTGCCGGCTTCAAATCTGATTTCGGAAAGTTTTTTTGCCGCGGCGAGAGCCTCGTTATATGCTTTTTCGGTTTCTGCGCGCAGCTGCTCTGCTCGCTCGTCCGAAAAAGACAAAGCGTCTCTCTCTTTTTCGGCATTTTCAAGATAAGCGAGTATATCTTCTTCGCTGTCGCCGTATTTTTGGGATAATCTGTAAATGACGTCAAGACGCTCCTCGGCTCTTTCGGTCTCATTGGGGTCATAGTCGAGCGAATATATTTTGTCGCGAAGCTCCTCGGTATATGCGCTGAGGTTCATTGCGGCATCATTGACACCGTTTGCCGTCTCGGTAAAATCCGAAGAATAATCTGCCGCCGACAGCAATTTTGACGCAGCATCAGCCGCAACATCGGCAGCACCCGGCATTTCACCGTCGCCGTTAAGCGCGGCATATGCCGTATGCAGCAAGTCGAGGACCTTTTCGGCGTTTCTGAGAAAACCGAGCTTTTCGGTCAACTCGTCTTTTTCACCCGGCCTTATATCCGCCTTTTGTATTTCCTCAATCTGATAATTAAGTATATCAAGCCTGCGGTTTTTCTCATTTACATCTGTGTTGAGGGATTTCAGCTCGTTTTCCTTTTTGATATACAGCGAATAAAGTTCTTTGAATTCATTAAGCTCTCTGCCGCTGCCTGCGAGCTTATCAATAAAAGAACAGTGCGTCTCCGGCGACAAAAGGCTTTGATTATCAAGCTGACCGTGAATATTTACAAGCTGCACACCCAATGCTTTAAGCATGGAAACGGTCGCCGGCATACCGTTTATGCGGCATACATTTTTGCCGTCAGGGGTTAATTTGCGGCTTACAATCAGCGTATCGTCTTTTTCTATACCGAGCTTTTCAAGTTCGTTTTTTACATTGTCGCCGACATTTTGAAATTCGGCGCACACCGACGCGCTGTCGGCACCGCTTCGTATAAGCTCACGCGAGGTACGCTCGCCCAAAATTGCGTTAAGAGAATCTATAACGATAGATTTACCGGCACCGGTTTCACCTGTCATTACGTTAAATCCGTTTTCAAAATCAATAGACGCGCTTTTGATAACGGCTATATTTTCTATCTGCAAATTTGAAAGCATTTTTTCAGTCTCCGTTCAGCATTGCTTTTATCTGTAAAGTAAACTCCCGCGCCTCAGAATCGCTGTGGCAAAGCACAAAGATAGTGTCGTCGCCTGCCAAAGTTGCAACTACCTTTTCAAGCTTCATTGCATCAACCGCGGCTGCCGCAGCATTTGCTGTTCCCGAAAAGCACTTAATTGCGCAGATATTACCTGCGGCTGCCACCGAAATTACCGACTGTGAAAAGATAGAATAAAACTTAGCACTGTCATCATCGGAGCCGCTGCTGCCGACGGAATATTTTGAACGTCCGTTTTTTACAGGTGTTTTTATGAGCTTCAATTCCTTTATATCGCGCGAAACGGTAGCCTGTGTTACATTGTATCCGTTCTTTTTAAGAAGCTCCAAGAGCTCGTCCTGCGTAGTAACGGCGTTTTCGGTTATAAGCCTTAAAATAAGCTCATGTCTTTTCTTTTTCAACTTATGCCCTCCTCTGTGCCAATTTACTGTTAAGCACATCAATAAACGATTCGTTTTTAATTCTGATGAAGTCCGCGTAGTATTTTGACTTGCCTACTCTTACGCAGTCTCCCGGTCTCAGCTCTACGGAATCGTCGCCGTCACATGAAATTCTGATTTTATCGGACGTATTTTCGGGAATTTTCACCGAAAGCACGGAGTCGTTGCCGAAGATAAGCGACCTTGCAAAAAGTGAGTGTGTGCAGATAGGCGTTAAAAGTATACTCTCGATTTTCGGGTCTACAACAGGGCCGCCTGCCGACAGCGAATACGCCGTGGAGCCTGTGGGTGTGGAAATTATGATACCGTCGGCGTAATAATCGTTGATTTGTTGCCCGTCACACTCAACATTAAGCTTAACGAGCTTTATCTGCTCGCCTCTTGCGATTACTACGTCGTTAAGGCAGCAATCGAGCGTTTTTTCACACGAACCGTTTTTAACGGTGACATCGAGCATCATTCGTTTATCTATTGTATAATTGCCCTCTATAAGCTCCTTTAAAAGCTCGAGTTCGTTTTTTTCTATGCCCGCCATAAAGGCGAGATTGCCTGCATTGACGCCGAGTATCGGCTTTTTATATTTAACCGCTTTACGTGCCGCGTGGATAAGCGAGCCGTCACCGCCTATGGCGATAACAACGTCGCATAGTGACAAAAGCTCTGCTTCGGGCAAACCGACGGCTTTGATTTTATGACATATTTTTTCCGCGGTTTCCGTTTCAAAATAGTATTCGGCATTGTATTTTTCAAGGTATTTACATACATCGTCCGTAACCGAAAGCGCATGAGAACGCGTTAAATTCGGCAACAATGCAATTTTCAAATCAGTCACCTGCTTTACTGTAACGTATTGTGTGAAAGCTCGGCTACTTCCGATTCTTTGCCCTTCACAGCATTTATATTGTTTTGCTCTTTTCGAAGATACATAAGGTATTCAATATTGCCCTCGGGACCTTTTATGGGCGAAAAGTCAAGCCCGACAACCGAAAATCCCGTATCAAAGGCAAAATCCGTGATTGTTTTAATAACTTCGGCGTGCGTTTCTTTGTCGCGCACAACACCTTTTTTGCCCACCTTGTCGCGGCCTGCCTCAAACTGCGGTTTTATAAGGCATACCGCCTCGCCGCCGTCGTTTAAGAGCTCAAAAAGGACGGGTAAAATGATTTTAAGCGATATAAATGAGACGTCCACACTCGCAAAATCAAGCTTTGTGCCGATATCGTCAATTGTAAGGTATCGGAAGTTTGTGCGTTCCATATTCACGACACGTTCATCGGTACGAAGCTTCCATGCGAGCTGACCGTATCCCACATCAACCGAAAACACCTTTGCCGCTCCGTTTTGCAGCATACAATCTGTAAATCCGCCCGTTGACGCGCCTATATCCATACATATTTTATCTTGAAGTGAAAGATCAAATGCCTTAACCGCTTTGTCGAGCTTATAGCCTCCGCGGCTGACAAACGGCATTTTTTCGCCGCGAACCTCGATTTGATCTTCTTCTTTCACATTTTGACCCGACTTAAGAGCCTTTTGCCCATTTACAAAGACCTGACCCGCCATAATTAACGCGCCTGCCTTCGCACGGCTGTCCGTAAGTCCGCGTTCAAAAACGGCTACGTCAAGCCTCGTCTTTTTTTCCGCCATCGTCATACTCCAAAATTGTTTTTATCATACCGTTTTCGTCAAGCGAATACTCGCTTAAAAGCGCGGAAACCGCTGCGTGCTTTACAAATTCATTGTCTACCGCCGTTAAATTGAAATTGCCTTTAAAGCCTTTTTCCGTCATCATTTCGGAGAATACCGAGCCTATACCGCCGGCTTTGATGCCCTCTTCAAAGAAAAACACTTTTTTACATGAGAGAACCTTTTTAACAGCGTCCTCCGAAATGGGCTTTATGCGATTAAGCTTTAAAACAGAGACGTTATATCCGCGGCTTATAAGCTCGTCTGCCGCAGAGCAGGCATAGGAATAAAGTCTGCCGTATGTGACAATGAACGTATCCGAGTCTTCTCTGCCGTAAACCGCAAACGGTTCAAACGAAAGATCGTTCGACTCCGGTACGGGCTTTTCGGTACCGCGCGGATAGCGTATGGCTACCACACCGTTACTGTGGTATATCGCCCTTATAAAAGCGTGTTTTAATTCTGTGTATGTAGACGGTGAATAAACCGTTATACCGGGTATTCCGTTTAAAAATGCCGCATCCAAAATACCTTGGTGCGAAATGCCGTCCTCGCCGACAAAGCCCGCGCGGTCAACAGCGATTATCATATGAAGATGCTGCATAGCTCCGTCATGTACAAGCTGGTCATAGCACCTTTGAAGGAACGTAGAATATACGGCGAAAACCGGCACCATACCGCCTCTTGCAAGTCCCGAGGAAAAGGTTACGGCGTGTTCTTCGGCTATGCCGACATCATAAAATCTGTCGGGAAACTGCTTCCTGAATTTTTCAAGGCCCGTGCCGAGAGACATAGCCGCGGTTATAGCGCATATACGCTTATCCTTAGAGGCTATATCGCACAGGAAATCGCCGAACTCGGCGGAAAAATTCGTGCCGCTGTATACGGGCTCGCCCGTATTTATATTGAATTTTGAAATCCCGTGGAACTCGCTCGGGGACTTCTCGGCAAAGTCGTAACCCTTACCCTTCACCGTGTTGATATGAAGAAGCACCGGGGCATTTACCATTTTCGCACCCTCAAGAGCCTCGCAAAGCTGAGTTATATTGTGTCCGTCAATAGGTCCCATATAACGGAAGCCGAGGTCCTCAAAAAAGGTGCTTTTATATATTAAATTCTTTAGCCTCGTCTTTGATTTAAAAAGCTGCTCGGATATTTTTTTGCCTATGAGCGGTATGCGATTGATTATTTTTTCGGTGCGAGCCTTCAAGCGGAAATAACCCGGTTTTGAACGAAGCACGGCAAGATACCTGGCGACAGAGCCGACGTTTTTTGAAATAGACATCTCGTTATCGTTAAGTATGACTATGAGTCGCTGCTTGGATCTGCCTGCATTGTTGAGTGCCTCATAAGCGAGTCCGCCCGTCAGCGCACCGTCGCCTATTACGGCTATTGCGGTATGCTTATCGTTATTAAGACCGTTTGCGGTTGCAACACCGAGAGCCTCTGAAATAGAAGTACTCGAGTGTCCGCTGTAAAAAATATCGTGCTCGCTCTCCGACGGATTTGTAAAGCCCGAAAGTCCGCCCTCACGGCGTATTGTCTCAAATTCGGGATACCTGCCCGTCAAAAGCTTATGCGTATATGCCTGATGGCCGACATCCCAAATAATTTTATCCTTGGGCGAATCAAAAACCCTGTGAAGAGCAATTGTAAGCTCGACAACACCGAGATTCGACGCCAAATGACCGCCGTTTTGCGAAACCGTATCTACGAGAACCTCTCTGATTTCCTGCGCCAAAAGCGGCAAATCATCTTCATTGAGATTTTTTACGTCCGCAGGCGATTTTATTTTATCAAGATACTTCATTAAAAAAACTTCCCCCGAAGACCGGTTATTTTTTTCTTAAAGCCAGCTTATATGCTAATTTTTCAAGGAAAGACGTATCACCGTCAAAAACTCCGAGAGCGTTTACCGCCTCTTTAGTCAATTCGTCAACCGTCTCCTGTGATTTCTCAATACCCATAAGCTTAACATACGTTATCTTTTCATTTTTGTCGTCGCTGCCGACGGGTTTGCCGAGTGTGGCGGTATCGCTTGTGACGTCAAGTATATCGTCTACAATCTGAAAAGCAAGCCCTATGTTTTCGGCATAAACAGACGCCGCGGCTATCTTTTGCCCATCATATTTTTCCGATGCGAGACAGCCTAAGGTGCACGCCGCCTTTATAAGTGCACCGGTTTTAAGACGGTCTATCGTTTGAAGAGCTGAGAGCGTTGGTTTGCTTTTCTCCGCTTTGAGGTCAAGCACCTGACCGCCGACCATACCGTTGATGCCTGCAAGATTTGAGAGCGTAAACAGTGCCTCTTTAAAAGTATCGACTTTAATGTCTTCGGCTTTTGAGAGCGTTTCAAACGCAAGAGTCAAAAGCCCGTCGCCTGCCAAAAGCGCATATTCCTCGCCGAATGCCTTGTGGCACGACGGCTTACCGCGCCTCATATCATCGTTATCCATACACGGAAGATCGTCGTGAATCAGCGAATAAGTGTGAATCATCTCTACGGCGCACGCAAACGGTATAGCCCTTTGCACATCTCCGCCGCACACACGGCAAAACTCAAGCGTCAATACGGGTCTTATTCTTTTCCCTCCGCCCTCGGCACTGTATTTCATCGCGTCAAGAACAACATCTTGACCGTCCGAAACCGAGCCGAGGTACACTTTCAACGCCTCGTCTATCATCTCAATATATTTTTCGTGAGTATATTCCATAAATATCACTCCGCTTCTTTGTTTTTGAGCTCCGTTATTTTCTGCTCTGCATTTTTTAGACATTCGCTGCAATAATCCGAAAGGCGCGTGCCCTCTTCAAAAAGCTTGATTGAATCATCAAGCGAGATGTTCTTGTCTTCAAGCAGCTTTGATATTTCTTCAATCCGCGTTACGGCGGACTCAAAGGTCTGTTTCATTGCGTTATCTCCTTAACCTCACAAACGGCAGAGCCGTCGTGAAATCTGACATTGATTTTATCACCCTTCGCAAGTGCCTGCGACGAGTATACATTTTTTCCGTTTTTGTCGGAAACAAAGGCAAATCCGCGCATAAGCACCGACATAGGGTCAAGCTTTGACAGCGCAGTTGCGGCAGATATAAATTCCACTTTTTTGCCTCCGATACGGTTTTCATATGATGACAGCATTTTTGAAAAAGCCGTATCAAGGCGTTGACTCCGATTCGACAGCATTTCGTCGGGAGATTTTAAAGCTCCCTTAGACGTAAGATATTCGAGCCTCGAGCGTCTGTCTGCAATTCCGGAGGAAACATTTAAAAACATTCGGTTCTTTAAAGCCGACAAAGCGTACTGTAATTCGTTCGCATCCGGAACCGCCAATTCCGCTGCTGCCGACGGCGTGGGAGCGCGCATATCCGCAACAAAATCACAAATTGTAAAATCGGTTTCGTGTCCTACCGCGGAGATTACGGGAATTTCGGAATTGTAAACGGCTCTTGCAAGCCCCTCGTCATTAAACTCCCAAAGATCCTCTATTGAGCCGCCGCCCCTGCCGATTATTATAACATCCGCAGCCCTTTCGGAGTTAAACAGATTGACCGCGTCTGTAAGCTGCAAATGGGCACCTTCGCCCTGAACCAAAACGGGGCAAAAAACTATTTCGGCATAAGGAAAGCGTCTGCCGAGGACGTTTATTATATCGCGCACGGCTGCGCCTGTGGGCGAAGTGATAACTCCGACTTTTTCGGGGTACGGCGGCAGCGGCTTTTTGTGAAGTTCGGAAAAAAGCCCTTCCTTTTGAAGCTTTTCTTTAAGCTGCTCATACGCAAGGTTGAGAGCACCGACACCGTCGGGCTGCATATCGTCAACATACAGCTGATACTGCCCTGAAGCCTCATAGACACTCACTCTGCCTCGAGCGACAACTTTCATTCCGTCCTCAGGCATAAATTTGAGCCTTTTTGCGGAGGAATTAAACATAACGGCCCTTACCGCGGCCGAATCGTCCTTTAACGTAAAATAAAGGTGACCCGTGCGATAGTGATTTGTAAAATTGGATATTTCGCCGCTTATAAAAATATTCGCGAGATTTTCATCGGCGTCGAAATTCATCTTGATGTATCTGTTGAGCTGTGATACGCTCAGCACCAATGTATTCTGCATTATTTTCTCCGATCATACATAATGGAAGAAAGAACCGCCGTGCCTGCCGCGTTATCTGCCGAAAATGCCGGCTCGGCGAAAATCGCGTTGTATTTATCATGAAAATAATTTTTAATTCTCTTGTTTGAAGTGACACCGCCCGAAAAAACAACCGGTAAAGCTCCGTACTTCGGCATAAGAGCCTTGTACATACCGTCAAGCGCGGCAATAACGCTGTCTATGCAAAAAAGTGCAATATCGGATTTTTCGTAGTTTTCGGTCAACATTTTTTTGCACTTGTTTTCGACTCCGGAAAGCGAACAATCGGCATTTTTCATTGACGGTTTTATTTTAAATACCGCATTGCTTTTTTCCGAAAGCCTTTCAAGCTCCGGTCCCGCGGGGAAATTCAGCGAGAGCATAACCCCGACACGGTCTATTGCCTGACCTGCTTTTAAGTCGGAAGAGCTCGCCACTATTTCGGCGTTTATAATGTGCTCATTATCGGGTTTTACCAAAACGGCTTCCGTGGTACCGCCGGATACGTGAAACGCAATAAACGGCTCATTTAAAAGTTCAAGCCTGCCGGCGGAATAAAGTGCCGCAGCTATATGCCCCTCTTGATGAGAAAAGCGGTAAAGCGGAACCGACAGAGCTCTTGACACAGCCGTTGCGGCTGAAATCCCCGTTAAAAAGCACGGCATATATGAGCCTTCCAATCGCCTCGGAGCATATGAAACGCCCACAGCGAAAATTTCCCTTTTTCCCGTCTTCGCAAATAGCTTATCGATTATTTCGGGAAGCTGCACCGTATGGTGGAAAACTGCGTCGCTCTGACGTATTCCCTTTTCACCTTTTTTTACCGGCAGCAGCATTTTTTCCTGAATCAGCACATTATGAGGGCTTTCGTAAATTGCCGCCGAGGTAGTATAATTACTCGTATCTATTCCGAGAAAATCACTCATTTTTATTGTCTCTCGAGTAGCTTCCCAAAATCCCGTTTACAAATGACGCATCCTCCGCCGTAGCGTACTTTTTGGCAAGCTCAACGGCCTCGTTTATGGATACGCTCTCGGGGATAGAGTCAACAAACATCATCTCGCATATGGCAAGACGAAGTATGGCGAGAGTTGTTTTGGGAAGTCTTGATTTTTTCCAGCCTATGGAATACTTATCTATAACGGCGTCAACGGCGTCGATATTTTCAAATACCGCCTTTGCAAGAGAAGAGGCAAAAGCCGATTCGGAAAACACATCGGCCTCGGCGGCATATGAGATTATGTCATCCATAGAAGTATCCATATTAAATTCTTTTTCAAAAATAAGTACGAACGCCTGCTCGCGTTCTTCGGTTCTTGTCATAGCTTGTCCGCTCCCGATAATTTAATAAAACAAAACCGGCTCTTTACCGCCGAATACAGCAAAGAACCGGAAAACGTCAGTTTTTCAATTCGTTAGGTTCGCAGTAATCAACGCCTTGTACGCAAACATTCACCTTGCTTACAACCTTGCCGGTCATACTCTGAACGGCATTTTTGACGCTTTGCTGAACGGCGGTGCATACAGATTGAATATTAAATCCGCTTTTGATATTTATAAAAAGCTGAACTTTAATATCGTTGTCAAGGCTCCACACCTTAACCGCGCGAGGCGATTCCGAAAAATGTGCCTGTGACAATAAATCCGCGGGGCGGCTCGAAAAGCTCCCGAAACCGTCAACGTCCTTTACGGCGTTTGCGGCAATAGATGCAATTACGTCATTTGAAATAACTACTCCGCCGCTGTCACGATTGTCGTTATAACTCATGTGGTTACCCACCTTTCGACATTGAAACAAATATATTTCAATCGATTATTTGGTTTAAGTATAACACAAACAATCACAATAATCAATTAAAATATGTACACGTATGTCCTATTTTGCCTCAACAACGGTAACCTTTGAAGACGGCAGTCCCGACTTTGCGGTTACGATATCCACAATCTGCGTCAAAGCTTCGTCGGTAAGATAGCCCTTTTCAACCGTAACTGACGCGGACTCACCGAGAGATACAAGGCATTTTCCGCCGAGCTTTGCGGTTATCAGATTTTCTATATCGCTCTCGTCGGTTATGTTTTTTGTAAGCTTTTCGAGTCCTTCCGAAGCCTTTTGCTTGCTGTCCGAGTCGGCATCGGAGCTGTTAATTACATCCTCAAGCGCCGATTTGGCTTCGTCGTGCGCAGACGTTCTCTTGAGCTTCGCCTCCGAAAGCCAATCGCTCTCTGCGGCCGCCGCGGTTCCGTTAACATACATGGCGTCTCCGAGATTTGCGCTGACCGTTGTTGTCTCATCCGCCGCCTTACTTACGCTTTTCGCCTCGGGCTTTGTGTAATACCAGTTTACGAACATAGCAGTTCCGAGGGCTATTACAAGTCCCGTAAGTACAAGATGCTTTCTTTTTATTGTTGCGCTCATCATTTTGCCTCCGAATTTTTCATTTTTAATACTGTTATCTTATTTGAGTCCACCGAGAGAGCCGCTCTTACGGCGGAAGTTATGCCGTTTTTTACCGCGGCATTGTCACCGCCGTCGCACACAACTATAACGCCTCTAACTTCGGGCTCGGTGGTTTTCAGCACCACCCCGCCGTCGTCATCTGTCAGAACATACTTTTTCTCATAGGATTTTTCGGATGTTTTATCGCCGCTTTTGGAATTTTCCTTCTCATCTTTTGCATACTGGGTCTGCTCCGAGGTATCAAGCGTTACCATAACCTGTACCCTGCCCGCTCCGTCAACCGAGGAAATAATGCTTTCGAGACGTTTTTCAAGCGTTTCCTCATATGACGATACGGAATTCTTATTTTGCTCGCCTGTTTCCGCTTTCTTATATGAGCTTTTCGGGATAAACTCAGATATGACTATAAACACTATACCGAGAATTCCCGCTGCGACTGTCAAAAGCAGCTTTTTATCCTTTTTCAGTTTCTCGGAGAGCTTTGGCAGCTTTTTCATTGTTCATCCCTTATTATTCTTATTATTTCCCGTGAAAAACCGGTATAATCCGTTACCGCGGATATAATCTCATCGTCCGACGGCGAATTATACGGCACGGACAAACACACGTTACTAATCTCTATGATGTCGTCTGCCGTTTTATTCATATCGAAGGTTATCTTCTCATACTCGATTTCACGGGAAGAAAGTGCTTCGGCAAGACTTTTTTCAACGGCGATTTCATAAGCAGACATATTGTCGGCGGCAGTTTCCTCTGTCTCGTCGCCGAAAACGGAGAAATCGGATTGTGAAAAAGCCTCCTCCCCGTTTTTAGCTGCCGAGCTTATTATAAACAGTAAAAATATTAAAGACAACGCAGTACCTGCGGTCTTTTTGACATTGCCCCGAGGCAGTAAAATGCGGAACAGGGACATAATTACCGAAAAAACACATACAGATAAAAGCCAAAGCTTTATATTGCTCATTTTACGACCTCAATGATAAAATTATGCCCGTAGACAGTATAAAAACAACAGCGGAAAAGACAGTTATTGTGTTAGTCAGAGATAAAACACCTGAAACGCCGTCAAGCACTTTTGCCGCATTTTCTTCGCCGAGCAATCCGCATAACGCGGAGCATATATTTACGGCTATCATCCACAGCAGCATCTCGGTTATTACGGGAATGTTGACAGCCGCTATCGCAAATATACCGAATGCTCCTACGGTACCTTTGATAAGATTGAGACTGCCGAGAACCGAGGTATAAGCGTCGCCTATTGCTCCGCCGACTATGGGTATGGTGTTTCCGGCAAGCAGCTTTATTCCCTTTACGCTTACGCTGTCGGCGGAGGAAGCAAGAGCACCCTTTATTGTGACCAGCCCCACAAATACGGTTGATAAAACACCGAGAACAATCGAAATAATCTTTTTCAAAAGTGATATTATTTTTGCGGAATTTACATTGTCCGAAACGGATGACAAAAGCGTAACCATCATAATAAGCCCGGTTAACGGGACGAAAAACATTGATGAAAGTTGTGATACCGCCTCTGCCGCCGCAAGCTCAAGTGCGCTGTATGAAGCCGAGGTAAGAGTCATTCCGCTTGCGGCTACCGTCCCGGCAAAAACGGGAATATAGCCCTTCATAAAATCAGCCGTCAGCGCAATCGACGATGCCGCAGACGAAAGGGTGCTCGCAAGAGGCACCGTCAAAGCAGAAACTATCAGAAAAGAGCATACCGTACCGACCGAATATTTTTCTGCGGTTTTTGATGGGGCGAAGCTGCCGACTACTGACGCGACAACCGCTATTGACAGTACAATACCGAGCGTCTTTACGGGTTCTTTCAGCTTACCCTTTGCAATATCTATAATGCAGGTTATTATTTTTCTCGGCGAAGCGCTTATAAGCGAGTCATAATCTATGTTTTCAATGCCCATTGACTCAAGAATTTTGCTTGTCTCGTCGCTTATTTCCACGGCAAAGTCATCGGAAGTGATTTTTTCATCACCCGTATCGGCGGCACTCGCGGCAATCGGAAGCAAAAATATTACGAGCATTAAAAATGCAAGTGTTGTAACCGTTTTTTTCACTTTCCGCAAAGGCTTACACATAATTTGATTATTTCTCCGATCACAGGCAAAATCATACCTGCTATTGTTATTTTCCCTATAAGCTCTGCCGTCTTTGCAAGAGCCGTTTCCGAAGCGTCACGGCATACGGCCGAGGCTATTTCGGTAACCACCGATACACCGGCTGTTTTTACCATAAGCTTTAAGCCTTCGGTATTTATTTCCGCATCTCCGATACTTTCGCCGATTTTATCCGATAGCACGGAAAACGCCGCAACAGCCGAAAACAGTACTGTCAAAAGCACAGCTATGCGAAGTAAAAACGAATACTCCGGCCTTAACTGCTTTATGATAACTATCGACAAAACACCGGTCAGAATTATAAGTATCAGCTTAATCATATATCAAAGGTTGATTCTATGATGCTGCGAAGCTCCCCTATACCCGGCAGCAGCATCATCACTATTACTGCTATGCCCGCAATAACCGTCAGCGTTGCGTATTCCTCGCGTCCCGAGCGCGACAACACCTGATAGAGCACAGCCACAATTATTCCGATGGCGGCAATTTTAAAAATAAAATCAACTTCCATACTTCCTCCGTTTTAAAAGAGCACTATCACGGCAAGCGCACCGAAAAGCACACCGAGAGAACCGTAAACGCGCGGCGCACTCGCAGCTCTTTCGTGAAGCTCCTTTTGCCTGAGTTCAAAATAAGAGATAAATGTATCGCAATTTTCGAGCTCGCTCTGTTTGTCTGCCGAGCCGAAGGTGTCGGAAAAAGCCTTAAGCTTTTCAATACAGTCCTGCGGTAAGCACGTATCGGATTTGTTTTTATCAATCGCGTTTTTCCACGCTGAGGAAAAGCTGTCTCCCCGGCGAAAACGCTCTCTTGCGTCCTTTATAAAAAACATATCCTTGTATTCCGACTCAAGAAGGCTGTCTAATATCTTGTCGGCGGGAGTCGATACATACGATATCAGCGTCCTTATGTATTTGAGCATTGAGATTACCGAATACGCCTCCCTGTCGCTCGCCGTTATTGTCATAGCCTTGTTTATCCCCGCAAGGCTCAGTGCCGCAAATATCATCACAAGGCCCACAGTTTTCATAATCTTCCGCTCCGAAGTAAAATATTTCCTTTATCTTTCCTATATTCTTCCCTGTATCCAAAAACACAGCGGCGTCGATAAGTCCGCTGTCCAAAAGCTTCTTCGTGCCGTGCCGTAAATAAAGCTCGTTAAGGCTTGAAGCGTGCGCGGTAACGATAAATTTAACTCCGCAGGCAATGCCGTTTAACACCTCGTTTGCCTCACTTTCGCTTCCAAGCTCGTCACAGAATATAATGTCGGGAGACAAAGTCCTCACCGCGGTCATTATTCCGTACGGCTTCGGGTAAAAAGAGAGTATGTCGGCATTAAAGCACTCCGAGCTTTTAAGGCACGAGAGCTCGCCGCGTTCATCAATAACGGCACATTTATAAAAGCTTCCGATAAGTCCGTCGGAAAACTTACGTACAAGGTCTTTTAAAACCGTTGTTTTACCCGACATCGGCGCACCGGCAACAATAATGCTGCGCGGTTCGTTTAAAAAAAGTCTGTCCGATATGTCGTCGGAGCAGCCTTTGATTTCACGCGCCACTCTGATATTTACGGAGGTTAGCTCGCGTATTGCCGTAACAGCTCCGTCTTGTATAACAGCGGTTCCGCAAATGCCGACGCGGCAGCCGCCTTTAAGCGTTATAAAACCGTTTACAAGGTCGCTTTGGTGGCTGTACACGGAATATCCGCACATTTTGGTAACCATATCCGAAATTTCACTTCCCGTTATAACGGGGAGATTATCCGAACAGATAAAGCTCATTCTTCCGCCCGAAGTTATAAACGCACAGCCGTTTCTCGTGACTATCGACACGGGCTTATCCGCTCTGAGGCGTATCTCGGTTATTTCATCGCAGATATTCGGCGGCAATTTCAGAAAAAACGCTCTTATACGCGGCGGCAAATAGTAAAAAATATCGCTGAGAAAATCTTTTTCGCTTTCCATTGTTTTTCACCTCGTTTATATATATGTTACTTGTCCGCAAGTAGAACTAAATTCTTGAAACAGACAAAGCAATGTGATATACTGAGGTAAAAATTTACCTATGATACACAAGACACCAAATAATTAAACAAAGGAATAACCGAAATGAGCAAAACTAAGGTCAAAAAGAAAAAAGAAACCAAATTTTCACTCTTTCTGAAAAACAACAAATATATTTTGATATCGGCATTGATTGCCTTTGCCGTAATGCAGCTTGTTTACTTCTGCTTCAGCCTTATTCCGTACGGCGATATGACAATCCTCAGAATGGACCTTTATCATCAATACGGTCCGCTGTTCGCAGAGCTGTATGACAGACTCACAAGCGGAGAATCGCTTATATACTCGTGGAATTCGGGTCTCGGAAGCAGTTTTCTCGGCAATTTCTACAACTATCTTTCGAGTCCCGTTACATTACTCATTCTCTTTTTCGGCCATAAGAACATTCCCGAAGCCATAGCTGCTATGATAGCGGTAAAAGCCATGCTCTCGGCAGGCTCGTTTACCTACTATATAAAAAAGTCACTCGGAAGGCACGACCCGACAACGGCGGCATTCGGCATTTTATATGCTTTCTGCGGCTATTTTGTGGCTTACTACTGGAATCTTATGTGGCTTGACGCCATGGTACTTTTCCCCGTAATTTTGCTCGGAATCGAAAAAATAATTAACAAGGGCAAGCCAACTCTTTACTGCATTTCGCTCGCCCTGATGTTCTTTGCAAACTACTATATGGCATATATGATATGCATTTTTGCCGTTTTGTATTTTCTCACCTACTATTTTGCAAATTACTCAATCGAGCAGAAATTTAACAGAGCCTTGAGCAAAAAAGCACCTCTTGCAAAAAGGCTTTCAAATTCGCTTTTTTGGAGTTCGGGAGTTAAATTTGCCTTTTACTCAATAGTCGCCGTACTGCTTGCGGCTTTTGTGGTTATACCCCTTATAACGATTCTCACCGACAGCTCCGCAACCTCAAGCGGCTCTCCCGCAGAATACAAAAAATATTTCAGCACGTTTGATTTTCTCGCGAATCATCTTGCAAGCTCCGAGCCTACAATCAGAAGCAGCGGCACCGACGTTTTGCCGAATGTTTACTGCGGCGTGCTTACTCTGCTTTTGGTTCCGCTGTTTTTGTTCTGCAAAAAAATCAAAGCACGCGAAAAGATTTCATACGTCTGCCTTTTGGGCGTGCTTTATTTAAGCTTTAATATGAATTATCTCAATTTCGTATGGCACGGCTTCCATTTCCCCAACGATCTGCCGTACAGATTTTCATTTATGTACTCGTTTGTGCTGCTCGTTATGGCGTACAAGGCTCTCATACACATAAAGGATTTTTCAGGCAAAGAAATATTGGCGACCGGCCTCGGATTTGCGTTGTTCCTTGTTCTTGTCGAAAAAATCACATCTAAAAATATCGGCGATATGTCGCTCGGTCTCAGCATAATATTCGGCGTCGGTTATGTTCTTATTCTGAGGCTGCTCAAGGATAAAAAATACCAGGCGTCGGCGGTTTCGATACTGCTTTTGTGCACAGTCACGTCAGAAATAGCTCTCGGTAACACAAATCACTATTCAATGAATCAGAACAAGACCAATTACACAAGCGATTATGACGATTTCAGAACAATGAAGAAAGAGCTTGACGACTATGACGGTAACGGCTTTTATCGTATGGAGCTGACAAATCTCCGCACGAGGATGGATCCGTGTTGGTACGATTACAACGGCGTTTCGGTATTCTCGTCGATGGCATATGAGAGCGTATCAAATATGCAGCAAGAGCTCGGTATGTTCGGAAATTATATCAACAGCTACACATATAATCCGCAAACACCTGTATATAACGCGATGTTCGGTCTTAAATACCTCGTTGATAACTGCGGATATTATTTAAACGACGAGCTTTATTCAAGCATTATGCAAAACGGAAAGTTCACCGCATACAAAAACAATTACGCTCTGCCCTTAGCCTTTGCCGTAAACAAAGATGTTGCGTCATGGTCAAGCAAGGACGCCTTAAATCCGTTCGAAGCTCAGAACAGCTGGTTTGAAAAAGCGACAGGTGTTTCCGATGTTTTAAAGCAAGTCGATATAAGCAACGTAACGTACAGCAACCTTAGCACATTCTCGGATATGCAGTTGTCCGTTGGCCTACTTGCATACAGCAAAAACACTTCCGGCGCTTCGGCGAGCTTTACGGCGGAGATAGTACCGCAAACCAATGCAAATATGTATGTATACGTTAAATCCGCTTCAAGCGACAACGCGACAATCACGGCTGACGGTTTTTCAAAGACGTTTGACACAGACGACGGATATATAATCGACCTCGGCGAACGCACACCCGAAGAAACCGTTTATGTGGACGTACCGATAAAGAACTCGGCAGCGGACAGCGGAACCATTTCGTTCTATGTTTACTCACTTGATATGGACAAATTCAAGGAAGGATATGAAAAGCTCTCAGGAAGCGGCGAGCTTAAAATAACCTCCTATAACGACACTGAGATATTCGGAGACATAACCGTAAACGACGGCGAAATGGTCTATACCTCTATTCCATACGACACAAACTGGGAGGTATATGTTGACGGAGTTAAGGTAAAAGCCGATGATATAGTTAAGATTTCCGACAGCCTTATGGGCTTTTACGCCGAACCGGGAGAACACGAAATTTACTTCCGCTATTATTCCTACGGACTCAGAAACGGCGCAATAATCTCAATTATTACTATTATCATAGCAACGCTGCTAATAATAATGAAACGCCGCAAAGTTCTGTTTTATAAAAAGAATAAACAGGATAAATGGTTGTTGTTAAACGAAAACGCCGCTGCTTTTGACGTAAGTTCGGCTGCAAATCCGGATGATGCCTCAATAAGCGGCCGCACGGCTCCGCCGACAGAAGCCATAAAGCCCAACTTACCGGAAGACAATTCGACCGCAGACAAAACGCCGGACGAAGAAATCAGTTCACCCCAAAAAGGCTCGGACAATGCGGAAAAAGAGAAAATAAAAAACGACAATAACGGTGAAGCTTAAAGCAGGGGTAATCCCTGCACAATATGATTTTTATTTGCTTAAGCCGAAAAAATCACGACCGATAAGCAAAGAGGACATTTAATATGGCTGAGATTTCGAAAAAAATCAGACAGAGCAAGGTCTTGCGTGAGGAAAATAAAATTCCTTACGCAATGGCGGTTGTGCTCATGAGCCTTTTCACCTTTACGTTTTTAGGTGCTGAATTTTTGTTTGTCAATATAATTGCACGCACGGCATCGGGCAATCTGTCGGTAAACGCGCAAAACTATGTGCTCGGCAGCTACGGCGGCGCGCTGACCTTATTTATCATCATCGGCAAAAAGAAAAAGGCAGTATTGCCTAAATAACGGGTAAACACCGAAATCCATATAAAAGCGGACAGCAACATTCAAAGTTGCTGTCCGCTTTTTAAAAATTTCATAAGGCAATTTGACAAAACGCGTTTTATACAATACCATATATGCAGATTATTTCTTGAAAGGAAAAAACTATGTCTGTAAAGAATGACATACGCTCGGAGCTTGAAGCACACAGAGGAGAAGATATATCCGGACAATATCTTGCCGAAAAGCTCGGTGTATCGAGAAACGCCGTATGGAAAGCAATAAATTCACTTAAAAACGACGGATATAAAATTACATCTTCCACAAATAAGGGGTACTGTTTGTCGGAGTCCTGCGATATTCTCTCGCAAAGCACCATTGAAAGGCTTTGCGGCGAAAATACGGACATAAAAATATTTGAGAGCTTAGACTCCACCAACAATGAAGCAAAGAGAGAAACGGCAAATGGGAAAACCGACAAGCCGTTGCTCATCATTTCGGAGGAGCAAACTCTCGGTCGCGGCAGAAACGGACGCAATTTTTACTCACCTAAGGGTACAGGATTATATTTTTCGCTCGTCACCTCTCCTAAAAGCGATTTGACGTCAGCCGTCGGTATAACGTCATATGCCGCCGTCTGCGTAGTTGAAGCAATTAAGGAGCTCACGGGAACCGATACAAAAATCAAATGGGTAAACGACATATATCTCGACGGCAAAAAGCTGTGCGGAATACTAACGGAAGCGGTATCCGACTTTGAAACCGGTACCGTAAGCAACATAATAATAGGCATAGGAATCAATCTGAAAACCGCCACCCTGCCTGACTCACTCAAGGACAAGGTTGGTTTTTTGGAATACGATTTACCGATTAAAAACGAGTTAATTTCGCTTATAGTTAAAAAATTACTAAAGTATGATGAGGAACGAAACAGTTTTATCGAAAGATATAAAAAATATTCTCTCGTTTTAGGAAAAGACATCAAATATACGAAGAATAATACTGAATTTTACGGCACGGCTCTCGACATTGACAAAGACGGAGGGCTTATCGTAAAGAGCGGGAATTCGATGACGGTGCTGAAAAGCGGTGAAATAAGCCTTTACCTTTAATTATTGCCTTCATCGCAAACAAAGCCTTAACACTTTTTTATTTCGCAGCATATAGTGTATTAGCGCAGTAAAAAAAGATAAGGCGGTGTCGGCATGATAAGAAAACGACGTATCGGTATCGGAGCCGTGTTTGTGACCTTGGGGATAGCCTTGGCAGTTGCTTTTATTCTGCCGGCACAATGGCTCGTAGTTGTACTCGCTCTCGCTCTTGTTTGCAGCGGGATAACGCTTTGCAGAAACTGTTGTTAAGGAGGAGTCTGTTTTGAAGGTTATTGTTTTTAAAAGCTCGAAGTTGCTCGGAGGTTTTCTGAGACTGATTTTTGGAATAAAAAAGGATACAGTAACACAATAAATACATAAATGGCTGCAAAAACCTCGGTTTTTACAGCCATTTTATTTTACGGTTATATTCTTCAGAATTTAAGCCATTCGGTAAATTCGGCATCCGACGGCATACGGAAATCTCCGCGCGGCGAAAGGCTTACAGAGCCCACCTTAGGGCCGTCCGGCAAGCACGAGCGCTTAAACTGGCTTATGAAAAATCTTTTGATAAAAAGCCTGAGCCACTCTTTGAGCTGCTCCTCTGAATACTTACCCGAAAAAGCACGAGATGCCATAAACAGCAGCTTTTGCGGTTTAGTGCCGAAACGCAGGAAGTAGTAAAGAAAGAAATCGTGAACCTCGTACGGACCGAGCTTATCCTCGGTCTTTTGCTTGATATTACCGTTTTCATCAGGCGGTAAAAGCTCGGGACTTACGGGGGTATCAAGTACACGCAAAAGAATTTGCTCTATTTCACCGCCTAGCTTTTCGGCTTCAAAGCGAACCAAATGTCTCACAAGAGTTTTCGGTACAGAGCAGTTCACACCGTACATACTCATATGGTCGGCGTTATATGTGCACCACCCGAGCGCAAGTTCGCTGAGGTCGCCTGTGCCGACGAGTATGCCGCCGACCTTGTTTGAAATATCCATAAGTATCTGCGTGCGTTCCCTCGCCTGCGTATTTTCATAGGTGATGTCGTGAATATCGCTGTCGTGCCCTATATCGCTCATATGGCGCAGGCAGGCAGGTTTTATATCTATTTCCTTAAAAGTCGTGTTAAGCGCTTTTATAAGCTCTACGGCGTTATTATACGTCATATCGGTAGTGCCGAAGCCCGGCATTGTGACGCATATAATGTTTTCATTGGTAAGCGACAACATCTCCATAGCCTTAACGGCTACAAGAAGTGCCAGCGTAGAATCAAGTCCGCCGGAAATACCGATAACAGCTTTTTTAAGTCCGGTATGCGCAAGGCGCTTGGCAAGTCCCGCGCTTTGAATTGAGAGTATTTCGCCGCAGCGAAGCTCCCTCTCGCTTTCGTTTGACGGAACAAACGGATATGGATAAAAACTTCTTGCAATATCGTCATATTCCGCCTCATTTACATATGCGGGAATGACGGTAAAATCGTTTTCGCGCAAAATCTCATTATTGTCGGAAAAAGAGCCGTTTCGTACACGCTCGGAATTCAGCTTTTCAAAGTCGATAAACGCCGAGGCACTGCTGCCGTCAAACGCAAAGCGTTCACTCTCCGACAAAATCGCTCCGTTTTCCGCTATTGTACAAGCTCCCGAAAACACAAGATCGGTTGACGACTCGCCTACTCCCGAAGAAGCATATACATAAGCGCAAAAGCACTTGGCGCTCTGCACGGAAATTATATTTTTTCGATAATCATTCTTTGTGACAGCCTCATTGCTCGCCGACAAATTCGCTATAATATCGGCACCGTTAAGGCAAAGCTCGCTGCTCGGCGGAACGGGAACCCACAAATCCTCACAGATTTCAACTCCGAGAACAGCTCCCGATGACAGAGTAAAAAGCAAATTGCTGCCGAACGGCACCTCTTCGTCATCAATTATAACGGATGAGCAATTTACCTTTTCGGAGGAGGCAAACCACCGCTTCTCATAGTATTCATTATAGTTAGGTATATACGTTTTCGGCACAATTCCGAGAATCGCTCCGCTCTGCAAAACAGCGGCACAATTATAAAGCCTGCCGCTCACACGCAGAGGTAAGCCTATACATATAACGGCATCGCTGTATGCCGTTTCTTTTGAAAATTTAATAAGCGCGTCAAGCGCACTCTGTATAAGCGCGTCCTGTAAGAACAAATCGCCGCAGGTGTAAGCCGTAAGATAAAGCTCCGGGAACACTATAAGAGAGCTGCCAGACTCACTTTCGGCCTTTACCGTTTTAAGAGCGTTTTGAAGATTTTTTTCGACATTTGCAACCGTTACGCGCGGCGAAACCGCCGAAACTTTTATAAATCCGGTATTCATATTGAGTCTCCGTTTTTTCAAAATCTTTATCAGTATTTTTTCAAATATAATAATATTATAACACAAGAATTATATACCGAAAAGATATATTTGTCCATAATCACGTAAATCGCGCAATCCGGTTGACAACGGTGTTAAAATTAAAACTATAATTAAAAGAAGGCGACTGATAATATGAGAAAATTCAGCAAATCACATAAGCTCGATCACGTTTGCTACGATATACGAGGCCCGGTCCTTGAAAAAGCGAGCGAAATGGAAAGTGCCGGCACAAAAATACTGAAGCTCAACATCGGCAACCCGGCACCCTTTAACTTTTCCGCTCCCGACGAAATAATTCACGATATGATATATACCCTGCGCGACGCAGAGGGCTATTCGGACTCAAAGGGTATTTTTTCGGCAAGAAAATCGATAATGCAGTATTCGCAGCTCAAAAATTTGCCGAATGTCGGAATTAACGACATATACACGGGAAACGGCGTCAGCGAGCTTATAACAATGTCAATGCAAGGACTCCTTGACAACGGTGATGAAATACTTGTCCCCGCCCCCGATTACCCCTTGTGGACAGCTGCGGTAACGCTTGCAGGCGGAAATGCCGTTCACTATATCTGTGATGAGCAGAACGAATGGAACCCCGACATTGACGACATCAAGAAAAAAATCACCGACAGAACCAAGGGCATCGTAATTATCAACCCGAACAATCCCACAGGCGCGCTCTACTCGGAAGAGATACTTAAAGAAATAGTCGAGGTGGCGCGCAGTCATCAGCTCATAATCTTTTCGGACGAGATATATGACAGACTTGTTATGGATTCGTTAAAACACATTTCGATAGCCTCTCTCGCTCCGGATATTCCGTGCATTACCTTTAACGGACTTTCAAAATCGCACAGAATAGCGGGATTCCGTTGCGGTTGGATGTGCATAAGCGGCAACAAAGCACCTATAAAAGATTATATTGAAGGACTCAACTTGCTCTCATCCATGCGTCTTTGCTCAAACGTTCCGGCTCAGGAAATTATACAGACTGCATTAGGCGGCTATCAGAGTATTGACGAATTGCTTTTACCCGGCGGCAGAATATACGAACAGCGTGAAGCCGTTTGGAAAGCTTTAAACAGCATTGACGGCGTTTCCGCAATGAAACCCAAGGCGGCATTTTACATCTTCCCGAAAATAGACAGCAAAAAATACAACATCAAAAACGACGAGCAGATGGTATATGATTTCCTTGTAAGTAAAAAAATTCTATTGGTTCAGGGAAGCGCATTCAACTACCCCACGCCCGACCATGTGAGAATAGTGTACCTGCCCACAGTAAAGCAGCTTAATAAAGCCTGCGAGGAATTTGAAGACTTCCTTAAACATTATAAGCAAAAATAAAAAAACCGACCGTTTTAAAGCCGGCACAGCAAATAAAAAGCCACCCGCACAGCGAGTGGTTTTTTTATATCCGTCTGCCCCACGTTTCTTTGCGGAGGCGGTAAGTTTACTGGATTATATTCTGAGGGTGGAATTTAAGAATGATTTTAGGCGATCGCTCTTCGGATTGTCAAAAATCTCTTCCGGTGTTCCCTCTTCCGCGATAACGCCCTCATGCATATATATGACCTTATTCGAAACCTCGCGGGCAAATCCCATTTCGTGGGTGACTATAAGCATGGTCTTGCCGTCCTGTGCGAGTTTTCTGATAACATTTAAAACCTCACCGGTAATCTCGGGGTCAAGAGCACTTGTGGGCTCGTCAAAACATAAAAGCTGCGGAGACAGCATAAGTGCGCGCGCTATCGCAACTCGCTGCTGCTGACCGCCGGAGAGCTCGCACGGATAATTTTCCGTCTTATCCCTGAGGCCTACACTTTCAATTATTTTTATCGCTTCGGTGCTGATAGCGGCAAGCTTATTCTTTTTATCTTCACGTGAGAGCTTATTTTTTTTACACTCTTCTTTTACCAAAAGCTCTTTGGCAAGCGTTACGTTGCGAAGAACCGTATACTGCGGAAAAAGATTAAATGACTGAAAAACAAGCCCTGTGCAAAGCTGATTTTCACGCTTTTCTTCTCTTGACAGCTTCTCCTTACGTTCGCTGTCAAACGTTACTCTTCCGCCTACGGAAATTCTTCCCTCGTCTGCGGATTCAAGTCCTGTTATGCAGCGCAAAAGGGTAGTTTTGCCGCTGCCGGAGGAGCCTATGACGGAGACTACCTCTCCCTCTTCTATTTTAAAATCAATGCCCTTTAAGACATCGGTTTTACCAAATCTTTTATGTATATTGTTTACTTCAAGTACAGTCATAAATTAACCTCTGAAATAATCGAGTTTCTTTTCAATCTTATTAAAGATAACAGTCAGCAAGCCGTTAAATATCAAGAAAAACGCGCCTGTATAGAACAGCGGCCAAATTATTCCGCGTGCCGAAAACCTGTCGGCGGCCATTATTATTTCCGCAACGGCTATTACCCTTGCCAAGGAAGTATCTTTTACAAGGGTTATTACTTCGTTGCTCATCGGCGGAACTATTCTCTTTACCACCTGCAAAAGTATTACCTTAAAAAATATTTGCGGCTTTGTCATACCGAGAACCTGCCCTGCCTCGTACTGACCCTTTGAAATGCTCTCAATACCGCCGCGGTAAATCTCGGAAAAATAGCAGGCGTAATTTATTACAAACGCTATCAGAGCCGCCGTAAAACGCACTTTAATAGGTGTGTTAAACAAAAGCCCGGGAACATACAGCACAACAAAAAGCTGGAGCATAAGCGGTGTGCCGCGAATTATCCATACAAAAGTCTTTGAAAGCCACTTAAGCGGCTTGAATTTTGATATAGAGCAAAACATAACAAGAAGTCCTGCGGGAACAGAAAACAGAAGTGTCAACGAAAACAGCTTCAAATTCTCGCAGAACCCCTTTAAAAGCTCCATTGATATATTCACAAAAGAGTCCATAACTTCACCTTAAACAAACTTTTAGACGGCAAGCGCAGACGCGCCGCCGCCTCAAAAAGTTATTTTTTAGTTTTTTCAGCCTACAAGGAGCTGACCGCCGAGTTTATATTTTTCTGCGATGGTTCTGAGAGTACCGTCCTTTGCAAGCTCGTCGATTGCTTTGTTAACCTCGGGAGTTATATCGCTGTCTTTTCTGAAAGCGATACCGTATTCCTCATCTGCAAAATTCGCGCCGCTTACCATAACTATATTTGTATAGTTGGTGCCCTCGCCTATTGAACCGATGCCGGTAACATAGTCTATAACAGCGGCATCTGCCGTGCCGGAGGAAACCTCCATTATCGCCTTTGCCATTGAGTCAACCGCCGTGTAGTTTGCACCCTCAAAGAATGCGTCGCTTGTTGCAACCTCTTCACCTGCGGATTCTTTTTCGGCAACTACCGTTGCACCCTTTAACGAACCTGCCGAAGAATATTTATCGGCATTTTCGCTCTTTGTTATGAGAACCTGTTTATTTGCCATATAGGGTGTTGAGATAGACATGGTGTTTTTTCTCGCGTCGGTTATTGTAAGGCCGTTCCAAAGGCAGTCAACATTTTTTGAATTGAGCTCGCTCTCTTTTGCCTCCCAACTTATTACCTGGAAAGTGGGCGTAACACCGAGTTTTTCGCAAACAGCTCTTGCAAAATCAGCCTCAAAGCCCTTAAGGTCTGTGGTATTACCCTCTTCATAATAATCCATAGGAGCAAAAAGAGTAATGCCGATAACAAGCGTTCCTTTATCTTTAACATATGCAAGGTCCGAAGAAGTATCGGTTTTTTTGTTGCCGCAAGCGGCAAATGTGCATACAATCAAGGCAGCAGCAAGCAAAATACTTAAAATCTTTTTCATAACGTCCTCCGTGTTTTACCGTGGTAAAGTGTTAATATGCTAATATGATAACTTATTGAACTCGGTTTGTCAACTGTTATTTAAAACCGTCCCGTTTATCTCGCCGCGATAATTGATGAGTTCACTCACGGTGACAAGCTGAAAGCCGCGATTCACAAGCTCGGGAATCAGTATTTCCGACGCTTCCGCCGTAGGGACAAATAAATCGTGCATCAAAACGATATCTCCGTCCTTGACGCTTGATAGCACCGTATTTACCGTGCGGTCCTTGTTTTGATGACTCCAGTCTCTTGTGTCAATCGTCCACATGACGAGCGGTCTTTTCTCGTTTTGTCTTATAAAATCATTATAACAGCCGCACGGAGGTCTTACGACGCTTGGCTTTATTCCGACGGTATCAAAAATCACCTCATCATTTTTTGCAAGCTCGCGTAAAGCGTTTTCGTTGTCTGTTTTGGTAAGCACGACATGTCCGTAAGTGTGATTGCCTATTTCGCAGCCGTATTCTGTTATTTTCCTTGTTATTTCCTCGCGACCGTCTATTCTGCTGCCGACCACAAAAAAAGTTGCTCTGCCGCCCACCGCCTTGAGGCTTTCGAGGATTCTTCCGGTGACGGGAGTGTACGGACCGTCGTCATACGTCAGGGCAACCATCGGCTTTTCCGGATCAACGGACGTATCGTGCTGAGCTATGGTCTTTTTTGCTCTTATTTCTTCGTCACCGTTCATTCCGAAAACGGCATAAAGCAAAAATAACAGTCCGAATACCATCAGAATAATTCCGCAAAAAATCGCTGCAGGCCTTTTGAATTTTATTATCATGGCGCACACATCCGCTCCGTATTTTTTCTTAATACATATATATTGCCATACGCCGTTATACAGACCGATTTTTACGACAATTTGGCTATTTTATATAAACCGACAAACAATATAAATTTATCTATTATGTCAATAACAAAAACACAAAAAAGATGTTATAATATATTATAAAGCACAAAAGAAGTGATCCTATGTCAGACAAAAAAGATTTTACGGATAAAAGCAAAAACAGCAACGACACATTTTGCTGCATATATTGCACGGAAAGAAACGACTGCTCCGTTTTAAGCGTAAAAAAATGTCTCGGTGAGAAATGCTCTTTTTACGAAACGTCGGAGGAAAAGCTGCATTCAAATGATGCTTGGTCGAAACGCATGAACGCTTTGGACTCGGTAAAACAAACCGAAATTGCAAAAAAGTATTACGGAGGAAAAAAACCGTGGAAAAAATAAAAGAAAACACTACATACAAAGAAGGTGACGTTGTTGTTTACGGCTCTCAGGGAATATGCCGCATAACGGGAACCGAAAAAATGCGCGTCGGCGGTAAAAGCACCGTATACTTTATATTAAATCCTGTGTACAGGAAAAACTCAAAGATTTTTGTTCCGTCGGACAATGAAAAGCTTATGGAAAAAATGCACAGCGTCATTGAAAAAGACGAAATAGACGAGCTTATCAGGAATGCCGCAGAGGACACATCGGAGTGGATTGAAAACGACGCCGAGAGAAAGGATTTTTTTAAGAGTGCTTTAGCTTCGGGAGACAGAGGCAAAATAATCAATGTGATTAAAACCATCCGCCTGCACAAAACCGAACGCGAAGAGAGCGGTAAGCGGCTCCACCAATCGGACGAGGCTTTTTTAAAGGAAGCGGAAGCTCTGATATATGAGGAATTTGCCGTTGTACTCGGCATTGAGCCCGTGAAGGTTCTCGACTACATAATGGACGAAATAAGCAAACTGTAAAAAGTGCCGTCGAAGCTCTGTTTCGGCGGCATTCTGTATTATGTGAAATGTCGAATGCACCGATAACAAAGCCGGAGCATCGAAAATAAGTGTCTCACAGGCAAAAACATCCGATAAGACCCTGCATTGACATTGACAAAAGAGCAAATTCAATTTAAACTATAAGCAGTCTAACCGTAAAGTTAAAATTACGGTATTATTGTATAAAACAGTAACGGAGTAATAAAAATGGAAAACAATCAGGAAAAGAAACAAACCGTACTCAGCTTAATACAACCGACGGGCACGCCGACCCTCGGCAATTATCTCGGCGCTTTGAAAAATTGGAAAAATATGTCCGACGGCTATGATTGCTTTTTCGGCGTTGCCGATTTGCACTCGATAACGGTAAGACCGAATCCCGCAGATCTTCGCAGAAGAACCACGGAGATGTACGCTCTTTTATTGGCACTCGGTCTTGACCCACACAAAAACACGGTGTTTGTTCAGAGCCACGTTCCCGCTCATGCACAGCTTGCGTGGATTCTTGACTGCTATACCCAATTCGGAGAGGCTTCAAGAATGACACAATTTAAGGACAAGAGCGAAAAACACCCTGACAATGTAAATGTCGGTCTTTTCGCATATCCCGTACTTATGGCGGCGGATATACTCTTATATCAGACCGACTTTGTTCCGATAGGCATTGACCAAAAACAGCATCTTGAAATAACAAGAAATATTGCCGACAGATTTAACGGCCTTTACGGAAACACCTTTAAGCTTCCCGAACCGTTTATAGGTAAGAGCGGCGCCAAAATAATGTCGCTTCAGGAACCGAATAAAAAAATGAGCAAATCAGACACCAATCCAAAGGCGTTTATTTCCGTGCTTGACGACGACAATACAATTATGAAGAAAATCAAAAGCGCCGTCACCGACAGCGAAGCACGCGTATACAGAAAAGACGGCAAAGACGGCGTAAACAACCTTATGGGAATTTACTCTTGCTGCACCGGAAAAACAGATGAGGAAATAGAAAAGGAATTTGACGGCAAGGGCTACGGCGACTTTAAAACCGCAGTCGGTGAAGCCGTGTGCGACGAGCTCCGTCCTCTGAGAGATGAATACAACCGCCTTATAAGCGACAAAGCTTATCTCGCGGAATGCATGAAGGAGGGCGCGGAAAAAGCCTCCTACACCGCGGAACGCACTCTCAAAAAAGCAATGAAAAAGGTTGGATTTTTGCAGATTTAAAATATATTCGACAAAAACTGCATAGGGCAATAAAAAATAACGGCAATGATTAAATGTAACAATCATTGCCGTTAGCTGTTTTTTCTTATATTTTTTCGCTTCGTATACGGTTACTCGGGAGGCAGCCGAAGCCCCAATTCAGTCAGCCGCCGTAAAATACCACGCTGTTATCTTTTAACGCAAGAGATAATATCAAAACCGCCGCCGTCAGAAACGCTGCCGCAATCAATACATAAGAATATCTGCTGCTCATTTTTATACTTCCTCTATACCCCTTTTTACGGGTCTTGTAAGGTATGTTTCGCTGAATTGCATTTTAAGCTTATTAAAGCAAAGCCGAGCTTCGTCTTCCGATGTGAATATGCCGAATACAGTAGGTCCGCTTCCGCTCATAAGCGCAGCCTTAGCACCGCAGCGCTTCATGGTCTGTTTGATATACGGGCGTTTCGGTACCTCTATCACCTGCTCGAAAACATTGTTCATTTTTTCGTACATAAGTGCGGTATCGCGGTTTTTCATTGCATACAGCATGGCGGTGCGGTCTGCATGACGTATACGCTGCGCCTCGTCTATCTGTTTGTATGCATTCACGGTAGAAACGCCCATATCGGGCTTACACAGAACAATAAAACAGTCGGAAATTGCGGGAAGCGGAGCTATAACACCGCCTGTGTCCACACAAAGGCTTGTTCCGCCCGTCAGAGAAAACGGTACGTCCGCTCCGACTTTTTCGCCTATCGAGCAAAGAGTAAATTCGTCAAAGCCAGTTTTATACAGCTTGTTCAATATATACAGCACTCCTGCACCGTCGGCACTTCCGCCGGCGAGACCTGCCGCCATGGGAATTTTTTTACCGATTTCAATCTCTATACCCCTATCGGAAATACCGGCGTAATCAAAAAAGGCCTCGGCGGCTTTATAAGCAATGTTTTTTTCGTCCTTCGGTACACGTTCGTCGGAGGATATTATCTTAATGCCGTTTTCGCCTGTTCTGTCAACACGCACGGTATCATAACAGCTTACCGACTGCATTATCATAAATAAGCTGTGGTAGCCGTTCGGAAGCTTTCCGACAACATCAAGCATCAGATTTATTTTTGCGGCTGCTTTTACAATCATAAATAAATTCCGTTTCGATTTAAATTATTATTCAATGGGCATCAGAAGAGGCGTGCGCTGCTGAAAGAGCGTCATCTCATTAAAGCCGGCAGCTTTCATAGCGTCATATGCTTCGGTAAGTCCGGCCGCAAGGTCTTCTGCAAAATGCGCGTCAGAGCCGAAGGTTACATATTTTCCTCCGAGCTCTTTAAAACGCTTTACGACATCAGCTTCGGGTGCAAGCTTTTTAATGGGTTGGCGAAGTCCCGCCGAATTCACCTCAAGTGCCTTACCCTTTTCGGCAGTCAGCTTTAATATTTCATCTACTTTTTTGCTGTATCTTGACATATCAATAATGATGCCGGATTTTGAATAGAAATATCTGAGAGGATATGTCAGATGAGCGAGTATATCAAAATCACCCCACTCCAAAAGGCCGAGAATTTCATCAAGATAGCGATTAAAATAATCGTTTGCACTCTCCTCGGTAAAGCTATCCATATAATAAAAGTCCTGTGTATTGCGAAGATTATGAACAGAACCTATGACCTGGTCATACTCTCGCATGGCAAGCACCTTTTCGGCAAGCTCCGGGTCATAGTGAGGCTGGCCGAGCTCTATGCCCTCAAGCACAAGCACCTTCCCGCGGAATGCCGACTGTGCCATTGCCACCTCGTAATACGCCGAGCGTATACGTTTATCATACTTGTCCTGATAAAAGCTGTCTATTTCGCAATGGTCACAGAAAGCCAAAGCGCGAAGTTCCGTAAGTTCTGCTTTTTCGCAGATAAACATTGCGGAATGGTTACCGTCGGGGGAATTATCGGTATGGACGTGCAAATCAACTGTTCTTCTATACATCAAATCGCCTCAAGTGGAATTATTCTTAGGATATAATAGCATATTTTAAAAAAAGAATATACTGTTTTTTGAAAAAAATTGTCATTTGATATGTTAAACAGCGCAAAAGTGTGATAAAATATCCTAAGAATTTTTTTGGAGGTACATTTTATGCGTTCTATTATAACCGTTGTCGGTAAGGACACCGTGGGCATACTCGCCGAAGTATCTACGCTCTGCGCGAAGCATTCCGTCAACATAATTGAGGTCACACAATCGATTTTACAGGATATGTTTTGTATGATAATGCTCGTTGACGTTGACAAATGCGATATACCCTTTACCTCTTTTGCGGATGAAATCTCCTCTCTCGGTGAAAAGACCGGACTTTCGATGAATGCCGTTCACGAGGACATTTTTAATACGATGCATCACATATAATTTATAAATATTCCAAGTAAGGGAAGAATTCTATGATAAACACACAGGATATACTTGAAACTATCAATATGATTCGGGAGGAAAATCTCGACATACGAACCATCACTATGGGAATATCTCTTCTTGACTGTGCGGACTCGGACGCTGACAAGGCGTGCGGCAGAATTTACGACAAGATATGCCGCAAGGCCGAAAACCTCGTCAAAACAGGCGAAGAGATAGAAAAGGAATACGGTGTTCCGATAATCAACAAGCGAATATCAGTAACTCCCGTGTCAATGGTATTCGCGTCTGCCGGAGGCGACCCCATAAAATACGCCAAGACTCTTGACAAGGCCGCAAAGGCAGTCGGAGTAAACTTCTTAGGCGGATATTCGGCACTTGTGCAAAAGGGGTTTGCAAAGGGAGACGAGGAGCTTATAAGAAGTATACCCGAGGCTCTTGCCGTAACCGAAAGACTCTGCTCAAGCGTTAACATAGGCTCCACAAAAGCCGGTATAAATATGGACGCTGTTGCCCTTATGGGAAAAATAGTCCGCGAATCGGCTGTTCTTACTAAGGATAAGGGTCTTGTAGGACCGTCAAAGCTCGTTGTGTTTTGCAACGCTCCCGATGACAACCCGTTTATGGCAGGTGCTTTTCACGGTGCGGGAGAGCCCGACAGCGTTATCAACGTAGGCGTATCCGGACCCGGAGTTGTTCGCTCTGCTCTCTCAAAAATACCCGACGGAAATATTACGGACGTTGCCGACGTTGTTAAAAAGACTGCATTCAAAATAACGAGAGTCGGTCAGCTTGTAGCATCAAGAGCCGCAGAAAAGCTCGGTGTCCCGTTCGGCATTGTAGACTTGTCTCTTGCCCCCACACCGGCGGTCGGAGATTCGGTTGCGCACATTCTTGAAGAAATGGGTCTTGAGCAGTGCGGTGCCTGCGGTACAACAGCCTGCCTTGCTCTTTTGAATGACGCAGTAAAAAAAGGCGGCGTTATGGCGTCCTCACACGTCGGAGGACTTTCCGGTGCATTTATACCCGTTTCCGAGGACGCGGGAATGATAGACGCCGCAAGGAGCGGAACGCTCAAAATAGAAAAGCTTGAGGCAATGACCGCAGTATGCTCCGTAGGACTTGATATGATAGCCGTACCGGGCGATACACCTGCCGAGGTAATATCCGCAATAATCGCCGATGAGGCGGCTATCGGTATGGTTAATTCAAAGACCACAGCCGTAAGAGTTATCCCCGCAATCGGCAGAAGCGATGACGATGAGGTTGAATTCGGCGGTCTTTTCGGCAGTTCGCCCATAATGAAAGTTAACACCTCTTCCCCCGCTAAGTTCATTAACCGCGGCGGAAGAATACCGGCTCCGCTTCAGAGCCTCAAAAACTAAGGCTTGCAATTACAAAAGCAAAAAGAGGTACGCTGTTTTCGGCGCACCTCTTTTTTACTGTTATTGCTGCCGATTACGTTTTGCATTGCTGAAAAGATACCGATAGCTTTATCTGTAAGAAATCGGTTTTTACTCTCGGCACAACGGCAAAAAATAAAAGGCACCTCAAATGAGGTGCCTTAAGATTTGTTTGTTTAGCTTAATTACCAAGCAATTGTGAAATTCTTTTCAAGTCCGAAGGGAATTGAAACATTCACTGACAATGCGGTAAGAGAAAGAGTCCATACAAAATAGTATGTAGCCTCAGTAACATTGCCCGACGCCTTATCAACGGTAATCTTAACATAACCGTCGCTGTGACCTGTTTTTACATCCTTGATAACCTTTGCTGCAGGACCTGCATTATCGGTAACTATTGACGGCATAACAACAGAGAATACTTTGCCGTTGTGGCCGTTGCCGTGAGCGGTGTCCGTCGACGGCTCATCTGCCTTGATGTAAAGAGTTATAACATAAGAGCTGCCGTTATCAACTACTTCCTTGCTCTCGATGTCGTCAGCTGTAAGCTGGCTTGACCAGTTCTCGTTCTCTACGGGGAACATAGCGTTTTTATCTTCAACGGAAGTTGCCGGAGAAACGGCAGAAACATCCTTGTCGCCCATATTTGCAGCTATAAGGGAATCAGCTAAACTTGTAAGACTCTTGGGAAGATCACCTGAAATGCTGCCTGCCTGGGAGTTTGTCTCTTTTGTAAGAGTTACCTCTTTAGCGTTCGGCTTAACATTATTGATGGCCTTATTGAAGTAATTAACAACATCTTCTACCGAGCTTGATGCGGAAAGCTCTGTGGGAGCTGCGGCATTGCCCTGAGCAGCCGAAGAGTTGTCCGAAGAAGCAGAAGCGGCATTATCGGAAGAAGCACTGCTTGAAGCACTGCCTGAAGAGCTGCTGCCCGATGAAGAGCTGCCCGACGAAGAACTGCCCGACGAAGAACCTGATGAGGTCTGAGTGCCGGCACTTGGTGCAACCGTAGCGGTAGCAGGTTTAAAAGCTATGCTGCATACCGAGTAAACAAGCAAAAGCGCAAGCATAATTCCGAAAGCCTTTTCAAAAGTCTTACCGAAAATCTTTCTCTTTTCGGCACTGCGAGCAAGCTTTTGGGCTCTCATTTCGGGAGTTGAAGGTATTTTTTCTTTTTTAGACATAATGAGTTTCCCCTTCCGAGTGGTTTTAAAAGCTAAACTTCACTCATACATATTTGTTGCATAACATAATATAATTTACAATAAATCGCAAAAAAAGTCAATGGATAATATATAAATTCATAACAAAAATCCGACATTTTTTCGGCAAACGGATTAGCGACATTCATTTAACGCGGATTTGTCGGTTTTTTCCAAATACACTTGACCTTACAAATACTATTATGTAAAATATCAGTATTGCACCGAGTGCGGCAGCAATATATATCATTAATAAACCGAAACGGACTGATAATAAATGAACAATCTTTTACTCAACGAAAGAAGCCTTATATATCACTTAAGACAATATCGCTCAAAGCGCAGGCTGCATTATTTTGCCGAAACCGAATCCACAAACGAGGTCGCAAAAAAGCTTTGCGGCGACGGCAAGGGCCTCGGAGCTTTCGTTGTATCCGACTGTCAAACCGCCGGCAAAGGCCGCTCCGGCAGAACATTTTGCTCACCCAAGGGTACCGGCGTATACATTTCAATCGTTTACGAGATAAGCGGAAAAGAGCCCAATTTCGACCTGCTGTCAAGTCTTGCGGGGCTTGCCGTGCGCGATACGCTCTTTAACTTTTTTGATTTTGACTGCAAAATAAAATGGCCGAACGATATTTTACTCGACGGCAAAAAAATATGCGGTATACTGTGTGAAATAGTAAATAAAAACGGCAAGCCGAAATACGCCGTAGTCGGAATAGGTCTTAATATCGAAAAGCAGGAATTCCCGGAGGAAATAATGTATACTGCCGCAAGCATAGGCGATAAATACGAGGGTGAGCTTGACCACAACGAAATAGCGGTTGACATAGTAAACAACCTTGACCGCTACATCATACGCCGCGACGCCCTCAACGCCGAAAATACCGGTGAAATAATAAACAGGCTGAAAATGTACTCGGCGTCTTTAGGTCAAATCGTCAGGGTTATAACGCCCGACAGCGAATATGACGCAAAGGTTCTCGACATAGCCCCGGACGGCGGCCTTGTAATTCTGTCGGACGGTGAAACAAAAACCATAACCTCGGGAGAAATAGTACATATAAGATAATTTTGGTCAATTTCGACATTATTTTACGATTTGTTTAATTTTTATTGACAGGTAAAAAATGCCGTATTATAATGTCTTATTGTAAGTTAAGTCTTTTTGAATTCTGTGCGATGGCGGGCAAAACTCAATTGGGCTTGACTTGTTTTGCTTTTATAACATTATTTTGGGGAGCTGACAAAAATGGAAAATATCGGTTATTACAACGGCAAATTCGATCTTATTGAAAAGATGACGGTCCCGATGAACGACCGCGCCATGTACTTCGGCGACGGAGTTTACGACGCTACATATTCGGTAAACCGCACCATCTTTGCGCTTGAGGATCACCTCGACAGGTTTTACAACAGCTGCAGGCTGCTCGAAATACCTGCTCCGATGCCGCGTGAAGAGCTTAAAAAGACACTCTATGAGTGCGTGAACAAGGTGGATGACCCCAATCAGTTTGTTTATTGGGAAGCCACAAGAGGAACCGGAATACGCAATCACGTTTTCCCCGACTCGCCCTCTAATCTCCTTATATACACAAGGCCCTGCCCGATGAAGGATTTATCTCTTCGCTACAAGCTCGCTACCATGGAGGACAAGAGATTTTATTACTGCAATGTTAAAACTCTTAACCTTATACCGAGCGTTTTGGCTTCGCAAAGAGCTCTTGAAAAGGGTTGCGACGAAACTGTGTTCCACCGCGGAGATCTCGTAACGGAGTGCGCTCACTCAAACGTTTCAATAATAAAAGACGGCAAGTTCATTACTCATCAGCTTGACTGCCTCGTTTTGCCCGGTATCACCAGAAAGCACCTTATAGAGATTTGCCACGAAAAAGGCATACCGGTAGAAGAACGCGACTATACTCTCGAAGAGCTTAAAAACGCCGACGAAATAATAGTTTCGTCCTCGGGCGCTCTTTGTATGCCTGCATGCGAGCTTGACGGTGAGCCCGTCGGCGGCAAAGCTCCCGAAATCATCAAAACTCTTCAGGACGCATACCTCAAACGTCTTCATGACGAATGCGGTGAATAAAACCGATAATACACATCTGCAATACGGCTGTTTCGCTTAAATCGAAACAGCCTTGTATTCTTTTTAAAGAGGGAGAATAATTATGGATCAAAAAGCACTTACAGACCTTAATATAGGCGAAAATCTTGATAATCTCGCAAATCTCGATCCGCGCGGATACGGGGTTTGCCGCATTCTCTACAAGGCCTCGCGCGAGTATACCGGTATGCCCACTACAATGAACGCTGCCAAAAAGCTGTGCGCAACACTTAAAAAAGACGATATTGTATATATAATGACCGGCTTCGTTTTGCTTGACCATCATCATGCCGAGACTGACGGCATAGTAAGCTCGATGCTTCTTGCAAGAGCACTGTCGCTCGCATTTGATGTAAAGCCCGTTATAATCTGCCAAGACGAAAATGTGGAAGCCGTCAGAAATATGTCAAGGGTGATAGGCCTTCACCTTTACGATACCATTGAAGAGATGAATGCTCACCCCGTTTCCATGGCATTCATCCCATTCACAAAGGACAAAGATAAAGCGGAAGCTCTTGCCGACGAGATTATTTCAAAGGGGATGCCAAAGGCCGTAATAGCAAATGAGTTCCCCGGCGCAAACAGCGTCGGTGAATATCACAACGCGGTAGGCAAAAACACTACGGCTCTTGAGGCAAAGGGTGACATACTCTTTACGAAGCTTCAAAAGGCCGGGGTTTTGAATATTGCAATAGGCGACCTCGGAAACGAATTGGGTATGGGCACAGTTCTTGACCACATCAAAAAATATGTCCCCTACACCTCCGAAAAATCGAACTGCGTATGCGGCTGTAACGGAGGAATCGCAAGCGTTGTCGCCGCAGACAACATTATAACCGCAACCGTTTCGGACTGGGGCTGCTACGGTATGATTGCTGCAATAGCCTATCTTAAAGGCGATATAAACATCATGCACGACGCAGAGCTTGAAAAAGACGTCTTAAAGACTGCAGCAAGAAGCGGCATGGTTGATATGTACGGTTGGCAGATACCGTCGATAGACGGTTTTGACCTCACTACAAATATGATGATGGTCAATATGATGCGTGAGTGTATAAGATACGCTCCCACGCTCACCGAAAAATGCAAGACCTGGTTTGATAAAACAATAGAGCTCGGATTTTTTGACGACAGAAAATAATTTCAAGAGGTATTTGTATGAATGCTCCTAAATTTCTCTCTTCCGGAGACAGCGCAATAACCGTCGAATTCGGCAATGAAATAAGCGCCGAAATAAACGCCTGCGTTCACGCGCTTGACAAAGCACTCCATAAAAAAAACATTCTCGGTATTGTCGAGACTGTTCCGACATTTCGGTCGCTTCTTATAATCTATGACCCATGCATTACGGGCGGAGAAAAGCTTAAGGCAAAGATAACGAAGCTTTGCGGCGACCTTGAAGCGTCCTCGGAGGGCAGGAAGAGAATTATAGAAATACCGGTGCTGTACGGCGGCGAATACGGCGAGGACTTAAAAGATGTTGCAGAAATCAACAAGCTTACCGAGGATGAGGTTATAAAGATACACTCGGGAACCGATTATTTGATTTATATGCTGGGCTTTTTGCCCGGATTTGCGTATCTCGGAGGCCTTGATGACAGAATCAAAACTCCGAGGCTGCAAAATCCGAGGACAAAAATTCATGCAGGCGCTGTCGGAATAGGCGGCGAGCAAACGGGCATTTACCCTCTCTCCTCCCCCGGAGGCTGGAGACTTATCGGTACGACACCCGTAAAGCCGTACGACCCGGAAAGAGACGAGCCGATACTTTATTCAGCCGGAGATTATATAAGATTTGTCCCGATTGACAAAGAAACCTTCGACGATATATCGGCAAAGGTTCAAAACGGCACATACGAGTGTCGTATTATCGGAGGTGACGGCGAATGAGTATTAAGGTCATTACTCCCGGAATGTTATCCACAATACAGGACGGCGGAAGAAAAGGCTTTGCGGCTATGGGGTTTAACGCATCCGGCGTTATGGACGTTCGCTCCTACCACATAGCAAACGCACTCGTCGGTAATTTTACCGATGAAGCGGTGATAGAGATGACATATCTCGGCGGTTCATTTAAATTCTTAGAGTCAAATTACATTGCGATTACGGGTGCCGATATGTCGCCTAAGCTTGACGGTGTACCCGTTGAAATGTATACGACCGTATTTGTAAAGCAAGATGAAACGCTGACATTTTCCGCTGCAAAAAGCGGAATGAGAGCTTATATAGCGGTTCGCGGCGGTATAGATGTTCCTGTTATTATGGGCAGCCGCTCTACAAATCTGAAATGCAAGCTCGGCGGACTTGACGGCAGACCGTTAAAGGCGGGCGACATTGTTCCGTGCAGAGATGTATACGATGAATTTCACAAGCATCTTATACACTCGGCACCGAAAGAGGATTTCGGAAGCGACGAAATAACCGTAAGAGTGCTTTTGGGCCCACAGGACGATTATTTTACGGATCACGGAATTAAAACATTTTTAAACAGCACATACACGGTTACAAACGAATCCGACAGAATGGGCTGCAAGCTGTCCGGCGAAAAGATTGAATACAAAAACACGGTCGATATTATTTCCGACGGCATTGTTTTCGGCAGCATACAAATTCCGCGCACGGGGAACCCGATAATAATGCTTGCAGACAGGCAGACTACCGGCGGTTATGCCAAAATCGCAACGGTAATTTCTGTGGATCTTCCGCTTTTGGCTCAGGCAAGACCCGGCACCAAGGTTCATTTTGAGCTTATCGACAGACAAAAAGCAGAACGGCTTTTAAAGCAGGAACAAAAGGAATTCCACTCATATCTGCTCCACTATTAACAAGAGGTGACAACAATGGATTTAGCACATATGGCTCCGTATGAAGTCAGAAAACTGATAAGAGATAAAAAAATAACGGGTCAGACATCGGGAATGTGCCTCGGCTATGCTCAGGCCAATCTCGCAATACTGCCAAAGGAGCTTGCATACGACTTTCTTCTGTTCACGCAGAGAAATCCGAAGCCCTGCCCCATACTTGAGGTATCAGACGTTGGAGATCCGTATCTTAAAAAGATTGCAAAGGACTGCAATATCGCAACGGACATTCCCAAATACAGAATATATGAAAAGGGTGTTATGACCGGCGAATATGACAGCGTAGAGCAATTTTGGCGCGACGACCTTGTAGCGTTCCTCATAGGCTGCAGCTTTTCGTTTGAAAGCGAACTTTTGGACAGCGGTATTACGGTACGTCACATTGAGGAGCACAAAAATGTTCCGATGTATCTTACAAATATCGACTGCGAACCCGCCGGCGTATTTTCCGGCAAGATGGTTGTAAGTATGCGTCCCCTGCCCCGCGACCAGATTGTAAAAGCGGTCAACATCACCTCCTCTATGCCGCGCGTACACGGCACGCCTATTCAGATAGGTCATCCCGAGCAGATAGGCATAAGTGATATAAACAAGCCCGATTTCGGCGACGCAGTTACCGTAAAGCCGGGTGAAACACCTGTATTTTGGGCTTGCGGCGTAACTCCGCAGTCTATAATGATGAATTCAAAGCCCGACTTTTGCATAACGCATGCTCCGGGTCACATGCTTATTACCGACATTAAAAATACCGATCTCAAATTTTAACGGGAGGAGATAAAATGGCAACAACTGTAGATTTAAACTGCGATATGGGCGAGAGCTTCGGCGCATATAAAATAGGTCTTGACGAAGAGGTTGCAAAATACATCTCATCGGCAAACGTAGCCTGCGGATTTCACGCTTCCGACCCCGTGGTTATGGATAAGACGGTTAAAATACTTAAAGAAAACAACGTAAATCTCGGCGCACACCCCGGCTACCCCGATCTTATGGGCTTCGGCAGGCGCAATATGAATGTAAGCCCCGCAGATGCAAAGGCTTACGTAATGTATCAGATAGGTGCTCTGTCGGCTTTCGCAAAGGCTAACGGTCTTAAAATTCAGCACGTAAAGCCTCACGGTGCGCTTTACAACACCGCCGGCAAGGACTATGCGCTGTCAAAGGCGATATGCGAGGGAATATACGAAGTTGACCCAAGCCTTATACTTCTCGGTCTTTCAGGCAGTCAAATGCTTAAAGCCGCCGCCGACACCGGTCTTAAATGCGCCAAGGAGGTTTTTGCCGACAGGGCGTATGAGGAGGACGGCTCACTTGTTGCGAGGACAAAGCCGGGCGCAGTCATAACCGACGAGGACGAAGCCATAAAGCGCGTTATCGGAATGGTAAAGCACGGCAAGGTAACCGCGATAACCGGCAAGGAAATTCCGATAGAGGCAAACTCTATATGCGTTCACGGAGACGGAGCAAAGGCTTTGGAATTCGTAAGGAAAATAAGAGCCGCATTGACAATAGAAAACATTAAAATCGCACCGCTGTGCGAAATAGTATAAAGAAGGTTTGAAATATGCTCCCACAGAGAGTTTACGCCAAGATAGACCTTGACGCAATTTGTCAAAATATCAAAAATGCCATGGATAAGGTCGGCAAAGAAACAAAGGTAATGGCAATAATCAAAACAGACGCATACGGCCACGGTGCCGTGCCCGTAGCAAAGGCTTTATCAGAAATCGGCTGTTATGCATTCGGCGTTGCGACCGCCAAGGAAGCAGTGGTTTTACGCAAAAACGGCATCAAAAACCCCATCCTTATTTTGGGATATGTTTTTCCGCAGGATTATGACGACCTTATAAATTACGAAATAATGCATGCGGTATTTGAATATCACACCGCCAAGGCTCTTTCAGACGAGGCTGTAAAGCTCGGAAAAACCGCCAAAATACACATAAAGCTCGACACCGGTATGGGCAGAATCGGAATGCAGCCGACAGATGAAAGCATAGAAGAAATCAAAAAGATATATTCTCTGCCGAACATTGAAATAAACGGTATATTCACCCACTTTGCCTGCGCCGATGAAGAGGACAAAACTTCATGCAACAATCAGAAGAAAAAGTACCTTGATTTTGTCGGAAAGCTCGATAAAGCCGGAGTTGAGATACCGATAAAGCACATGTGCAACTCCGCGGGAATTATAGAATTTGACGACAACTTCCTTGATATGGTAAGAAGCGGTATTATGACATACGGACTTTACCCGTCGGAGGAAGTTGACAAGTCAAAGCTTGAGCTTCATCCTGCTTTAGAGCTGAAGAGCCATATAGCATACATAAAATCCGTGGGACCCGGCTTTACCGTCAGCTACGGCAGTACTTTTACGTCAAAGAGCAATATGCGTATAGCGACTGTACCCGTAGGCTACGGCGACGGGTATCCGAGAGCACTGTCAAACAAAGGCAAGGTTTTGATTCACGGCAAATTCGCCAATATTATAGGCAGAGTTTGTATGGATCAATTTATGGTCGATGTCACGGATATTCCCGAAGCAAAGCAGGGTGATGAGGTAACGCTTATCGGCAAGGATCAAAACAATGTAATAACCGTAGAGGACGTTGCCGATAACGCTCACAGCTTTAATTATGAGTTCTGCTGCGGAATAAACCGCAGGGTTCCGCGCGTTTATTATAAGGACGGAAAATATCTTGAGACCGTAGATTACCTTGATTGACACGTAATGCACTTTCGGCTATAATAAAAGAAGTGATTTTTTCGGAGGTGCGAAATGGAATTTGACGCTTTTGACGAGGGTATAGAGCTCGGCGGGCTTCGTAACCGCGACGAAATCAGACTTTTGATATGCTATATTTTGAGAGCCGTTGACGCTCCGATTTCGAAACAGAACCTCAACGATTCCATGCTTCAGGATGGCCTTGCCAATTATTTTGAAATAAATCAGGCTATATCGGAGCTTTTGAAAAACGGCACCATAGATATGGATATTGACGAAAACGGCGAAGAGCTGCTCACGGCTACCGAAAAGGGAAAGGACATAGCTGACACGCTTGAAACCTCACTTCCCAAAACCGTCCGTGAAAAAGCCGTAAATTCTGCTATAAAGCTTATGACGCTCGCTAAAACAATGCGAGAAAACAAGATAGAAACCGTATCCGCTCCGGGCGGCGGCTATTATGTCACATTCTCGCTTATGAACGGTGACGAGGCACTTATGAAGCTCACTATATTTGTAGCGGACAGCATGCAGCTTGAAGCGGTCAAAAACAATTTCTTAAACGACCCGGTAAAGCTATATTCAAGCATTATTACGGCACTCACCATATAACCTTTATTTAAAAGAACCGCGAAAGCCGAGACTTTTGCGGTTTTGCTTTGCTCTTTTTTTAAGTCCTTGTAAACGTTTTTAAAAAGCATTGTTTTTTGCTTCTTATTATATTATAATCAGTTTGTACAAAAATCGGAGGTGTTTTATGGATTCAAAAATGCTTCTCACGTGTGCTCTCGACATAGGAGAAAAAATGCTTATAAGCGGTGCGGAAATCAGCCGTGTTGAGGATTCCGTAAAAAGAATCTGCAATGCATACGACGTTAAAAGAATTGATGTTTTCACCATAACCTCAAGCATGGTTGCAACACTTGAGGACAAGGACGGCAATTCAATAACGGAGACGCGCCGCATTACAAAACACCACACCGACTTAACAAAGCTTCACAAGCTAAATGACCTGTCAAGGAAAATAGTACGAAGAGTCCCCGATATTCACTATATCCGCAATCAGATAGATGAGATAGAAAAAGGCACCAAGGAATACAACCTCCCGATACAATGTACCGTAAGTGCCCTGATAGCCGGAGCGTTTGCAATCTTTTTCGGCGGCGCCTTTTTGGACGGAATTGCTGCGGCACTGATAGGAATTGTACTGAAGCTGATTGTATATGCCACGGAAAAGACTCAGGTAAATATGATATTTGCCAATGTTGTATGCTCTTTTGCGGTATGCTCGATAGCTTTTGCCTTTGTAATGCTCGGCTTCGGCTATTCAACCGACAAAATAATAATAGGCAATATAATGCTGCTGATACCGGGAGTGGCACTGACTAACTCCATACGCGATATGATAAGCGGAGACATAATGGCCGGAATGCTCAGATTTTGCGAAGCGTGCCTTGTATCGCTTGCAATAGCCGCCGGTTACATCATTGCGGCCCTCATTTTCGGAGGTATCGGCAAATGACATATTTTATACAGATATTGACCGGCACATTGGGAGCTTTCGGATTTGCGATACTTTACAATCTGAGGGGCACTAAGCTGCTTATCGCAACCCTCGGAGGAGCTTTATCCTGGGGCACATATTTATTTTTCGGAATATGGTTTCACAGCGAGCCGCTCAGGTATTTTTTTGCGGCAATCGCAGTTACGATTTATGCAGAGATATTTGCAAGAATTAAAAAGACTCCGACATCGACATTTTTGATAGTACCCATGATTCCTCTCATTCCCGGCGGCGTTCTCTACTATACCATGAGCTATGCCTTGAAAAATGATTGGAACAATTTTGTAACAAGCGCATTTTACACCATAAAGCTCGCTATGGCTCTTGCGGTGGGGATAATAGTGGTATCCACACTCGTCAGGATGTTCTCGGCGGTATTAAAATTTTTAAGGGATAAAAATGGAAACAAAAAAGACAGAAAAGAAACGTAAATTCAAGCTCTCGCCGATGAAAAAAATAATACTCGGCTATATAGCTATAATATTTTTGGGGGCATTTATTCTGACGCTGCCCATTTCTTCGAGAGACGGAATCCACACATCGTTTGAGGATGCGCTGTTTACATCCACCTCAGCTACGTGTGTTACCGGGCTTGTGGTACAGGACACCGCCACATACTGGTCGCTCTTCGGGCAAATTGTTATACTCTGTCTCATCGAGATAGGCGGCTTGGGTTTTATGACTCTTGCAGTCTGCGCCATGACATTTACAAAAAAGAATATAGGACTTCAAAGCAGATACACTCTTTTGGAATCGATAAATGCGCCTCAAATGGCCGGAATAGTCAAAATGGCCCGCTTTACGATTCGAGGAGCATTTCTCATAGAAGGCATAGGAGCGCTTTTGCTTGCAACGAGATTTGTTCCGAGATTCGGAGTCTTAAAAGGACTTTATTTTTCCGTATTTCACTCTGTTTCCGCATTTTGCAACGCCGGCTTTGACATAATGGGTACACCGGGAAACGAATACACCTCACTCACCGAATACAGTGCCGATATAGTAGTCAACATTACTGTTATGCTGCTCATCGTAATCGGCGGACTCGGCTTTTTTGTATGGGCGGATCTTATAAACACAAGATTTATATTCAGAAGATTGAAGCTTCATTCAAAAATCGTTCTTGTCACAACTGCCATGTTGATAGTCGGAGGTGCAGGTCTGATACTTATATTTGACATAAAAAGCGACGCTTTTAAAGGGTTCTCGGTTCCTCACAAAATAATTGCCGCCTTTTTTCAGTCGGTAACGGCTCGAACCGCCGGCTTTAATACTGTCGATTTGACAAAACTTTCCGACGCATCAGTAATAACCATGACCGCTCTTATGCTTATCGGCGGCTCGCCGAGCTCAACGGCCGGCGGATTTAAGACAACAACGCTTGCGGTGCTTATTGCAAGCATCTTTTCTGAGCTCAAGCACAAAAAAGATGTTGAGATTTTTAAACGCAGAATCGCGCCGGACGCCCTACGACACGTAGTATGCCTTATATTTCTCTATATGGCTCTTTTTTCTGCCTCGGGTGCGGCAATTACTTGGATTGACGGCATAACCATGAAGGAAGCACTGTTTGAAACAGCCTCGGCTATCGGTACCGTAGGTGTAACGCTCGGTGTGACTCCGTTTTTACGAGGTTATTCGCACCTTATACTGATATGCCTGATGTTTTTCGGAAGAGTCGGCGGTCTGACATTACTGCTGTCTCTCAGAGAATCTAAGGCACCGGATATATCAAGATATCCGGAAGAACAGATAACCATTGGGTAAGGAAGGATAAAAAATGAAATCTATTTTAGTAATCGGACTCGGACGTTTCGGACGCCATATGGCGAAGAAGTTCAGTGAGCAAAACAATGACGTTATGGCGATAGACATAAATGAAGAGCGTATAAACAATGTCTTATCGGTTGTCACAAACGCTCTTATCGGTGACGCCACAAATGAACAGTTCATGGAAACGATAGGCGTCAGAGACTTTGACCTGTGCGTTGTTGCCATAGGAGATAATTTCCAAAGTTCTCTTGAAACCACGGCTCTATTAAAGGATCTCGGTGCCAAGTTTGTACTCGCACGGGCAAGCCGCGACGTTCATGCAAAATTTCTCTTAAGAAACGGTGCCGACGACGTAATATACACCGAAAAAGAGACCGCCGAAAGACTTGCGGTAAAATACGGCTCGGACAATATATTTAATTACATCGAGCTTAACGATGAATACTCTATTTATGAAATAGCCGTCCCCTCCTCTTGGCTTAACAAGAGCATACTCAAGGTAAATGTGCGCTCAAAATACGGAATCAGCATACTTGCAACAAAGCAAGGAAACAACATATTCCCCCTTCCGAAGCCGGAACACGTTTTTACCGACAGCGAATCGCTTATGATATTGGGTAAAAACGAAGATGTATCCCGTTTCATTAAATAAGGAGCAGGAATGCTTGTAACACTTGATAAAATCTGCAAAAGCTTTTTGGACGAAGTTGTTTTAAGGGACGTCTCGTTCAGCATAAACGAAAATGAAAGAATAGGTCTGCTCGGTGTAAACGGTGCCGGCAAAAGCACGCTTCTCAATATTATCACCGGGATACTCCCCTTTGACAGCGGCACGAGAACCGTCAAAAGCTCGCTTGAAATAGGATACCTCAAGCAAAACGAAGCTTTGAACTCCGAAAATACTCTGAGAGAAGAAATCGAGGACGCACTCTCGGAGGTCTATGACGTAAGAGAAAAGCTGCTTGAAGCATCAAAACGAATTTCAGCCTCAACACCCGGCTCCGAGGAATACAGAAATCTTTCGGAAGCTTACGAAAAACTGACAAACCAATATGACGCTCTTGACGGCTATACTGCAGACACGAGAATAAACATAGTTTTAAACGGGCTCGGGTTCGGCGATTTTAACCTCGAACAAAAGACGGCTCACCTGAGCGGCGGTGAAAAAATTCGGTTCGGCATTGCCAAAATACTGCTTCACAATCCGGAATTGCTCATTTTGGACGAGCCTACAAACCATTTGGACTTTACCATGCTGACTTGGCTTGAAGATTATCTCTCTTCATACAAGGGCTCGGTACTGATAGTATCACATGACAGATATTTTCTCGACAAGGTAGCTGATAATATATGCGAAATCGAAAACGGAAGTCTGTATAAATACAAGGGCGGTTACAGCGCATTTTTAACTCAGAAGGAAGAGAGAATACGCCACGCCGAAAAGGAATATGAAAAACAGCAATCCGAGCTTGCCGCAATGCGCGATTATGTCGCAAAAAATCTCGCTAAATCTTCAAGCAGCAACAGCGTAGGCTCACGAGTTAAGGCTCTTGAAAAAATGGAGCTTCAGGCAAAGCCCAACCCAAAGCAAAAGGAAGTCCATTTCAAATTTGAATATGATTTTGAGCCTCACAAGGTGGTGCTCTCTTGCAAGGATGTCGGAATCTATGTCGGAAACGCCACAACCGGCAAGCAGCTTTATGAAAACATCTCTCTTGAGGTTTTAAAAGGCGAGAAAATCGCGATTATAGGCAAAAACGGCGTCGGCAAATCATCTTTTTTAAAGGCTGTTCTTAAAAAAATACCATATACGGGGCAGATCAAATTCGGAGGGAACGTAAAGGTCGCTTATTTTGACCAGGAGCTCGGCGACCTCAACCTTGACGACACCGTAATAGAGGCTGTGCACAGAGCTTATCCGACAAAGACTGAATTTGAAATAAGAAGTGCGCTCGGCAGGCTGCTGATTGAGGATGAGGCTGTATTTAAACGGGTACGCGATCTGTCGGGAGCAAACCGTGCCAAGGTGGCATTTTGCATTATAATGTTTAAGCGCGCCAATGTGCTGATTTTCGACGAGCCTACCAACCACCTTGACTACATTGCCAAAGAGGCTCTTGACGATGCTCTGAAGGAATTTACGGGTACACTGATAACGGTATCTCACGACAGGTACTTTTTAAACTGCGTACCGGATAAAATTATCGAGATGTTCCCGACGGGATTTAATGAATACAACGGCGGATACGACTATTACCTTGAGCATAAAAAGCCGGAAATCGTCGAAAAAACCGTTAAAGCGGACAGCGAGAATAAAGCCGCATATAAAGAGAATAAAAAGAACAAGGCGGACGACAGAAAACGCAGAGCTAAGCTGTTATCTCTTCAGCGCGAAATGGACAGTCTTGAAGCTGAAATTGCAACGCTTAAAGCGGAGTCGGAAAAGCCCGACGTCTCGAGCGATTATCAAAAATTATCGGATATTCTCGCGTTGATTGCGGACAAGGAGAGCTGCCTTGAGGATGCGGAAACCGAGTGGCTTGAGCTTTCGGAATAAACTTAAAAGCGACTGTAAAGGCTGAGTGACGCTAAGCCTTTACAGCCGCTTTTTTATGTTATCTCTCTAAGGCAAAAACGATATATCCTTATCGGCTGACGGTACTGTTGTCGGCATTTTTGTGCCGTTTAACACCGTTGCCTCCACAACGGTACCCTTGCCGTATTTCTCGTTTATTCGAAGCATTGCTTTATCGAGTCTTTCGAGCTTTTCATGACGCGTCATATCAAAGCCGAGGCTTAGCTGCTGAGGCTTATCCGGATTTAAAAGCTCTATTGCGCGCACCGTGACAGCTCTTACCGGAGTTTGCCATTTATATGTCTGCTTAAACAGCGAAAAGGCTTTAAGGGCAATTTCTCGGCTGTTTTGTGTTGGATAAATAAGCTTACTCTGCGATTGTGACGTGAACAATGCGGTGTTTTTAATTCCTATCTGCACACCGCCGGCAAGAAGGCCGTCCTCCCTAAGATGCTTTGATACTGCATGGGACAGAGATAATAGGACGCGCCACACCTCATCATTATCTCGTAAATCGTCTACGCACGTAACTCCCCTGCCAACACTCTTGACCGGAGGCCTGTAGCCTATATTACAGACGGGCGAATTTTCAAGGCCGTTGGCGCAGCGCCACAACACAACGCCGTTCTTACCGAACGTAGTCTTTAAGAACGCAGGATCACTTTTTGCAATGTCCCCTATTGTTATAATACCGTACTTTTTAAGCACCTTAGAGGTGCTTCTTCCGACCCACAGCATATCCTCGGCGGGTAGCTGCCAAATCATATCGCGAAAATTTTCACGTCGTATAACCGTAATCGCATCGGGCTTTTTCATATCGCTGCCGAGCTTTGCAAACACTTTATTAAATGACACACCCACGGAAATAGTAAGTCCGAGTTCTTTTTTTACAGCCTCTCTGACATCATCGGCTATGGTTTCGGGAGAGCCGAATAGCCGTGTACTTCCGCTTACATCAAGCCAGCACTCGTCAATACCGAACGGCTCTATCATATCGGTGTATCTGCCGTATATTGATTTTACCGCACGTGAATATTTGATATATTCGGAAAATCGAGGAGGAAAAACCAAAAGATTAGGACATTTGCCCTTTGCCTGCCATATAACGTCGCCTGTTTTTACCCCGCATTTTTTTGCCGCCTCGGACTTTGCCAGCACTATGCCGTGCCTATCCTCGGTTCTGCCGCAAATTGCAATAGCTTTGCCGCGCAGCTCCGGAGAAACAACCGTTTCGACCGAAGCATAAAAATTATTCAAATCACAATGAAGTATTGCCCGTTCCATAAAATCACCGAAAAAATTATTGTACCGTCATTGTAACCGAACATTTGTTCTGTGTCAATAGTAAAAATATAACAGTCCCGAAATTCGGACTGAACATAAAAAAATCACCCCTGAAAAACAGAGGTGATTTTTGATTATCGTATTAACGAATTATTCGTCAATTTCAGTAACAACGCCTGAACCAACGGTACGTCCGCCTTCACGAATAGCGAAACGAAGACCCTGCTCAATAGCGATAGGAGTGATAAGCTCAACGCTCATAACAACGTTATCGCCGGGCATGCACATCTCAGTTCCCTCGGGAAGAGTGATAGTACCGGTAACGTCGGTAGTTCTGAAATAGAACTGAGGACGATAGTTATTGAAGAACGGTGTATGACGGCCGCCCTCGTCCTTAGTAAGGACGTAAACCTGGCCCTTGAACTTTGTATGAGGATGGATTGAACCGGGCTTAGAAAGAACCTGGCCACGCTCAATCTCAGTTCTCTGAATACCACGAAGAAGTGCGCCGATGTTGTCGCCTGCCTCAGCATAATCAAGAGTCTTTCTGAACATCTCGATACCGGTAACAACGGTCTTCTTCTTTTCGTCGGTAAGACCAACGATTTCAACTTCGTCGTTGAGCTTAAGAATACCACGCTCAACACGGCCGGTAGCAACAGTACCACGGCCTGTGATGGTCATAACGTCCTCAACAGGCATAAGGAACGGCTGGTCTGATTTACGGTCGGGAGTCGGGATGTAGTTATCAACAGCATCCATAAGGTCCCAAATCGGCTTAAGCTCGGGAGCGTTAATATCGTCGCCCGAATACTCAAGAGCTTTAAGAGCAGAACCAACGATGATCGGTGTGTCGTCGCCCGGGAAGTCATACTCGTTAAGAGTCTCACGAACTTCCATTTCAACAAGCTCAAGGAGCTCGGGATCGTCAACCTGATCAGCTTTGTTAAGGAATACTACGATGTAGGGAACGCCAACCTGACGAGCGAGAAGAAGGTGCTCTTTAGTCTGAGCCATCGGGCCGTCGGTAGCAGCGATAACAAGGATAGCACCGTCCATCTGAGCAGCACCGGTGATCATGTTCTTGATATAGTCAGCATGGCCGGGGCAGTCAACGTGAGCATAGTGACGCTTTTCGGTCTCATACTCAACGTGAGCGGTGTTGATCGTTATACCACGCTCTCTCTCTTCGGGAGCCTTATCGATCATTGAATAGTCTTCGAACTGAGCGAAGCCCTTCATTGCGAGTGTTTTTGTAATAGCAGCTGTTAACGTGGTCTTACCATGGTCAACGTGACCGATAGTACCGATGTTAACATGGGGTTTGGTTCTTTCGAATTTTGCCTTTGCCATTGAATTTTCCTCCTTTTTTATGAGAACAAATAAATTTTTTCATTGTGGTTGATATTTTATCAATAAATGAATAAAATATCAAGTCTTTTCAGCTATTTAATCAGTCTTTTTTAGTTCTTTCGCTGATAATCTTTTCGGCGATTGACTTCGGAACTTCTTTATATCCGTCGGGTTCCATTACATACTGACCGCGTCCCTGAGTCTTGGAACGAAGGTCGGTAGCATAACCGAACATTTCGGAAAGCGGAACGTGAGCATTGATCTGCTTAGCACCAGTTCTCTCTTCAAAGCCCTGAATCTCACCGCGGCGAGAGTTAAGGTCGCCGATAACGTCGCCCATATATTCCTCGGGAACGATGACGGTAACTTTCATTATGGGTTCGAGGAGAACCGGATCGGCCTTCTTGGAAGCATCCTTGAATGCCATAGAACCTGCAATCTTGAATGCCATTTCCGAAGAGTCAACCTCGTGATAAGATCCGTCGTAAAGAGTTACCTTTACGTCAACAACCGGATAACCGGCAATAACGCCCGACTGCATAGCACCCTGAATACCCTGGTTAGCAGGTTCGATGTATTCCTTCGGAATAGCACCGCCGACGATGTTATTTACGAACTCATAGCCCTTATTGGGGTTAGGCTCAATGTTGATCTTAACATGACCGTACTGACCTTTACCGCCTGACTGACGGGCATATTTGGTATCGGAGGAAGCGGGCTTACGGATTGTCTCCTTGTAAGCAACCTGCGGCTTACCTACGTTAGCCTCAACCTTGAATTCACGAAGCATTCTGTCAACGATAATTTCAAGATGAAGCTCACCCATACCGGCGATGATGGTCTGACCGGTCTCTTCATCGGTATAGCACTTAAAGGTAGGATCCTCTTCTGCAAGCTTCTGAAGAGCGATACCCATCTTTTCCTGACCTGCTTTGGTCTTAGGCTCGATTGCTACACGGATAACGGGATCCGGGAATTTCATTGATTCAAGAATTATCGGGTGCTTCTCATCGCAGAGAGTATCACCTGTCGTAGTGTTCTTAAGACCTACGGCAGCTGCTATATCACCTGCGTAAACACAGTCGATATCTTCTCTGTGGTTAGCGTGCATCTGAAGTATACGGCCCATTCTCTCGTCGTCGTCCTTAACGGAGTTGTAAACGGTTGAGCCGGCAGTCAGAGTACCCGAATAAACTCTGAAGAAGCAGAGCTTACCGACATAGGGGTCGGTGGCAATCTTGAATGCGAGGGCCGAGAACGGCTCCGAATCCGAAGAATGTCTGTCTTCCTCTTCGTCTGTATCGGGGTTTACACCCTTTATAGCCGGGACATCCGTAGGAGCCGGCATATAATCAACTATTGCATCGAGAAGAGGCTGTACGCCCTTGTTGCGGTAAGAGGTACCGCAAGTTATCGGAACCATTTTATTCTCGATAGTTGATTTACGGATAGTTCTCTTGATTTCCTCAACGGTGAATTCCTCGCCGTTGAAGTATTTTTCCATAAGCTCGTCGTCCTGATCTGCGACATGCTCGATAAGCTTTGCACGATACTTCTCGGCAAGCTCCTTCATATCGTCGGGGATAGGCTCACGTCTTACGTCTTTACCGAGGTCATCATAATAAATCTCGGCATCCATTTCTACGAGGTCAACGATACCCTTGAATGTGTCTTCAGAACCGATGGGGAGCTGAATCGGCACGGGGTTACATTTGAAACGCTCGTCTACCATGTCAAGAACATGGTAGAAGTCCGCACCCATGATATCCATCTTATTGACGTAAATCATACGCGGAACATGATATTCGTCAGCCTGACGCCAAACGGTTTCAGACTGAGGCTCAACACCGCCCTTTGCGCACAAAACGGTAACCGAACCGTCAAGTACACGAAGCGAACGCTGAACTTCAACAGTGAAATCAACGTGGCCGGGAGTGTCGATAATATTGATACGATGGTTTTTCCAGAAACAAGTAGTTGCAGCGGAAGTGATGGTTATACCTCTCTCCTGCTCCTGCGCCATCCAGTCCATGGTAGCGTCGCCGTCGTGGGTCTCACCGATTTTATGGTTTACACCCGTGTAAAACAATATACGCTCTGTGGTAGTTGTTTTACCGGCGTCGATATGCGCCATTATACCAATATTTCTTGTTTTTTCAAGAGTGACCTTTCTTGGCATAACATCCTCCATAACCGTATAAATACGGTAACATAAATATTAGTAAGCTTACCACCTGAAATGAGCAAAAGCTTTGTTTGCTTCTGCCATCTTGTGAGTGTCTTCGCGCTTTTTGAATGCCGAACCTGTTTCATTTACGGCATCCATTATCTCGTTTGCAAGTCTTTCCTTCATAGTTCTCTCGGAACGCTGACGAGCATAGAGAGTGATCCATCTAAGACCTAAGGTCTGTCTTCTTTCGGGACGAACCTCGATCGGGACCTGATAGGTAGCACCGCCTACGCGGCGAGCCTTAACCTCGAGAACGGGCATAACATTTTCCATTGCGGCATCAAATACCTCCAACGGTTCCTTACCCGTCTTCTCAGCGATAATGTTAAATGCGTCATAAACGATTTTCTGAGCTACGCCCTTTTTACCGTCATACATAACGCTGTTGATAAGCCTGGTTACAAGCTTTGAATTGTAAAGCGGATCCGGCAAAACATCACGTTTTGCTATCTGGCCTCTTCTTGGCACTTCGCTTCCCTCCTTCATAATTATAATGATATCATAGGTACTCGGTGACAAAACCCCGTGGTGTCAATGCAAGAGGCATAATATAAGAAATATATATACACCCTGCACGGACTTAAAACCTTGCAAGTAGATTCTGTCTTTAAATAGTCGGCGAAATTACGCCTTTTTAGCTGCCTTGGGTCTCTTAGCACCGTACTTTGAACGGCTCTGCATTCTGCCAGTAACGCCCTGAGTATCAAGTGTACCGCGGACAATATGGTAACGAACACCGGGGAGATCCTTAACACGCCCGCCTCTTATAAGAACAACTGAGTGCTCCTGAAGATTGTGACCTACGCCGGGAATATAAGCTGATACTTCGATTCCGTTTGTAAGACGAACTCTGGCGAGCTTACGGAGAGCTGAGTTAGGCTTTTTAGGAGTGTCGGTCTTTACAACCGTGCAAACTCCCCTCTTCTGCGGAGAAGCGTTGTTAGTCATAACGTTCTTCTTCGAGTTAAGACCCTTACCGAGAGCCGGAGCCTTCGATTTCTTCTCAACTGTCTGTCTGCCACTGCGAACAAGCTGGTTAAATGTCGGCAAATTCATTGCACCTCCTTCTGAAAATATGACACAATGTGTCAGCAAAACAAACACTTCCGTTAAAAAAGTGTTTGTTTTGCTCACACAATCAAAGATTTTAACATTTAAAACCTTTGATTGTCAAGCTTTTATTTAAATTTTCTTTTACGCGGGCTCATTTGCAGGCTCATCGGGATTAGTATCATCCGAATAAGTCTTTTCGAGCTCGACCTCGCTGTAACACTTCATACCCGTGCCGGACGGAAGAAGCTTACCGATAATAACATTTTCTTTAAGGCCGATAAGAGGATCGGTTTTGCCCTTAATAGCTGCATCGGTGAGAACTCTTGTGGTTTCCTGGAAGGAAGCCGCCGACAGGAAGGAATCGGTAGCAAGCGAAGCCTTTGTGATACCGAGAAGCACCGGTTCGCAGGTGGCCGGAGTAAACTCCTTACCCTCTGCCTCGCACTCTGCGCTGACGCGCTTGTTCTCTTTGTTGAAGTCGGATTTTTCAATGGTAGCTCCGGGAAGAAGCTCGGTTGAGCCGGGCTCATCCACCTTGAGCTTTCTCATCATCTGACGAACGATAACCTCAATGTGCTTATCATTGATATCAACACCCTGCATACGATAGGTCTTCTGAACTTCCTTGATAAGGTAGTCGTGAACCGCATTGACGCCGTTGATAGCGAGTATGTCGTGGGGATTGGGAGCACCCTCTGTAAGAGCGGTACCCTTCTTTATGAATATCGGGTTACCGTTTTCATCCTTATCGCTGTTGAACTTCTTGCGGAAGCCGTAAGGAATAAGGTAGGTCTTTTCTTCGGCCGTCTCGGGATTGGTGATGACAATGTGCTCATTCTTTTTGATTTCGCGGAATGAGAGATAGCCGTCAATCTCGGCAAGAATTGCGAGAGTCTTGGGCTTTCTTGCCTCAAACAATTCCTCGACACGGGGAAGACCCTGTGTAATATCCTGGCTTGATGCGATACCGCCGGTATGGAAGGTACGCATTGTAAGCTGTGTACCGGGCTCACCTATTGACTGAGCCGCTATGATACCGACAGCCTCGCCCACGGTAACAGGCTCGCCTGTCGCAAGATTCGAACCGTAGCACTTAATGCAAACGCCGTGGTCTGATTCGCAGGTGAGAAGCGAACGTATCTTTATTCTTCTGTCTGCTTCATTGGGACGGGCGTTAACGATAGCTGCGACTTTAGCTGCATCGTCCTCGGTCATCATCTTATCCTTGGACATAATAAGCTCGCCGGTCTTTTCGTCTACAAAATCCTCAAGAAGGAATCTGCCTGTAAGTCTCTCCTGGAGAGTCTCAATCATTTCCTTGCCCTCGTGGATATCGTAAACCTCAATACCGTCATGGCAATGGCAATCCTCTTCACGGATTATAACGTCCTGTGAAACATCGACAAGACGACGGGTAAGGTAACCCGAGTCAGCCGTTCTAAGCGCGGTATCGGCAAGACCTTTACGCGCACCGCGTGATGAGATGAAGTATTCGAGTACATTAAGACCTTCACGGTAATTGGCTCGAATCGGAACCTCAATGGTTTTACCTGCCGTATTTGCAATAAGTCCGCGCATACCGGCAAGCTGACGAAGCTGTGATTCCGAACCACGGGCACCGGAGTCAACCATCATATAAATGGGATTGTTTTTACCGAGGTTCTCTTTAATACCCTGAGAAACCTTATTGGTGCATTCTTCCCAAACCTTGATGACTCTCTTTGAACGCTCATTGTTGCTCAAAAGACCCATCTTATACTGTGCGGTGATGGCGTCAACCTTTTCCTCGGCTGCTTCAAGAAGCTCTTGCTTGTGCGGCGGGATTATAGCGTCGCACACGGCAACCGTTATACCGGATTTTGTAGAGTATTTATAGCCCTGAGCCTTAATGCTGTCAAGCATTACGGAGGCTATGTGTACGCCGTGCTTTTTAATGCACTTATCGATTATCTTGCCGAGACCCTTCTTATCGACAAGGAATTCAACCTCAAGATTGAATGCGTTTTCGGGATTGCTTCTGTCGATAAAGCCGAGATCCTGCGGAATGGGATTGTTGAATATGATTTTACCGAGAGTTGTGGGAACAAGCTTAGTAACCTTTTCACCGTTTATCTCTTTGGTCATACGAATTTTAATTTTGGAATGAAGACCGATGTCGCCCTCGTTGTAAGCCATGGTAGCCTCATCAACGCTGAGGAACGCTTTGCCTTCGCCCGGCTCGCCGTCTTTTTCCATAGTGAGGTAGTAAGAACCGAGTATCATATCCTGTGTGGGAACGGTAACCGGTTTACCGTCGGACGGCTTGAGAAGGTTATTTGCGGCAAGCATAAGGAGCCTTGCCTCTGCCTGAGCCTCTGCCGAAAGCGGTACGTGAACAGCCATCTGGTCGCCGTCGAAGTCCGCGTTGAATGCGGTACAAGCAAGCGGGTGAAGCTTAATGGCTCTGCCCTCTACGAGTACCGGCTCAAATGCCTGAATACCGAGTCTGTGAAGAGTGGGAGCACGGTTAAGCATAACGGGGTGATCCTTAATGACTATTTCGAGAGCGTCCCAAACCTCGGGCTTTGCGCGCTCTACCATTTTTCTCGCCGACTTGATGTTGCCTGCAACGCCGGTTTCAACAAGACGTTTCATAACGAACGGCTTAAACAGCTCAAGTGCCATTTCCTTGGGAAGACCGCACTGATGCATTTTAAGCTCGGGTCCTACTACGATAACGGAACGGCCGGAATAGTCGACACGTTTACCGAGGAGGTTCTGTCTGAAACGACCCTGCTTACCTTTAAGCATATCGGAAAGAGATTTAAGAGCACGGTTGTTGGGGCCCGTTACGGGTCTGCCGCGTCTGCCGTTGTCTATAAGAGCATCGACAGCCTCCTGAAGCATTCTCTTTTCGTTTCTTACAATTATATCGGGAGCGTTGAGCTCAAGAAGTCTTTTAAGACGGTTGTTTCTGTTGATAACACGTCTGTAAAGATCGTTGAGGTCCGATGTTGCAAATCTGCCGCCGTCGAGCTGTACCATAGGACGGATATCGGGCGGAATTACCGGAATAACGTCGAGAATCATCCATTCGGGACGGTTACCGGAAAGTTTGAATGCTTCGGCGACTTCAAGTCTTTTAAGTATTCTTGCTTTCTTCTGACCCGACGCCTCGGAGAGCTCCTCACGGAGCTGCTCGGTAAGCGCGTCAACGTCGATTTCGCAGAGAAGCTCTTTGATGGCTTCGGCGCCCATACCGGCCTTGAAGTCATCCTCATACTTCTCTCTCATATCGAGATACTCTTTTTCGGAGAGAATCTGCTTCTTTTTAAGCTCTGTATCACCTGGATCGGTGACAATATATTTTGCGAAATAGAGAACCTTTTCAAGTTCTCTCGGAGAAATGTCAAGGATAAGTCCCATTCTTGACGGGATACCCTTGAAATACCAAATATGCGAAACGGGAGCGACAAGCTCGATATGGCCCATTCTCTCGCGTCTTACCTTGGATTTGGTAACCTCAACTCCGCAGCGCTCGCATATTTTACCCTTATAGCGAATTCTCTTGTATTTTCCGCAATGGCACTCCCAGTCCTTTGTGGGTCCGAATATCCTTTCGCAGAAAAGTCCGTCGCGCTCGGGCTTTAAGGTACGATAATTTATGGTTTCGGGCTTTTTGACCTCGCCGTAAGACCACTCTCTGATCTGTTCGGGTGAAGCAAGACCGATTTTTATTGATTCAAAGGTTATATTTTCCATTGGCTCTTTACCTTTCTTCCATTAATTTTCAGAAATCTGCGAAACGTGAAATCAGAAATCCTCGTCATTGAGGTCATCCGAATCAAAACCGTCTTCGGAATCGCTTGTATAATCGTCATTCTCGTATTCGTCGGCGTCTTCTTCTCTGTCAGGAATATAACCGTCATCATAAGAAGCGTCGTTGACCTCTGAAAATGCTTCGTTGTCAGCCATCGTAGGAGTAACATCATCGTCGTCGTAGGTCTGTTTAAGGTCAATCTCCTCGTTATTTGCGTCAAGAACCTTGACGTCAAGAGCAAGCGACTGAAGCTCCTTAATGAGAACCTTGAACGACTCCGGAATACCGGGCTTCGGAACGTTGAGACCCTTAACTATCGACTCGTAAGTCTTTACACGGCCCACAACATCGTCCGACTTAACGGTGAGAATTTCCTGAAGAGTATAAGCTGCGCCGTAAGCCTCAAGGGCCCAAACCTCCATCTCACCGAAACGCTGACCGCCGAACTGAGCTTTACCGCCCAAGGGCTGCTGGGTAACGAGTGAATACGGACCCGTGCTTCTTGCGTGAATCTTATCGTCAACAAGATGGTGGAGCTTAAGGAAGTACATAACGCCTACGGTTATGGGGTTGTCAAACTTTTCACCCGTTCTGCCGTCGGTAAGTATCGACTTACCGTCCTCACGGTAGCCTGCCTCTTTAAGAGCCTCGCGAATATCGGATTCATGCGCACCGTCAAATACCGGCGTTGCGATTTTTTGACCGAGCTTGCGGTAAGCAAAGCCGAGGTGAACCTCAAGCACCTGACCGATGTTCATTCGGGAGGGTACGCCGAGGGGGTTAAGAAGAATGTCAAGCGGAGTACCGTCATCAAGGAACGGCATATCCTCCTGCGGAAGTATTCTTGAAACAACACCCTTGTTACCGTGACGGCCTGCCATCTTATCGCCGACGGAAATCTTACGTTTCTGAGCGATGTAGCAGCGTACTACTTTATTAACGCCGGGACTGAGCTCGTCGCTGTTTTCTCTTGTAAACACTTCGACGTTTACTACTATGCCGTATTCGCCGTGCGGTACGCGAAGGGAAGTATCGCGAACCTCTCTTGCCTTTTCGCCGAATATTGCGCGGAGAAGTCTCTCCTCGGCGGTAAGCTCCGTCTCGCCCTTAGGCGTTACCTTACCGACAAGTATATCGCCCGAGTGAACCTCGGCACCGATACGGATTATGCCGTTTTCGTCAAGGTCGGAAAGAGCGTCTTCACCGACGTTCGGGATATCTCTCGTAATATCTTCCGGTCCGAGCTTGGTATCTCTCGACTCAAGCTCATATTCCTCTATATGAATTGAAGTATAAACATCGTTGCGGACAAGCTTTTCGTTGATAAGAACAGCGTCCTCGTAGTTGTAGCCTTCCCAAGTGGTAAAGCCGATAAGCGCATTCTTACCGAGCGAAATTTCGCCGTTTGAGGTTGCAGGACCGTCGGCTATAACCTCATGAGCCTCAACCTTTTGACCCTCGGAGACTATCGGGCGTTGATTTATGCATGTGCCCTGGTTAGAACGCATAAATTTGATTATGTCATAATGGTCAACCGAACCGTCATCCGTAGTGATTTCAACAGTTTCCGCATCAGCCTTGGTTACGGTACCGGCGCGCTTTGCGAGAACTACGGTGCCCGAATCGACCGCCGCCTTGTATTCCATACCGGTTCCTACTATAGGAGACTCGGTTGTGAGAAGCGGAACCGCCTGTCTCTGCATGTTTGAACCCATAAGTGCACGGTTTGCGTCGTCGTTCTCAAGGAAAGGAATCATTGCGGTTGCAACGGAAACTACCATCTTCGGCGATACGTCCATGTAGTCGGCTTCCGAAGCCTCAATCTCCATAAACTCGTCACGATAACGGGCATTGACCTTTTTGCGCTTAAATTTGCCGTTTTCGTCGAGAGGCTCGTTAGCCTGAGCTACCATGTAGTTATCCTCGACGTCTGCGGTCATATAGGTGACCTCATCAAGTACCGTTCCCGTTTCCTTATCTATGCGGCGGAACGGAGCCTCGATAAAGCCGTATTTATTGATTCTTGCAAAGGTTGCAAGATAAGAGATAAGTCCGATGTTCGGTCCTTCGGGGGTCTCTATGGGGCACATACGGCCGTAGTGGCTGTAATGAACGTCACGAACCTCGAAGCCTGCACGGTCACGTGAAAGACCGCCGGGACCGAGAGCGGAAAGTCTTCTCTTATGAGTAAGCTCTGCGAGGGGGTTTGTCTGATCCATGAACTGAGAAAGCGGAGACGAACCGAAGAACTCTTTTATAGCCGCCATAACGGGGCGAATATTTATCAAAGCGGCGGGAGTTACCTTATCGGGCTCCTGCGCCTGAAGAGTCATTCTTTCTTTTACAACTCTCTCCATTCTGGAGAAGCCTATTCTGAACTGATTCTGAAGAAGCTCGCCGACGGAACGGATACGACGGTTGCCGAGATGGTCTATGTCATCCGTTGTACCTACGCCGTCCGCAATGCAGTTGAGGTAGTTGATAGAAGCCATTATATCATCAATTATGATATGCTTCGGTATGAGGTCGTCGCAACGAGCCGAAAGCTCTTCGGAAAGCGCATCCTTATCGTCGCCGCACTTTTCGAGCACTTCCTGAAGCACGGTAAAGCGTACCTTCTCGTTAATGCCGATATCCTCAAGCTCAGCCTCTGTGAACATGGGCACATACTCACCGATGTCAACCATACCGTTTGAATAGACCTTAACGGTTTTATCCTCCGGAGTTACTATAACGGCGGTATTAACGCCCTCCTGCTCTATTCTGTAAGCAAGCTCGGGGGTTATGGTTTCGCCGGGCTCCGCAAGTATCTCACCGGTAAGATTGCTGATAATCGGTTCATCAGCCTTAAAGCCGGCTATGCGAGCGGAGATTGCAAGCTTTTTATTGTATTTATAGCGACCTACTCTTGAAAGGTCATATCTGTGCGGATCGAAGAAGAGATTATCAATCTGTGCCTGAGCAGTCTCGAGTGTGGGAGGCTCGCCGGGACGCAGTCTCTTGTATACTTCGATAAGAGCCTGCTCGGTATTTATGGTAGTATCCTTTTCGAGAGTAGCCTTGATTCTCTCGTCATAGCCGAAAAAGTCAAGTATCTCTTCGTTTGAGGAAAGTCCGAGTGCTCTGATAAAGGTAGTGATGTAAATCTTTCTGTTCTTATCAATTCTTACATAAAACAGGTCGTTCTGGTCAGTTTCGTACTCGAGCCATGCGCCTCTGTTGGGGATAACGGTAGTCGAGTAGAGCTCTTTACCCGTTTTATCATGCGTCATACCATAGTACACGCTGGGAGAACGGACAAGCTGCGAAATGATAACGCGCTCCGCACCGTTGATTACGAAGGTACCGCTGTCTGTCATGAGCGGGAAATCGCCCATATAGACTTCGCTTTCTTTAATTTCGCCCGTTTCTTTGTTGAGCAGCCTTGCAGTAACTCTTAAAGGAGCAGCATATGTCGCGTCCCTCTCTTTACATTCCTTGACGGTATATTTGGGAGCATCGTCCATTCTGTAATCGACAAAGCTCAAAACAAGGTTGCCGGAATAGTCCGTAATATCTGCGACATCGCGGAATACTTCCTTCAGACCTTCGTCAAGAAACCATTGATAGGAATTTTTCTGTACCTCGATGAGGTTGGGCATCTCCATTACCTCATTGATTTTAGAAAAGCTCATGCGTGTGTTTCTTCCGAGTTTTACTGGTTTGACATTCACCATAGGGCTTATCACTCTCCGTTCGCAAAATTATTCCAAACGCCGACTGCAAAAATCAAGGGTATTGACAAATTGCAACCCGGCGGGAGATTACTATAATAATTGATTGTGATATGCTATTGATTTAATTGATTTTTTGTGATAAACTACTAATACAAAAAAACGACAAGAGCATATGCTTCCATTTTATAGCAGTTTATTATTATATGCTTGTCAATGGCATATGTCAAGTCTTTTTTGATTATTTTCGGAGATGTTATTGTATTATGTTGAATTTTGAAGAGCTTTCGCACAAGCTCTTTTCTCTTGTCATTTTCAGAAATCTGTTAAATGACGAGGTCATCAAGTCGTTCACCGAGCTTGCCGATGAACAAAAGAGCGAAAAAGAAGAGGTTTGCTTATATGCCGATTTTCTCTCGAAGCTTTTTGCGGAAACCGATAATTTTTCAAAATATGTTTTAAACGCCGCTCTTGAGGACGAAAACGCTTACATATTAAAGTATGGTCACAAAAAGCTCGGCAGCCATTATGACGAGGCTCTGAATATGGAGCTTGACACGCTTAACGAATTGGCCGCCGTGCGGTCGGACGATGTTAAAAAGAGCCTGCGCCTCGAAAATGAGTCTCTACCCGGCTGGACTACCGAGAAAACCGATGTAAAAAGCATTTATCTCTCCAGAATAAAAAACATATCCAAAACCGGATACGGCATATGGGCAAAATATCACGTCTTTATCATTAAAAACGGTGATATTGTGCCTGTTAAATACCCCGACACGCAAAAACTTTCGGATTTTTCCGGTTACGAGCGCGAGCGCAGCGAGGTAATTGATAACACAAAGGCTCTTTTAAAGGGAGAACCGTGCAATAATGTTCTTTTATACGGCGACGCCGGAAGCGGTAAGAGCAGTACCGTAAAAGCAATAGCGAACGAATTTAAGGATGACGGTTTGAGACTTATCGAGGTTAAGAAAAATCAGCTCTATTCCCTGCCGGACATAATGGACAGAATATCGGGCAATCCGCTTAAATTCATAATATTTATAGATGATTTGAGCTTCACCAAAAACGATGAGGACTTCGGTGCGCTGAAGGCTATTTTGGAGGGCAGCGTAAACGGCAGGGCCAAAAACATAGCGATATACGCAACATCAAACCGCCGTCATCTTGTCAAAGAGAGTTTTGCCGACCGTGACGGAGATGATGTTCATATTCAGGACACGATGCAGGAGCTTACAAGCCTTTCGGCAAGATTCGGCTTGCAGATCACGTTTTCAAGGCCGGACAAAAATCTGTATTCGGGCATTGTTGTTGAACTTGCAAAAAAATACGGCATAAATATGCCGGAGGACAAGCTTATAATGAAAGCGGAGGCTCACGCTTTGAGAGCCGGCGGCAGAAGTCCGAGGACCGCAAGGCAATTTATAGAATATCTCGCATACAAGCAGGATGCGGAAAAGGAATAAGCTGTTATTAATTTGTTTGTATAAATTCAGTATAAAAAGATTGGAGAAGAAAATGGAGATCAAAAAAAGATACGATTGGGAAAATCCCGCCGTTATCAAGAGAAACAAAGAGGACGGCCACGTTATCGCATTTTCTTACGATAACGCACTCGACGCCGCGGAAAGAAAAGAGTCGCCTTACAAGGTAACTCTTAACGGAAAATGGAAATTCCATTGGCAGATGGGCATAGACAACTGTCCGCCTGATTTTTATGAGCCGAGCTTTGATGATTCGGATTGGCGATACATAACCGTTCCGTCGGTTTGGCAAACGGAGGGTACGGGCAGTGCTCCGTATTACTATGCAAGTACCTTTCCGAGGGCTATCAGCCGTCAAAAGAGCAAAATTCCCTGCATTGACCACAATATGCAGGAAATCGGTCTTTACAGACGCGCATTTACTCTGCCCGAAAACTTCGACGGAAAAGAAATATTTTTACACTTCGGCGCAGCCAAATCCGCAATCGAGGTATATATAAACGGAAGCTTTGTAGGTTATTCTCAAGGCTCCATGACTCCGCACGAATTTGACATCACAAAATATATTAAGAACGGAATCAACGAGGTAGCCGTAAAATGCTACCGTTACAGCGACGCTCAGTACATAGAGGATCAGGATATGTGGCTTCTCTGCGGTCTTTACAGAGAGGTATATATCTTCGCCGAGCCCAAGACCTGTCTTCGCGACTTCTTTATAACAACCGACCTTGATAAGGATTACAAGGACAGCGATACGAAGCTTGAAGCAAAAATCATAAATTATGACAATGAAGACAAAGCTTCAAAGCTCAGTGCTTATATTGAAAAAGACGGCAAAAAGCAAAAGCTGGGTTCGGAGGAATTCACGATTGCCGGAAAAGACAGCAAAACAATAAACCTTGAAGCGGTAATAAAAAATCCGCTCAAATGGAGTGCCGAAACACCGGAGCTCTACACTCTTGTTATCGAGCTTAAAACCGGTAAAACAACAACATACAAGTCAATCCGTTTCGGTTTCAAAAAGGTTGAGATAGTAGGAGAAAAAATTCTCTTTAACGGCCAGCCTCTGATGATTCGCGGTGTAAACCGTCACGATTTCGACCCGGATCACGGTTGGGCGGTTCCGAAGGAGAGATATTATCAGGATCTCGACATAATGAAACGCTGCAACATAAATTCTATCCGCACTTCTCACTATCCTGATGATCCGTTCTTCTATGAGCTTTGCGACGAATACGGTTTCTATGTTATGGACGAATGCGATATGGAAAGTCACGGCGTCCGCAGAAAGGGCGTTCCGGGAAGCAATCCCGTATGGACTAATGCGGTTGTGGACAAAATGCAGAGAATGGTACTTCGCGACAGAAACCACGCCTGCGTATTTATGTGGTCACTCGGCAATGAGGCCGGCGACGGCACAAACTTCGCTAAGATGAAGGAAGCCGCTTTGGAGCTTGACAAAACGAGACAGTTCCACTATGAGGGCGATTTTGACCTAACAAAGAGCGACGTTATATCGAGAATGTACCCCCTCCCCGACATTATGGAAAAGCTCGGCAATCGCGAGCCAATCACCATAAGCCTTTACGATAACGTTGCAAACCAGCTTGCCGCAGATTCAAAGCCCATTCCGAAAGAGGCTTACACGAAGCCCGTAATACTATGCGAATATGCGCACGCAATGGAAAACAGCCTCGGCAACTTCCAGGAATATATGGATGACTTCGAGAAATACGATAATATGTGCGGCGGATTTATTTGGGACTTCGTAGACCAGGCTCTTCGCTACAAGGCTCCCGACGGAGATCATTGGCTTTACGGTACGGACTTTGAAAAATCAGAGCCGCGCAGACCCTTCCAGCTTCCCAACACAACCGCTATGACAGGCAGTAACACATACTTCTGTGCAAACGGTATAATTGCCGCCGACAGAAAGGTTCACCCGTCGGCATATGAGGTCAAAAAGGTTTACGCCGAAATGAAGGTTATTGAAAAAGACCTTGAAAAGAAAGAATTTACCGTTAAAAATAAGCACTTATTCACCGACCTTTCGGAATTTGACCTTAAATGGACCGTAACCGCAAACGGCAAAGAGATTGAATCGGGTATTATCGACAATCTTTCGGTTCCCCCACTCTCTTCAAAGGACATCACGGTGCCGTTCTCTTCCGATAATCTTCCGAACGCCGAGTGCATTATCACATTCTCATTCCTTCGCAAAAACAAGGAGCGTTACTGCGAAAAGGGCTATGAACAGTCGTTTGACCAGATAATTCTAAAGAAGATGCCCGAAGCTCTTCCCGATAATTCAAAGGGTAAACTTCAATGCGTTCAGATAGGCACAACAGCTACAATTCAGGGTGAAAACTTCACGGTAAAGGTTACCGACGGCAAAATAGTTTCGCTGCGCTTTGACGGCAAGGAATATTTAAAAACTCCCTTGAAGCCGAATTACTTCCGCGCGCTTATCGACAACGACTTTTCACTTACAAACTTTGTTCCCTTCCTTATTCCGCTTCACCCGTACTACACATGGAGAACCGCAACCGATACGGCACAAGGCACAATAACAGCCATAGATGAGGGCGCAAACGGTGAAATCATCATATATGTAGACTGGGCAGTATTCTCCTTCTCGGGCGTTAAATCGAAATATATTATCTATCCCGACGGCAAAATCGAGGTCAACCACGAGGGTACTCCCAAGGCCTTTACACTTCTGAGATTCGGTACGCAGATGGGGCTTATACCCGAACTCAACTACGTAAAGTGGTACGGCAGAGGGCCACAGGAAACATATATCGACCGTAAAACCGGCGGCAAAATTGCTATTCACGAGATGAGCGTTGACGACCTTGAGCACCACTATATGCGTCCGCAGGAAAACGGCAACAGAGTTGACGTCCGTTATGTCGAAATAACCGACAAGGACGGCAAGGGCCTTAAATTTACCGCTCCGTACAACACTCCGCTCGCATTCAGCGCCTGGCATTACACGCAGAATGAGCTTGAGAAAGCCACGCATATTCACGAGTTAAAGCACAAGGATATTACGACGTTTAACTTTGATTTAACTCAGCTCGGCGTAGGCGGAGATATGCCCGGTGACGCACACGTGCGTGAGCCGTATATACTCCATCCAAACAAGAAATATGCTTATTCCTTTACCATAGAGAGCATAAAGAAATAATACGGTTTAATGATATTTACCGGAGTCGCAAAAAGACTCCGGTATTTTTTTGTTTTGCCATAGCATAGTCACATATAAAAACAAAAAAATAAATCAGACTTGACAATATACCCCTCACGGGTATATACTCAAGATACCCCCTAAGGGTATAGAAACGAGGTGCGGTTCATGGAAAAAGAAAAGTGCTGTCACTGCTCACAGCGAAAAAAAGAGCGTTCCCCCGAGGAATATAAAAAGCTTATACACAGGCTTAACCGAATCGAGGGGCAAATCCGCGGAATAAAGGGCATGGTGGAAAACAACGCTTACTGCCCGGATATACTCATACAATCCGCCGCCGTAAACGCCGCGATAAATGCTTTTAATAAAGAACTGCTTGCAAATCACATCAGAACATGCGTTGCCGACGATATAAGGAACGGCAAAGACGAAGCGATTGACGAGCTTGTGGTTACACTTCAAAAGCTTATGAAATAACTTATGAAATAAAGAAAGAACGGTAAAATATAATGAATGTTGTTTTAATAATAATCCTCATAGCAGTTGTGGTATTGGCGGCGGTTTCCGGCGCGAAACACTTTAAAGGTCAGGGCGGCTGTTGCGGTGGCGGCGGAGAATTAAGACCCGAACACAAAAAGCTCGACGGCCCCGTAACGGAAGAAAAAATAATTTCGATAGACGGAATGAGCTGCGAAAACTGCCGGAATCGCGTTGAACGAGCTATAAACAAAATAGACGGAGCTTCGGCGAGAGTAAATCTTCACAAAAAAGAAGCGGTTGTTTCGCTCGACAGAAAAATTGACGACGAAACGCTCAAAAACGCTGTTGAATCGGCAGGCTACAAGGCTGTTTCCGTAAAGACACGGGAGGTAAAAAAATAATGACACAGTATAACGTCACCGGTATGAGCTGTGCGGCGTGTTCTGCGAGAGTTGAAAAAGCGGTATCAAAAGTGCCCGGCGTAACGTCGTGTTCAGTCAGTTTACTCACCAACTCCATGGGCGTTGAAGGGACGGCATCGGACAAAGCTATAATATCCGCAGTACAAAAAGCCGGCTACGGAGCATCTAAGAAAGGCGGACGTAAAGCCGCCGAGAGTGCCGATGAATCCGCACTCCGCGACACAGAAACACCAAAGCTCAAAAAGCGTCTGTTTTGGTCCGTCGGATTTCTTATGATACTGATGTATTTTTCGATGGGTCATATGATGTGGGGATGGCCCCTCCCCTCTTTTTATAACAGCAATCACGTTGCAATGGGACTTACTCAGCTTTTGCTTACCGTTATAATTATGGTAATAAACCAAAAGTTCTTTATCAGCGGTTTTAAAAGTCTGTGGCACAGAGCCCCGAATATGGATACCCTCGTAGCTCTCGGGTCAACCGCCGCATTCGTATACAGCACTTACGCTCTCTTTATGATGACAGGCGCTCAGACACGCGGCGATATGCAGGCTGTAAACACCTATATGATGGACTTTTATTTTGAGTCCGCCGCTATGATTCTCACACTTATAACCGTGGGCAAGACCCTTGAGGCGCGCTCAAAGGGCAAAACGACCGACGCATTAAAGAGTCTTATGAAGCTCGCACCAAAAAGTGCGGTAATTTTAAAAGACGGCGAAGAAAAGACCGTGCCTATTGACACGGTACAAAAAGACGATATATTCTTAGTACGTCCCGGAGAGAGTATACCGGCAGACGGTGTGATAATCGAGGGTGAAAGTGCCGTAGACGAATCGGCACTTACCGGTGAGAGCATTCCTGTAAACAAAGCCGCAGGAGACAAGGTTTCGGCGGCAACCGTCAATCGGTCGGGATTTTTGAAATGCCGTGCCATACACGTAGGTGAGGACACAACCCTATCGCAAATCATTAAAATGGTCAGCAACGCCGCAGCCACAAAGGCCCCGATAGCAAAAATCGCGGATAAGGTTTCGGGCATATTCGTCCCGGCTGTAATAATTATCGCGGTAATCACAACCGTAATATGGCTTCTGCTCGGTCACGGCGTAGGCTATGCGCTTGCACGCGGAATTTCGGTTCTCGTAATATCATGCCCGTGCGCCTTAGGTCTTGCGACTCCGGTTGCAATAATGGTGGGCAGCGGTCTCGGCGCAAAGAACGGTATTCTTTTCAAAACAGCTGCGTCTCTTGAGGAAACAGGCAGAATACAGATTGTGGCACTCGACAAGACCGGCACAATAACAAAGGGCGAGCCGAGAGTTACGGACATTATCCCAAACGGTGAAACAACAGAAAATGAGCTTCTTAAAGCTGCGGTATCTCTTGAAAAAAAGAGTGAGCATCCGCTTGCAAAGGCTGTAATTTCATATGCGGAGAGCAAAAATATCATCTGCGACGACGTATCTATCTTTAAGGCTTTGCCCGGAAACGGCCTCAGTGGCACCGTAAACGGAAAGAATATATTCGCAGGTAATCTCAATTTCATAAAAACAAAGGCCGAAATATCGCCCGGCAACAAGGAAATTGCCGAAAGGCTGTCAGGCGATGGTAAAACTCCCCTCTTCTTCGCTCTAGATGGGAAGCTTCTCGGCATTATAGCCGTGGCGGACGTCATTAAAGACGACAGCCCTAAAGCCGTTAAAGAGCTCAGGAATATGGGAATACGCGTTGTGATGCTCACGGGCGACAACGAACGTACCGCAAACGCAATAGGTAAATCGGCCGGTGTTGACGAAGTAATCGCAGGGGTTTTACCGAGCGGTAAAGAAGAGGCAATCAAAAAGCTTAAAAAGCTCGGCAAAGTGGCAATGGTCGGCGACGGAATAAACGACGCACCCGCCCTTACAAGAGCCGACATAGGCTTAGCCATAGGTGCAGGCACAGATGTTGCCATAGATGCAGCCGACGTCGTTCTGATGAAGAGTCGTCTTTCCGATGTACCCGCAGCCATAAGGCTCAGCAGAGCGACGCTTAGAAATATACACGAAAACCTGTTTTGGGCGTTCTTCTACAACACGATAGGTATTCCGATAGCCGCCGGCGTATTTATCCCACTCGGACTTACGCTGAACCCCATGCTCGGAGCTGCGGCAATGAGCCTTTCAAGCTTCTGCGTTGTAACCAATGCCCTGAGACTTAATCTGTTTAAGCTTCGTGACGCAAGCCACGACCATAAAATAAAAAAGCATTTAAAAAATGTAACGGAGGAATCAAAAGCTATGGAAAAGACAATTAAAATCGAAGGTATGATGTGCGGACATTGTGAAGCTGCAGTCAAGAAAGCTCTTGAAGAATTACCCGAGGTTGAGTCAGCCGAAGTAAGCCATGTAAGCGGTACCGCAAAGGTCACTCTTAAAGGTGAAATCGACAATGACATTCTCAAGAAAGCCGTAGAAGACAAGGATTACAAGGTTATCGGAATAGAATAATCATGTAAACAAAAAAAGAGCCGTGAAGTCATAAGACCTCACGGTTCTTTTATGCAATTCTGCAAAATTATCTCTTAATGTCGTCCCAAGCAACACCGTTTATGTGGAACAGCTCGTCAAAGTCGTAACGGTTGTTCTCGTCTTTTCTGTGGTTCGGATACCAAACCTGAGCAAAGAACGGGTTTGTCTTGGCGATAGCATCATAATCCCAAGCCTTATGCGGGATATAGCACTCGGGGCACCAATGTCCGCCGAGAAGTATAAGAGCGGGGCTTGCTTCGAATTCTGCGCCGCAGTGGCCGCATTTCCATTTAAGCTTAGTAGCCATATCACCCTTAGTCATTGTCTCGGAGAGGCACTCGCCGCCGCGGAACTTAGCAGCCTGTTTCATATCCTCAATGTCAAGCTCTGCTTCGGGCTTTGTCTCATCATAACCGTGGTCAAGCTTAAACTGCTCAGCCGCGCTGTTATCCTTATCGAACTTGATGATGTCGAAATCTTCCCACTTTGACGGGAGCTTCTTCCACTCGTCCATGCCGCCGAAGTAGATGTCAAGACGCTGCTTGTTGTTCTTTTCAACCCAGTCAAGAGTACCGAAGTCCGGAGTCTTGGCAATCTTCTTCATAAAGGGCTTCGCGCAAGCTGCAACGAGGTTCTTCGGAAGATATCTCGGAATTTTGAAGTAGAATTCAACCTGATCTGCAAGACGGTTGAAGTAATCCTTAACAGGGAGGTTCTCACGGAAGTGAAGGAAGTTTTCAAGCTTATCGCCGTCTGCATAGAACTGACCGTGGAAGTTCTTCGTTGTAAACCAGTTGGGGTCAAAGAGCTTTTCGGGGCCTGCAAGACCGAGAGTACCGAGAAGAAGGCACTCAAACTCATAGTTTGAAATTCTGTATTCCTTACCTGAACCTATATTGTAGAAGTGATTCCAGAAATCGGAACCGAGGTTGCCTTTTGCATCTTCATCGCAGAGGTTGGCAAGCAAACGACCCGAATCCTCAACGGTGCACCACTCAAGAACGCCGTTGATCGGAACGTGGAACATAATAGGATCCATATTTTTAAGAATGTTGGGATAAAGTATGCCCGACTGACGCATAACAACCCAATTCTTAATACCGCTCTCAACGAATACACGCTCTGCTATGCACTTAGAAACAGCATAATGGTCATATACCGAAACCTTGAGCGGATCGCCGCAACGTCCCCAATGGATAGGATAGTTACGACCGCCTGTTTCGGCAACGGTGCCTATGTAGCAGACCTTAACTGCGTCGGGATCCGGCTGAGCAAGAACTGCCTTGCAGATATTCTGAGCAGCACCTATATTTGTTTTCTGTGTTCTGTACGGTTTCCAGTCAGCTGCCGGAGAAACCATGCCGCCTACATGAAGAATATAGTCAGAACCTGTTACTGCGTTGAGAACATCCTCATAGTTTGTAAGATCGCCCCAAACTATTCTGACTGAAGGATCATTTTCAAAATCCTTGAATTTAACACGGTTTTTTTCACTTCCGCGAAGTAAAAGAACAAGATTAAACTTATCTTTCTTAGCGTAAAGTTCCTTAAAACCGTGGAAACCCATATGACCGGAGGCACCGGTCAGCATTACGGTTTTTTTAGCTCCCATATTGTTCCACCTCATTTAAATCATAGTGCTTTTATTATAACATTTTTATGTACAATGTCAACAAAAGAGTAAAAAAATCAATATATTCTGTAAACAGATATTTATTTTTGCAAAGAAACGCGTGCATTTTTAACAGCGACGTTTAACTCAATATGTATCACGGCGGAATTCAACCTTTACAGCTCACGCCGTTAAAAGCACCGCCGTCAAATGTACATTTTTACCTTGGCACAAAGGAACTCATAAAAATCATCATACAGCTCCTTTGAGATTTTACCGGGATACGTCATAATTTTAAGTTCAAAATCAGAGCCTCCCCTTGTGTAAGCCGGTGCAAAATGCTCAAAGTCGTTTAATTTAAAGCCGTTTCGCTCATAAAATCCGCGACGGCGAACGGATATTTCATCCTTCGGCGGGTCAATTTCCAAAATAATGGTTTTATTGCAGCCTTGCAGCATCGAGAGTGTGCGCTCTCCGTACTTGCGGTTGCGCTTTTCGGTTAAAATACAAAAATGCTCAATATATATAAAGCTGTCGGTATCCCAATAAAGCACTTCGCCTATAAATTCGCCCTCATCATATATAAGGTCAAAATGGTACTGCTCATCATACATGGCCCTCTGCTGTGCGTCATATGATCTCCGCTCGTATTTTGGGAAGCTTTTTTCATAGAGTTTCATTGCGGTATCAAATATTTTTCCCCTGCGGTCTCTCAAACGTATAAGCTCCATATAATTCTCCGTATAATCAGTATTTTTGCAGGCGGTTTCATCTTATATCGCCCTACAAACATATTTTTAATAATATATATTTTATCACAAAAACGACATTCGGACAAGATGTCATCGAATGACACAAATGGTGCAGCTTAAGCTGTCGGATAAAATTATTTGTTGTAGAATTTACTGAAAAATTTTTGCAATCAGTAACTTATTCATAATTATTCATCACAATCTAACTGCTGAAACACCTTTTTAATCTTCGGATATTGAATAGCAATCCAGTCAACCATTTCTTCATTTTTTGCCCAGCAGTCAACCCCATTACTGCTTGAAGTTAATCCACCTCGTCGAAAGGCAAACATAAATGGTTACCGTTAACAGCTTTGTTTCACTACCACTCTGTTTCGGTTTGTTATTTAACTTTTTCAGATACATTTTTGCATTTGCTGTTTTCATCCTGCGCGGTATGGCGGCGGCAATCCCTTACGGGCTGAGAAAAGCGAAAAGTGAAAAGAGGAATGTTGTATAATAAAAAAATACAGCACAAATCGCTAATAATATCCCGCAGTGTATGGCAGGAGCTTGTCCCTGCCGAGGGAATTTACAAATATATTAACTGTAGTTATCAAACGGAAAAATATATTGTGCTGTAGGGATAGACCTTACGGTTGTCTGTTGCCAAATGTTTTTCCGCATTCTACGATTCATAGGTTGCCTTATTAGGCTTTTAATGCTATTCTTTAGGTAAAATAAAAGGCGGTGTTTTTATGGATGCAACAAAATGCGGCGCGTTTATAGCAAAATTACGTAACGAAAGAGAAATGACACAAAAAGATTTGTCAGAGGTATTGAACGTTTCTGACAAAGCAATTTCTCGTTGGGAAACAGGAAAAGGCTATCCTGATGTATCGTCACTAATGGCTTTAAGCGAGTTCTTTTCGGTTAGCGTAAACGAATTACTTTCGGGGAAAAGAATAGATATTGAAAAACTGTCAACAACTGCAGATGAAAATGTGCTTGAGGCTATCCGAAAAAATGAGCGGGCTAATGAAAAGCAGAAAAAGCAGGTTGCGATTTATACGCTGTTACTTATAATTGCTATATCGCCGGTTTTAATTATTCTTGCAAAAAATCTTTTTGAAGCCTTTAAAACCGAAATTGAAGTTGAAAACATTTTAACATCGGTTATTTCGATTGTGATTGCAGAAGCAGTTTTGATTGTCGGCTTAATAATAAAAGGCGGAAATTTATCTCTGCTGCATTCATATCACTACAAAAACGTAACAGATGTTGAAAACTATTCGGTAGCAATTGGTACGGCGTTAGCAGAAATGAGCATTCCTATTATAATTCACTCGTTTTTAAGCCTATTTTATCAAGTTAAGGTTATATCGGTTGTAGGTGCTACAATATTGCTTATAGGGTTAATAGTCAGTGCAATTCGCATATTCAAAATTCAAGCTGAATATAACGGAGGTTTGTTTTGAATTAAAATATTATGATTAAACAACTCTGTAAAAACTGCCGGCAGAATGTGATTTTATATCAAATTTGTTGCGCACAGGGACAGGTCTTGCCTCTAAGGGACTCGGCTCACTTCGTTCGCCCTCGAGTTTGCTCCGCAAACTATCCTATTATAGACTTCTTTTGACAAGACTTCGTCTTGCAAAAGATTATAAGGGTTCGAATCCCTTTTTTACTTTCAAGCAAAAAACAGGACATAGCTTTAGCCAAAGCCCCATAAGGATGTTTTTCGGCAGGGATACGGTGCAACCCTACAATCGGGGTTGCACCGTTTTCCCTTTTTCAGGCGGTAAGCCTGTATTCCTGCGGGTTTGCTTTGATTTTAGCCATAAGGCTTTTAATTTCGTCTTCTGTGGGAATGTCAATCAGTCCAATAGCTGTGAAGTAGATGTCTACCTTCACATAGCAATGGCCGCTTGATTTGTCGTTGTTATGAACCTCAATTCTGCGGATCATAGAGTTTACAAGGGTTGGTGTCAATTCTTCAAAGGATGTACTGCTTCGCAGAACCTTCGATAAGGTTTTCAAGTCAAGACTCGTCTGTTCAATGCAGGCGAGTTTCTTTTCGTCCTCTGCCACCTTATTGATAAGGGTGCGCTGTTCGTTAAGGTCGATCATCCACTTATTCTCAAACAGGTTGCACACGCGGCGTTCAAACTCGCTGCGCTCTACATCGGGTGCAAACTCCTCCAAATAAACCAAAGGATGTCGTGAGATACGCAATTTGCCGCGAGTTCAGCTTGTCTATCCACATTTTTGTGCATTGAATGGAGATAACATCGTCTTCCGGTTTCATAACGAATTCCTGAAAAACATCGAGGCAGGAAAATACCGTGTCCCAGTCGTATTCCGTTCCGTCCTTGTAAATATAGTTGAACTTGTAGACAAACGGCTTGTCCTCGTTAAATGTGCCGGCACGTTTCTTCCCGCAGAACTCGTTCCTGTACTTATTTTCAAGCTCCATATACTGCCTCAGAAACGCATGAAGGCTGTCCTGCGCAGCGGTATTGGTGCGTTTCTCTATCGGGCAATCCGGCATGGTTGCAATCAGCTCATTCCACGCTTTATGCTTTTCGTCAATCGCCGCATCACGGCACTGATAAATCAGCCATGCAGCCTCAAGGGAATTAAACACTCATAACCGATGTCCCTGAGGTGTTCTCTGATATCCTTAGAATTGACAAATCTGAATATATCCATCTGTTTCACTCCACATATATTTCTTCCATCGTATCAAGACAAATACATCCGAGGGGATTGCCAAATACGGCTCCGCAATCAATGGCTATATGATTATTTCCTTTCCAGATTTGCCCTATGTATTCCGGATCAATGAACCCGGTAGGCGTATGACCTGTTACAGTGAGCATGTCTTCAAAATACATTTTTTCATACTCCGGCTCTCCCATAATAAAATCCGAGTTTTTCCAGTTGGGAATGTCCAGCATTTTGGCCTTTCCCGGAATCGTGTGCGCAAGAAAAAACTTCTGGCCTCCTACTGTTAGCTTTTTATATACCAGAAGCGAGCCAAGATATCTCAGCACCGCACGCTGTTTGCTTTCGTCCAATTTCAGAAACTCCTCATATGTTGTACTCCCGCCGTCGGAAAGCCATAATCTGAATGCTTCTTCAAGTTCATCCGCAAAACAGCCGTCGTTGGGAAGCGCAAAGTTCCTGAGTAGGACCTGCGCACTGTAGTCGTGATTTCCCCGACTGGAAAACACATTTTCTCTGTCGATGAGAGCCAATAAAATCTTCATTCCCCTGCTGCCGCGATCTACAATGTCTCCGAGAATGTACAAAGAATCATCGGAGGTCATATGCAAGCGTTCTAGCAGCTTCGTATACTTGTCATAGCACCCATGCAGGTCTGATACTGCATATATCACACGCATCCTCTCCTTTTCGATTTGCTTTTCCATGATAATACCGCAATATATGCACCAAAAACGGTACGCGCCGAGGATTAGAATAAAGGTGATGAAAGTCTGCATTCGATGATGCAGGCGACTTGGGATTATGGTATAATATACAAAATAATCGGGAAAGGATAGAGACACATGGGCGAATTAAAGAAAACAAAAGAACTGGTCGAGAAATATCTAAAGAAGACGATGAAGAACTATTCCGATGATAAATTCTCAGAGGAAGATTTGGAATTTCTGGCAAGGTATTCTGTAAAAAAGGAAGGATGCGAAAGCAAAATACTGAAAGATCTCGGCCTTATCCGCGGCAAGGGCACGGTACAAGGCTACTATGCCGATCATAGATCTGTTAAAAATGCAAAGGATTGTATCCAAAAAATCTATGAGCGCTTTAGCACCAAAAGAAATGACCAAAAGAAAAAGGAACACCCCGTAGATGTTTTTGGTGATGACTTTGAAGCTTTCTTTGCCTGGTGGTGCGATAAAACGCCTGAAGACGGAATAAGGAAATGCTGCTATTGCGAAGTTGATGAAGATACAGTAAGGGCTGCTTTTGCTAAAGATGAAAAAGATAAATGTGTCATTTCCTCTAAAAAGCGATCTTTCAGCGGAGAATTGCAAATTGAGCGCAAGAACCCCAACGAAGATTACAGCGCCAACAACTGCGAATTTGCCTGCGTGATTTGCAACAATGCCAAAAGCGATATGATCTCGGCGGATAACTTCACAAAATTCTTTGTTCCGGGTATTAAAGAATACTGGGCGCATATCGAAGAAGAGATAAAAAAGAAAAATTCTTGATATTCTTCTCTCACAGAAAAAGAGGAGGTCATTTCCATGGTTTACTTATCGAAGTCAAAGTACTGCGGACTCTGGCAATGCCCCAAAATTGCATGGATAAAAAAATACAAACCGGAAAAACTCAATCTTGACGGAAGCCTTGCTTTCATTTCGGCAAGCTTTTTAACCTTTTTTGAAAGCTGAGGAATATATACAAGCGCCTCGTCAACCGTAAGTTCAAAACCCGGCAGAGTATACGATGTGTTAAATAGATTTATTGCGTGTTTTAATTTGATTATTCTGTTTCCGAGTTCTTCCAATGACTTTTGCGTTTCTATATAATCGTATTCCGGACGAACGCTTTCGGGGTCCTCGCCCATAGCGGCAAGGAAGGTGCTGCTCTCCGCCTCTTCCGCAAGAAGTAAATCGTATTCGTCGTTCAGCTTTTTAAGCAGCTTGTTAGCCTGTGCAGATGTATATTTCACTTTAATCTCCGTTCTGCCGCTATGTCGACAAAAATAGGATACAAATCTCTTCTTAGCGGCGAATGGAGATTAATCCGGCATGTTTCGCGGTTGCCTTTTATGTAATGAAAGGCGAGCGGAACGCCGTCCCTATATTGTTGTTAGTGTGATTTTCACACTAACCGCTCCTTTTTTCTTTCTGATACTATTATATGAAACGGTATGTACCAAAAATGGGATATAAAAAACCTGCTTTATAAACAGCAGGTTTTTATGCAAATTAGCAAATTGAATTTTTGTGATAATATTCTCGTTTCATCTTTATAGTGCGCACAAATCTGTCTTCCATTATTTCATATAGGTCTTTCCGATACTCGGTAGAATGTTTTTTTATTGCCTTTATAAATTCTTCATAAAATTCTAAATCACAGTTGCACTTTTGAAAGAAATCAAGCAAATCACTATATCTTATTAAAATGTATTTATCATATTCAGAATATTTTTTCAAGTCTTCGTTTTTATAACTGTAATTTGGCAATAACAAAAAATAATGAATCTTGCGATTATGTGCTTCTTTATTTGCGGTTTTTACATAATCTGAAAGTTGAGATTGTACTGATTTACCCTCTAAATCATGTCTTTCTCCGTTTATACCTGATTTAATTTTGTTTTCTATTACAATAATATGATTTGAATCTTCAATCCAAATATCTATATTGTGGTATTCTCTTAAAACTTTGACACTTTTTAAATCAATATCTATATGCAAAACTGAAGAGCAAAAGTCCTTTAGTAAATCCAAATCATTATTTAAGTAATAAGCCAACCAATTAGAATAAGTAAGTTCGTCATAATCTTTTTTGATAATATCGAGTATGCCAAAATTTTTATCTAAAGGTTTATCTATATCTATTTTAGTTAATGTATTTTTATCTTCCCAAACTTTTTTATCACTTAACAGTTCAAAAATTTTAACATAAGCCTCTTTGTTTTTGTTATTATCCACATACATCTTTAATGAGGTTTTTGAAAATTTGATGTTTGGAAGATAAATATGATTATCATCAGCTAAATCAATAGAGTCAACAATAAATATCCTCTTTTTTGCCCTTTTAACATTTTTAGCTTTAAATGTTACAAACACAGCGTTGCTCTGTTCTGCAAATAAGTCATTGATTTTAACTCCACCGTATTTTATGGAATTATTTTCAATTATTTCAAGTTGTTTTTCCGATTCTATAATTCCGGAATCTTTTTGTTTAAATTTAAAGCTTTCTTTGCTTAATAATAATTCCAAATCACCGGCATAGCCGATAATTTCAAAGGTGTGTTGATTTATCAAACGAACCAATAATACATACTTAGTATTCTGATAATTGGAATTAATTGTGCCGTTAGGACTGATATAAATATAATTTTCGTCATTATCGGTTTTAAATGTATTTATGATTTCATGACCTATATTATCATCAATATATTTGCCTGCATACATTCTTTCAATAATAATTGTTTCCGGATATTTCATTCCGATTCCCCCTTTACAATAGTTATAAATTGCCGCTGTCGAAAAGTCAACAGCGGCAAATAAACTTTGTATATACTTACAAATAAGCTTCTATCATTTATTGCATTATCACGCCTTATCGTCCTTTTTGGCATCGTTTAAAAGGCTGATTAAGATAGAATAAACAACCTTACCGTCTACATTTGTTTCAACATAACTGAGATAATAAGGCTTTATGTTATCCGTCATATTGTGAATATTCATATTAAGTCTTTTTCCATAGTAATCAACAAGTATAAAATCCTTATTGCCTACGAAAGCAAAACACCAATCAGCATGATCCATACTCATAATATCAAAGTCTGTATCTTTACAAAAATAATCCGGATTGTTGATTGTTTTGCAAATTATGTCGCCGAGTTTTTGGATGTCCTGATAATCGCTGGTATATTTAGACCAATCTTCGGTAGGTTCATATTGACCGTCTTTTAAAGGGAAAAAATCACATTTCTTTATAACTTGAGTTACGGTTTTACGCATTTCGGCTTTTGCTTCTTCAAACGAGTCAAAAACCTGCAACAGTGTTGCTCCATCGGTATGGTTCATCCACCATACATCTTTATCAGAGTTCGTTTTAAGTTCCATTAACAATGCATATTTTGCCATTTTATTTTCCGCCTTTTTTATTTTTTATATTTTGTTGTTTTAGTAATTGCAGATAATCTATTCATCATCATCTTCTTCTAATATTTCTCTTCCTTCTTTGTGCAGAGTATCAATTATATTCCATATTCCGTCCTCGCTCTCGCCGATTTCGGGACCGCCTATGCCGGCAGGCTTTAATTTCCCGTTTTCGTCAAAAAACATATCTGTGTTTAAATCCGTCACATCATAATAATACTCGGATAATTTCTTCTTGCTCGAAAACGCCGTTAAAATCCGAACCGAATATTGGAAATCCTCGGTATCTCTTTCAAAAAGAGAAGGATCTCTAAGAAGTACAGAAGGACTTTCCAAAACTTTTAAAAATTCTTCGTCGGTAATATGCCGAGAATTGTATTCTTCATAAAGAAAATCAAGGTTTTCGTAAATCTTTTTCGGCGGTGTGTATTTTTCGTTCATTTCACGGAGAAAAGCCATAAACTTATCATTATAAAAATCAATTTTGAGAAATCCCGAATAAATATTATCTTTTATAACAAAATATACATTTTCTAAATTAGGGAAAAATGTTTTTAGATATTCTGAGATTACTTCATAGACCTTTTTGTCTACTATCGGATAATTATAGCGTACATTCGAATACCTCTTTAAAAAATCAAATAATTGCAGGTCATCTGTTTGTCTGACCCCTTCGCCATAGGATTTAAAACTATAATGTTTTTTAGACCCTTAGGGCAGGTATCTGTTTTTTTACAAGTGCAATAAAGAGTATTATCGTAATCACAGCAATTGCCTAACGGACACGCAGGCTCGGGTTCTTTTTCAGGAGCTTTTGCGGCTGTCTTTTTCTCTTCGCTGTCAGAAGGCGGAGCCGCTTTCACCGGCGGTGTAAATTTACTGTTATTCTGCGGTACTTCCGTAACCAAACCGCAAAAATCCAATCCTTTTTTTACATTTTCTTTAATATCATCAATTGCCTTATCCAAAAAATCTATTCCGAGGCTGAATTTTCCCATTTAGAGTTCACCCCATCGTTTAAATTTATTACAGTAATTCCCCGTGTAAGCATAATGCCCAGATGTATATAAGCTTGGAACACCCTGAGTACATTTCCCGATCGACATATTTGAAGCGGTGCTTACCCCAAAACAGGTTTTCTTTCTCGGTCCCTGCCAATATTCACATGTTGCACAGCAGGTATTTAATTTTGGTACATCAAACATAAAATCTCTCTCCCTTACATGTTAAGCGTCATCATAAGCTGATCGCCCTTTGCTATTTGTCTGCCGTAAAAATCGGTGGTAACATCAAGACTTGCATTATATTTACCTTTGATTTTACCTGAAAAATCCTTTATTTGCTTATTCCCCGTTTTTGGATCAAGTTCAACAAATCCGATTATTTTTCCGGTCCAGTCATGCACCTTGATTATTTGCATATTATTTCACCTCCTGTTCAAGCCAGGTCCCCGTTTTATCACTGAAAACCGATAACTGGGAATCGGTTATGTTATGTATAATTCTGCTGAGCGCCTTTCTTTCAAGCGGCACCTCATATGGATAGCCTTCCAGTATTTTTAAAATATCCTGTTGGCGCAGGTGCTTTTCGCTGCTTGAATACTCCTTCAAAATTAAATATACAAAGAGCGGCGCCATACTCTTTCTTGAATTTGTTTTTTTAGGTCTGAAAAGATTGTCAAGTTCCTCATCGCTCATAAGTTCATACCTTTCGATTTGCAGCCGATAGGTATTATCAACTGTTTCTTTTGAAGTACAATATTTATGCAGCACCATAGCCGCTGCTAATAAACGGCCTTCGTTTTTTATAACAATTTCGGGAGCATTGAGGCTGAAAAGCCTGCAAAGCCTTATAGCACGAATAACATATTGATAAGCGCAAATATTGTTTCCCACACGCTTTTCTGCTTCCTTAATAAGCGATTTGCAATATGAATCGTAAAGTCTTTTTTCGTCTTTGGTTACGGAAACGTCCATATACTCTCTGAAAAAATCCTTTTCATCTTTTGTTAATTCGGCGCCTTTTGTAAATTTGCCGGAAAGCTCTTTAAGATAATCTGCCGTGTCAAGTCGGTCGGATATATCGTGAATGGCATCATATTTTAAATCATTAGAATTTAAGGATTTTACAAAAATCTGCCACACATTAAAAAGCTGCGCATTCCCATTTTCTTCGCAAAATACCTTTTTTGCAGTTTCCTCACTTCCGTCCAGTTGCTCATATTTTTCGGCAATTTTTTTAAGATCGGAATAAAGCTTTTTAAATTCCGAACAAACCGAATTGCGATCCTCCATTGTCCAATTCATTTTGCAGCGGTAACTATACTTTTCTTCACAAAGCGACAGCTCGTTCGGAAATTCAGGAATATAAAGCACGCCGTTATCGTCTGTTCTGTCAAACATCAAGTAAATATATTCTAAGGGGGTAATGTCGGACTCAAAGGATAAAGTTTCAGTTTCTTTTATCATACTCAAGGCTCCTTATCATTTATAGTCTTAATTATACGGTTTGCTATGTACCGCGTGCGGTACATAGATTTTTTATGCGGTTTTTGAAAGCGAAAGAATTGTATCACAGGATTTTTAAAAATACAAATAAATAAGAGTCTTAAAACACAAGTGTACTGTCTTTGGTGCATTGAATTCTAATATGTTGAAAAAAAACGGTAAAATAAAGTAAAATTATATTATTAAATGTAATCGGAGGTTGTGATATGGTTTATCTTTCAAAATCAATATATTGCGGACTCTGGCAATGCCCCAAAATTGCATGGATGAAAAAATACAAACCGGAAGAACTTAATCTTAACGGAAGCGTTGTTTCGCGCATGGAAGCCGGCAACGAGGTCGGCGATCTGGCAATGGGGCTTTTCGGCGACTATGTTGAAGTGACGGCATATAAAAACGATAAGCTCGATCTTTCCAAAATGATTGACCACCAAAGCAGAAATGCAAAAGGGCACACCTGTTATCTGTGAGGCTTCGTTTGAATATAACGCCCTCTATTGCGCTGTGGATATTCTCAAAAAGGAGGCGGACGGCTGGGCCATTTATGAGGTCAAAAGCTCTACCAAGCACGAAAACTCCACGGATGACAAGCCGGTATATATTGCGGATGTTGCCTATTAGAAATATGTGCTGGAAAACTGCGGCGTGAAGCTCAGCGGAACATACCTTGTCTGCCTGAACGGCGACTATATCTTTGACGGCACTTTGGATATCGGCCGCTTATTCACAATCTCCGATATCGCAGAGGCCGTTGCAGCGGAAGAAAAGAACATCGCCGGCAATCTGTCTGTTGCCGAGCGGCTGCTCAACTCCCCCGACGAGCCGGATATTGATCTGTCCATCGGCTGCAAAAATCCGTATCTCTGCGGATTTTGGAAGTATTGCTCCAGGCATATCCCTGAGCAGTCGGTATTTGACCTGTACAGAATGTGGTTCAGCAAAAAGATCGCATTTTATAAAAAAGGGCTTGTCTCGTATACGGAGCTGATGAACAGCTCTGAAATCACCAATAAAACGCAGCTTCGCCAGATGGAGTTTGCCTTGCAGGATAAGGGAACCTATATTGAAAAAGACAATATCCGCGATTTTCTTTCCACGCTCTCTTATCCGCTCTACTTTCTTGATTTTGAAACCATGCAGCCGGTCATTCCGCAATATGCCGAAACCAAGCCCTACGCACAGATTCCGTTTCAGTATTCGCTGCACTACATTGAGGCCGAGGGTGGCGAGTTGAAGCACAAGGAATTTCTTGCTGAGTCGGGAACGGATCCGAGAAGAAGGCTTGCCGAGCAACTTTGCGCCGATATTCCTATGAATGTCTGCGTTACTGCGTACAACAAAGCCTTTGAATGCACCAGGCTGAAAGAATTAGCGGAAGCTTTCCTCCATTTGGCGGAGCATTTGCTCAATATCCGAGATAACATCGTCGACCTGCTCGTTCCGTTTCAATCGGGTTATTACTATAATCGGGCAATGGGCGGGTCCTTTTCCATCAAAAGCGTGCTGCCTGCCATTTCCCTGACGATCCAGAATTAGACTATCACACCCTGGAGGGTGTGCATAACGGCGGCGAAGCGATGACGATTTTCCCCAAAATACAGTTTATGACGCCGGAGGAGCAAAAGGCAGCCCAACACAATCTGCTAAAGTATTGTGAGCTCGACACCTACGCGATGGTGAAAGTCTGGGAAGCGCTTGTCCGCGCAGCGGAATAAATATCATTCTCACAAAAAATCAGCACAGCCGCCGAATCACTGCATTTCGGTGGCTGTGCTGTTATTTTCCTATTGTACTTCAAAAACTCCGCTTCCGTTTTTTCTTAATTCTTCTCCCAGCTGATGCAGTTCAATCCGCCGCCTTCCTCGGCTATCTCATTGATATTCACGGGAATTATTTTCTTATTGAAAATTTCCCTTGCACATTTTAGCGCCGTTTCATCCTGAACGCTTCCGAAAATCGGCAGGAAAATGTGTTTTTCGGTTTCAAGAAAGTTTAAATAACTTCCGACAGCGCTGATGCCCGCGGAATCAAAATACGGAAAATCCATAACCGAAATACCGCATTTTTCCAATGCCCTTTTTACCCTCTGCTCATAACCATTTTTGTAAGGCGAGGCATTGCCGATTACTGTGTTTTCGCTCACAAAGCGCACCACGCCGTCTGCGTGGCCCGTCATATCGCTTATAAGCGAGGGAATAATAATTATCTCTGCTTCGAGCAAATTTTCAAGTTCGGTTAAAAGAGTATTCTTGTCATATTCGGGATTTTCCGAAAACACCCTGTCTGTGATAACTGCTTTTGTCTTAGACGGCGAAAATACAACATTTCCGCCGTCAAGATTGATATTTGAATATGTAACAGACAGTGTGAAATGCGGCGCAATATCGGTTTTAAAATTTGTTCTTAATTGCAGGTCGGCTGCAAGATAGCTCGGCTCGTACTGGAAGGATATGTATTGACCGCTTTTTGTCTTAACCGGCATGTAATCCCTTGCCCAGATATCCCTTGCTCCGTCAAAAAGAGCAAATTCTTCTCCGCTGTCGGATAATGCGGAAAACAGATTTTCCGCCGATAGTGAATATTGGGGGTAGTTTTTAGAAGGGATGAAAAGTAGAGCATATCGCATTTCTCCTTTCGTTTTTTACTCCATTATGCCGCACGCTTAATAATAAAATAGCGGTTACTCAAATTCTTTTTTATGTTTCATAAATAAGTCAAACATCAAACGAACGCTCTTCAGCTTGGTCCAGGAATCAACAACCTTTGAGTCATCATCAAGATTGTAAATTTTTGCATGTGGTATAGATAAAAAAATCGGCGAGTGCGTTGCAATAATGAATTGATAATTGAAGAATCGAGCAGAGGAATTGATATGGTCTGCAAGCTTCATCTGATTTTCAAGAGATAAACTGTTTTCCGGTTCATCAAGCAGATAAAGTCCTTCGTTTTCCATTTGTTCTATAAAGTACAACATCGCCGTTTCTCCGTTGGAGTTTTCTTCTTCCTCACGCTCCAATCTTTTTTTCAAAAAGGCAGATTTGCTTTTCAGTGCCTCATACCGGGTGTGCCACCTATCATAATCTTCCAAGGATTGCAGATTTGGACTGCCTGCCCTTATCTCCCAATATTCTTCGTTTACATCTTTTGTTTTGCTGAATAGCTGCTTATTAAACTCTCGTTTTTTCATTGAATGGTTAAAGACATCATCGCTGGTTATAATTCTGCTGTTATGATTGAAAAACTGCGCATATTCTCGAAAATCATCCTCGTTATACTTGCACATATCCAAGTAGTCATTAAGAAAACGTCCGGAATTAAAAAGTGAGTCACGTTTTAACCGTAGTTTTTCTGCAATGATATTCAGTGCCGTGGTTTTTCCGCACCCGTTTTCGCCGTAAAGAATCGTGATGCTATCAAATTCTATCTTATTAAGGCTAACATACGGAAGAACATTGAATGGATAAAAAGAGCCGGTATGAAAGAGAGGACGCCGATCCGCCCCAAGGCTGTCAACGGGATGTAAAAAGTCAAGTTCTTGAGACAGTGACGGAAAAGAAAAACTTTTTAAATAAATCATTTTTTAAGCCCTTATTCTATTTTTTGTCAATAGGACATATCCCAACTTATGCTATGCAAGCCGCTCACGTCAGCGGCAATGTCCGGAATCATTACAGGCTCAATCGGCTTTGAAAACAACTTTTCGGCGGCGGCCACGGCTCTTGCATCTGCATCGATACCGAATACGGGCAAAAACACCGCTTCATCGGTTTCGAGATAATTCAAATAGCTTCCTTTACCATCGGTCGATGCAGACGGAAATTCTAACATATCCAGGCCATGATATTGCAATATTGTTTGTAATTTCTGATTAAGGCGATCCGACGAGAAAGCTTCATTACATAAAACTGTCTGGCCGTCCAAAAAGCGAACCATATTGTCAGCATGACCGGTGATATCACTTTCAAGTGAAGGAATTATAATTATCATCTCACAGCCCCGGTGATCTATTACTGAGGCAAGCTCCCGTACTAATTCGGCTTTTCCATATTGGGGATTTTCCGAAAAAATACGATCACTGATGATTACTACTTTTTCGTCACGTGAGCCTTGTGTGATCAATATATTACTGCCATCGAGGTTTATCTCCGATTTATCAAAATCACGGGGCGGTCGCCAACCGTTAACCAACTGCCAATTTGTATCAATGTCCTGCAAAAAATCAGTTTGCAGATCGCGGTGATCTTTTAAATAAGACGGTTCATACCGAAACAACACATTATCCCGCTTGAAACGGCCACGTATTTGTATCGGCATGAAATCCCGTATCCGAATATCCTTCGCACCTTTTATAAAGCCATAAGCAACATGATGCTTTTCAAGTGCAGCAAAAAGGTTGGCGGAATCTTCAGGATATTTATGGGGAAGTAGATCCGAAAAATAAAGAAGCTGGATGATACTGGCCATTTTTTTCATAGGTGTTCCCTTCTTTCTAAGCGTATTCGGCAGTTTATAACTTTATTCTATAAAAAAACAGCAATTGTTATACTGAGTGCGTGGATAGCCAACCCTCTTGAAAAAATCTCCGATTTGCTTCTGATTCGCAGCCGGAGCATTTATGTAGCTTCCAAACAGCCCTATATATGCTTTTTTTAGGAGGCAGGAAACGACGTATTGTTCGTTCATGGACAGCACGATTTCGATCCCGGCATAGTCCGGTTGGATATATATACAGTTCTCTTGTGGATATCCCCATTTATGACCCCGGTCACAATCAAAATACCCTTCTTCGAAAGTGTCTCTCTTACAAATATGAGATTCAAGCTCAATCGGGTAGAGATAACCGAGAACAATTTTGAGAACGCCTTTTTTAATTATTACGGAATCGATTTTTTGGAGCACTTCAGCAGCCTTTTCCATGTCCGTTTCGGCTTCCAGCATTTTCACCAGTTTTTTTAAATTCATTGTGCGTCCCCCGTTTTTTAATTTTTTGCGTCCGGCATACCACGCTCATCGCTACTTGTTTTCTGAAACGTTGTGCAGCCGCATATGGCCGACACTGCTTGCTTCAACACGTCGGCGGAAAAGGTGATCTTCTGGTCGGTGACGTACTTCAGGCGGTCGTTCGGGATGATGATGAGCGAATCGACCTTATCAGACAGGGATGCAATGCCGGCCTCTGCCTGCTTCCTGCGGTTCGCACCCTCAAAGCGGAAGGGCTTCGTCACAATGCCGCCGGTCAGCTTTTCGCCGATCAGCACCTTGTTCTCGCACTTGGATTTATTCAGAGCCTGGCGATCCGTATTCACAACGACAAACTCGGCCCCGCCGATGCCGCCGGAAATCATTCGATCAACGACATTGTTCCCGGTGCCGCCGACGCCGATCACCTTGATATTGACTGTCTTGTCTGTATAATTCTCAGGCATTTCGATCTTCTCCTATGCAGCTCAATCAGTTTTTCCTTCCGTGCTTTCGCAGGTATTGTCGTCCAGCTTTGGCCAGCCCTGAACCCGATAAACGCAGGAAACGATATTGCCTTCTTTCATTTGCACATCGTCTGAAAATTCAGAATGCAGTACAGCATCATATTCGTTTCCGAGGCAGGAAAGCGTATAAAGGATGTCGGACTCGTCAAATCCGAGCTGAGCCGAATCCTCATAGATTTCAACAACCTTTCCACTCAAAATAATATAAGCGCTCTGCTCAGAATCAGCATCTCCCGATGCAGATAACACACCTGCCGGAATCACAGATTCCGGCGCCATTGAATGTCGCGCAGCATTGTTGTATGCGTCTTCCTCTGCGTATATTTCGGGCTTGCCTGCGCACTCCAGAATAAGCTCGAAATCCTGCGCCTCATTCATTCTAACGTCTTCAGGAAACACGTTATGTGTTTCGATTGGAATGGGAAAATTAACTTCACCGTCTTCCATCCAAGCGTTCAATTGTCCGTTTCCGTCATGATCCGGTTTTGAGATCCATTCTTCTGGTCTGATAATCATAATACGCGTCTCACTCTCATCGTCTTCTGTGTGCTTATTTTAACATGGACAATGTACCAAATAAGGTGCATTACCGCTGCCGTTTCAGCAGTCCTTCCTGCTTTCATCCGTATTTTCGAACAATTCAAGAAATTCGCAGAAAGAAATCGATGCGCTGTCCACTTTCGCAGCATTGACCCCTTGTTTTGTGTGGGGATTCAAGGTATATTTCTTATGTGTTGAACCACACATTGCAAAATACGGCCGGTGAAGTATCACATACCCAGATCGCCTTAAAAGAGAAAATGACCGGTCCGTCATCGTGTCAACATCCACCACATATTCTTTATCAAATTCATCGGGTAACTGCGGAAGAGTCCTGCGCTTAGGCATTTTGCCAAGCAGAGGACATTCCTTTGTCGTTTTCATTTGCAACCTTCTTTCTGTTTCCGGCTTTTCCTTTGGATACGGTGCAAAGCCATCCGTTAGAATGATAATGCCGTCAAATTCTTCATCCCGGATACGCTCAAGCACTTTCTCACGCTTGTTCGGTGTAAAATTTTCGGCGCTACGCAAAGGAGCTTTGCGTTCGGGTACATTACCGAAAAGATGTTCTTCCACTGCCCGACGATATTATTCGGTACAACGTACATATTCTTTGCAGAAAGACCCATTCGTTTCATTTCCTGACCGGCGGCGATCATTCTCCTCCTGCTTTTCCGCAATACGCTTGGCCGCACGGAGTTTGCCGATAACCTTCTCAATTTCATCCGAGGAATACTTCCCCTCAATATCTCCTGCAAGTCCCAAAATATCCAAAAGACTTAATTGTGCATTTTTGCCGGATTGATTTTTATCAGACATATCCCATCACACCCCGATTCCCTTTTGTTCAACTGTTCAGTCCTATTGTACAGAAGTATATGTACCGAAATCAGGGCATAAAAAAACACCGAGATAATTTTCTCGGTGCCGAAAAATTTATTTTTTTAAAATCAAATATTGTTGCAATTTTTTAGAATACTGCGGATGTCGCATTTTTCTTAATGCTTTACCGATATACAGATTGGCAATATCTTCTGAGTGATTTTTAATGTATTCAGAAAATTCCTTTTCGGATTTGTTTTCGGCTATTATACTGTCAAGTGCTATGTACTCCAGTTCGTCAAAATCCCATAAATCGTTAAGTATGTCAAAAATAATATCCGGTAATTCTGTGTTTGAATTTATGGCATCTTCATCAAGAAAAGGAGATTTATTACCGAATATTGCTCTGATTAAGTTTGCATAATTTTTATTTTCCATGATTTTTTCCCTTCAATATATTTATTTTATGTAAAAGTTCATCTATTGATTCTTTTACAATTTTTTCAATGTTTTCTTTGGAATCGGTATATTCTTTCCAATTGGTAACAGCTTTAATGTCTGAATCTCTATCTGTTTGTGTTAGTGAATATGCGATTTCTTTAATAATATTACTGTCAATATTTTTAGTTTTGTGCCATCTAATTCTTATTTCTTTCTTTCCTCTTTTAAATTTAAAAGCGAAAAAATAAATTTCTGTAATATTGTCATGAGGAAAAGCTCCCATTAAAATGTCATCAATCGTTTTTAGTCTGAATTTGACACTAGAACCTTTGCCTTTATTATTATAAACCACTTCTTTATTTGAATTTGAAAGAGATTCTAAAGTTTCCGAAATCCATTTTGTAACATTTGATCTTTCAGACGATTTGAATTTAAAAATTAAGTCCAGTGCCTTTGTGTGTCGGTTATATATATCGTTACACACTTCTAATAATTGATCTTCCACAATATCTCTCCTAACTACCTCTATATAATTTTTAAGTAATAAATCTGCATCAGGCTGCAATTTACAATTATTATATACTTTGTCTAATGTATCCAATATATTTTCGTATGAAAGGATACCCCATTCATTTACTGATGTGTGATAAAGAAGTAATAGAAGTGTAAAAAATTTTGCCGTTCCTATCCGGCACATGAGGTATGTCGGATAGGTCGGGCGGTTATTCGGGCAAGTCCACCTTGCCAACAAAAGAATAATAAATCTCAATGTCCTGCCTACGGGTCTTGTTCTCGTCATAGCTGCACTCATGCACAACGATTTTCTCTACAAACTCCCGCAACAGAGTAGGGGTAAGTTCTTCAAAGCTGGTATGCCGCCGAACAACATTCATAAACTTTTCTGCGTTCACGGTGGCTTCCTGTGCTTTGGAAAGCTCCGCTTGGATAGCAGCGGCTCTTTCTTTCAGCTCCCGTTGTTCTGCTTCATAGTCTGCCGACAGCTCTGTGAAACGCTCGTCTGATATGCGCCCGG
>OLPO01000047.1_pt1 | contig 114423 bp, 109 predicted proteins | sample 1672831 | NCBI WGS metagenome assembly OLPO01 (sample SAMEA3136728, study PRJEB25190) | human gut metagenome | reverse complement strand
CACAGTTCTCAAAGAGATAATCTTTGTTATACTCGCTTTTTACAGCCTTTGCAATTTGCAAGGGCTGTTTTCTTTTGCCCCACAGTGGTATCCTCACAGCTTAGCTGTTGCGGTAAAAGCTAAAAACAGTCCACCGGACTGTTTTCTTTACGCTTTCACAGTTCTCAAAGAGATAATCTTTGTTATACTCGCTTTTTACAGCCTTTGCAATTTGCAAGGGCTGTTTTGTTTTATTAAATACTTTTTAGGCCTTTTATTTTCTTAGAAATAAGTATATAATTTATAATATTATGCATTAAAAAATTTCTTTGCGGACAAGGCAAGGAAACATAAAGGAAAGAGATGAAATGCTATGAATTTTTTGGAAGAGAGAATTGTAAAGGACGGAATTGTTAAAGAGGGCAATGTGCTTAAGGTTGACAGCTTTTTGAACCATCAAATGGATATTGATTTGTTCAACCGAATGGGTGCGGAATTTAAGAAAAGATTTGCGGGAAAAAATATAAATAAAATAGTCACCATTGAGGCATCGGGAATCGGCATTGCCTGCGTGGTTGCCATGCACTTTAATGTGCCCGTTGTATTTGCAAAAAAATCTAAAAGTATTAATATTGACGGAGATATGTATATTGCGGAGGTTGAGTCTTTCACACACAAATGCAAAAATCAAGTGATTGTTTCTAAGAAATTTTTAAGCGAAAACGACCATGTTCTTATTATTGATGATTTTCTTGCCAACGGTTGTGCTTTGCAAGGTCTTATTTCTATTATAAATCAGGCAGGCGGCACGGTAGAGGGCATTGGAATTGCAATTGAAAAAGGTTTTCAGAACGGCGGCAATATAATTCGCAATCTCGGCTATCAGCTTGAATCCCTCGCAATCGTAGATTCGATGGACGCAGCAACAGGCACTGTTAAATTCAGGGAACAATAAATAAAAATCCAACCCCGACAGGCGATTAAAATACAGCTTGTCGGGGTTAAGTTTTTTCAGCACCAAGTGCCTACAAAATAAATAATAAGAATACATTATATTTGTTGATTTGCAATAAAGACAATTTTTGTTATAATAGTAGCAACGGAGGCGGTAAAATGTTTCGTAAAATGAGAAGATTTAAACAACAGCTTAGTAACGATGAGGCTTTGGAAATATTAAAAAACTGCAAAAGCGGTGTGCTTGCCGTGAGCGGTGATGACGGCTACCCATATACTGTTCCGTTATAAAGACGGCAAGATTTACTTTCACTGTGCAAAAAACGGACATAAACTTGACGCAATTAAGCAAAACAAGAAAGTTTCTTTCTGTGTTATTGAAAAAGATGAGGTGGATTCGGAAAAATTGACAACTTTGTTTAGGAGTGTTGTAGTTTTTGGTAAGGCCGAAATTATGGAAAATGAAGAGAAAATCAATTCGGCAATGCTCTCTTTCGGCTTAAAATATAACAATGATATTAATGTGGTGAAAAAGGAAATCGAGCGTGAACGGAGCGGACTTTGCTGTGTTGAAATCACGATTGAACATATAACGGGAAAACAGGCGATAGAGTTTTTGCGTAAAAATATGTGACCTTAATCGGAGAGAAAGGGTATTTAAAATGAAACTGTTAATTAAACAAAGAGTTTTTTCGTGGACGGATACTTACGATGTTTATGATGAGTATGACGAGCCGAAATATTTTGTAAAGGCTGAAATGTTCAGACTTACGCATCAGATTCATATATATGACAGAGAGCGAAATGAAATCGGTATGATTAAACAGCGATTTTTTACGCTTATGCCGACTTTTGATATAGAAATAAACGGACAGCCGTTTGGCAGTATTGAGAAAAAATTTACCTTTTTTAAACCGAAGTATAACCTCGACTACAACGGTTGGCGCTGTGAGGGCGATTTTATGTCTTGGAACTACAGCGTTTACGAGGCTTGCAGTATGGTTGCGCAGATTTCAAAAAAGCTGTTCCGTTGGGGAGATACTTATGTTATCGACTATGCAGACCCGAGAAACGAAATTTTGGTGCTTATGCTCGCAATTGCAATAGACGCCGCAAACTGTACGCAGAATAATAATTAAGTGAGGTATTGTATGAGCGATGGACCGAAGCTCGACAAAAATCTTGACGGCAAGACATTCAGAGAGTTTTATTATTTAAAGGAAGAACTTGTCGATTTTTGTCGCTGATACGGTTTACCGACATCGGGCGGAAAACTTGAAATAACACAGAGAATAGCACATTTTCTTGATACAGGCGAGGTTATCGCCGCAAAGAAAGTGCAGAAAAAGGCACAGATAATCGGCAACATTACAACTGACACGGAAATTGAGCCGAATTTTGTTTGCTCGGAAAAGCACAGAGCGTTTTTTAAGGAACATATCGGCAACGGATTTTCTTTTAATGCTGCATTTCAGAAATGGCTTAAAAGCAATACGGGCAAAACTTATGCCGATGCGATTACTGCGTATTATCGGATACTTGAAGAAAAGAAAAACGGTAAGGCAAAAATTGACAAGCAGTTTGAATACAATACATATATAAGGGTATAAGGGATTTCTTTGCCGATAATCAGGGCAATAGCCTTGACGAGGCTATTAAGTGTTGGAAATATAAAAAACAGTTGCCGGGACATAATCGTTATGAAAAAAGCGACCTTGATGTATTGGATAAATAATTTATTGCACTTCAAACAGTAAGGTTTATATTGCTTTTTATTGAAGTTTTACCCTTACAGTAGTATAATAAAAATGTTAAGCTAAATTTTACAAGGAGAGGGCAGAGGGCAAAACTTTCCTTTGCCGATTGTATAATGGAGAATTTGCACCTTGAGCCGTTGGGCAACGGCATTGAAATATATGTTACCAAAAGCTACAGATATTCGACAGACACTATCTTGCTTGCGAATTTTTCAAAGCCCGCAGGCAGTAAAAAATGTGCGGAACTTGGCACAGGATGCGGTACGATTCCGCTCTTGTGGTGCAGGGACAATAAAAGCTTAAAAATAGACGCTGTTGAAATTCAGGAAAATGCCTGTACGCTTGCTCAAAAAAGCGTTGAACACAATGGGCTTTGCGATAACATTAAAATTATAAACGCTGACTTATGCGACCTTAAAGGCAAGCTGAATTTTGGCTGTTATGATGTTGTTGTGTGCAATCCGCCATATAAAATCGGCGGAGGAGGAATCAAAAATCCGACTTCGGCAAGGCTGATTGCAAGACACGAAAGCGAATGTACGCTCGATGACATTTGCTCGGCGGCATCAAAGCTGCTGCAGTTTGGCGGCAGATTTTATATGTGTCAGCGCCCCGAAAGATTAGGCGATGTTATGGAGTCTATGAGAAAATATGACATAGAGCCAAAGACCTTGCGACTTGTACAGCAGAGAGTGTCAAAAGCGCCGAAACTGTTTTTGCTTGAGGGCAGACGAGGCGGAAAACGGGGCTTTTTAAATGTACTGCCCACACTTTTTATAGAGGACGAAAGCGGTAATTTTTCAAAAGAAATGCTTGAAATTTACGGAAGCTACAAATCAGATCATTTAGAAAATACAGAGGACAACAAGTTATGAGCGGAATTTTATATGTTACGGGTACACCGATAGGCAACCTTTCCGACCTGTCGCCGAGAGCGGTGGAAACTCTTGAATCGGTAGATTTTATTGCGGCGGAAGACACAAGGGTTACGCTGAAACTTTTAAATCACTTTGGCATAAAAAAGCCGATGGTCAGCTATTTTGAGCACAATAAAAGAGAGCGTGGAGAGATTATCTGCGCAAGAATAGAGCAGGGCGAAAACTGCGCCATCGTTACAGATGCGGGTATGCCGTGTATTTCGGATCCGGGCGAAGATTTGGTAAAGCTCTGCGAAGAGCGTGGCATAAAGACGGTTGTAATTCCCGGACCGAGTGCGGTTATTTCTGCGCTTGCCGTTTCGGGCCTTAGCACGGGAAGATTTACTTTTGAGGGCTTTTTGAGCGTAAATAAAAAGAGCAGATCAGATCATTTGAAAAGCCTTGCAAACGAGCACAGAACAATGATTTTTTACGAAGCTCCGCATAAATTGCCGCAGACTTTGCGTGATTTGTATGCAAGTTTTGGCGACAGAAAACTTACAATTGTGCGTGAGATTACAAAAATTCACGAGGAAGTTATCCGTACCACAACAAAAAATGCGGCGGAAAATCTAAGCGACGGCAGTGTTAAAGGCGAAATCGTGCTTGTGCTTGAGGGTGCGCCGCAGGTTGACGATACCGAAGAATTTACACTTGAATATGCGGTTGAAACCGCTAAGAAGTTGATTGAAAACGGCGCAAGGGCAACAGATGCCGCAAAAGAGGCGGCGGCGCTGACAGGCTTTAAAAAGAATGAAATTTACAAGGAGCTGATCTGATGACATACGAACAGGCTATTGAAAAAATACATTCACTGCTGACATTCGGTTCTCGCCCCGGACTTGACCGAATGAGAATTTTTCTCGAAAAACTCGGCAATCCGCAGGATAAACTAAAGTATATTCACATTGCGGGTACTAACGGCAAAGGTTCGGTTTGTGCAATGCTTTCGGCTGTGCTTGTTGAGGCAGGCTACAAAACAGGTCTTTTTATCTCTCCGTATATAACGGATTTTCGAGAGAGAATACAGATTAATAACCGTATGATTTCAAAGGAAATGCTCACCGAGGCGGTGGAGAAAACATTTCCGATTATTGAGGAATTGTGTAATGACGGCGTTATTATTACAGAGTTTGAGTATGTAAACGCTTTGCAGTTTTATATTCACGCAAACGAGAAATGCGACATTGTTGTGCTTGAAACAGGTATGGGCGGACTTCTTGACTGTACAAATACAATTTTGCCGCCGCTTTGCTCGGTAATAACAACTATCGGACTTGACCATACGGCAATTCTCGGCAACACTATCGAAGAGATTGCGTGGCAAAAGTGCGGTATTATAAAAAACGGCTCGATTGCCGTTACTTCCAAGCAGGAAGAAAACGCAATGAGCGTGATTGAATGTACTTGTAAAAGCAGAAATGTTGAACTTTTCAAAAGTGAAAGTGCAAAAATAAAAGTGATTTCAGAAAGCCTTGAAAGCACTGTTTTTGAATATGACGGTACAGAGCTTGAACTGCATTTGATTGGCGAACATCAGTTGGAAAATGCAAAAACCGCATTGACCGCATTAAAAGCACTTTGCGACAACGGTAAAATCAATGTAAGCAAAAATGCATTAAAGGCAGGTATGGCAAAGGCGGTAAACCCCGCAAGACTTGAACTTATGGGCAAAAATCCCGTAGTTTTGCTTGACGGAGCACATAATCCGAACGGAATTGAGGCGCTTAGCAAGGCGGTCAAAAAGTATCTGCCAAATCAAAAGCGGCTTTGCCTTATGGGTATGCTTGCCGATAAGGACAGTGCAAGCTCAATCAATCTGCTTGAAGGACTTTTTGAAGAAGTGTTTACGGTAACGGTCAACAATCCGAGAACTTTATCGGCAGAAGAACTTGCCGAAAAATGCAAACAGCATTTTCCGAAAGTTGAGGCATTCGATAATAACAAAAAGGCTCTCGAAACGGCGCTTGATAAGGCAAAAAATGAAAATATGCCGCTCGTTATCTGCGGTTCGCTTTACCTTGCAGGCGAGCTAAGACCGTATTTATCGGAGAACGGTTAAAAAAACGCCCGACTTCGGCTTTCGCTGAAATCGGGCGTTTTTTAGTTTTATACAAATTTATTAAGCTCTGCGTTGTAGGTATAATCTATGGCGGAGAGTTTTTTTACGATTTCATCTTTACTGATGTTTGCGTCTTCGCAAAGAGCATCAAGCGACGGATAGAAATCTCTTAACTTTGTGTTAATAAAACTTAATAAAATCATTGGGTCTGACGGTAAATTTAATTCTGACATAATGTCCTCCTGTTAATCGTTTTTATTTTTAAAGAATGAGCATATCCAATAGTAAAGCGGAATGGTGAGAAAAACTACCCAGCCGACTGTCCATCCGCCGAATATGTTAAAGTATCCCATAAGAATGTATGCCATTGCCGCAAGCACGGGAAAGGCAAAGTGGTCTGCCTTGCGTTTGTAAATTGCATCAACAAGCGAATAGTAAAGCGGTATTGTCAGCAAAACTATCCAGCTAAGCGCCCAGCCAAAGCAAAAACCGCTGAATCCCCACCAAAGGAATACAACAAGCGCTATAGCGAAAAAGGGAAACGAATTCCAAAATTTTTTATGCTTTCCTCCTGCAAATATTTCGTCGGTCATATCGGCATCGTGCATTATATGACCGTCTTTATCGGTATAAACTCTCTGTTTTCCGTTTTCGTTTACAAACACTCCGTCCTTGCCTATATCAACCTTAGTGCCGTCTTTGTCTTGTACATGTATTCCGTCTGCAAAGCTGATGTGTACCTTGTCGCCGTTTTTCGCATCAACATGGATTCCGTTTTTAAAAGATACTTTATCCGCTTTTATATATTCTGTGCCCTCATCGCCTGTGGGGATTTGTGTGTTGTCTGCGCTTTCCTCCGATACGGTTTCTTGCTCGGCTTCGGATTTTGAGGAATTGTTCGATTCTCCTTTTAAAAGTTCGTCAAGCGATACTCCGTAAATTTCGGCAAGCAATATTAGGTTATCCGTGTCGGGAGATGCCTCTGCCCGTTCCCATTTTGACACCGCCTGTCTGCTTACTCCTATTTTATTTGCAAGTTCTTCCTGACTTAAGTTGTGTTTCTTCCTGTATTGTAAAAGTCTGTTTGCTGTTTCTATGTCCATATTTAATCCTCCTTTGAGAGTTTATGACGATCGTTCTGCCTCTCACTTTATCCAAATTATACACCGCAACCACTGTTTTTTGCAATACATTTTAGTTTTCATTTCCGCAACCGACGGTTGCATAGAAAGTTTTGCGTACAATATTGCGTTAATAATGTATATAATTGCTAATATGTCAATGTTGTTAGCTTGACATAATTAATAATATTGATAAACGATGATTGCTCGTTTTATTGGCGCTCACCGCCACAAAGGGCAGACTTAGCAATCGGAAAAAAAGACTATACAAACAACAAATGACAGCTATCAATAAATAATAGCTGTCATTTTTATTTTAAATCAACCTATATAAGTAAGGTCTTCGGTGTTGAGTTCGCTTGTACGCATTGCAGGTTTGCAAAGCGGAATTTGTTTGCCTTTCTTAATAAAGAGAGGTACTTCGTTAAGTGCAACTTCAATGAAGTGTACGCCCTTTTCCATAGGCTTGGTTTCTACATTTTCACCGCTTAGTTTAACAAAAGTCATATCTTCAGGGAGATATACATATCTGCCGCTTACATTCTGCTCGTAAACAGGGCAAATCATACACTCATCGCCGAACATAACCTGAGTTTCGCACTCTCTTGCCATTTTATCGTCGGGATAATCAAAAGCAAGCGGGCGGAAAATCATATCGTTGTTTTCGCTTGCCTTTTTAAATGTATTATAAAGGTAAGGGATAAGTCTGTAGCGAACGGTTACAACATCTCTGAAATCTTCGGAGTTTTCAAAGTTGTAACATTCCTGGTTTACTGTACCGAGAGCGGAGTGGTTACGCATAAGAGGGGTAAATACTCCGAGAGCAAGGAAACGGAGAACGAGGTCACGGGTTGCATTTTCGTTAAATCCGCCGAGGTCGGCGCCGCAGTAGAGGAAACCGCACATATTTGCGGATGGGAGCATTTTAAGGTTAAGAAGAATGTGTGACCACCATGAATGGTTGTCGCCAAACCAGATACCGCTTGAACGGTGTGCACCGATGTAAGAGGCTCTTGAGAACATAAGAATTTTGCCGTCGCCGAATTTCTTTGCAAAGTGTTCTCCTGCGGCTCTTGTCATATTTGCGCCGTAAATGTTATGAACTCTGTCGTGGCAAACAGGCTTGCCGTCAATCATATGATAGATGCTTGAGTAATCCTCGGGGCTGTTGGAAAGTCCGAGGAAAGTATCTTTGAGGTTAAAGAATTTTGAAAGGTCGAGGTTTTCGCCCTCAAGTGATTTTGCCTTATTAAGCGCTTTTTCAAGTCCTTTTGTTGAATAGAAAATAGCCGGCTCGTTCATATCGTTCCAAAAACCGTCAATGCCTGCGTCTGTAAGTCTGTCGTATTTTGCGCCGAACCAGTCACGAACTTCTTTCTGCATAAAGTCAGGGAAACCTACAATACCCGGCCATACGCCGCCTTCAAAAATCTCGCCGTCCTCGGTTTTGCAGAAGTAATCGTTTTCAACGCCTTCTTCGTAAACATCGTAGCCTGCTTCTTTTTTTACACCTGCGTCAATGATAGGGATAAGGTGAATACCTTGCTCTTTCTTTTCTTTTACATATTCTGCAAAATTCGGGAATTTGTCTTCGTCAACTGTGAAGTCCTTGTAGTCTTTCATATAGTCAATGTCAAGATATACGCAGTCGAGCGGAATCTTTGCATCATTATAACCTTTGATTACGCCGTCAACGGCAGCTTTGTCGGGATAACTCCAACGGCTCTGCTGATAACCGAATGCCCAGAACGGCGGAATGTAACTCTGACCGATTGCACTGCGGAACTCTTTTACAATGTCAATCGGCTTATTGCTCTCGTTTTCGATAATGTAGATGTCAAAATCTGTACCGTCAACAGTGATTTCTGTGCGGCTTGGTTTTGTGTAACCGATGTCCCAACGGATTTTTGCGGGGAAATCAATAAAAATACCGAAAGTCTTGCTGCCGTTTAACATAAGAAAGTTGTGTGCGGCGTAGAGTGAACTTTTTGTTTCTGTGTGGAATGGGTCATCGCTGCAAAAACTTTCGTAAATCCAGCCACGCTTGTTAATTCCTCTCGGCGCTTCGCCAAGACCGAAAACTATGTCGCTGTCCTGCATATCAAAGCTAAAAATGAATTTGCCGTCAATGATTTTGTAATCAACCGGGAATTTATTTATGTCGATTCCGGCAAAATCTTTTACAACAGCGTCTGTACGGATAGGAGTGCCGCTTGTGTACTTTGTAATCATTTAATATCGCTCCTTTGTAATGAAATTATTACCTCGGTATGACCGTCTGTGCCAAGGATTTGATACATTTTCATTATATAGGCAGAATTGTAAAAAATCAATCTAAATATTAAATATTCACTAAAATATTAAAGGAAAAACAAAAAAAGAGCCATACATAACAGTATGACTCCTAAAATTTCGGTAATTTTTAATTAGCAGAAGAATACATCCATTGAACTTTCTTCGCCGTCGGCAACAAAGTAAGCTTTGTTTTCGTCAGGCTTGAGGTAAATTGAAATTTCCTTTACATCTTTACCGTATGTAGCTTTAACATTATTAATAATGTCTTCTACCGAGTTCTGCTTGTTGTTAAACTCAACAATAAAGTTTACCTTTGTTTCAGTTTTAACTTCTGTAGGAGCTTCAGCCTTTGTCTTAGCAGCCTTTGCTGCGGCAGCTACGGCAGCAGGTTTCTTTGGAGCAACCTTTTTAGGTGCGGTTTTCTTTACAGGAGCTTCCTTTACGGGAGCAGTTTCTTTTACAGCAGTTGCAGTAGCCTTTGTTTCTACCTTTGCATCCTTGGCAGCTGCCGATTTTGTAGCAGTTCTTCTTGTTGCCATTGTAAAATCCCTCTTTCTTAAAATATAAATAAATACATAAAATCACTGTGAAATAACAATAAAAACAACTATTTTTATTTACATATATTATACAATTCAAAGTACAAAAAGTCAATAAAAGCAAATAATTTCAGCGGATAATACATATTTGTAAAATTATTTGCTTTTCATTGGTTAGTTTGCACCATATGCTCGACATAATTTTGTACAAAATGATATTTTTCTATGATATTAATTTTTTATATACCTCCAAAATTCAGCTGTATTACTGCGTAAGCATTGAAAAAATGAGTTATTGTGCTATACTTAAATGTGTTTTATTTTTAGGGGGAAAAGGAAATGTTAGAAAACTTTATTGTAGTTGCACAACAGGTACTTGTGCTGTTTATTTTGATTTCGTTGGGCTTTGCTTGCGGTAAGAAAAAAATCATTACCGATGTATCCGCAAAGCATATAAACAACCTTGTTTTGTATTTTGTTACACCGTGCGTTATGGTGTCTGCTTTTCAGCGTGATTTTACACCTGAACTTTTGGGCGGACTCGGAATTATGACGATTTGCGCAACAGCCGTTATGGCTGCAACCATACTTTTGGTAAGCCTTGTTTTTAAGGGTAAGGACAGCAAAAAAAGAGTGTTGAGATTTGCAACAGTTTTTTCAAACTGTGCGTTTATGTCGTTCCCGTTGCAGGAGGCTGTGCTCGGTGATGACGGTTTGTTTTACGGCGCAGTGTTTGTAGCTGTGTTCAACATTCTTGTATGGACATACGGACTTGTATGTATGAGCGGAGATATTAAAGAAATTTCTGCCAAAAAGCTGATTACAAACCCGGGTATTATCGGTGTTGTAATTGCGATAATTATTTTTGCGCTTAACATAAGGCTTCCGTATATGATAGGTCAGCCTGTTGAATATATGGCGGCTTTAAATACACCGTTGCCCATGATGATTATAGGATACTACCTCTCCGAGGCAGACCTTAAAAAAGCATTTTCAAATGTATCTGTTTATGTTGCAATGGGATTAAGACTTGTTTTGGTACCTGTTATAACCGCAATTGTGCTTTATCTGTGCAAGGTGGAAACAACTCTTGCGGTTGCCTGCGTAATCGCATCAGCCGCACCGACTGCCGCTACAACTACAATGTTTGCGGTAAAATACAATAAAGATACCGAACTTTCGGTAAGTATTGTGGCGGTTACTACAGTATTTTCAATCATAACTATGCCGCTTGTAATTGCGTTTGCGCAAACACTGACAGCATAAACGGAGGATATTATGCCAAAATCATCGGGACAAAAGCTTAAGCTTTTATATCTGCGTGACATTCTTCTAAAGAGAACCGACGATAACCACGGAATGACTGCGACTGAAATTATTGACGCATTAAGTGAATTTAATATAAAGTCCGAGCGAAAAAGTCTTTACGATGATATCAGCTCTCTCCAAATGTACGGACTTGACATTGAAAAAATCAAATCAAATACCACAAGGTATTATGTCGCTTCAAGAGATTTTGAGCTTGCTGAGCTTAAACTGCTTGTCGATGCAATTCAAAGTTCAAAATTTATTACACGCAAAAAAAGTATGGAGCTTATCGAAAAAATTGAGGGACTTGTAAGTAACTTTCAGGGAAAAGAACTTAAGCGTGATGTCTTTATTACAAACAGGGTAAAAGGTCTTAACGAAAAAATATATTATGTTGTCGATACACTGCAAACTGCGATTTCCAATGACCGAAAGGTCAGCTTTTTGTATATGAAGTGGGATATAGGGCAGGGTGCAAATATTGTAAAAACCGCAAGGCGTGACGGCAAGAGATATGTAATTTCACCGATATGGCTTTGCTGGGACGACGAAAATTATTATATGATAGGTTACGACAGCGAGGCGGATAAGATAAAGAATTACCGAGTAGATAAGATTGAAAGCGTTGAAGTACTTGAAGACAAGCGTGAACCTAATGACGAAATACAGAAATTTGACGGCGCCGAATATACAAGAAAGATTTTCTCGATGTACGGCGGAGAGGAATTTGAAGTTACAATGCTTGTTAATAACGAACTTGTAGGCGTAATTGCAGACAGGTTTGGTGACGATATTTTTATTGTAAAAGAAAACGATAATCAGTTCAGGTTCAGTGCAAAAATTTCAATAAGCAGTCAGTTTTATGCCTGGGTATTCGGACTGGGCGGAGGTGTTAAAATCTTGTCACCGCAAAGGGTGGTAGACGGATTTAAAGAACATCTTAATTCTGTAAATAATAATTATTCGGCAGATAATAATGACAACTGACAATGTCTGATTTTTAAGCTCTTTATATACAAAGTTGTTTTTATGGCAGTGATTTTTGTTTTATTGAAAATCACTGCCGCTTTTTGATATAATAATAATCATACGCACAAAAAATAAAATTTTATTATAGTAAAATTTTATTGTAATAAAGATATTGAGTATAATTAATTTAAAATTATGATAATAAAAGATAACAAAAAGTAAAATTTTACATTCGGATGAATAATTTGTATAATTTTGCTTTATTTTGTTCTGTATTGTATTGACAATAAAACATTTTTGTATTATTATATTTATAAAACAAAATAATATTATAAAAGGGGTAATATCAGTGGCAATAAGATTTTTGAACTCTGTAACATCTACAAGTTCAAGCTTTCGAGTTTCGTGTGGAGAGCTTGTTGTAGATGATTTATGGAGCGTTCATCACGAAGTAGAGATGGGTGTTGTCAGGAGCGGTTCTATTACAATTGAAACCGCAATCGGTGTTGAACAGCTCAACAAAGGCGATATTTTCTTTATCGCACCAAACCAGAAGCACAGATTTGACAACAACAACAATGTGTATATTGAGATTATGCTTTTAAATCTTAATGACGGTGCAAATCTTACACAGCAGTTTATTCCGAATGCAATTATAAAGAGCATAGTAGGCGGAAACTGTACTAAGTTTTTCTCTTTTAAGCCGGGGGAGGATTACTACAATAATGTTTCCGAATGTTTTGAATCTGCTTTTAGGGCAGAGGTTGACAAGCCGAGAGGATTTTATCTTCTGGCAACAGGTAAATTTTATGAACTTTACTATTATTTGTTTGCGTCAGAAAAGTTAGAAATTTACGATATTGAAACACAGGGCAAAAAGGATAGGGCTTTGCGCAGAGTTACAGAGTATATCAACGAGAATTTCTGCAATCTGCTTACTCTCGACATTATTGCAGAGCACACAAACTTGAGCAGATATTACATTTCGCATCTGTTTAAAGAGCTTTTGAACACAACTTTCATTAATTATCTTAATGAACTTCGTTTGTCAAGAGCGGCACTTTTGCTTACAACAACCGATACTCCTGTTATTGAAATCGCAGGAAAATCAGGTTTTAATAATATTTCTAACTTTAACAGAGCGTTCAAGATGTACTACGGCATTACACCGTCAAAGTACAGAAAATCAGAGCGCAGTAAAGCTAAGGTTTAAAATTTTAATTTAACAGGCAGTCAGTCTTATGGGGTTATAGAAACTGACTGCCTGATTTTTTTGCGTTTTTTATTAAAAATTGGGGTAATTTACGGTTTAGCGGAATATTCGTAAAACAATTATAAAAGTTTGGTCAACCTTTAAAAAGGCTTGACATAAATTTTTAATTATTTCCCTGTCATTTAGAACATAACTGTTTATTATCAAAAAAGCAAAAGCCCGACCGAAGTCGAGCTGATTGCTTATAAAAAAAGAGAGAGGAAAATATCTATGAAAAAATGAGTTATTAGCTTTGTAATGTAAGTTTTATCAGTAGTTATCTTACACATATATAATACCATACGAACAGTGACAACAGTGTGACAAAATATTGGTAGTTTTCCGAAATTTAAACATTTTTTTAGAAATTAATCAAAAATATCGTTTGTCGGGTTAGATTTGACCTTTTTGTGTACTTTCAGAGTGTTGTTATTGTCGCAAAAAGCAATGAAAACTTCGCTTGTTTTTATATTTTGCTTTTTGAGTTCTTTTTTTAACCACTCAATATTATTTCCCGTAGCTTTAAGATTTCTTTCCAAAACCTTGCCGTCCTGTATCACTACCGCCTCTACACCGGATTGAAGAACCGTAATTTTCATATCATCGGGAGTGAGCGGTCGATTTTTGTCTTTCGGTAAAATTGAAAGCTGACCGTTGCTTTCAAGGATAACGGTTTGTATCTCATCAAAATTAAAATATCCCTTTGAACGGCACATTACCAAAATTTCATTTATATCTATCTTTGCGGTACTTAAGTTTTTGTTGTAAAATTTGCCGTTATCGTAAATTATAATAGATTTGCCCGTAATGAATCTTCTTAGAAGAAGCGACTTTTGCGATAGGAAAGTCAACATAATTGCTATAAGCGAGTAAATAACCATAGCCATTACACCGTCATAAATATCGGTAAATTCGCCTGTCGCCAGTTCGGCGGCGATTGAACCTATTGTAATACCGTTGATGTAGTCAAACATATTAAGCTCTGACATCTGCTTATTTCCCATCAGCTTTGCAAGCAAAAACAGGACTGTAAGCGAGATCGGTGCGGTTATAAATACTCTGAAAAAATCCATAATAACCTCCTGTGCTATGGTTATTATGGATTTCTTTTTTTATTTTATTCGTTTTTGAATTTTATGTTAGACGATTTATGATTTAGCTGAGGAATTTCGTTTAAATGATTTAAAAATTCAGGTCAAGGTTGACCAAACTTTTATAAAACCTTACCGATTACCAAGGCTTGATTGTGCCTGTGAGTTCTGTAACGCTCTTCATACCGTTTTTATCAAGGTATTCGTTAATTCCCTCGGCAATTTTAATCGGTGCGTATGGGTCAGAGAAGAATACTGTGCCAATCTGCAATGCGCTTGCACCTGCAATCATCATTTCAACTGCGTCTTGCCATGTGCTGATGCCGCCCATACCGATAATCGGAATTTTAACGGCATTAGAAACCTGCCAAACCATTCTTACTGCAACGGGGAACACTGCAGGGCCGCTCATTCCGCCTGTATTGTTGCGGATAATCGGACGCTTTGTGTTTATGTCTATTCTCATACCTGTTAGTGTGTTAATCATTGAAATTGCGTCTGCGCCGTTTGCCTCTGCCGACTTAGCAATCTCGGCAATATCTGTAACATTCGGACTTAGCTTTACAATAAGCGGTTTTGTGCAGTGCTTTCTTACCGCACTTGTAATTGAACCTACCGATTCACAGCTTGTACCGAACTGAACGCCGCCGCTCTTTACATTAGGGCAGGAAATATTCATTTCTATCATATCAACATCAGTTGAAGAAAGTTTTTCTGCCATTTCGCAGTATTCTTCCGGAGTGTTGCCGGCAATATTTGCGATAACTCTTGTGTTTTGCTGTTTAAGCCAAGGAAGATCGTCGTTTATAAATACATCTACGCCCGGATTTTGAAGTCCGACGGCATTTAAAATACCCGACGGAGTTTCTGCGATTCGTGGCGGCGGGTTGCCGTCACGCCTTTTTAAGGTAATTCCCTTGCACGAAATACCGCCAAGTTTTGAAAGCGGATAAAATTCGCCGTACTCCTTACCGAATCCAAATGTGCCCGAAGCGGCGATAAGCGGATTTGAAAACTCTACTCCGGCAATTTTTACAGATAAATCAGCCATTAAAATACAACCTCCTCTGCGTTGAATACAGGTCCGTTTTTGCAGACATGCTGCATAATTTCTTCACCGTTTTTGCGTACCTTAACGGCGCAGACAAGACAAGCGCCGATTCCGCAAGCCATTCTTTCTTCAAGTGAAATCTGACAAGGCTTGTTAAATTCTTTGCAAACTTGAGCAATTGCCTTAAGCATCGGGGTAGGACCGCAGGCGCAAACCTCGTCAACTTCATTTATCTTTTCTTTAAGTACATCTGTAACAAATCCGTGTACGCCTGCACTGCCGTCATCTGTTGTAAGTACAAGCTCGGCACCTGCATTTTTAAAATCATCTTGTAATATAATAAGGTCTTTGTTACGGAAACCCGTGATAACAAGCGGATTTTCGGTTTGCTTTGCTGTATAGAGCATAGGAGGAACACCGATGCCGCCGCCGATAAGGCAGTAGCGCTTGCCTTTTTCAATATTAAAGCCGTTGCCAAGCGGAGCAAGAATATCTACAGCTTCACCCTTTTTCATTTCGGACATAATCTTTGTGCCCTCGCCCTTAACCTGATAAACAAGGCGGAGTACGCCGTTTTCGCTGTCGCACACCGAAATAGGTCTGCGCAGAGTTTTTGACGGAACATATACATGGGCAAACTGACCGCATTTTGCAAGCGGTGCAAGTTCGTCATTTTTTACACGCATATCAAAAATTCCGTCTGCAATTTCTTCATTTGACAAAAGCTCAAAGGCTTTAACATCATATTTCATATATTTCTCTCCTTTTGCAACAGAATGATTTATTTAATTAATATAGTTTAACACTATGGTAATAACACGCAGGGTATCGTTTTTATATGCATAGCTTGAGGTGTCAAGCTCGACTTCTCCCCAAAGCATATTGTTGGCGCTTTCAATGTAGTTTACTACATAACCGTCTTGTACAAGTGTTGAATAAGCGTCTTCAAAGTCAAGACTGTTATCAACAATTATGTTGAAATAATTGTCACCGTTTACGGCGGAATTTGCAAGTGCATTTGAAATTGTATTGTCATTTTCTTCATCAAACGCATAGAGGATAGGTGCAGTTTGATTATAATAATTGTACTCGGTAGAATTACATTCGGGCACATAGAGGTTGCCGATAAGGTTTTCGTCGTTATTATAATTATCGGGTTCTATTTCATCAAAAAGGTCATCTGCCCTGTGCGAGGAATACATTTGCTCGTCTGTAAGATTAAAGTAGTAGTAGTTGGAAAAATCATCTTGCGAGTCGTTCCATGTTACATCGACCTGATACCAATTACCGTCAATTTTTGCGCAGTTCCATTCGTGTCCGACATCACCGGTCATTCCTGCAATACTTACACATTCAATGCCGAGCTTGTTGCACAAAAGCTGAAATGCCCTGGCATATCCTTCACATATGGCTTTGCCGTCAACAAGAACTCCGTAGGCGGTACTGACATTTCCTTTTGTGTTATTGTTGTAGGCAGCCTCGTCATCATATACGCAATTTGAAATAATATAATCGTTGACATACTTTTCACGCTCATACTCCGAAGAATACATAGTTGCGTTGTTTACAAAGTTGTTGAGCGCCTCGTTAAATTTTTCTTTTTGTGTTTCAAGCGTTGTGCCTGAAGAAATATAGAAAAGTTCTACATATGTTGAACCGTCGTAATCGTAGTAAGAAAATGTGTTTTTTATCCAGAATATATCGGGGTGGTCGTTTTTAAAAGCTATTATTGCCTCGTAAATATCTTTTTGCGTAAGCGTGCCCGTACATTGTATTTCTGCGGGAACGGGTTTTTGACATTCGTTTTCAATTTGTGCGTAAAGATTTTTAATGTGTTCGTTTGTTATTGCCGAATAGCTGTACGATGTTTGCTTAGGCTCCGGTATCTCTGACAAAAGCGCTTCACTTTCGCTTGTCGGCTTAAAATCAGAATTGTCGAAAATCTTAAATTTAAGAGAACAGCCGGCGATTGAAAAACATAGCGCCAAAGGCAAAGCAGTCGCAAGTGCTTTCTTTGCAACAGTCTGTATTTTATGGATGTTCAAAAAATCATCTCATTACATATAATATATCATTTATAATTTTACTTTATTTTGGCTTTATAGTCAATTCAAAATTTATTTTTTGAAAAATTGTTGCAATTAGTGCAACTTTTAGGATTTTTTTATGCATAGTTGGAGGTGAATAATTTGATTATTTTTAACAAAGAAAAGTACGAGGGTATTGCCGCAGAAGATAATGCGGGGATTGTGGGCGAAAACCTTGTGAGTAAAGTTGAATTTACGGTGAATGGTTTTGTCGGCAAAAATACGATTGCCGCAATTCATTTAAGATTTAAAGACGGCAGTGTAAACACGGTTGCACCGCAAACCGTAAAAACTGTTAACAACAGCACATATATAATGTGGAAAATCGGGAAAAACGATATTTTCTGTCACGGCTGGGTTGAGGTTCAGCTTGAATTAAGAGAGGAGGAAACCACTTTGCAGACCGATATTGTAAGATTGTTTGCGGGAGAATCCATACCGATTGAGGACAAGGGATTCACCAATCCAAACAGCGAAACGCTTGCATTGAGAGATGAGACAAAAAAATGTTGGGATAAAATTGCAGAGCAAAATAAGCAGATTGAAAACAATATAAAAGTTATTGCCGACAGCGACATTACTCTTAAAGAAGAAAAGGCAAATAAGGTTACGCTTAAGGCTGATGTTACGGACGAGAGCTATCCGAGTGTTGCATATCTTGAAAACTATTATTATGATTATGATGATGTTGATAATGAGATACAAAACCTTAAAAGCAGTATCGATACAAAGCTCAATTTAAAAGCGGATAAGGCGGATACTCTTGCCGGTTACGGAATTACCGATGCCTATGATAAAACGTATATAAACAGATCATTAAACTATAAACTTGACAAAAGGCCATTCGATACGGAACCAAAATATAATAGTCCTAATTATATTACAAGCGGCACTGTGTATAACAGTGTTAATTCGCTTAGGCAGACCGTTGTGCAGAACAAAGCCGATATAGAAAAATCGCTTGCAAACAAATATGATGCGGCGAATAACGAAATCGGTTCGGGAGAATTATCTCCGGCGCAGACAATTTATGAGGGCAGTGAGGGAAACTTCGTTTACGCAAAGAACGGCGACGCAGTTACTGTGTCTGTAAATATTACAAGTATGTTGGCGGATAAAAACTATTTACAAATGTCGGGTTTGCCGTTCCCGTCAAAAGCAGAAAGTAGACTTGCAAGTATTGCCGTATATTCTACAAAGAATAACTTGCGTAATGTGAGAATAGACGGTTCGTGGATTTACATAAGTGCACCGTCCGATAAATTTGTTGAAGATGAAAAAATGAATTTTGTTGTTACATATATTATTCGCAGATAGGAGGATTAAAATGGAGGTTACAGAAAAAATTACGCTTGATATGCTTACAAAAGAGGGAGTGAGCGTGTTAAGACAGAAATTTATAAACATTAACGATGTTGAGGTACAGGTTGGTGAAAATGTCCGCAATGCTTTTACAAACTGTGAAGATGACAGAAAAATTTTAAAAGAACAGCTTTCGGAAGATTACTACAACGCAGTTATGGCAGTCTGGGGACTTTAAACATCACAAAAGCGCAATCGTGTTGCAGACGATTGCGCTTGCTTTTTTGTTTGAGTGATTTTGTTTAGCAGGTATGCATAGTATAATTTTACAAACATTTTCCAATAACGGCAATTGCGTTTGAACGACAGATTTCTTGTGCATTTTCCCGCAGATTTGCGGCAAAAATATTATCGCCGCACCGTACACCGTATTCGTGCAAAATACGCTTAAATCTTTTTGGTACTTCCGGATAATCAAAAATAAGGTAGTAAACTCCGTCTTTTTCATAGGCAGAATTTTTGTTGCAGCACACATTCTGTTTGTAAAGCAACTGAATTACATCAAGAAAATTCTTGCTGTTGCCCACATCGTAGCAGCTGCATTTTTTACCGTTTTGCAGTCTGTATTTTTTCCTTTTTTTATCCTCAACCGTCAGCAGCAGAATACAACCGTCAACAGTCGGAAGCGCCTCCACAATCATTCGTTTATCTTTTATTTCTATATCTGTTTTAAAACAGGCTATCTGCAAAATTCGCATAAGTATCTTTCTGGAATGGCTGTCATACAGGCTTAAAGTATCATAATCAAGCGAAAAATCTCGCATATCTTCATCGCAGAGAGTTATCAGTATTTTATTGCTTTTTATTTTATCAATCGTCAAAAAATCTCCCTCCTCACATTGTGCTTTGCCGCAAAATTATTCTTATATATATTATGATGAAATGCCGTTTCCTGCAAGTAATTATTTTTGGAAATATACCAAGCAAATTATAGTAATATTTTTGTTAAAACGCATAATATGCTTGTCAAAAATCCTCAATAATGTTACTATGTTATTGTAATAATAAAAATTAACAAAAGAAAGGATGCTTTCTATGCCACAATGGCTCAACGATTCGGTTTTCTATGAAATTTACCCGCAAAGCTTTTATGACACCAACGGTGACGGTATCGGTGATATTAATGGTATCATCGAAAAACTCGACTATGTAAAAGGGCTCGGTTGTAACGCAATCTGGCTCAACCCCGTTTACGATTCACCGTTTATGGACGCAGGTTATGATGTTCGTGACTACAAAAAGGTTGCTCCCCGCTACGGCACAAACGATGACCTCGTAAGACTTTTTGACGAGGCTCACAAAAAAGGAATGAAAATTCTCCTTGACCTCGTTCCCGGCCACACATCGGACACTCACCCTTGGTTTTTAGAGTCTAAAAAAGCTCAAAAGAGTGAGTATACAAACCGTTATATCTTTACAAAATCAGTATGGGACGCACCGCCGCAGTACAGAATGATGTGCGGTATCTGCGAGCGTGACGGTAACTATTTGGTAAACTATTTCAGCTCACAGCCTGCTCTCAACTACGGTTTTCACGAAATCACACATCCGGAGTGGCAACTGCCGTGCGACCATCCGGACTGCCTTGCTACAGTAGAGGCAATCAAGGACATTATGCGTTTCTGGCTTGATAAGGGCGCAGACGGTTTCAGAGTTGATATGGCAGACTCGCTCGTAAAGAACGATGATGAAAAGGTTGCGACAACAAAAATCTGGCGTGGTATCCGTGAAATGCTCGACAAAGATTATCCTGAGGCTGCAATGGTAGCCGAATGGTGCAATCCCGAAAGAGCAATCAACAACGCAGGTTTCCATATGGACTTCTATCTTGACCACCACGGCAACGGTTACAGCAGACTTTTCCGTTACGGTGACGATGAGGGCAATAAGGGTATTTTTAATCCAAACGGCAAGGGCGATATTAAGAACTTTACAGACGAATATCTCCCTGCTTATGAGCTTTCAAAGAATAACGGCTACATCAGTTTTATGACAAATAACCATGATATGCCGAGAATGACACACTACTTCGGTATGGATGCAATTAAACTTGCATATGCAATGATTTTCACTATGCCGGGTGTTCCGTTCCTCTACTACGGTGACGAAATCGGTATGAAATATCAGGAAAACCTTGTAAGCAAAGAGGGCGGTTTCAGCCGTACAGGTTCGCGTACACCAATGCAGTGGAACAGCGGTAAAAACCTCGGCTTTTCTGCAAGCGACACACCGTACCTCCCTGTTGATACAGACGAAAACGCACCTACAGTTGAAAATCAGCAGAACAACCCTGACAGTATTTATAAGGTTGTTACAGACATTATTGCCATTCGTCACGCAAACGATGACCTTCACGGCAATGGTGATTTTGAAATGATTTTCGAGCCGGGTAAATTCCCGTTCGGATATAAGAGAGGCAAGTTTGTAATGCTCTTTAACCCACTCGGCAAAGACAGCGAAATCGAAATCAATGCTAAGGGCGCTAAAAAAGTATATGAAATCGGTACAACAGAGGTTGCTGACAATAAGGTAAAAATGTCGGCACAGAGTTTTGCTATGCTTGAATTTTAATAGATTTATTTAAAAGTTACGGCGGCAATCCTATTTGGATTACCGCCGTTTTTGTTGATGATTATTTGTCAAAGTTGGAGTAAATTATAGTTTAGCAAATTGCTTAAAGTTATCCCAATATTTAGAATAGAACATTGTTAATTAGGCTGTCCGGCTTGAATTAAAATTTATGCATTAACATCTACATATTTTAATGTGATATTAACGCAAAACTTATTGTCGACATCAACAGCTTAAAAATATCCGCCATAAACCTCTGCCATATTTCTCATTGAACGCAGTCCAATTCCTCCGCCTTTATGTTTTGTGGACTCATAGCCTCGGTCACTTTTCTTTAAATCTCCGCAAAAATTATTCGTTGCAGCAATATAAATATAGTCGCCCTTATAGTCGATTGACAAATCAAAATATTTTCTGCCCTCGCTTATTGTTTTGCATGCGGAAATTGCATTTTCACTTAAGTTTCCTAAAATACCGCAGAAGTCAACTTCGGGTATTTTGGATTTAGGAGGCATATTTATTTTCCAAGTAATATCTATTTCATTGTCAATTGCGCTTTGGCGGTAATAATTCAGCACTGCGTTTATAGCGTTACTGCTGCATAATCTTACGGGAGCAGTAATATTAAGTGCCTGATAATACTTGCAAAGGTATTTTCTCAATGAGTCCAAATCACCCTCGTCAAGCAAACACTGCGCAAGATGTACCGAGTGTTTTAAATCGTGTCTGGCTTTTGCGGTTTGATTAATATATGTTTGCAGAGATTCGTTATAGCTTGTCTGTATTTCAAGCATAAAGTTCTGTTCTTCAAGCTTGGTCTTTTCAATTGTAGTTTTACTGAATATGTAAAACAGCGCAAATACCAATATATACAGCAAAAATATAATACTGTTAATCATTAACGCCTTTATGCCAATCATTCCCACACGCAAATTCAAATATGTGATCGGTATGGAGTAAATATTTAACAGAGTTACAATAATCGGTAAAACCATAAATGAATACCAAAGCTTTTTATATTTAATGTTATCTATCATCCAGGAATAATATTTCAGCATAGGATACGCAAGTATTGCCATAAAGAACAAACTTATTCCCATAAACAGCAAATCAAACGAAAAACTTATTCCGTAATCCATTTCCGGCTTATAAAACGATTCAATTTCATAAGTAAACAGTGAGAAAGTCGAAAACAGACATATAACGCTCAAAAATACAAACAGAGTTTTGGCAAAATCTGTTTTTACCGTATACCGTAACAATAAAAAGCAGATTATCATATCGGGCATAAGCACCGTGTTTATCGTACGAATGTTAAAAAGTACCGTTATTAAAGAAGATACCGTTGCAATAATTACAAAAGCCCCCGCCAAAAGCAAAGCAATTTTTTTAACCGAAAATTTAAGCTGATTTTTCATCGGCAAATAACACATTATACTTGCGGGAATGATTATAGAAAAAGAAAAAAGTCCCTTTAAAAATTCTACCCTATCCATATTATCCTCAAATCCGCTGATTTTCCCTTAATTTTTTAAACATATGATCTCTTACCCGTTTTTCTATGATACTTTTTTCACGCACTTTTATCGAAAATCTTGTACCGTTGCCCATTATACAAAGAGCACCGTCAATGCGCTCAATATAATCCGCATTAAGAACAACGCCACGGTTTACGGGTATAAATCTTTCGTCATTATCGGTAAGTTTTAAAAATTCATTCATAGTCATTCTTGTGCGGTATGTCATACCGGACACAACAGAAATATTCAGATAATGTGCATCGGATTCAATAGACATAATCTCTTTGACAGAAATCATTACGGATTTTCTGTCGCAAACAATCCGAATAAATTTTGCTTTATCTTTTATGTAAAAAGCCGCTTCGTCAAGAACTTTGTAAATTTGTTCGGGCATATACGGTTTTATTATATAGTGAAACGCATGAACAGAAAAAGCCTGCATCATAAAGTCGGAACTTGTAGTAACAAAAACAATTAGAATATCTTTGTTGATTTTTCTAAGCTCCTCGGCAAGCTCAATTCCGTTAATAGGGCTCATATAAATATCTATAAATGCCGCATCATATAGATTTTCACTGCATTTATTTAAAAAATCTTGTCCGTTTAAAAAACAATCTACCGAGCCTTGTTCACTTCTGATTGTAAAATATCCGTTGCACACACGGGCAAGAATATCCATATATCTTTGTTCATCGTCAATTACGGCGATTTTCATTATCACACCACCAAAAATAAATAACCTTTTTATAATTATAACACAAAACTTAAGAAATGTGCATTATTATAAAAAGGTTTGCTAAAAATGTATTATATGCCAAAAACAGTCGCCTAAGCGACTGCCTCTGGATTTAGAAGTTTTGAAATTAACGTGAAAACGTGAATAGCTGTTTAATTATTAATCTCTGCATCTGCAGTGTCGCCAAAGAAGTTAAAACGGAAGAGTTTGCTCTCGTCGTTTTTATTCTCGCAAATAATGCTTGCTTCGGCAATCTTACCGCCCTCAATGAGTTTTGTAAGACCGACGATCTGGCAGAGTTTGCTTTTAAGATTTAATCTGTCGCCTTCGTTAGTAACGAGAAATACATTACCCTCGCAAGTATCAAGTACAGCGAGAAATTCGGCTACATCAATATTGTGTAAACTAAGAATAGGTGTCATAAAAAAATTCCTCCAAAATGATAATATAAAATTGTTGTGCCATTTACCATTTGGCAAAATAATTATTTATGTTCGACCTAATTAAACCTTACTCGAGTAGTCTGACTGTATAATCAGTCGATAGTCAAGCGGACTGTTTACTTGACAATTATTATTATAATCACAATTTCATAAAAGTCAACAATTTTTTTTATAAAAATTTGTTGCAAAGTCAAATTAAATGTGAACAGCTTACAAAGTGGTGTATATAAATATATATATTATGCACAAAAATCATTTGATAAACAAATTTGTTTGCTTATTAAAATTATAATGCTGTTAGTGAAAATAACTACCAAAAGGGAAAGTTAAGCGTCAAAAAATCACTTTTTTTACAAAAATAAAATTATTATATATTGAGATTTTTGCGGCTATGGGTTATAATTAATGCAGTAATTTATAATAAGGGTATGCTTTTTTAGAATGAAATATCCGAAAATACAATAAAGGAATGGTACTTTAAATGTTAGACAAGTTTTATAAGCAGTTTAAAAGCGGTACAGACATCAGAGGCGTAGCAAGCGAGGGCGTTGAGGGTCAACCCGTAAACCTTACCGATGATGTTGTGGCAAGAATGGCAGACGGCTTTGTGCTTTGGCTTTCAAAAAAGGTCAGCAAAGCTCCTGAAACTCTTACAATTTCTATCGGTCGTGACAGCCGAATTTCCGGCCCGCATATAGTTTCAATTTGCAGTGAGCGTTTTAAACGCTGCGGAGCAACCGTGCTGGATTGTTCGCTTGCATCTACTCCGTCAATGTTTATGACAACCGTTGACCTCGGTTGTGACGGTGCTTTGCAGATTACTGCAAGCCATCACCCGTTTAACAGAAACGGTCTAAAATTCTTTACCCGTGAGGGCGGTCTTGAGGGCAGTGATATCGAAGAAATCCTTGAGTATGCACAAAACGGCGAATCACCTGCCGAAAATTCTTGCGGCGAAATCAAAAAAGTTGATTATATGACCGATTATGCAAAGGGTCTTTGCAAAAAAATTAAAGAAGAAGTAAATGCGGAGGATTACGATCATCCGCTTAAAGGCTTTAAGATTGTAGTTGATGCAGGTAACGGTGCAGGCGGTTTTTATGCCGATAAGGTACTTTCTGTACTCGGTGCGGATACAACAGGCAGTCGCTACCTTGAGCCTGACGGAATGTTCCCGAACCATATTCCGAACCCTGAAGACGCAACAGCTATGGCGTCAATTTGCGAGGCAGTAAAAGAGGCAAATGCCGACCTCGGCGTAATTTTTGACACTGATGTTGATCGTGGCGGTGCAGTTGACAGCAAGGGCAACGAAATCAACAGAAACCGCCTTGTTGCTGTAGCGGCTGCCATTGCACTTGAGGGTAACGAGGGTGGTACTGTTGTAACCGACTCTATCACTTCTTCCGGTCTTAAGGAATTTATTGAAAACACACTCGGCGGTCAGCACTACCGCTACCGCAGAGGTTATAAAAATGTTATCGACAAAGCGCTCGAACTCAATGCACAGGGTATCAATTGTCCGCTCGCCATTGAAACTTCAGGTCACGCTGCAATGAAAGAAAACTATTTTCTTGATGACGGCGCATATCTCTGCACCAAGATTATTATTAAAGCGGCTCAATTGCGCAAAGAGGGCAAAGAGCTTGACGAACTTACTGCGGCGCTTAAAGAACCTGTTGAAAGTAAAGAAGTCAGATTCAAAATTCTTGAGCCCGATTTCAGAGCCTGCGGCGAAAAGATTATTAATGACCTTACCGCATATGCAATGGCGCAGAACGGCTGGAATGTTGCAAACGATAACCGTGAGGGTATAAGAGTATCATTCGATAAGGATAACGGTGACGGTTGGTTCTTGTTAAGACTTTCAGTGCACGACCCGATTATGCCGCTGAATATTGAGAGTGATTCGGTAGGCGGCGTAGATATTATTTACAACAAACTTAATGAGTTTTTAAAGACTACAAGCGGTCTTGAGTTATGATTTTATAAAAACACAGCAGTTCCAAGGTGTATTCTTCACAACTGCTGTGTTTTTTAATATTTAACTGTAATTTACCATATAATTTCCGTTTTCATTTATTGAAATATTTACATAAACAGTTTTTGTGGCATTGTTTTTATAATGCAATTCAAAGGTTAATGTATCTCCAAAATACTCATCAAAATTTTTGATACTGTCATACACTGTTTTTTCGGCATCGGAGTATGCTGTTCTATCCAGAATATTACTGTTATAATCGGGTTCTTCCTTACCGGTTATAGACAGAATTTCTGTTGAAAATTTTTCGCAGGTGGGTCGCCATGTTATGAAACCGTTGTCTGAAATTTTAATATTTTCAAATGATTTTTGACCTGAAAAAACGGTTGAATCACTTTGATAAGATATGCAATTATTTTTTACTGTTACATTATAATATTCAACAGCATCGCTTGCAATGAAAAATTCGATACTGTCGGGCGATATATCAAATAAATCTTGTTTAATGATATTTCCGCTATAAGAAGTATCTCTTTTATCGTAAGGTGAACCGTCTGATTTAAAATCAACGGTATAAGTAATTGCATGAATACCCGTGTTGCTGTCAAGTAAAGTCTTTACAGGACTTAATAAAACCTTTTGCTTTGAATTTTCACTGTTCTCTGATAAGACTTTAGGTAGGGAGTAAATGTGAAAGTCAGAACTGCTGTTAGTTGTACTTAAAACTTCGGAATTATTGACCGGCTTATTAAAATTATTTTTATATATGACTGCATAAGTAACGGAGACCGCACATAAACAGGCTGCAAGGCTTGCCCATATAATAATTTTTTTGCTTTTGGGTTTATAAACCAAAGAAGATGCAATTATGTTTTCGTCAATATTGCTGATTGAATTATATAAGATTTCATCATTGCTTTTTTTCATAGAAATATGCCCTCCTTTTCGAGTGCCTGTTTTAAATTGTTTCTTAATCTGAAAAGTTTGCCTGAAAGTTTGTTTGAAGATGTGTTCCATTGCTTTGCAATGCTTTTTACAGATTCTCCTTGCCAATACCTCAATATAAATAAAGCCTGTTCTTTTTTACTCAGAGTTAATAACCATTTATTAATTATTGGTGTAATTTCTTCAAGTTCATATTCGGTGTCTGTCTGTGGTACTGATAATATATCTTCCATTTCGCTGAAAAGAATTTCAATACCTGCGTTTCTTTTTTGAGTATGGTTTTTCTTCCATATATCAAGTGCAATATTCCTTGTGATTTTGCCTATGTATGCCTTAAAATTTTCAGGGTTATTAGGCGGAATTGAATTCCATATTTTAAGGTAAGTATCATTTTCACATTCATCGGTATCTTCATTATTTGATAGAATGTTATATGCTATTTTCCGACAAAAAGAACTGTACTTGATTTTTGTTTCTTTTATAGATTGTTCCGATCTTGAAAAGTACAAATCAATTATTTGTTTGTCATTCAATTAAATCCCTCCTTTTTAGCTTTCATATATATAGACGATATAATTATAAAAATATTCGTGAGCAATTTATATTTTAACATTATTATATCAAAATATTAAAAGTTACACAAAAAACAACAGCTTGACTTTGGTCGAGCTGTCAGCCTTTTTAAAGGCTTGCGCCGTTGTGTTCAAGCCGCTTAATATTGAGAGTGATTCGGTAGGCGGCGTAGATATTATTTACAACAAACTTAATGAGTTTTTAAAGACTACAAGCGGTCTTGAGTTATAATTTAATATTATTGTAAATTCAGCAGTTTCAAAGCATTGCCTTTGAAACTGCTTTTGTTTTTTTATTGTTTAGCGGCTGAACATAACGGTGAGAGATTTTAATAGGCTGTTCAAAATTTTTATTATATAATCTGAAAAAAGTCCTTGACATATAATACTATGTGATGTATAGTATTATGCAAAGGGAGGTATAATATGGATGTTCAGCTGAAACGAGGACTTTTGGACATATGCGTGCTTGCCGCTATAAAAAACAAAGATTCTTACGGTTATCAGATTATAAAAGATATGAAACCGTATGTGGAAATATCCGAATCAACTTTGTATCCGATTTTAAGAAGATTGGAAACCGCTCAAATGCTTACCGTAAATAAGGTAGAGTATAACGGACGGTTACGCAAGTATTATCATATTACACAACAGGGATTAAACAGAATAGAAGATTTTAAAAATGAGTGGCACGAGATAGTATCAATTTATCGGTTTATCATAAAGGAGGAAAATGATGATGAGTAAACAGGAATTTCTTGGGGCATTGTATAACGGTTTATCGGGATTGCCGAAAGAAGATATAGAAAATTCGGTTCAGTTTTACAGTGAAATGATTGACGACAGAATGGACGAGGGTATGACCGAAAATGAGGCTGTTGAAGATATAGGCTCGGTAAACGAAATTATACAGCAAATTTTATCGGAATCTTCATTGCCAAAATTGGTTAAAAGAACAGTCAGCAAAAAACACGATTGGAAGGTGTGGGAAATAGTATTGCTCGCAGTAGGCTCTCCCGTTTGGTTTCCTCTGCTTTTAACCGCAATAGTTATTGTTCTGACGGTTTACATAGTTATATGGTCTGTGGTTTTGTCATTTTATGCGGCTGATTTCAGTTTGGCGGTAAGCGGAATTTTTACATTGGTAAGTACAGTGGCATATGCTTTTACCTCAAATGCAAATATATTTGCGATGCTCGTGCTGATTGGCGGAGCTTTTGTATGTGCGGGTTTGTCAATACTGTCGTTTTTCGGAATTAATCAAATTACAAAAGGAATGGTATTTGTCAGTAAAAAAATATGGATTTGGATAAAATCCTTGTTTATAAGAAAAGAGGAAGTATAATGAAGAAATCAAAAAAGATACTGATAACGGTAGCTGTAATTCTTGTAGCGGTTGGAATGATTTGCGGATTTTGCGGTATATACAGTCTTGGATTTAATTTTAATGAAATCAGCACATCAGATTTTGTAACGCATACTTATACTGTTGAAGACGATTTTACAAATATTATAATAGAGGACGCGGCAAGCAATATAAATTTTTATAAATCAAATGATGATAAATGTCGGGTATTGTGTGATGAACGGGAAAAAGTCACTCACACTGTTGTAAACGAAAACAATACATTAACAGTCCGTGTGAAAGATGAACGCAACTGGTTTGAGCGTATTAATATCGGATTTTTCGTTGCGGATATGAGAGTTTCGGTTTATTTGCCGAAAAACAAATATGATTCTTTGAATGCAGCTTCAATGAGCGGAGATATTGATGTTGCAAACGAATTTACTTTTGATAATGCAAAGGTCGGCAGTATCAGCGGTGATGTAAGTGTAAAAGCCGATGTAAAACAAGAACTTAATATTTCATCGACAAGTGGAGATGTTTATGCGGAGAATTTAAATTTGGAAAAATTTAATGCCGAGTCTACAAGCGGAGATGTAATTATAAATAATATTTCGGCAACCGAGTGTATTAATGCAAGTTCTGTAAGCGGTGAGATTGACTTGTCAAATGTAAAAGGCAAAGAAATTTTTGCAAAAACAATCAGCGGCGGAGTTATGCTTACCGATACGGTTGCAAGCCAAAAGCTTAAAGCAAACAGCACAAGCGGAGAGATAGATTTGAAAAGATGTGACGCAAAAAATATTGTACTTGATACCGTAAGCGGCGAAATATCGGGAACATTGCTAAGTAATAAACAATTTATTACCGAAACAACAAGCGGCACGGTAAATGTACCGCAAAGCGTTTCAAACGAAGAGTGCCGAATAACCACGGTAAGCGGAGATATTTATATCGAAATTGCAGATCAGTAAAAAACAACAGCTTGACTTTGGTCGAGCTGTCAGCATTTTAAAGGCTTGCGCCGTTGTGTTCAAGCCGCCAAACAGTAAGCTGTTCGGCTGTCGTTAGATTGTGCAAACAAAAGTATTTGTGGGCTTTGCCCAAACCCACAACCTTTGAAAAGGTTGACCAAACTTTTATAATTACCTGACGAAGTATTTACCTAAGCTATAATTTGCCCAACACAAAAACAAACATAACAACTAAAAACACCGTCATTGTCGGACAGAACCGATAATGACGGTGTTTTGTCTTTAAATATTATAAAACAATTAATTTTCGGCAATAGCTTTAAGCTCTGCAATGGCTTTTGCGCTGTCTTCGGCTTTGAAAACAGCTGTGCCGGCAACACATACATCAACGCCTGCATCGGCTGCCTGTTTGATTGTCGATGTGCTGATTCCGCCGTCTGCCTCAATAAGAACATCAAGACCACGCTTTGCGCACTCTGCTTTGATTTCCTGTACTTTCGGCAGCATATCCGCCATAAAGCCCTGACCGCCAAAACCCGGTTCAACAGTCATAACGAGCACCATAAACAATTTGTCGAGATATGGGAAAACTGCGCTTGCAGGTGTGTTCGGCTTAATTACAAGTCCGGGTTTTATGCCGTTTTCTGTGATTTTATCAATAGTTTTGCTGATGTCGGAGTCGCTTTCTGCATGAAAAGTAATAATATCTGCGCCGGCTTTTGCAAAATCATCTATATACTTAAGTGGTTCTGAAATCATAAGATGTACATCAAATGGTTTTTCGGTGTAACTTCTTACCGCTTTTATTACAGGTGCGCCGAATGTGAGGTTCGGCACAAAGTGGGCGTCCATAACATCAAGGTGCATATAGTCGGCACCGCATTTATCCATTTTTTCAATTTCTTCTCCCATCTTTGCAAAGTCACAGGAGAGGAGTGAAGGAGCAATTTTCATTTTGCAAACTTCCTTTCATCAGGTTTTATGTATAAGCGGTGCAACAAGTGTGGCAACGCCCCAGAACATTGAATATATAAGTACCTCAAGTGTGCCGAGCACGCCTACTCCCGCATAAAGTGCAAGGGTGGCTGTGAGCAGTACGCCGAGTACAATCGAGATAAGCTGAATTACGATTGAAAGCGAAATATTACGCTTTATTTGTACACTTCCCGATACAGCCTTTAAGAAAGCCGATGTTTTACCGTTTGTGATGAGGTAAGCTCTTGAAGTTTCTTCAAATGTAGACTTACATTCCTTAAGTACCGTGCCAAGTCCTGTGGGAAGTACCTTTACCGTACGGTAAAATACATTGTAAAGACTGCATATAAGGTCATTTGTAATATTGCAGTCGGTTGAGTGAACAAGTATGCTGATTCCGTTTGCCTCGGCTCTGTGAAGTTCCGGCATAAGGATTGAATCGGCGATATAGTGAGTTACAAACATTGCAATCAGTCTGCCTGCACGGGCAACATATGTTACCTGTTTGCCGCTCTGAATGTACTTGTCCTCATACTCAATACTCGGAGTTTCTACGCTGTATTTTGTCATAAGCTCACGGTTGCCGACAAGGATTCGTTCACCGTTTACCCAGCCTACAAGTCCAAGCTCATCTTCGTAGAGAACGCTCTCAACCTCCGGCAAATCGCCCTCGGTTTCATCGACTACCTTTTCAAATACTTTGGCAATCGGGTTTTTAGCCTCTTTAAGAATTGCAATTCCGCACAAAAGCGATTCGTCTGTATTGTAATCCTCAAAAGTCTTTATGCCGTCAAGGAATACCGAGTCGGCAGGGAAAAGCTCGTTTGCGTCAATCATTACCGCCGTACTGTCGCAGAACTGTTTTACCGACGGATAACCCGAAAGCATTGCGCCTGTAGGCAAAAGTTTTTTGCAGAGGTTATACATAGGAATGTTTACCGCAAGTAATGTTGAAACAGGAACGCATACCGCACATACAAGCGCAAATGCATTTACCGCACCCGAAAACGAACCGAAGAATATGCCGTAAAGGAGTGCAACCACTACCGCAATTATTGAGGTTGCAGGTGCAAGCTTGGAGGCGAGATCTTCACTGGGGTCGGGTGCATAGGAGATCTTAAGAAAGTTTGACGGAAAACCCGTGCGGTGCTGATAAGCAATGATTGGCTGCTCAACAGCCGTACCGCTCATCATCTGTGTTGCCACGGATTCGTTATTGTAAATTTTAGCGGCATATCGCTGACCGTCGGCAGCGGTAAACTTAAAGTTTTCTTTAACTCTCAGTACCATAAGCAATTTGCCTAAGTTGTTGGCAAAGAAAGCAACCAGAACTATTACCGTATAGTAGTTGATGTCAAAGCCGGTAACTCCGTACAGACAGAAGAAAGATACCACTGTCTGTATTACGGACGCAACCGCCGCAAGTGCAACCGCCGTATCGGAATTTCCTTTAAAATGCGTAAGCGGTGTAAGTCCGCTCATTATTGATACTCTGTTTACAAAGGTTGAAAAACCGATTAGCAAAAAGTTTATTACCGCATAGGCAACAGGAGCAAAAAATACTGCGTTGCATATTGCCTGCGGGAACAGTCTTACAAGCACCGTAATTATTATTGATACAAGTGCAAGTCCGCCTGTAAGCATTGTTCTGCCAAAGAGCTTTTTTATGTTCAGGTTGATTTCCTGCATTATGCTCTTTTCGTCATCTTCGCCCATATAGTCATCGACCACTTCGGTTTCCTTAACGGGAGTGTCGTTATCGTCCGACGCATCTTTTGAAAAAAATCCCACAAGGCTCGACATTATCTTTTCTGATGCCGAATGAAAATCAAGCGGCTCAACTTCGTCATCGTCCTCTTCAACAATGACTGTACGCTTGGTTTCGGGCTTTATTACATGAGCGATTACCGATGGATTTTTTGATTTTATATATTCCTCGTACTCATATCCGACAACCTCGGAAAATTTGCCCGCTTTTACATTCAGTGCGTTCTGCTCGCCCTCTTTGCGGTAAACAGGCACTTTGGCTATAACCTTTTTGTGCTGTTTTACATCGGGCTCGGGAGTTTTGAACAGTTCGTCAAACTTGCCCTGCGGCTCGTTCGGAGCTTTGGGCGGTTTGGTATCGTCGTCCGTAATATCTATATCAATAGTATGTATACTTTTTATGTGAGTTTCGTTGTCGTTGAACTGGTCGACATCGTCTAAAATATCTTGAGAAAAAGTTGTGCCCTCGGAATATTCGGGAGTAAGGGTGACAATTTCTTCGTCGTCTTCGTTTTCCGAGTCCGTATCTGTTTTTTCGTCGGAGTTTGTTTGCTCTTTTGACTTGTTTTCTTCAAGAGCGGTTTCTTGCTTTTCCTCCGATTTTTCGTCTTTATCCTGCTCCGTATTTTTTTCGGTTTCTTTTAAAATTTCGTTTTGCGGTGACGGGTAGTCATCGTCCGTACCCTCAAGAACAAGCTCGGCTTGCAGGGTGGTGGCTGTTTTGTCGCCTGAAATTTCATTTTCGTTTACAGTCTGTTCTTTATCCACATCAAGAGGATTGCTGTTTTCAAGCCTCGGCTTTTTATCTGCATTGCTGAAAATTTCGGCAACAGGCTGTTTTGCTCTGTATTTTTGAGCAGTAAGCTCCATTTTTTCCTGATCTAAGAGGTATTTTGATTCCTCTAAGATTTCGTCAACCTCTCTGTCACGGTCAATAAGCTTGCTGTCCTCATTGGTTTGGTTATTCGGCAAATTTATCACTCCTTTAACAAAAAGCGTTTATCTGTCTTTCATTGCGCTGTACATTATAATGCCTGCCGCAACAGATGCATTAAGAGAATTTATTTGTCCTTTCATCGGCAAAGATACTATAACATCGCATTTCTCACGCACAAGTCGGGAAATTCCCTTACCCTCGTTGCCTATTACAATTGCGCACGCACCCGAAAAATTGCATTTTTGGTAGTCTGTACCGTTCATATCTGCACCGTACACCCATACGCCCTTGCTCTTAAGGTCATCAATCAGGGCGGCAATGTTTGTTACTCTTGCCACACGCATATATTCTATTGCACCGGCAGACGCTTTGCCTACTGTGTAGGAAAGTCCCACACTGCGTCTTTTCGGAATAATTACACCGTGAACTCCGGCACATTCTGCGGTACGGATGATAGCGCCGAGGTTGTGCGGGTCTTCGATTTCGTCAAGAATTACAATAAAAGGAGGCTCGTCCTTTTCTTCCGCATACGCAAGAATATCATCTACCGTTGAGTATTCTCTGACAGCGGCAAAAGCGACTATGCCCTGGTGGTTTTCGTTGCCGCTTACATAGTCAAGTTTTGTGCGGTCAACTTCTTTTACAAGTATGCCCTTGTCCTTGGCTTTGGCAAGAATTCCCACAACAGCGCCGCTCTTTTCGCCCCTTGCGACAAGAATTTTATCAATAGGTCTGCCGCTGCGGATAGCCTCGCTTACAGGATTTCTGCCTGCTATAACATCAGGTTTTACTTCTGTATCGTTGTTTCTGTTATTCATATAAAGCTTTCCTCGCTTTGTCGATAATCTGTTTTTTGAGTATCTGAAAGTCATAATTTTGTCTGTATGCTTTCAGATACTCTTTAAATTATAACACATATTAAATTGATTAGGAATAGTTTAGCGAAAAAAAGCTGTCGAGATATACTGCTCCTTTGTCAAAATTTTCGGGAATTATGCCGTACAGCCCTGTGGTTCTGTCCATAAAAAGATAATTGTGCATAGGGAACGGAGTGAGCGAGCAGTACAAAACCACAAACAGCAGCAGCATAAAAAATGCGGGGTAAAACAGTACCTCACACTGTTTGCTACCGACCGTCAAGCGGAAAGATATGAAAAAAGCTAAAGTACAGCAAATGAGTGCGGCGGTAAATTCGGGCAGAAAGTGGGTTTGCGCACCTGTAAGAGAATACAGCAGGCAAATTGCCGAATATGAAAGGCAGAAAAACCAAAGGGAAACCGCCTTTGCGACAATAAATTTGCGAAACGGAATTTTTATACATAAAAGTTCGATTCCCGCCCATAAAAGATACGGAAAGAGCAAGGTTTTTTCTATTTCCCATATACTGTCGTTTACCGAACCGAACATTACGCCGATAAGTGTGTGTCCGCTCAAATCAAGCAGATTTTGCATAAAGACAGACATTATAACTATAAATAAAATTCCCGCTATTTCAAGATACATCAGTTTTTTCTGCATATAATCACCTCGTTTGTAAAATATATGCAGAAATTACCTTGGTAATGATTTAGCGTGGGTTGCGTATTCGCAGAATTTTGCGCAGAAATTCTTTGCCGTTAAACGGAACAAGCGGATATAAATAGCTTTTGCTTGAGAGCGTACGGTTGGTGCAAAGTAAAACGAGATTTATTATAAACGCAATTATAAATCCCCATACATTAAATATATAGGTCAGTACAAGCAGGAGTACACGGCAGAATTTAAACGAGTAGCCGAGTTCAAAATTCGGCTGTGTGAAGTTTGCAACTGTGACAAGCGCCATATAAAGGATTGCCTCCATTGATACCCAGCCCGACTCAACGGCAAACTCAGAAAGAGCTATAGCGCCGATAATACTAAGCGGTGTGGTAAGACTGTTCGGAGTGTTGAGAGCGGCAAGCCGCAGTCCGTCAATTCCGACCTCCATAAGAATAAGCTGCCAGAATACGGGAATGTTCTGCGGTTCGTCAAGCAGTACAAAGCGAAAAAACTCGGGGCAGTAGTCGGGATTTTGCAGTGCAAGCAGCCACAACGGGGTTATAAGCACGGTTACTATTGTTATAAAATACCGTGCAAGTTTTAGGTATGTGCCTGTGACAGGCGGAAAGTAATAATCGTCAGCTTCTTCAAGCACATCAAAGATAGAAGTCGGCAAAAGCAGGGCAGACGGTGCGTTATCGACGAGAATAACTATATTTCCGTCAAGAATTGCCGATGCCGTGGTGTCGGGGCGCTCCGTGTGCTTTACCTTTGGAAAAGGGTTGTACCACAAATTTTTGTAGAGCGCCTCGACAAGGCTTTGCTGATTCATTGTAAGCGATGGAACATCAATGGCTTTTAAGCGTTTGTCGAGATTTGCAAGGAGCTTTTTGTCAACCTTGTTTTCCATATATATAACTGCGATATCTGTGTGGGATTGAGTGCCTACCGAGTATGCTTTTACCGTGAGATTTGTATCACGGATTCGCCGACGGATAAGGGCGGTGTTGTTTATCAGCGTTTCCACAAAGCCGTCACGACTGCCACGCAGAACCTTATCGTTGTCGGGCTCGCTTGTACTTCTCTGTGGGTATGTTCGTGTGTCGAGCAGGATAACTTCGGTAAAATCCTCTATTATAAGTGCGGAAATACCGCTTAAGACATTTGTACATATTTTTTTGAGGTCAGAAGTTACTTCTACTTCAACATAAGGGACTGCGGACTGAGCAAAATAGAGTGCGGATTTAAAATTTTCGGATTTTACATTTTTGTAAAAAAATTCAAGTATTTTTTCTGTAATGTCATCTTTTAAAAGCCCGTCAATAAAAAATAAAGCAGCTTTACGGTCGGCAATTATAAGGTCACGCTTGACAAGGTCAAAACTTTGTTCACTGCGCAGAGCGTCTGAAATTATTTGAAGATTTGTGTTGTAATCGGTAGTAAACATATTTCCTCCGTGTTGTATTAAATGATTGTTCAAGGCTTAGTTTTTAACATTTTATTGAAAATATGTTAAAAGATTGGAGTTGATTAAAATCGGGTACTGAATTTTGAAAAAACTTAGAAAAAACCGATTTTAAAAAATTTTTTAAATTATTTTTTGAAAAATTAGCCTAATTAATGCAATTTTTGAAGTTTTTGTATGTATAGTTGAAAGGCAGTTTTAAATTTGCTTTTCAAACGGAGGTGTTTATGGAAAGAAAATCAAAAGGACTTACCGCCAAGGAAAAAATTTTTTGCAATTGTTTTGTAAGCTGCGGAAGTGCTGACGAGGCGGCTTATAACGCAGGCTTTGTCAGAAATCCCAAGAGGAGCGGAGAAGAGCTTTTGTGCAGAGAAGATATTGCCGATGAAATTAAAAGGCTCGGCAAATGCCGCACAAGTTCGCTTTCGGAGATTGCCACCGTGGGTTACAGAAGGCTTGCTTTCGGCAAAATTTCTGACGCCGTGTCGCTTTTATATATGGAAAATCCGTCAAGGGAACAGCTTGAGCATATGGATTTGTTTTTGGTTTCAGAAATAAAAAGACCAAAGGACGGTTCTATGGAAATCAAATTTTTTGACAGGCTCAAAGCACTTGAAAAGCTGACAGACGACAGCGAAAAAGAGGACAGGGCAACTCCTTTTTATGACGCTATTGCCAAGGGAGCGGAGGCATTGAGAAGTGAAACCGATGAAAGTTGATACTTTTTCAAAACAACAGCTTAAGGTGCTTTCGTGGTGGTGCAAGGAGAGCCGATACAAAAATTACGACGCAATCATCTGTGACGGTGCAGTGCGTTCAGGCAAAACTTTCTGTATGAGCATTTCGTTTTTTGCGTGGAGCTTTTACAGCTTTGCAAATTCGGATTTTGCCCTCTGCGGAAAGACTATTCGCTCTCTGCGCAGAAATATGGTAACTCCGATAATTCCCGTGCTTAAAAGCCTCGGATTTGAGTGCAGTGAGCAAATTTCAAAAAATTTACTTATCGTGCGCTACGGCGATATTGAAAACAGGTTTTACCTTTTTGGAGGTAAGGACGAGTCCTCTGCCTCTCTCATTCAGGGTATGACACTTTGCGGTGTGCTTTTTGACGAAGTGGCGCTTATGCCCCGTTCTTTTGTGGAGCAGGCGCTTGCAAGATGTTCGGTAAGCGGTTCAAAGTTTTGGTTTAACTGCAATCCCGAATATCCCCGTCACTGGTTCTACACCGAGTGGATTCGGAAAGCCGACAGCAAAAATGCGTTATACCTGCATTTTACAATGGAGGACAATCCGTCGCTTTCAAAAGAGGTGCGCCAAAGGTACGAGGGTTTGTATTCAGGTGTGTTTTATCAGCGATTTGTGCTCGGCAGATGGGTTGCGGTGCACGGTGCGGTGTATCCGTTTATGGACGATGAAAAAATGTACTGCGAAGTGCCCAATGTCGGTTTTGATGATTTTGCGGTTTCGTGCGATTACGGTACGGTAAACCCTGCGTCATTCGGTTTGTGGGGTGAAAAAAATTCCGTATGGTATCGAATTAAGGAGTATTATTTTGATTCCCGCAGAGAGGGTTATCAACGCACCGACGAGGAGCACTACGCAAAACTTGAAGAGCTTGTCGGCAACAGAAAAGTAAGTCGGGTAGTAGTTGACCCGTCAGCCGCAAGTTTTATTGAGGTAATACGCAGACATAAAAGATTTAATGCAGTGCCCGCCGAAAACAATGTTGTAAACGGTATTCGGCTTGTAAGTCAGGCACTCAAGGACGGCAGAATAAAAATCTGCTCAACCTGCAAAGACGCAAGGAGAGAATTTGCACTTTACAGGTGGGACACAAAAAACGGCGCAGATGTGCCGATTAAGGAGAATGACCATTCAATGGATGATATAAGGTATTTTACGGCGTCAATATCGACAGGCAAAAAGGGCTTTTCGGTATTTGCCCTTAGGCGATAGGAGGTGTGAGATTGAATTTGTTTTCACGCAAAAAGAAAGAGAGCAAGGGCACGGTTGTGCAGACCGCACAGAGGAAAATCAATTCCCCTCTTGCAATGTTTTCGGATGTGAGCAGTACGGCTGCGGAGCGTGAATTGTTCAGAAATCTGCGAAAATCAGTCCCGGTAATAGATGCGGCAATATGTAAGCTGATACGCTTGCTCGGTACTTTTACCGTTACGGCAAAAAACAGCCGCTGTCAGCAGATTATTGATGATTTTATGAGCAATGTATGCACAAACGGCACAGGCACGGGCATTAACGGCTTTGTGTATTCGTATATGGAGTCACTTTTGACTTACGGCGAGGCTGTGGGCGAAATGGTGCTTTCCCGTGACGGAAAAAGAGTTGTCGCACTTTACAATGCAAGTGTTGACGATGTTGAGATACAGGAGGGCAGTTCACCGCTTGACCTTGTGATTTGCACAAAAAACGACGGAATGATTACCCCGGTTAAGTATTCAAACCTTGTGTTTGCCACTCTGTTAAATCCCGAACCCGGCACTGTCAGAGGCAGTTCGCTTTTAAAAGGTTTGCCGTTTGTAAGTTCGGTGCTTTTAAAGATTTTTGAGTCAATCAAAACCAACTGGGAAAGGGTAGGCAATGTGCGTTTTGCGGTTACTTGCAAACCGTCCGACAACACTGTATTTACCGAGGACAGCGCAAGGATGATTGCCGATGAATGGAGCAAGGCTATGCGCAGTGAAAGCGTGTGCGACTTTGTTTCGGTGGGTGATGTATCGGTAAAAGTAATCGGTGCGGAAAATCAGATTCCCGATTGCGATGTGCCTATAAAGCATTTGCTTGAGCAAATTGTGGCAAAACTCGGCTTACCGCCGTTCTTGCTCGGATTTTCGTGGTCGAGCACCGAAAGAATGAGTGAACAGCAGGCGGATATTCTTACAAGTGAGCTTGAATATTACAGAACATTGCTCAACCCGATTATTACCAAAGTTATAAGAACTGTGTTAAGGCTTGAGGGTTACACCGACGGTTTTGCGGTTGAATGGGACGACATTAATATGCAGGATGCGGTTCAGCTTTCAAACGCAAGACTTAACAATGCAAGGGCAGAACAGATTGAATTTGAAACAGGTAAGGTGAAAAATGACAGGAGAGATTAAAAAGGAAATTAATGCGGTGACAGACAGCACAACCGCCGAGGTTACCGATAAGGAAATGGAGCTTATCAATGCGTATTCACGCAGAAAGCTGACAAAGGACGAGGTATATGTTTTCGGTGTGGTTTTGTGCGACAACGATATTGACCGTGACAACGAGCGTTTTACCGTGGAGTCGCTTTTTGAACTTGAAAAACTTTTTGTAGGCAAGACGGGTATTTTTGACCACTCGCCGACAGCCAAAAACCAGACGGCAAGAATTTTTGCCTGTTCGGTTGAAAGCGTTGACGGCAGAAAAACGGCAACGGGTGATGATTATTTCAGACTTACCGCAAGGGCATATATTCCGAAAACCAAGGGTAACGATGAGATTATTCAGGCGATTGACAGCGGTATTTTAAAGGAAGTAAGCATAGGCTGTGCCGCAGGTGAAGCAAAATGCAGTGTTTGCGGCGAAAGCCTTAATCATTGCTCGCACATAAAGGGCGATACCTACGGCGGCAGAAAGTGTTACGGCGAGCTTTGCGGTATTTATGACGCTTACGAATGGAGTTTTGTTGCCGTGCCTGCACAAAGAAGTGCGGGAGTTATTAAAAGTTTTAAGGGAAAGGAAATGAAGATGGAAGAAATTTTAAAGAGCATTTACACCGAAAAGGATATTAATTTAAGCGGTGAAGAGTGCAAAAAACTTTGCTCGTACATAGATGAGCTTAAGAAAAGTGCCGCCGACGGAGTGTATTACCGTGACAGCCTTACTTCGGAAGTGCTTAGATTATCGGCTGTTGTTCAGCCTGATATTTCAAGAGAAACTATGGAGAGCGTTGCAAAGAGTATGAGCGTAGTTCAGCTTAAGGAATTTAAAAATGCTTTTGAAAAAAGAGCAGACAGCATTTTGCCGTCGGTTCCCCAGCTTTACAAACAGAAGAACGATATTACAGCCGAATCAAACGGCAATTTTAAAATATAACGGAGGATTAAATAATGAATGTAAATTTTAACGGTTATGACGAAAATGTGCTTACTTTTGAGGCAGGCACCAATCTTAAAACAGCGGGTGTTCCTGTAAAAATGACTGATGATGGCAAGGTAACGGCTTGCACAAGCGGAGAAGTATTCTGCGGTATTTGCCTTTCATTGAGAGGCGGTTATGCAACGGTTCAGCTTAAGGGCTATGTTACAATGCCCGCCAAATCAAAAATCGCAGTGGGTTACAAGAAGCTTGCTGCGGGCGAGGGTTCTGCAGTGGCATCATCAACAACAGGCAGAGAGTATCTTGTGTTAAATTCAACAGCCGACTCGGTTGGCTTTATTCTTTAAGGAGGTAAAAATTATGGCAAATTTTGAAAATATAACAATTGAAAAGGGAATGTATCAGCAGAAGGGCAAGACACTTACAGATGTACTTGAAACTCTTGACCCGTCGGAAAACTATAAGGGTACGGCGCTTTCAAATCTTGACGCTTTTTCAAGACAGCTCAAGCGTTTTGACATTAAGGTGAACGGCAGCGGCAGTGACTGCGTGGAAAAATTCTTCCAATCCTCGGATTCGGCGGCACTTTTCCCCGAATATGTCAGCCGTGCGGTAAGACAGGGTATGGAGAGAGCGGATATTCTCCCGCAGATTGTGGCTACCGTTACAAATATTGACGGTATGGATTACAGAAGCATTGAGTCCGATATGACAGACGATGACAAGACTTTAAAGCCTGTGGGCGAGGGCGCTGTAATTCCGCAGACAAAAATCAAGACAAGAGAAAACCTCGTAAAACTTCACAAGCGTGGCAGAATGCTTGTGGCATCATATGAGGCGGTAAGATTTCAGCGTATTGATTTGTTTACGGTTACATTAAGACGAATCGGCGAGTACATTGCAAGGGCACAGCTTAAAGACGCTATTGATGTGCTTGTAAACGGTGACGGCAACGCAAATCCTGCGGCAAATGTTGATGTTGCGGCGAGCGGTTCAATTACTTATGCCGACCTTTTAAAACTTTGGTCACAGCTTTCACCGTATGAACTCAATACAATTATTGCACCGACAGACGCTATGCAGAAGTTGCTTTCTATGAGCGAGATGCAGGATGCAAACGCAGGTCTTGATTTTCAGGCAAGCGGCAGAATGATTACACCGCTCGGAGCATCTCTCCTTCATGCTCCGGAAATGACAGGCAGCAAGATTATCGGTTTTGACAAGAACTGCGCACTCGAAATGGTACAGGCAGGCAATGTAAATACCGATTATGACAAACTTATTGACCGTCAGCTTGAAAGAGCGGCAATCACCTGTACCGCAGGTTTTTCAAAGATTTTTGCGGATTCCGTAAAGACTTTGTCTTACTGATGAGGTGAAGTTTTGAATACGGGCAACATTGTTGAAAAATTTGAACTGCTTTCCGGTATTGAGAGCAGTGAGTCGATTAAGTGGCGTAGTGTTGTGGACGATGCCTGTGCCTATGTGTATTCAAGAATTGCCGACAAACCGCTTTCAGTAAGCGATGAACGCAGGATTGAGTTTTTATGTGCCATATATGCGTACAAACTTTATGTTATGTGCGGTAAAAGCGAAGTTTCTTCATTTAAGGCGGGAGATGTTACCGTGACAGCTCCCGCTGATGAGGGCGACAAAGCCGAAAAGCTCTGGCAGGACCAGCTTGCAAAATGTTCTGATTTAATTAAGAAAGAGGGATTTTTGTTCGGGAGAGTGGTAACTTGAAAATCTACGGCACAGTAGGCAAACTTATTGACAGATACGGCACGGAAATTACGGTCGATAACGAAAAGACAAAGGCTTTTATTCAGCCGATAAGGTATAACAGCAGATATTACGGTACAACAAAACGCAAAGTGTCGGGAACGGTTACTTCGGAAAGATTTTTGTATATAGGCAAGCCCGAAACAAAACTGACTTGCGACAAAAGCGTAATACAAATCGCAGACCGTAAATATATTGTTAGGAGATACGATATTTACCGTGTGGGCAGGTACGGAGTATATGCATATGGCGTACTTGCACCGTGCGGTGAGGTATTGGAGGATGAGTATGAATCAGATAACTACACAACTTGACAGAATTATTGCAAGGCTTAAGCAAAACGAAAAACTTGCAAAGGTAAAATTTATCAGAGAGCACGGAAACCACGGTGCAGAGATAAATTTAACAAGTTTTCTTGCGGTAGTTGCGGTTACGGATACCGTACTTTCAAAAAAGTATGTGGGTGATTATCTTTCCGCATCTGTAAAGGGCGAGCAATTTTTGGCAAAAGTGCAGATCTTTGTTTATGCTCCTGCCGATGAAAACGGCAGCGGACTTTCTGAAATAACCTGCGAGATTATGCAGGGATTGAAAAAAGCGGATACCGAAAAAATAATTTCGGAACTGTCGGTATCCGCAATTGATTTTGATACGGATATAAATGCTATTTTCAGAAAAGTTGAGTTTACTATGGAATTTTTTGTTTGCGAGGAGGTTTAAAGGTTGAGGGAATTTTTAAAGGGAGAGGATATTACCGTGCTTAAAAACGGCAATATCCTTGGAGGAATAATAAGTGTTGAAACGCAGAAAAACAGCACGGTTTATGAGGTGAAACAGTATATGAGCGACAGTGTGAGCTGTGCACATACAAAGGACGAATACACTGTTACCATAGAGATGAATGTGCCGAGCAGAGAGGGCTTTTTAAAGGAAAGCAGAATGGACAGCATTGAACTGAAAACTGCCGACGGCAGTGAAACCTACAGAAATTGCACGGTGAAAAGTGCATGGTGCAGACACAAATCCGCCGATTTTTCAATACTGAAAATGGTGCTCGGCTGCGAGAAAAGAGAGGTTACATAATGAATTACAAAGAAAACGATTTTGCCAAAAACGAGGGACAGGCTGAAAAAATCAGCGAGGAACTTGAAAGAGAGAGCAGACGATACAGTCACGGATTTTCGGAGGAAGAAGAGGCAAGAGAAAGATGACGCTTGTTCCTATGAGATTTAAAAACTATGAATGGAGATATAATCCGGAAGAGATAAGTTTTGAGTGTGAAAAAAACATACAGGAGCTTAACTCGCCGAAAAACACGGCATATATTCAGAATCTCGGCAGAAAAAACAGGCTTATAAAAGGAAAAGGTCAGCTTTGCGGAGAGGATTGCCACGAGCAGTTTGCAAATTTGTGGAAAGTTTTTGAGGAGGGCGGAGTAGGTGTGCTTGCTTTGCCGTTTATAAAACCGGTGTATGCGGTGTTTGAAAAACTTACGGTAATCGGCGAGCCTGTACCCGATATGCTTACATACAGCTTCGTTTTCAGAGAAGTTATGGAGAAAGAGAAGAAAACGGCGGTAAATACATACATCACAAAAGCAGGCGACTGTTTGTGGGATATTTCTTACGCTTTCAATGTTCGGATTGAAACGCTGTTAAAACTCAATCCGTGGGTTAAGCGGGCGGACGAGCTTATGCAAAAAGGAAAGGTGATAAAGCTGTGCTGAAATTTAAGATGACAACGCATAGCGGAATGCTTTTACTGCCATCACCCGTTACCGTGGTGTATAACAGTGAGTTTTCTGTGCCTGCCGATGATGTAACCGTTGAATTTCCGTATATCAAAGGATGCGAGGACGGCGATTTTCTTTACGGCTTTGACGGCAAAAACTTAGTGTTTAAGGGGCAGATTGACGAAATTATCACCAAAAGCAGCGGTGAGAAAATTACCGTAAAAATTACGGCGAGGAGTATGGCAGGTATTTTGCTTGACAACGAGGCAGAACCTTGCATTTACTTTAATGCGTCATCATCCGTGATTTTTGAACGGCATTTACAGCCGTTTGGCTTTAACGGTTACATCAGCGACAACAATCCTTATTTCGGTTATATAAAAATCAGTAAGGGCATGAGCCAATGGCAGGTGCTTGAAAATTACTGCGTAAATAAATACGGAAAAAAGCCGAGAATTACAGGCGACGGCAGAGTTATATTAAACGGCGGTATCAACGGTGAAGTGCTTTGCTTCGGCAACAATGAAAGTTACAGGTATATTTCGGCGGAAAGCAGAATAAAGCGTTACAAGGTGATTTCCGATGTCAGATTAAAGGTGAAGCAGGGCAACAGATACGGCAGTGTAATAAAAAACAGCCTTGCTGATACAAGGCTTGTGCGCAGAAGATATGTTGACGCATTGACAGGCGGTGGTTCTGTGGGAACAGCCGACAGAATTATAAGCACCAGCAACGGTAATGCTTTTGAAATTGAACTTGTATGTCCGTATATGCTTATGTGCGAGGTCGGCAACAAAGCAACGATTAACGATGAGGTTATCGGTTCTTATGACGGACTTTATGTGCACAAGATAAGATACACTGCCGACAGCAAGAGCGAAAAAACAGTTATTACACTGAAAAAGGAGATTTGATATGTGGATTGCGGAGAATTTAAGTAAAAATTCAATTAATAAACCTACAGCGGAGAGCGGTAATGTTGTGATGAGTGAAATCGGCAACAATGCGATCATCGCCTCGGGCGAACATATAGGACTTGATTTTGTTACACCGTACGGAATCGTGTCTATTCCTCCCGTAAAGGAAAAAGCTGTTGTACTTCCGCTTGCCGACAAGGAGGTTTGCGTGGGCGTTATTTCGGAGGTTTCTTCCGTTCAGCCGGGTGAAATCCTGCTTAAGTCAAAGGGCGGTGCAGAAGTATATCTGAAAAATGACGGCTCGGTATATATAAACGGTGTAAAGGTTGGTGACTGATACGGATACGCTGATTAAAAATAAAGATATTGCGGTTGACAGCGGCGGCAGGTATATTCATATTTCGGGTGACGATGAAATTTTACAGCAGGCATTTTTTAAAATCAGCGCAAAATTTGCAGGTTTTGTGTATAACCGTGAACTCGGATGTGAACTAAACAAGGTGGATTTTGATGATAAGAATTTTCAAGAAAAAGTTAATCTTATAATGTCGCAGGCACTGGCGGATTTTCCGACAGTTACTGCGAAAGTTTTGGCTTTGAGAAAACCGAAATTCAGTATCAGACTGATTTGCAACGAAAGCGTAAGAGAGGAGATTATTAATACAGATGATTACCTATGATGAAATTTACAACAGAATGAAATCGGAGTTTTCGGCAAAAAGCAAATATGATTTTGACGAAGCGAGTGATGCGGCAATAAGAATGAGAGTGCTTGCAGGCGAAATTTTTAACGCAATGACAAATATTGAGTGGCTGAAAAATCAGATGTTTGTTGCTACCGCAAGCGGCGAGTATCTTGATTATTTTGCATCTCAAAGAGGACTTGAGCGTAAACAGGCGCAGAAAGCGCAGGGTGAAATTACATTCTTTATCAATGAACCTGTTGAAAACAGCATTTTTATTCCTAAAGGAAGTATGGTCGCTACGGCAGATACCGAGCCGCTAAGATATGTTACTGTTGAAGATGCGAAGATTGCGGCGGGAAATACACTTGTCAGCGTTTCGGCAGAGGCGGACAAGGCGGGTAAGATTTCAAATATTCCCATTAATACAGCAAAAATCATTGTATCCGCACCTGCGGAAATCAATTACGCATATAACAGAGAACCGTTTGAGGACGGTTGTGACGAAGAAACCGACGATGAATTAAGGGAAAGAATTAAGGCAAGTTTTCTTGTGCCGTCAAACGGAACAAACAAAGCATATTACGAAAAACTTGCGCTAAGTGTACCAGGAATTACTAAAGCGGGAGTTATAGCAAAGGGCAGAGGTACGGGCACGGTAGATGTATATGTAAGCAACGGAGAAAATTCGCCGTCATCGGCGGCAGTGGCACAAGCACAGGTGCTTATCGCCAAAAACAGAGAACTGAATGTTGATGTTAAAGTTATTTCGGCACAATTAAGAAAAATTAATTTGTCTGTCGCAGTGTATGCTAAAGACGGATATATCAGAAATGATATAGTGAACATTTGTACACAGGTGTTTAAAGATTACTTAAATGAAATTGAGATCGGCGGTACTATGTATGTGGCGGAGCTTGGAAAAAGGCTGATGAACAGCGGCTGCATTTGTTCATATAAATTTCCGACGAATTTTGTTGATGTGAATGCGACGGCGGCGCAGGTGTTTTCGGCAGGTACGGTAAATATTGAGGTGAAATAATGAACAGCTTGGATTCAATGACAAAAAAGCTTGAAAATACTAAGATTTATGCAGTTAAGCCGGGCGGCAGAAATTATGCAGAGATAAAGGCATTTTCTGTCGGACTTGATATGATTTTTAATGAACTTGATGAGATGCTCGGGGAATACTATATAGATACGGCGCAAAGTTACGGACTTACCGAACGGGAAAGATTTACAGGCGCAGTGAGAGATGATTTGAGTATTGAGAAAAGGCGGGAACTTTTAAAGATAAGAGAGCAGACAAACGAGGAGTTTTGTACTCCCGAGGGTTTTAATAAGATTTTGGAGGGATACGGACTCGGTAATTTTAAAATCACCGAAAATCCGTCCCAAAACGCTTTGAGCATAAAAATTTCCGATTCCTTGAGCGAATTAAATAAAGTATGGGTAAATAAGATGATAGAAAAAGACTTCCCTGCTCATCTTGAGATTACGGTTGAATTTGCAAGCTGATTTTAAGGGCGAACGGTAAAGTGTGGTTCGGCTTACTTTAGTCAAGCGACAGAATATTAAATAACAAAAAATTTGAGCGGTAAACCACAACTCACCACTCATTAAAATACAAACAAAAACTCCTATCGGTAATGGTTACTGATAGGAGTGTAATTTTTTAATCTTCATTTAATTTTCTGACCTTTTCCATGTGGCGGAAATGCTTATAGCGGTAAAGTACATTTTCTGCCCATTCTCGGTCAATTTTTATAAAGCCTTTAAGTTTTTTGTCTTTATAAGCAAATTTGTCAATGATTCCCTTTGACTTGCCGTATATTTCAAGTCGTGCGGTTTGTACATACGGTTCTTTGTCTTTGCCTGTAAAATATGTAAAGCCCATTGTGTTGGTTTCTCTGTCATACATTGACAGGTATCCCTCGTTTACTTCAATGTTTCCTAGCTTTTTCGATACCGTCTGGCTAATTGCGAGTTTTGTCAATTCTACAGCCATATCGTCAAGTCCCGATTCAAAAATAAACAGCTTTTCCTTGAATGCATTGAATGTTGGCACAATTCGCTTGTTGATGTTGCGCAGATTGCTGTATTTGTTTTCAAGCTCATTGTCGCAAAGCTGAAAACGGTCAATTTTAGGTATAAGGTAAACCATAAAACGGTTTTTCATATCGTTATATAAAAGCGGATAGTTAAGTTTAGCGGTGTAGCCGCAGGACGGACATCTGAAATCAAACAACTCTCCGTCAAGCACTCTTTTTCTTATAGTTTTATCTCGTGCAGGATTTATGCTTGTGTGGATTTCCGCTTTGCTAAGTTCTCCACAACCCGGACACACTATTGCTTTTATTACCTTGTCCGACATATTTCAACACCTCTTTCTAAAATATTATATCAAACAAGTACATTTTTAACAAGCAAATTCAAAAAAAATATTGATTTTATCTTTAATATCTGTCATAATAATAGTGTTATAAAAACGAACCCGCATTTATGCGTTAAAGGAGATATTGCTATGACTTTTTTTGATACTGTTAAAGGTACAGTCAACACTGCGGCAGATACTATTTCTAATGTTACTCAGAATATTGTTGAGAAAAACCGTACAAATGCAAAACTTAACCGTCTTCGCCTTATTATGAAATGTGAAAGTGAGCTTATGAACAGAGCATATATTGCTTTGGGTAAGTCTTTCTATGAGAATGCAAAGAAAGGCGAGAGCGTTTCTGAAGAACAGCAGAAAAAGCTTTTTGAAGTAATTGAAAATTCCAAAGCTAAGATTGCCAAGGCAAGAGAGTGTTACCGCCAGATTGTTGACAGTTCAAATGATATTTTTTACGGTACACCCGAAACACAGCCGAAACCTGAATTTAAAAACGAAGAGGTTGTTGACATTACAGTTGCTTGCTCAAATGAAAACGAGTACAAAAGTTCTCCTTTCGAGGCACAGCCGGAGAAAAAGGAAGAGCCTGCAAAAGAAGTTCAGAACGAACCCGTAAAAGAAGAAGTTAAAACAGAAGAGAAAAAGTCTGTTGATAGGGAGATGGAGGCTTTAAAGGCTTATGTAAATAGGCTCTCACAGAGAGATGCTAAGGGCGAAAGTCTTGACGCCGACACCGAAACCGATGACAAAGAGTTATTTTGATTTTAACTAAAAAATAAATTCTTATCCGCTGTTCTTTGTGAATGGCGGATTTTTTTGCCGTGAATTTAGGCGGTTATTTATCAAAAGTTGGGGTAAATTATTGTTAACTAAACTTTTATAATTCTTATGCCAAAATTCACCTTAATTTCACACGGTCAATATAATATAATCATATACAGAGGCTATGATATTTACACAGTCAGAAAAAAGTATAGTATCATACGAAATCGCCGATTTTTGTATCATTTTTGCATCTAAAAAAAATTGTTGTTCTTTTTGGCTTGACAAAATCGCGGTATAGATATATAGTTATATGTATTAATGAGTGTAATACAAAGTGCGTATATAAAAGCTGATTTGTATAGAAAGGGAGCAACTTTTTAATGAAAAAGTTTGTGTTGATATTTGTTACTGCGGTTGCGGTGGCTAGCGTTTCTGTTTTTGCCGCATATAATTTACCGGAAAACACCGATGCATCTAAATACGAAAACACGCATACTATGGCGTCAACTGTTATTAACAAAAAGCCTGCAGAGTTTACTACATCGCCGAATGTTGATATGACAGGATTTGAACTTACCAAAAATTCGCCGTCAAAGTTGAACTTAAAATGCGTTGATGAGTATCAGGAAGAGTGCTTTCCAAACAATGCTTACCACCCAAAGGTGCTTGATTTAGGTAAAGACGGTTGGAACGGATACAGATACTGGGTGTCATACACTCCGTATCCGCAAGGCAATGATGAATACGAAAATCCGCATATTGTTGCATCGAACGATTTAATTAACTATTCCGAGATTAAATTTTCGCAACCTGTTCTCTCAAATTATAAAAATGGCAGATGCTTTAATTCGGACAGTGAGCTTGTTTATAACAATGACTTGAATCGTCTTGAGATAATATGGAGATACACAGACTATGATATTGATTATGCCTCTCTTTTAATGAGCTATTCATATGACGGCAATACATGGAGCAAACCGGAAACTTTTTTTGAAACCTATGACAGAAAAAAAGAAGATATGGTAAGTCCCGGTATTGTATATGATAGCGGTACATACAGAGTGTGGTATGTAAATGCTTATAAAGTAAAGTATCGTGAACTCAAGGACGGAAAATGGTCAAAAATAAGAATGTGTAAACTGCCTTATGAAAACGATGCATTTACATGGCATATAGATTTAATTAAGAATAATGATAAGTACGAAATTCTGACTTGTGCAACCGAAGATAAGCAAGATAGAAAACATATGAATCTTTACTATGCAAAGTCAGATGACGGATTGAAATTCGGCACTGCCAAAAAGGTTCTTGAGCCTACCGGTAACGATTTTGACTGGGACGGCAACGGACTTTACAGGTCGACATTTATGTATTCGGACGGAATGTATTATGTCCTTTACGGCGGAAGAAATGACGCCAAAAATTTTGGTGTGGGACTTTTATTCGGCAAAGATATGTATAATCTTTACGGTACAAACTGCGATTATATAAATGACGGAGTAAACAGCGCCGGGAAGTTTTGGAGCTTTATAGATCAGTATAAAGATTTTTCAAGTGAATCCGAGATAAGCGAGGAAGGCTTTAAAGTTGACGGTTGACTTAGTAATGCTGATTTAGTTTAGAAAGGGTACATATGAAGAGAATACTTGCATTTTTGCTTGTGGCAGTTATGACTGCATCGGTTTTTGCAGGCTGTGCAAATACAGGAAATGCTGTTTCAAACGGTGTGAGTGAAAGCACAACATCAACATCAGAAACAAAGCCGCAGATATCATCAGCCGCTTTAAGCAAACAAACTAATTTAAAAAGTAAAAATACAGAAACTGACTCAAAAAAGAAATTTAAACAGGATTTTAATTTTTCTTCAAATTCAATAAGCAAACTTAATTTGATAAATTCCGACAGTACTATTGAAAGTTACTATCCGAACAATGCATATCATCCAAAGCTGATTGATATGGGTAAGGAATGGAACGGTTACAGATTTTGGCTGTCTTACACACCTTATCCAAGTGGTAATGACTACTACGAAAATCCGCAGATTGTCGGTACAAACGATCTTATAAATTATTCGGAGGTAAAATTTACAGAGCCGCCGCTTGCAAATTATAAAAAATCCGTACGCTATAATTCGGACAGTCATCTTGTATATAACAAAGAACTTGACCGCCTTGAGCTGTTTTGGAGATATACGGATTATGATACCGACTATATGGCATTGTATATGAGATATTCGTATGACGGTGATAATTGGAGCGACAAACTTGTCTATTTTGAAACCTACGAAAAAGAAAAGTATGATATGGTGAGTCCTGCCATAATCCGTGACGATGGTGCATATAAAGTATGGTATGTGTGTCATTATCAACTCTATTACAGAGAATTGAGAAACGGTGTATGGTCGCAGCCTCAGCCCACAGACTTAACTTTTGAAGACGGTGCATATGTATGGCACCCTGATGTAATAAAAACAAACCGTGGATATGAATTGTTAGCCTGCGCTACAACCAATAAAAAAGACAGAAAGCATATGAATCTGTATTTTTCAGCATCGGAGGACGGGTTCAATTGGGAAACAGCAATGAAAGTAGCATCTCCGTCAGATGATTATACAGCGTGGGACGGCGGCGGACTTTACAGACCGTCATTCGTATATGCTAATAATCACTATATAGTTATGTACAGTGCAAGAAACGATTACAACGACTTCGGTATCGGACTCCTTGTCGGCAGGAATATGTTTAACCTGCATGGTACCGATTTGGATTATTTATATAATGGTCAGGCAGATGTCTCACGCTTGTGGGATTATCTGAACAACGATTTATAAACCGTGCAATGCGACTTACGCACGGAAATATTTGGAGGTGACAAAATGAATACTGAAAAGCGTGCTGTAGTGCTTGCTTGTGTAACACTGCAGTTTGATTGCGACCGAATTATTAAGATTGCAAAGCAGATTGCAGACGATACGGACTGCGACTTAAGAGTATTGTCTGTGCTTGAGCCTACGCACGATTACACCGAGGCAGCTTGGCAGATTGAATACCTTAATATGGTATCAAAACAGTTTGGTGCGGATATGACAGTGCTTTTTGATAAGAACGCAGATCGTGCAGCGGCTGAATTTGCCAAGAAAAATAATGTCGTAAGAATTGTAACGGGACTTCACGATGGCGGTAAAGAAAGCTTCCTTGTAGGCTTTAACATACTTTTGCCTGAAATGCCGCTTACAATGGTTGCAAAAGATAATATGGTCTATTCTATGGATGTATGTAAGGTATGTTCATAAGAATTTAAAATTATTTAATATGTTAATGTGATTTAAAAGTTTGCAAATTCTTTTTCTTTCTTAATATACTCTCCCTAAAAAGGCTGACTTCGGCAATTGATACCGAGTCAGCCTTTTATAATTATTTTGCTAAACTATAAATTATTTAGATTACCTTATAATTCAGCTGTGTTAAAATTCTATATTGTTTTCCAAAGTTGAATTAGCGTTAAAAAACATTATATAATAAATCGGAATATAAGTTATTTTGCCTTTTGTTTGAACTTTTCTTTCGTTTGATACTACAAAGGCTTTTTTTATGTGGTAGTCTTCATTTTGTACAAATGTATTAAGAGCACTGTGAACTGTGTAATCTTTGCCCGATTTAACCTCAATAGGTACTGCCGAAAGGCTGTTATAGTCATCTATCAAATAATCAACTTCGCCCTTACTGCGGTTGTCATAGTAAAATAATTTATATCCGTGCGCAGTCAATTCGCTTGCCACTACAGTTTCATATACCGAGCCAAGATTTATACTGCTTTTATTATCCAAAATTGCTCTGATATTATTACCGTACAAAATACTTGTCAAAATACCCACATCATTAAGATATAGTTTCAGCAGATTTTTTCCTGTGGATTCAATTAACGGAAAAACAGGATTGGAAATTGCCTGTACATTAAGTGCTATGCCGGCGCTTATAAGATATTCAAATTCATCGCTGTAATCTGTAAAAGTTTTGCCTTTTTTATTTTCAATGTTTTTTGCTATTACTCGTTTCTTTTTATTTTCCATATTAGAAGGAATAAGATCATAAATTTTGCGTATTTTAAGCTTTTTTTCTTCATCATATTTTGATGCGTCTGCTGCATAATAATCGTGTGTTTCGTTTTGAATATTTCGCACGGACTGAATATTTTTTTCATTAAGATATGAGTTGACTGCATCCGGAAGACCGCCTATAAGCAGATATTTTTGAAAATAATCTATCATTTTATTGTGCATATTTTCATCAAGTGATTGTAATTCTTTGAATTTATTTTGCACTGCGGAGATTACAAATTCATTCATTCCGTTAGCATACAAAAATTCTTCAAAATCGAGCGGATACATTCGTACTTTACGAATACTTCCTATAGGAGTTGATGTTGTTTGCGACAATGTTACACTCAAAAGCGAGCCGCTTGCTATATATGTGAACTTATTATCTTGAGATAAAAACTTAAGCAGTGTAAGTAAATGCGGATATGCCTGAATTTCATCTATAAATATTAATGTGTCGGATTTAGCTTTCATTTTATTGCCTGCAATCATACTTACTTGCAAATAAAAATCTTCAATAGTTTTTGTATTGGCAAAAAGACGGTCGCCTATGGAATCTTCAACCATATTTATTTCAATAAAATTTTCAAATAATCTTTGACCTACATAACGAATAATATATGTTTTTCCGACCTGCCTTGCACCGTCAATCAAAAGAATTTTCTGAGTGTCAGATTTTAAATGTTCTTCAATCAATTTTTCGATTTTTCTGTAGAGCATATCATTTCCTCCATTCTGACTTTTCAAGTAAATTTTATCACAAATAATCTGACTTTTCAATAATATGATGTCGAATAAATTATGACTTTTCAAAGTTTGTGGGTGTGGGCAAGCCCGCAAGACTTTAAAAAGCCTTGTTCTGATTTTTTATTATTTAAGCAATGCAAAAGGGCTGTCCCAAAACGGGACAGCCCAAAATATTACGCTATATAATATCAGTACAAAAATGACTGAATTACATCTCAGCAATAGCAGCCTGAGCAGCAGCAAGTCTTGCGATCGGCACACGGAATGGTGAGCATGATACATAGTCAAGACCAATCTTGTGACAGAACTCAACTGATGATGGGTCACCGCCGTGCTCACCGCAGATACCTACGTGGAGCTTGTTGTTTACAGGCTTACCGAGCTTAATAGCTGTTTCCATAAGCTTGCCAACACCTGTCTGGTCGAGCTTAGCGAATGGATCGTTCTCGAAGATCTTAGCATCGTAGTAAGCGTTGAGGAACTTACCTGCGTCATCTCTTGAGAAGCCGAATGTCATCTGTGTAAGGTCGTTTGTACCGAAGCAGAAGAAGTCAGCCTCTGTAGCGATCTCGTCAGCTGTAAGAGCAGCTCTTGGGATCTCGATCATTGTACCAACTTCGTACTCAAGCTCGATGCCTGCAGCTGCGATTTCAGCGTCAGCTGTTTCAACAACCATCTTCTTAACATACTTAAGTTCCTTAACCTCGCATACGAGCGGAATCATAATTTCAGGCTTAACTGTCCAATCCGGATGAGCCTTCTTAACATTGATAGCTGCACGGATAACAGCCTTTGTCTGCATCTTAGCAATTTCAGGATATGTTACTGCAAGACGGCAGCCACGGTGACCCATCATTGGGTTGAACTCGTGGAGTGAAGCAATGATAGCCTTGATTGCGTCAACGCTCTTGCCCTGAGCAGCAGCAAGCTTCTCAATGTCAGCTTCCTCTGTAGGAACGAACTCGTGGAGTGGCGGATCAAGGAATCTGATTGTAACCGGGTTACCCTCAAGAGCCTCATAAAGAGCCTCGAAGTCGCCCTGCTGGTAAGGAAGAATCTTATCAAGAGCAGCTTCTCTCTCTTCTACTGTATCAGAGCAGATCATCTCTCTGAATGCAGCGATTCTGTCCTCTTCAAAGAACATATGCTCTGTACGGCAAAGACCGATACCCTCGGCACCGAGCTCACGAGCCTTTTTAGCATCAGCAGGTGTATCAGCGTTTGTTCTTACTTTAAGCTTTCTGTACTTGTCAGCCCAGCTCATAATTCTGCCGAACTCGCCTGCGATAGTAGCGTCAACAGTTGGAATAACACCGTCATAGATGTTACCTGTTGAACCGTCGATTGAAATGTAGTCACCCTCGTGGAACTCTTTGCCTGCGAGTGTGAACTTCTTGTTAGCTTCGTCCATGTTGATGTCGCCGCAACCTGATACACAGCAAGTACCCATACCACGAGCAACAACAGCAGCGTGTGATGTCATACCGCCACGAACTGTGAGGATACCCTGTGAAGCCTTCATACCTGTGATGTCCTCAGGTGAAGTCTCAAGACGAACGAGAACAACCTTCTCGCCCTTTGCGTTCCAAGCCTCAGCATCTTCAGCTGTGAATACAACCTTACCGCAAGCAGCACCCGGTGAAGCACCAAGACCCTTGCCGATTGGTGTAGCAGCCTTAAGAGCAGCAGCATCAAACTGTGGGTGGAGAAGTGTGTCGAGGTTACGAGGGTCGATCATAGCAACTGCCTCTGCCTCTGTTCTCATGCCCTCGTCAACGAGGTCACAAGCAATCTTAAGAGCAGCCTGAGCTGTTCTCTTACCGTTTCTTGTCTGGAGCATATAGAGCTTCTTGTTCTCAACAGTGAACTCCATATCCTGCATATCTCTGTAGTGATCCTCAAGAGTTTTGCAAACAGTCTGGAACTGAGCAAATGCCTCAGGGAATGTTTCAGCCATCTGAGCGATTGGCATTGGTGTACGAACACCTGCAACTACGTCTTCGCCCTGTGCGTTTGTAAGGAACTCACCCATGAGCTTCTTTTCACCTGTAGCAGGATCTCTTGTAAATGCAACACCTGTACCGCAATCGTCACCCATATTACCGAATGCCATTGACTGTACGTTTACTGCAGTACCCCATGAATAAGGAATATCGTTATCACGACGATATACGTTAGCTCTTGGGTTATCCCATGAACGGAATACAGCCTTGATAGCGCCCATAAGCTGCTCCTTAGGATCGTCAGGGAAGTCAACGCCGATTTTAGCCTTGTACTCTGCCTTGAACTGTGAAGCAAGCTCCTTAAGATCGTCAGCGTCAAGCTCAACGTCCTGTGTAACGCCCTTCTTAGCCTTCATTTCGTCGATAAGCTCTTCAAAGTACTTCTTACCAACTTCCATAACTACATCAGAATACATCTGAATAAATCTTCTGTAGCAGTCCCAAGCCCAACGAGGGTTGTTGGACTTCTTTGCAATAACTTCAACAACTTCTTCGTTAAGACCGAGGTTGAGGATTGTATCCATCATACCTGGCATTGATGCTCTGGCACCTGAACGAACTGAAACGAGGAGCGGATTCTCTAAGTCACCGAACTTCTTGCCTGTGATCTCTTCCATCTTGCCGATGTACTCGTTGATCTGACCCTGAATTTCTTCGTTGATCTCTCTGCCGTCCTCATAGTACTGAGTACAAGCCTCTGTTGTAATTGTAAAGCCCTGTGGTACAGGAAGTCCTAAACTTGTCATTTCTGCAAGGTTAGCACCCTTACCGCCGAGAAGCTCACGCATGTTAGCATTACCTTCTGAGAAAAGGTATACCCATTTGTTTGCCATTTTGGTAATCCTCCTAAAAATAATAAATTATACGGCTGTGGCGAAAATTGTGTCAAAATTCGCCCGCTTGTATAAGCCTACACATAATTATAACAAAGTTTGTTCAAAATAGCTATAGATTTTTTAAAATTTTTTCCTATAAAATTCAATTTTATACTTCATCAATATTGTATAAATCGTTTAAATTTACCCCTAATGTTGTTTTTTTGTAAAATACTCTTGAAATTTGTATTTTTTATGCGATAATATTAATATGTCTTGTTGTGTGTACATATTAAAGTAAACACACAAATTACAGAATACCAAGGAGATTACATATGAATAATTGTGCGATTATTCTTGCGGGCGGCGAAGGCAAGCGTATGAAAAGCGACAAGCCGAAAACACTTTCGCTCGTACTTGGCAAGCCTATGCTTGAGTGGGTTATTTCTTCACTTAAAAAGGCAGGCGTTAATGACATCTGCATTGTAAAGGGCTTTAAAAAAGAATGTATAGATGAATTTGTGTCAACACTTGATTTTAAGGTTGAAACGGTTTATCAGGCAGAGCGACTCGGTACAGGCCACGCAGTAATGATGGCTAAAGACTTTCTTGAAAGTCACAAAGGCGACAGCGTGGTGATTTTAAACGGCGACGCACCTTTTATGGACAGCAAAACCATTGAAAAGTCACTTGAACAGCACATAAACACTCAATCAAGTGCAACTGTAATTTCCGCAATGGTTGACGACCCTACAGGCTACGGCAGAATTGTCCGTGACGAAAACGGCGATGTAAAGTCAATCGTAGAACAGAAAGACGGCAGTGAAGAAATCCTTAAGATTAAGGAAGTAAATTCGGGCGGTTTCTGGTTTGACGCAGAAAAGCTTTTGTCTGTGCTCGGCAGAATTTCATCCGATAATAATGCAAAGGAATATTATTTGCCCGACGCATTAAAACTTTTGCTTTCGGACGGCTGTAAGGTAGGCGTTTATACCGCAGAGTGCAGCGACACAGTGCTCGGCGCAAATGATCCCGCACAGCTTGAGGAGCTTAACAATATTGCAAAAGACAGGGGATATACCTGTTAAGATAATAGTAGAATACAAACTATAGAGTAAAAAGGAGCGATTACAATGAATTTTCACGGAAAAGACATTAAAATCTTTACCGGAAGCTCAAATGTAAATGTAGCCAAAGGAATTGCAGGCAGCCTTGGAGTTCCGCTTGGTAAGAGCGAATGTACTCAGTTTTCTGACGGTGAAATAGCGGTTTCTCTTCAGGAATCTGTAAGAGGCAGCGATTGCTTTATCGTTCAGTCAACTTGCACTCCGGTAAATGACAATTTAATGGAAATGCTTATTATGATTGATGCCATGAAGCGTGCTTCCGCTGCAAGAATTACAGCAGTTATGCCTTACTTCGGCTATGCAAGACAGGACAGAAAAGCTAAGGCAAGAGATCCGATTTCGGCAAAACTTTGTGCTGACATCATCACATCAGCAGGTGCCGATCGTGTGCTTACAATGGATCTTCACGCAAACCAGATTCAGGGCTTCTTTAATATCCCTGTTGACCACCTCTATGGTTCTCCTATCCTTGCTAACTATATGAGAGAGAAAATCGGCGGAAACTTTGATGAATACATCGTTGTTTCTCCTGACCTCGGTTCGGTTACCCGTTCAAGAAACTTTGCGTCTAAGATTGGCACAGGTCTTGCTATTATTGATAAGAGAAGACCAAAGGCTAATGTTTGCGAAGTTATGAACATCATCGGTGACGCAAGAGGCAAAAAGGTTATCCTTGTTGACGATATGATTGACACAGCAGGCACACTTTGCAACGCAGCAAACGCTATAGTTGAAAAGGGCGGTGCTACTGAAGTTTATGCTTGTGCTACACACGCAGTTCTTTCAGGTCCTGCTATCGAGAGAATTAAGAACAGCGCAATCAAAGAGGTTGTTCTTCTTGATACAATCCCTGTTCCGCAGGAGAAGATGATTGACAAGTTCACAGTTCTTCCTGTTGCTCCTACATTTGCAGAGGCTATCGCAAGAATTTACAATGACAAGCCGTTTACACCTGCATTTGGTTAATGAACCGAAAATTAAATAGCGATTATACAGGCGGGTTTCAAATAACCCGCCATTTCGCCTTTTGAAAGATTTTAATATTTGAAAATAGATTTATTTTTGTTTTGCTCTAAATATGGGAGTAATATTAATGGATTACGGCTTACAAACTTTCGGTCGGGAAACAGATTTTGAAAAATAACAATATATATCCTCGATTACAAAAAGTTTGTTCGACCTTTTTAAAGGCTTGACCTAAATTTTAAAATCATTTAATCTTAACCGTGTGCTAAATCATAATTTAACCTAAAAACAACAGACATAACAGTTATACGAACTGCTTGAGGTATAATAAAGAAATGGATCTTTTTAATTTAACATTTGATAAAGGCAATGAAAACAATGTAATTATAGATAAATTTGTAGATGAATATTCACAATGGACTGTAGCGGGAAATGTGCCCGAAATCGCCTCGCTTGATGTAAACTATGCTCTTGAACTTCAAAAGCACAGACTTGACGAGCATAACGCAAAGATAGAAACTGTTTTCAGCACCAAAGACAGCACTTTTAAAGACGGAGCGGTAAAATGTTTTACAGTTCCCGACAAAGGCGACTATCAGACCGTTATCGGCTGTAAGGATTACAAAACCACAGAAACGGTCTATGTTAATAATGAAAAGAAAAGAAAATCAAAAATAAGACAGAATTTATATGTTGCCGTTACAAGACTTCTTAATCAGAATGCTGACGGTGCTCTTGCCTGCCCTAACTGCGGTGCGGTCAGCGGTATCAGAGAACTTCTGACAGGCTGTAAAAGCTGCGAAACAAGATTTATTATTAACGATTTGTTCCCTAAAGTTACCAACTTTTATGCAATCAAAGAAGTTGCAGGCGGAAAAAAAGTAGTAAAAAATTCAGCTATAGCCGTTGTTTTGATTACTATGTTTGCGTTTGCCGGCAGTTTGTTTTTTATAAATTACAAAAACGGCAATCTTTTGCCCGAAAACAGTGATTTCATAATGAATATTATATTCTGCACTTTATACGGACTTATAGGCGGTGCGTTTTGCGGATATCTTTTGTGGGGCTTAGGTATGTTTATGTACCTTATATTCGGCGCAATAAAAAGTATGTTTTTGCTTGGCCCTCATATAAAGGCAAAGACAAAACTGCCAAAACTTATGCGACAGATTGACCCGAATTTTTCTTATGAATTTTTTATCGGCAAGGTTATAAATCTTATTAAACTGATGATATTCAGTGACGATTACACTAATCTTGCGGCATATGACGGCAAGCCTATGCAAAATAAATTTAAAGACATAATAGATGTAAAATACGACTCAACCGTTAAATTTAACGGATTTAAAATAAACGGATCTTATTGTTATGTCGATATTACGGCATATACCACGGTTTTAAAAATTGATTGCGGAGATGTAAAAAAAGCAAAAGAAAAATTCAGAATTGTTGTTTGCAAAAACATTAATGCAATAGCCGATGCAGGTTTTTCTATTAAAAAGGTAAGCTGTAAAAGCTGCGGCGGCAGTTTTGACGCTACAAGAGAGCATAATTGCCCTTATTGCGGTAATCCTTACCACCTCGGCAATGACGATTGGGTTGTAATTGAATTTAATAAAGAATAATTTATATAAAGGAAGGTATTTATGTTTGGTAATAAAAAGAGCTTTGGCGGCGGTGTCGAGCTTTTGGTAGTAGGACTCGGAAACCCCGATAAAAAGTACGAAAACACCCGTCATAACGCAGGCTGGCTTGCGATTGACGCAATAGCCGAGAGTCTTGACTGCAAGGTTGACAGAGTAAAATTTAAAAGCTATGTCGGCGAATGTAATATAGCAGGCAGAAAGGCAATGCTTATGAAACCTACCACATATATGAACAACAGCGGTCAGGCGGTGGTAGAGGCGATGAATTTCTACAAAATTTCACCTGAAAATGTGATAGTATTATTTGACGATATATCCCTCGATGTCGGTAAAATGCGTATTCGCTCAAAGGGCAGTGACGGCGGACAGAGAGGAATGAAGAGTATTATATATTTAAGCGGCAGTGATAAGTTCCCACGAGTTAAAATAGGAATCGGCGCAAAGCCTACACCCGAGTGGGATTTAGCGGATTGGGTGCTTTCAAGATTTTCCAACGATGAACAGAAGAAACTTGCACAGGTATTTGAAAATGCCGCAAAAGCCGTTGAACTTATGGCAGACGGAAAAATCGACAGAGCAATGAATTTGTTTAATTAACATTTTTATAAAACAATGTTGAAAAAATCGGTAATTATCCCAATTTTTGATAAATAAAAAGTGAACAAAAAATTAAAGCAAGATGAATTATGAAATTTTTAGTTGATGTTTTTAAAAACAGTGAGGTTTTTAACTCACTCGAAAAAGCTGTTGTGCATGGCGGCAGTGTTTGCGCTACGGGACTTTCCGCCGTTCACAAGGCACATATTATCTATTCGCTGTGTTGCCGCAAGAGCGCCACAGCCTTTTGTGTTGCCTCCGACGAGCGAGAGGCGCAGACAATCTGTAATGACCTTGCAAGTATGGGTATGCGTGCTTATTTTTACCCCGAGCGTGATTTTAATTTCAGAGATATTCAGAGCGCCTCAAGAGAGTACGAACACGCAAGACTTAAGGTACTGCTCAAACTCATTGACGGCGAATGTGATGTAGTTGTCAGCTGTATTGATGCAGCGTCGCAGTTCACAGTGCCAAAGGAATTTTTGAGGGACTGTGTTCTGACTTTAAAAGAAGGCCTTGAAATCAGTATAGAAAAAGCCGTACGAACACTTACCCTGCTCGGATACGAGCGTTTTGATGCGGTAGAGGGCAGCGGTCAGTTTTCTGTAAGAGGCGGTATTCTCGATTTCTTTATGCCTGATGCCGAAAATCCTGTTCGTGCGGAATTTTGGGGTGATGAAATCACCGACCTTTCTTTCTTTGATATTGATACACAGCGAAGAGGGGAAAAGGCAGGCGAAATCCGTCTTTCGCCGTCTGCGGAGGTAATTATTGAGGACAGAACGGTGCTTGCCGACAAAATAGAAAATCTTGCAAAAGGCGTGCGAGGCAAAAAAGCTCCGCAGGTTAAGGAAACACTGCTTTCGGAGGCGGACAGCATCAGGTCGGGCGCAATGCTTTCAAATACCGACAAGTTTATTCCGCTTTTATATGATAAAGCCGAAACCTTATTTGATTATCTCGACAGAGATACTTTGATTTTCACTTCGGAGTTTAACAATATTTCAGAGCGTGGCAGAGCAATGGACTTCAGAAATGAAGAAACCGTAAAATCCGCCTTTGAGGACGGCATTCTTTGCAGAGGTCTTGACAAGTATTCACTCACTTTTGCGGAATGTGTTGATATTTTTACTTCTCACGGCATTGTTATGCTTGAGGGCTTTGTGCACGGTTCAACAACAATTCCTCTCAGAAAAATAGTATCGTTTTCTGCAAAACAGCTTTCTGTATGGAATGGTTCATACAAACAGCTTGAGGAGGACTTAAACGGTATGCTCACTGCAGAAAGCTGCGGTGTTGTGCTTGCGGGAACGGACAAGGCGGCAAAAAACCTTTGTGATTCGCTTAGAAATGACGGTATTCCCGCACAGTATGCCGATAAGTTGTCGGAAATAAAGAAAAACGCATTATTTGTATTGCCCGGTACTTTGAGCGCAGGATTTGAATATCCGCTCGAAAAATTCTTTATTATCACACAGGGGCATATTTCGTATGTGCCGAAAAAGAAAGCAAGAAAGAAAATATCAAAGGACAGCCGGGAGGTTTACAGCCTTTCGGAGCTTTCGCAGGGCGATTATGTGGTACACAGCGTTCACGGTATAGGTATTTTCGGCGGTATCCGTAAAATTGATACCCACGGAATTGTAAAAGACTACATCAAGATTGAGTATGCAAAGGGCGATGTTCTTTATGTGCCCGTAACTCAACTTGATATGGTTGCAAAATATATCGGCCCGTCCGAAAACAGTCGTGTAAGGCTTAATAAACTCGGCTCGCAGGATTGGCAGAAAGCAAAGTCAAGAGTAAAAGCATCTGTAAAGGACATTGCAAAGGAGCTTATTGCACTTTATTCCGCAAGAATGAAAGCAAAGGGCTATGCTTTTTCACAAGATAACGAATGGCAGCACGATTTTGAGGCTAAGTTTGAATACGAAGAAACTCCCGACCAGCTTAGGTGCTGTGATGAAATCAAGACAGATATGCAGAAAACCTCACCGATGGACAGACTTTTGTGCGGTGATGTAGGTTTCGGCAAAACAGAGGTGGCACTGCGAGCGGCATTTAAGTGCGTTGCGGATTCAAAACAATGCGCATTGCTTTGCCCGACAACAATTCTTGCGTGGCAGCATTACCAGACTGTGTGCAAGCGCTTTGAGGGCTATCCGGTAAGAATTGAATTGCTGTCACGATTCAGAACGGCAAAACAACAGAAAGAAACTATAGAAAAGCTAAAGCGTGGAGAGGTGGATTTGGTGGTCGGCACGCACAGACTTGTGCAAAAAGATGTGGAGTTCCGTGACCTCGGACTTGCAATCATTGACGAGGAACAGCGCTTTGGCGTGGCACAAAAGGAACGATTTAAGGAGCTTTGCAAAAATGTTGATGTTCTTACTCTTTCGGCTACACCTATTCCAAGAACTCTCAATATGGCAATGAGCGGTTTAAGAGATATGAGTGTAATCGAGGAAGCTCCACGAAACCGTCAGCCTGTACAGACTTATGTTCTTGAACATGACGATGCGGTAATTAACGAGGCTATCCGCAAGGAACTGAGAAGAGGCGGACAGGTTTTCTACCTGCATAACGATGTTGCGACTATTGAATCCTGTGCCTCAAGAATTCTTGAGGCTGTGCCCGAGGCAAAAATAGCCATAGGTCACGGCAAAATGAAAGAGCACGAACTTAGCGAAGTATGGCGAATGATGATTGAACAGGAAGTAAATGTATTAGTATGCACCACTATAATAGAAACGGGTGTTGACCTGCCGAACGCAAATACGCTAATTATAGAAAATGCGGACAGAATGGGACTTTCACAGCTGCATCAGCTAAGAGGACGAGTAGGCAGAAGCAACCGCAGAGCCTATGCTTATCTTACATTCCGCAAAAACAAAGTGCTTACAGAAATTCAGCAAAAGCGCCTTGCCGCTATCAGAGAATTTACCGAATTTGGCAGCGGATTTAAAATCGCAATGCGAGATCTTGAATTAAGAGGCGCAGGAAACATTATGGGTGCTCAACAACACGGACATATGGAATCTGTCGGATACGATATGTATCTTAAGCTGTTGGGCGAGGCAGTAAGCGAAGAAAAGGGCGAAGCCGCACAGTCTGCCGACCTTGATTGTCTTATTGATATTTCGGTAAATGCGCACATTCCGGAGAGCTATGTAGAAAGCCTTACTCTCCGACTTGATGTATATCGCAGAATCGCCGATATACGCAACAAAGAGGACAGCCTTGATGTTAAGGACGAACTCAAAGACCGTTTCGGCGAAATTCCCGAATCCGTGCTCGGACTTATTGATATTGCGCTTATAAGAAACTGTGCAAACGCAATGGGTATTTACGAAATCAGGCAGACGGATACCAATGTTTTACTGTTTGTCAAAGAGATAAAATCGCCGAAGGTTATAGAACTTCTTTCAAGGCTCAACGGCAGAGCAATGCTGTCTGCGGGCAACAAACCGTACATTACAATAAGATGCGGCGGCGGTTCATCGCTTGATATGCTCAAAAAAGTATTTAAAATCTGACAGTTGTCTGAAAACTTTGCCGAAAAAGCAATAAATTTTAGAAAATATATAGACAATGCAAATTTTTTTGTGTATAATCATAAAGTACGCACCCTGTCATTTTACGGGTGAAATAGAATTTTTTAAGGACGGTAAATATTATGAAACCATATGCAAAGATCGGTTCATTGTTGCTTGCACTGATTATTGCTGTTGCAGCGGTTGGCTGCACTCCAATCAGCCTTAATGCAGAATGGGCTTACAGGACAGATAAAGTAGAATTGCCAATCGGCGTTTACAGCTACTCGCTTAAAACAGCTTACTCACAAGCTCAAAATTATGCGTCGAAACTTGCTTCATATGATGAGGCATCCGATTCATGGCTTGACCTTGAGATTACAGACGATGACGGCGACAAGGCGATTGCAAGAGATTGGATCAAAAACGAGGCAGAAACAATGTGCCTTAATTACATTGTGACTGACAACCTCGTTGAGGAGCTCGGCATTGATATGAGCGGCGCTACCGCAGATTCGGCTAAAAAAACAGCCGAGGAATATTGGACAGTAGGCCCTTACGCTTCATACGGCTACTATATGCCTTATAAAGACCAGTACGAGCCTTACGGTGTTTCTTTTGAAAGCTTTGAATATTGCACAACACTTTATAACACAAAATACACAGCAGTATTTGAAAAGCTTTACGGTGAGGGCGGTTCAAAAGAGGTAAAGGATGACGAATTTATTTCATACTTTACAGAAAACTATACAGACTATAAGTACATAAAAGCAAATCTTTATGAGTCAACAACCGACGAGTCAAACAACAGCAAAGATGCAGCGCTTTCCGACGAAGACGCAAAGAAGATTACAGACGAGTTTGACGGTTACGCAAAGGAACTTAATAACGGTACTTCTTTTGACGATATTGTAAATAAGTACAAGACAGCTAACTCACTTACAGACGATCCGTCAACATCAGCTGTAGAAAACCTTAAAAGCAGTTCACTCGGCGATGAGCTTAAGACAGCTCTCGGCGAAATGAAAGCGAACGAGGCTAAGACAGTTAAGGTAGGTTCAGGCAATACAGCGGTTTACTACCTTATCTATAAGGGTGACATCAACTCAGACATTGACAGCTATGTTTACGATTCAACACAGCGCAACAAATTGCTTGCAGATATGAAAAAAGACGAGTTTGCAAAGTATGTTGATGACCTTGCTCAAAAGACAGATTGCGAAAAGAACCAGTCTGTACTCGACCAGTACAAGCCTGAGCTTTACTTTGTAAAGCCTGAAAGCTCATCAGCAAGCTCAAGTTCTTCAAGCTCAAGTTCTTCAAGTTCATCTTCTTCAAAGTAAAAGTTTAAAAATCAAAATGCCACACAGCCTTTGTGTGGCATTTAGTGCAGATATTTTCAACCGATTAATAACCTTTTAAATATATGAAAGGAGTCAACAGTATGAAAAGAAAAATAATTGCTTTAATTTCCGTACTTGCACTCAGTTTTTCTGTATTTGCTTTTTCGGTAAGTGCGGTTGAAGGCGAAGAAAGCGGCGGAGAAATTATTGAAACCGAGCCTGCTCCCGAGCCGGAACCGACATATGAGCCGGAACCCGAACCGGAGCCGACATACGAGCCGGAACCCGAACCGACATATGCTCCCGAGCCGGAACCGACATATGCTCCCGAGCCGGAAACGGAGCCTACAGAACCTTATTATGAAGAGCCTACTTACAGTTATGATGATAAGCCATACTACAGCGACGGCGACGATGTATATGTAGGCGGCGGTCAGTCAACATATACTGTACCCGAAACCACTGCGCCTCCTGCACAGATGTATTCTGTAAGCAAAGATACTATTGACGATAAAACGCTTTCACAGAGCGATTGGAACGATATTTCCGCAAATCTCAAAAACGCATCTCTTACCGACAGCGACGGCGATGATTTCAACTTTATCAAGAAAAACACAAGTAAATCCGATAACGGACATTGGATGCTTTATGCAGGTATTGTGTGCTTGATTTTAAGTGTTGCAGGTATTGTTTACTTTATTATTGCTACAGTAAAGAGCCGTGGCAGATACAAATTTGCTCTAGCAACAGGTAAAGCAGGCAAAACCAAAAAGAGAAAATTTGACACCGCAGATGTAGAACTTCCAAAGCAGGATGTATCAAAAGGCGGTACAAAATTTAAGCATTAATTAAAATTTTATCCCGATAAAGTGCGACTTTATCGGGATTTTTGCTTTAATTTGGGTAAAATAACAGTTGAAAGATAGACTTAAAAATTTAGGGCAAGCCTTTTTAAAGGCTTGCGGGTTTGGGCAGCGCCCATAAAATTTTTCAATATAACAATTTATCAGGCGCAAACAGCCACGCTGTTTGCGTGCTGAAACTAAGTTTGTTAAAACAGGCGGTAGCCTTTTAGAAAAGAATTTATTTATTCATTGTTTAATGAGTGGCTTTTCTTGATGCTGTCGCTTTTAAAGGTTAACGCCGTTGTGTTCAAGCCGCCAAACAGTGAGCTGTTTGGCTATCGTTAGCTTGCATAAGCGGAAAGTATTTGTGGGCTTTGCCCACACCCACGCCCTTTGAAAAGGTCGACCAAATTTTTATAATTTTTAAATTTAATTTTCATCTCAACATAAAAAATAGAACTGTGAGCATAAAATACAAAAATCCGCAAAAAATATAACCACCCGGAAAGGTGGTTAATTTTATGAATAGAAAAGAAAGCAAACGCAACGAGCGGTATCCTATTGAACTGCCGTCACGCAACAACGGTTTTGAACATTCACCGATTGTAGATGTTACCGATAACGAAATTTATCCGTATGAACTCAATTCAAGGCGAAATGCGGTATATCAGCCCAATGAAAATATTTCGGAGGTTGTGGCTACCGAAATAGAACCTGATTCGGCAGTGCAAACCATTCACGGACGGCAAATGTAGGAATAAAAACGGGGAAAGTGTCGGCATTTACCGAGCCGACACTTCCGCTCAGTCCCTGTTGTTTTGTAATTATCTGCGCCCTCAACTGGTGAAAGCCGTCTGTAACTATAGCTTTGTTTTCGTTAAGTCCGTTTGCTTTAATTATTTCTTCGGAAAATGCAATATTTTCGCCTGTATTTACCGCTTTGTCTTCTATATAAAGCCTGTCGGGAGAAATCCCTGCCTCGACAATGCAGTTGTACATAGCCTGTGCCTCACTCATCGGTTCATTACTGCCCTGTCCGCCTGTAAGTACAGCTTTTGCATCAGGATTTTCCTGCAAATATCTAACGGCGCTGTTTATTCTGCCTGTAAGCATCATACTCGGGCCGTCCTCGGTAACTTGAGCGCCAAGTACGATTGCGGTTGCATTTTGTTTTGGCTGTTGTATGCAGGCAAATGTCATCAGACCCGTAACAATCAAACCGTAGCAAAGAAGTGCGGTAAAACAAAAATTGATGCCGTACAGAACAATTTTGCCGAATATATTTTTCTTGAGTTTTTCTTTTAATGATTTGTATTTATTGCGTGTGCCTAATACAAAAATCAGCCATACACACAGCAATCCGCCCACAAGATTGCCGATGTTGACAATTCCCCACAGAGCGCCCGATACAAACAACAATAAAAATACAATGGCAATTAAGGTAATTATAACTCTGAATATTTTAAAAGCTTTGTTTTCTTTTTCCACAGCTTATCAGCTCTTTTCATAATAATTATAATTATTTTAGCATATAAAGCACCGAAAGACAATAACTTTTAACTTTGCTTGCAAAATTTTATTGATACCGCAGTGAAAGCGTGATATAATAACTTATTATGCAAGGCGGTGACAATATGAAGTCTGTATTTGCGGGAAACAAAGCGAAGTTTGCTTATTTTTCCTTTATATTTATAATAATTTCAACGGCTATGTATACATTTTATGCCAAAGAACCGCATTGGTGGTATATTGTATGGAATGATATTCTTGCTGTAATTCCGCTGTTTGCGGCAATGCTGTGCGAACATTATTTCAGTAAGAAAAAAGCTGTTCCTGCTGTAATATTTGGATTTTTGTGGTTATTATTCTTTCCAAATTCGCCGTATATGATGACGGATTTAAAATATACAAGCTATTTTAAAGAGTCCGCTTATCTTGAATATGAAAAAATCGGAACGAATGTGACCGCTTGGCTTATTGTGCTGAACTTGACGGTTACGGTTATACTCGGGTTGCTGTTCGGAATGATGTCAATGCGAATTATTCATAAAATAATAAATAAGCGTTTCGGAAAGGCGACGGGTGTTGCTTTTTGTACAATTACGATTTTACTCAGTTCGTTTGCAATTTATATCGGCAGATATGCAAGAGTAAATTCGTGGGATATTGTTCGCCCGATTTTCTTAATTGAAAAATCGTTAAACTCACTGTCGGAATTTTCACCGATTTTTATAGCTGTATTCAGTATAGCCACGGCGATGCTGTATGTGCTTTATTATGCATTTGATAAATTTGTAATAAAACACGATTGATAAACGGTTTTTTGAGAATTTTTAAAAACTACGGTTAATTATATTTATTAAAATAACCGACAAAAACTGCTGTTTGAGTGACAAACCCAAACAGCAGTTTTTATGTTATGTTCTGAATATTTGATATATTGATAAATTGTGGTTTAGCGGAGTGTCGGTCAGACATTGAAATTTAGCTAACGCTAAATTATCCTCCAAAAAGCAAAAAAGTTTACTCAATTTTTTCAAAAATTGCGGGTTTGGGCAGCGCCCATAAAAATCTTCCGATATAACAATTTATCAGGCGCAAACAGCCACGCTGTTTGCGTGCTAAAACTAAGTTTGTTAAAACAGGCGACAGCCATTATAAACAGAAATGCTAAAAACATAGTCAACGCATTGCGTTGACTATGAAAATGATGTTTATTTCCTTTTGTTGCTCTCGCAAAGGCTTTCGCCTATTTGTTCAAGCCGCCAAACAGCGAGCTGTTTGGCTATCGTTAGATTGCATAAATGGAAAGTATTTGTGGGCTTTGCCCACACCCACGACCTTTGAAAAGGTCGACCAAACTTTTATAATTGCTTGCCTAAACTGTGAGTTAAACCATAATTTACCCAACTTTAAAATCATTCTTTATTTTTATGAGAAAACTCATTGTAGAGGTTTTCAAGTTCGGGCAAAATGTCTACATACGGAGATTCACAGGCGGTTTCAAATGGACTGCTCTTTTTACTCTTCAGATTTTCTGCGGCAGATTTTTCGGGTACATTTATTGTGCCTGCACCTGCCACACAGCCGCCCGGACAAGCCATACCCTCAAGCAAATAGCCGTTATACTTGCCGGCTTTTGACATTCTTAACAATTTCATACACTCGTCAAGTCCCTGTGCGTTTGCAATTTTTACTTCACGCTCAGGGTTCATTCTGTGTATTGCATTTACAACCGCTTTTGCAACACCGCCGCTTACGGCAAAACCTCTGCCGTCCGCACTTGAGAAAGAAAGCGGTTTTTCATCGGGTTCAAGCGCCGCAAAATCTACCTCTTTGGCGGCAAACATTCCCGCCACTTCTTCAAAAGTGAGCACAAAATCAATGTCACTTCTTATACTTCTGCGGCTTGCCTCAAGTTTTTTAGCCGCACAAGGGCCGATAAATACTACTCTGCAACCCGGATGATCCTGTTTTGTAAGTCTGCCTGTAAGTACCATAGGGGTGAGAGCCATAGAAATATACGGCGCAATATCGGGAAAAGTCTTTTTAGCCATAACGCTCCATGCGGGACAGCACGAAGTAGCCATAAACGGCTGTTTGGCAGGCACTTCTTCCATAAAGTCTTTTGCCTCTTCAACGGTGCAAAGATCGGCTCCCACGGCAACCTCTACAACATCTTCAAAGCCGAGTGCCTTGAACGCATTTCTTATTTTTGTTGCGGGAAGTCCTGCAAACTGACCTGCAACAGCGGGTGCAACTGCGGCATAAACGGGAGTATCACTCTGTAAAGCCTTTATTGTTTGGAAAATCTGGCTTTTGTCAACAATTGCGCTGAACGGACAGCTTACAAGGCACATTCCGCAGCTTACGCATTTGTTGTAGTCAATATCCGCTCTGCCGTATTCATCACTGTGAATTGCTTTCATACCGCAGGCAGCTGCGCAGGGGCGCTCCTGCTTTATAATTGCATTGTAAGGGCACGCACTTTGGCACTTGCCGCATTTAATGCATTTTTCTTCGTCAATAAAAGATTTGCCGTGCACGATTGAGATAGCGCCTTTCGGGCAAACCTCGGTACAAGGGTGTTCAAGACAACCTTGACAGCCGTTGCTTACGAACACACGCTTTTCGGGACAGCTGTGGCAAGCGAACTTAATAATATTAATCAGCGGCGGTTCATATACCTTTTCGTCAATCATACTTTCTTCAACGCCTGTCGAAATAGGCGCTTGTTCATCTGCCGACAATAGGTTAAGTCCCATGGCAAGGCGCAGTCTTTCTCCTACAATGGCACGCTCAAGGAAAACGCTTTCTCTGTAAGTGGAAATCTCGCCCGGGATAATTTTGTAAGGCAGACTTTCAAATTTAGAATAATCACCGCCCTCGTACGCAAAACGAGCAACTTCGGTAAATATCTGCTGACGAATTTTAGTCTTTGAAGAATACAATCCTCTCATAATTAAAACTCCCATTATTTCATATTTTTTCTGTTTAATGCAAAAATTCAATTATTTTGCAAGTTTATTCGATACATTTCAATAAAATTATACAACAGCGGCTAAAATATTTCAACAACAATTTTGTAAATTCAATAGCAAAATATTCTAAAAATGCATTGACTTTTGTTTATTTTTGATTTATTATAGCAGTGTATAAACATAAATATAGGAGAACTTTATTATGAAATGTCCAAACTGCGGATTTGATTGTGATGGCAACTTTTGCACAATGTGCGGAGCTTCGCTTAAATCACAATCACCACAAACCGAAAATAAACAGAACCCATATATAAATATTGAGAACAAACAACCCTTAAACAATTCTGCATCGGCAGTACAAAACCAAAATAATACAAATTATGCCAACACTGCACAGCAGAATAATTATCAAAATATTCAGGCTCAACCGCAGCAAAGTAATTTTTCGGGTACACAGCCTCAACAGCAGACGAATTTTTCTTATATTCCACAGCAAAGACCAAACGGTTTTGTAAATGTTCCCGTACAGGGGCAGAACGGAGTTGCGCCTATTCCCACACAATCGCCTGTACCTAAAAAGAACAGCGGCAGAACAGGAAAAATTGTTGCCGCTTGCATACTCGGCGGAGTAATTTTGGCAGGTGTGGTAATTGTAATAGTGTCGGCCATAGTAAACAGTCTCGATTTACAACTGTCGGAACCCACAGATGTTGATAAAATTGACTCTACTCAATACAAAGTAGGAGAGAAAGCCGAAACATTGTTTGGCGGCATAACAATGACCGATATTCAAACAGGTGCTTTTTCGTTAGAGTCAATGACATCCTCATATGATGCTCCGAAAGAGTATAAGTTTGATTTTTATGTTGAAAATACCACCGACGATGATTTCACAATATCTTTTGATGATTTTAATGTTACCGTCAAGGACAGCAGTATGAATTATTCGTTTACAAATGTCAGCGTTGACGGAAATCCCGATAAACTCACAATAAAACCGCATACAAGCGACACATTTACCATATATCGCTGTGATTCAAATCGTAAAGAGGACGGCAGTTTGAAGATAAACTATAATTATGAGTGCGGCGATAGTAAAGGCAAGGTTGTTTTTACAAAGAACTGCGATAAAATTTACAGCAGTTTATTTGAAGAGGCAGATACCGATTTCGGTACTGTAAAAATAACTGATGTAACAAAGCCGAGCACAAAATATATTTATGATACCTATATTAAGGGCAGTAACCTGCAAACGGGCGGCGCTACATTAGATGAAAGCGATTTTGACGACAGCGTTGCTTATGATACGGAAACCTTTGCGATATATGAATTTACCGTTAATGCCGATAATTTCAGTAACAGCGGCAAAAAAGTATATTTAAAGGAAATTTCAGCGTCTGAAGACACAGATGCGGACATAGTTCCTTATGACGGACTGTCTTCCGATTATATTATTCCGATTGCGGTTGTAAGCGATAATTATAAATATTTTATCAGTGATTATGATTCTCAAAGTTTGAATTTAATGATTGACAGTGATAAAACAACTACATTTAAATACATAGCGGCTATCAGAAAAGACAGCGATTATTATTTTAATATGAGCTTTAAGTTTGACAACGGAAACACCGTAATTACAGAAACAAGCGTTGACGAACTTGAAGAAAATATCAATAATTAATGTAAATTGAATAAAAAATAAATGACCGTAAATCCGATAAAGATTGCGGTCATTTTTTAATCGGGCAAAGTTTTTAACATTATATTATAATTATGTTAAAAACTCTGTGCCGAATTAAATGTAACAATATTGTAAAGTATAATTTGTATAATAATTCTTTTTTTAAGACATTGTAAGTATTATGTGTATAATATGCAAATTCTTTAACAGAAAAATTGCAGAAAAGCTCTCAAAATTCGTCACACGAAAAATACACAGTACTTGAAATATTGACAGTATAATGATATAATTCAAGATAGGTTACTATGTGTCAGAATGAAATTTTATGATTTGGAAGTGAGTTATTAAAGATGAGCAGATTTTTTAAGGACATCAAAAAATTCTTTAACTACACGGTATTTTCTTCAAAGGCGGAACTTAAGTCCGAAGTAGCGGGCTCTTTCTTGAGCTGGCTGTGGTGGATTCTCGATCCGTTCTTCTTTATGCTTGTGTATTCGTTTATCGCAATCCTTGTATTTAAGAGCGGCGAGCCGTATTTCCCGGTATTCGTATTTATCGGTCTTAACTGTTGGCAGTTCTTCAGCAAGGTTGTTAAAAGCTGCGTAAAAGTCGTGCAGTCCAAAAAGATGATTGTCACGAAAGTTTATATACCTAAGCATATATTTATTCTTGAAAAAATCGGTGTTTACGGTTTTAAGATGCTTGTATCCTATGCACTTACGGTTCTTCTTATGATTATTTACCAAGTGCCTTTAAGCTGGAGAATGTTCTGGGCATTGCCGATTATGTTGCTTTTGGTTGTAATCACATTTGCCTGCAGTACAATTATGCTCCACTTCGGTGTATTTGTTGAGGACTTGCTCAATGTAATTACCATTGTTTTGCAGCTTGGTTTCTACATTTCAGGTATTTTCTATTCAATCGAAAATAAACTTGACGGTATTTTGGGTGAGCTTTTGATTAAATGTAATCCGATAGCTCTTATTATCTGCGATTTAAGACGAGTGCTTATTTATAATCAGGATCCACACTGGGTGGCATTGCTTGCGTGGTTTGTTGTTGGCATCGTTATCAGTGTTATTGGCATCAGAACGATTTATAAGCACGAAAACAGCTATGTAAAGGTGATTTAATTATGGGAGAATCAGCAATTTCAGTCAGAAATGTTAAAATTAAATACAGATGTTTTAAAAAGGTTTCGCTTTTAAAGTCTATTTTTGCACCGAGAAAGAATAAGAAAATTGAGTATTTTGAGGCTGTAAAGGGTGTTTCTTTTGAGGTTGAAAAGGGTCAGATTTTGGGTATTGTCGGAAAAAACGGCAGCGGTAAATCAACTCTTTTAAAAGCTATAGCAGGTATTTTCTCGCCTGACGAAGGCGAAATCGACCTTCACGGTCATTCTATTTCCTTGCTTTCAATCGGCGTAGGCTTTCAGAATAAATTAAGCGGCAGGGAAAATATTTTCCTTTCGGGTATGCTTTTAGGCTTTGAAAGACCGCAGATTGAAGAAAAACTCGACGAAATCATTGAGTTTTCTGAGCTTGGCGACTTTATTGACCGTCCTGTAAAGACATATTCAAGCGGTATGTACTCTAAACTTGCGTTCTCAATTACGGCGATTCTCGAAACCGAGATTATGCTTATTGATGAGGTCTTGAGCGTTGGTGACGCAAAGTTTAAGAAGAAGAGCTACGAAAAAATGCGTAGCCTTATTATGAACAAAGACAGAACCGTTGTTATTGTATCGCACAGCTCCGACACACTCAGAAAGCTCTGTGACAATATTCTTTGGCTGCACGATGGCGTAGTAAAGATGCAGGGCACTACCGAAGAGGTGCTTCCTTTGTACGAAGAGTTTATGTCTTAACGGTGGCGGTATGTCAAGATTTTTTGAAAAACTCAAAGATGTAAAACCGAGAGATATACTGCATATTTTTCTGTTTATATTTGCCTTGCCGATTGCACTTGTGTATAAAATTTTCAGAAAAGATTTATGGCTTGTGTGCGATAACGGCGTGGAGGCAACGGACAACGGATTTTGTTTTTTTGAATATGTGTGCAAAAATCACCCCGAGCAGGACTGCGTTTATGCCGTTTATAAAAGCAGCGTTGATTACGAAAATGTCAAAAAAACCGGCAAAACCGTAAAGTACGGCAGTTTTGCCCACTGGATTTTATATCTTACCGCAAAGGTAAACATCAGTTCTCAAAAGGGCGGAAAGCCGAACTATGCCGTATGCTATCTGCTTGAGGTTTACGGAATTTTGCGCAACAGCCGTGTGTTTTTACAACATGGGGTAATTCTTACAAATATTGATTTTCTTTATTATAAAAACACAAAAATGAGTATGTTTGTCACCAGCACATACAGGGAATGGGAGTATGTAAACAATAATTACGGTTATCCCGAGGGCACTGTAAAATTACTCGGACTTCCCCGCTGGGACAAGCTTCACGATTTTAAAACAGTGCCTAATCAAATCCTTATTATGCCTACATGGCGTGACTGGATCGGTACAGACGCACTTTCAAAAAGCATTGAAGATGATAAAAAGGCTTTTTGCGAGAGCGATTATTTTAAAAATTGGAGTAAAATAATCAACAGCAAACGACTTGAAGAAATTTGCGAAAAGTACGGCTGTACTGTTATGTTTTACCCGCACAGGGATATGCAGAGATTTATCGACTGCTTTTCAAAGAGCAATCCGTACCTTACAATCTGCAAATATCCCGAATACACCGTGCAGGAGCTTATGAAAAGCTCGGCATTTATGATTACCGATTACTCAAGCGTGCAGATTGACTTTGCTTATATGAAAAAGCCGCTTGCGTATTTTCAGTTTGATTATGAAAGATTTTCGGAGCAGCACTACGGTAAAGGTTATTTTGACTATACCGAGGACGGATTTGGTCCTGTTTATAACGAAGAACAGGGACTTATGAATTATATAGAGCAGATGGCACAGCGTTCGTTTGCGAACACAGAGCTTTATTTAAACAGACACAAGGAATTTTTTGACTTGTACGATACGGAAAATTCAAAGAGAAATTACGAGGCTGTCAAAGAAAGATGGCCGTGAGGTATGTATGGAAGAGAAAAACACAAACCCGATTGATTTTGTAATAATTTGGGTTGACGGCAACGATAAGCAGTGGCAGGCGGAAAAAGCCAAGTATGACGGCAAAACGGTCACCAATGCCAACAGTGAAGTTCGTTTCAGAGATTGGGACAACTTGCAGTATTGGTTCAGAGGTGTGGAAAAGTTTGCCCCTTGGGTAAATAAAATTCACTTTGTCACCTGGGGACATCTGCCGAAGTGGCTTGATACAACAAACCCAAAACTTAACATTGTAAATCATAAAGATTACATTCCGTCAAAGTATCTTCCTACCTTTAATTCACATACTATTGAGCTTAATTTGCACCGTATAAAGGGACTTTCGGAACAGTTTGTGTATTTTAATGACGATATGTTTATTACCGCACCGACTAAACCGGAGGACTTTTTCAAAGACGGTATGCCTTGCGACACATTTGCACTTGACTGCATTTGTTTTAATAAGGACAGCGCAGGTTTCTTTAACGGTGCGGATGTTTCTATCATTAACGACCATTTCGATAAGGAAAAAGTCTTTAAGCGTGACTGGAAAAAGTGGTATAGCGGTAAGAACGGAATGAAAAATCATTTAAAAACGACGCTTTTGTTGCCGTGGCATTGGTTTCCGGGCTTTTACTATCAGCACACTCCGTCGAGTTTTATGAAAGCAACTTTTGAAGAAATTTGGGAAAAAGAATACGATGCGCTGGATTCTACCTGTATGGATAAATTCAGAAAAACAGGCAATGTAAACCAGTGGCTTATGAAGTTCTGGCAGTTGGCGGCAGGCAAGTATACAGTCCGCAGGGACAGCTTTGCATACTGCTATCATGTCAAGGAGTATAATTATCCCGATTTGTGCAGGGATATTCCTTCACAAAAACATAATATGATTTGTATTAACGATACAGCCGAAACTACGGATTTTGAGGTGAAAAAGCAGGGCGTCATTGACGCATTTGAAAAACTTTTGCCTGAAAAATCAACTTTTGAGCTGTAATTTTAGTTTATTTAATTTGCATTTTGCGGTTTCGGTAAAATTACCGAGGCATAAACCATATACTAAAGGAGTAATTTGATGGGTAGAAATTTTATATGGCTGTTTGGCGAAAATCTTGCCGCAACCTCAAATAATAACTCATATTATTTTTGGAAACAGGTAGTACGCCGCAGGGACGGTATAGACAAGTACATTGTGCTTGAAAAAAATGCCGCCAATAAAGAAACCTACGCCTCTCTTTCTGACAAAGAAAAGAGTTTTGTTGTTTGGAAAAACACAGTAAAGCATTTTAAGATTTACTTAAATGCCGATATGTACTTTGTTTCTTTGAGTTACAAGGATATTACTCCTACAAAGCTCGGCTTTTTTAAGACAGACTTTTTCATAGAAAAGCCTCTTATTTACTTACAGCACGGCACACTTGGCATTAAAGCTATTGAATATAAGGGCTATGGCTACAATAATAATATGTTTCGTTTTTTGTATTACAACAAGAACATTAAGCCCACTCTTATGGATTACAATAAATTCAAAGATTATCAGCTTTACTACGGAATTTATCCGCCACGCTACATTGAGCTTGTAAAGCGCCACAAGGCATACCATGCACAGCCGCACAACGGCAAGAATATACTTTGGTTTATGACATGGAGAGAGTACCTTGGCGACAACTATATGACACAGATGCTTATGCATCAGATTAAGGGTGTGCTTTCAAGCCAAAAACTTGCCGATTATCTTGATAAAACAAATTCCGTTTTTACGGTTTGTTTGCACCAATTTTTTGATGAAGAGAAAATCGAAGAATTTAAGGAATGTGCAAAGACAGACAGAATCAAGTTTATTCATTCGCACAAAACAGATGTGCTTGACGAACTTGCGAAAAATGATGTTCTCATTACAGACTATTCTTCGGTAGGCTTTGACTTTACGGTGCTCAATAAGCCTGTAATTTTGTATCAGCCTGATTTGAAGAATTACCTTGCAAAGCGTAACCTTTACTGCGAGGTAGAGGAGCTTGAGCAGTGCTCTTACACAAAGGCAAGACAGCTTGTTGACGCTATTGCCGACGAAACCTATACGATAAATCCGTTCTTTAAGTCAAGACTTCCGGAAGAGATTGACTATGACTTTATAGAGAGCGGTGCTCATATTGACAGAATGTATGAGGAATTTTCTGCAATTCAGAAGAATAAGGTAACATTCCTCGGTTATAACTTCTACGGTGTAGGCGGTACGGTTTTTGCTACCCGTTCGCTTGCGGAGGCTTTGCTTGAGAAAAACTATCTTGTAGAGCTTTTGTCGCTAAAGTGCACCGCAAAGCCAAAGGAAATGCCTTACGGATTGCAGCTTACAGCATTGTATAAGGCAAATTCACGCAGAAAGATTGAACTTTTAAAACGTGGCTTCTTTAGATGGAAAGGACTTTACGGTCACCTTGACTGCGATTGCAGCAGACAGAATCTTTCTCCGTATGCAGGTATGGCAATGAGAAAGAAACTTGAGAATATAAACAGTAAGACTGTAATTTCAACAAGAGAATCTCTCCACCTTTTCCTTAATGACGCTACTTCTGAAAAGATAGAGGAGAAAATCTATTTCTTCCATTGCACAGCCGCACTTGTAAATGAGCTTTTCCCCGACATTGTTAATAAAATGGAGAAAATCGACATCGGCAAGGCTGTATTTGTAAGTGAAGAAAACCGTCAGCTTTACATTGATAAATTTAATTTTAAAAACTATAAGGATTATATCGTGCTCGGCAATACTCTTGAGTCAAGCCGAAGTGTGGCAAGAGAGGACATAGGAGCAGAAGAAGAGGACGATAATAAAAAGAAAGTTGATGTGCCGGAGCGTGATTACTTCCTCGGTATGTATCTGTTGAGAATCAGCCATGAGCGTGAGGCTGACATTAACAATCTTATCGGCTTTGCCAAGTATCTTAAAGAGCAGAATGTTGATGACATTGTAATTGATGTTTACGGTACGGGCGACTATCTTAACGAATTTCTCGATAAGATTTTTGATAACGAGGTTGAAGATTATATTTGTTATTGCGGCGAAACTTCTAATCCGAAAAATCAGATGAAAAATCACGATGCGGTTGTTGACTTTACTCTCAACCATTCATTCGGTATGCCGTATATTGAGGCTATCCTCAACGGAAAGATGGTTTATTGTACAGAGAACACAGGTTCAAGGGAAGTTCTTAACGGCATTGAAGGCTGTATTTATACTTCGTATGCAGACTTGCTCGATAAGATTCGTAAGTTCCCACAGGTTACAGATGACCAACTCAGAAGTAACTATGATAAAATCAGTAAGGTATATTCAAGAGAGGTTCTCGGCGAGAAATTTGTTGATTTTCTTGAAAAATAATTAATAATTAAACGGCAACACTTTGAAATTAAATTCACAAGTGCTGCCGTTTTTGATTGAAATAAGGTTCTTTATCAAAAGTTGGGGTAATTTATGGTTTAGCGGAACAAATCAGAAAAGCAATTATAAAAGTTTGGTCGACCTTTTCAAAGGTCGTGGGTGTGGGCAAAGCCCACAAATACTTTTCATTTATGCAAGCTAACGATAGCCGAACAGCTCGCTGTTTGGCGGCTTGAATACAACGGCGAAAGGCTTTGCGATAGCAACTAAAGAAAATATACTTTATTTCATAGTCAGCGCAATGCGTTGACTGTTTTTGTTTATATGGCTGCCGCCTGTTTTGTTAAACTTTGTTTCACGCACACTGACAGCAAGCAGTCAGTGCATAATAATTTGTTATAACATAAGACATTATGGGCTCTGCCCAAACCCGCAAGCCTTTAAAAAGGCTTGACCTAAATTTTTAAATTATTTTGCTTCAACAGTGCGATAAACCATAATTTGAAATATAAAATTAACATAATAAAAAAAGGAACCTTGTACAAGATTCCTTTTAGTGTATTGTTTATTCTGACGGAGCATCAATGGTTACGGTCATATAATCGTCATCTTCTTTGTATGAAAGATATACATTATAGCCGTCTTTATCATCTGCGGAATAATAGCCCTCATAACTGCTTTCGTCAACGGTAAAGCCGAGTTGCTTGCATTTGTCAACATATTCGTTAAATTGGTCTAAAGATAAACCGTAAGCCTCAAATCCAAAAGAATCTTCATTATCTATGGATTTCTTTACCACCTTTACATCAGGCTTAGGAATTTTTGTGCCGAGTTCCGATGTGGTCCAATAATATGCCTCTTCGGTATTTTCATCTTCTGAATATTTTTTAGTGCTGAAATCATAATATGAAGTGTAGATTTTATTGTCATTAATGTATTTTATGGTAGCAACATCGGGTTCAACCAAATTAAAGTGATTCATGTCTTTTAAATAATAAATACCGCTGTAATAATAGCAGTTTATATTTTTTGCGGATTCTCCGGGTTCAACAATTTTTTCGGTTTCTGCGTGCATAGAAATATCCCTTTGTTTTAATTCGGAAATATCATCATCACTCATTGAAAATTTATCTTTAATCTCGTTGTAGAAATTTTCCTTGTCCTCTTCCGTTACCGAGCCTTTTTCTTTAAATGTCATTTCAAAATCCGTAACTGTATATTTTGAATTGTTTGTATAGTCTAAAAGAACATATTTTTCACCGTCAACAATTCCTTGATCCACATTCCATGCAATATCATCAATTTTAATTGTTTCTCTCTTCTTTTCCGGTTGTTTTGTCTGTGATACAGCAGATGCATCATCGCTTGTTTGACTTGCAACGCCCTCACTGCCTGTCGAAGTCTGCGGTGCTCCATTGTCGGAGCATCCGGCAAAAACTATTGTAGCAGACGCCGCAACAATAACAGCTATAAATGTACATAAATTTTTCTTAACGGTATTTTTCATAATTATGACCATTCCTTTCCGCCTTGCTACAAGGCACAAAAATAAATGAAAGCAACTTGTAGTAAAGCTATGTAAAAATTGTTAGAATGTACTTGAGAAAGCAAACACACTACAGAGCACGAAGAGGTGAGTAGGCTCAGCGTATACTGAACTGAATATTTATGTGTGTCGGATGCTCTTTCAAGCACAATTAATTAGGGCATTGAACCCTGTAAACTTATCTTTGGAGAGATATACTACTCATCTTTCGGTGAGCATCCAGTCCCTGTTTGTTTTCTCAAAATATTAATTTTGAGGGATGTGTTGTGTTAAAAATCGTTTATCCTGTTTGCTGTGAAATAGATGTCCACAAAACCTTTATCTATTGTTGCATTGCAACTACCTACAACAAGGGTATTACCACCTACAAAAGCAATCGTTTTTCGACTTTTACTAATCAACTGAAACGATGTGCAACTTGGCTCAAAGAGAAAGATTGTAAGGATGTTTGTATGGAATCCACGGGCAAATATTGGATTCCTGTTTACAACATTCTTGAATTGTCCTGCAATATTGTTTTGACTCACCCAAAATATGTTAAAGCAATTAAGGGAAAGAAAACTGACAAAAGGGATGCCAAATGGATTGCTGACCTTTTTAAGCATGATTTAATTAACGGTAGCTTTATTCCTCCGGCTGATATTCATCAGTTAAGGGATTTAACCCGTTATCGAAACAAGCTAACTAATTTTATTGTCGGTGAGAAAAACCGTGCGCAAAATTCCCTGACTGTTTCCAATATCAAATTAGATGATGTTTTCATTTTATGGCTTGACTTTTATTTGCAGGACTCCTTAAGTAAATCCGTTGACATTATTATATAAAAATAAAAATAAAAAAGTGTATGCTGTCAGCATACACTAAGAAAATAAAAAACTTATTTGATTGATAAAACTTAAATCTTTGGATTATGGTTTCTGTTCTAAATATTGGGTAACATTAATACATTATGGTTTAGCACACGATTTAAGCCAAATAATTAAAAAATTTAGGTCAAGCCTTTTTAAAGGCTTGACCTAAATTTTAATATCATTCAGCTTAATATTAAGTTTGAGATATTGCCTCTTTTAAAATTAACATAATTACAATAAAATGTTAAAAAGCTGTTGCCCAATCTTTTGGTTTGCGACAGCTTTTGTTTATAAAAATTAATTGGTTGTATCTTTCAATTCTAAAATGTAGTCGACAGAAACCTTGTACAGCTTTGCAAGAGATATTAAAACCTCCGAGGGAATATCCCTGCTTCCGCTTTCGTATCGGAAATACTGCGGTTGTTTCATTTGCAAATAATCGGCTACATCTTTTTGCGTTAAATCGTGATCTTCCCTTAATTCTCTCAATCTTTTATAGTAATGCATTCTATCACCCTTTTTATTATTTACTATTGACAGAATAACATTAATTGTGATAAAATCTTTATATAATAACCATACGGTTATAAAGAGTTGAAATAAACGATATATGAGGAGGAAATAAAATGAAAAAATCATTAAGTATAGTTTCTGTTTTGACAATGGTGCTATTGATGCTTTCTGGCTGCGGACATACTCACAAATTTGCAGATGCAACCTGTATCGAACCAAAGACTTGTATGGTGTGCGGAGAAACCGAGGGCAAGCCACTTGGTCATGATTGGCAGGAAGCAGATTGCGTAAATCCGAAAATCTGTAAAGTGTGCGGAGAAACTGAGGGTGAGTCACTCGGTCATGATTGGCGAGAGGCGGATTGTGTAAATCCGAAAACCTGTAAAGTGTGTGGACAAACTGAGGGCACTTCAAAAGGTCATTTGGTTGATATCGGTAGATGTAGTGAGTGCGGTGAATTAGTGAATGAAGGGGTAGCCAAAGATATTTCAAACGATATAACTACCGGTGCATCGTTCATTACATCAGCCACAGATACAATAACATCGGTAAGCAGTAATGCTATTTCAGCACAGTATCTATATAATGAGTTTACACAGGCACAAAATGATTTGAATGTCGCTAAATCTTATTTTCAGTCGGCAAAAAATTTGTGTAACGCTTACCCAAATGGAACGGAAAATATTTACGAAAAACTTACTGATGTAATAGATAAAATACCGTCAAATGTTTACGGAAGTTCATATAATGACCTTATGAATTATATGAATGATTGTGCAGATATGCTTCGTTCGTGTCAGGATTTATATGATACTATGTCAAGTTTTGCATTATCTATGGCTTAAAGTGAGGGTTACGAATGAACGATAAATATAAAGTAGCAAGAAAAGTTTTAATAGCATTTGCCTGTATTGTAGGAATGTCGGTAGGAGTATATATTATAGCTTATCCGTATGTAACTAATCCTATTTATTGGAACGAATATAGTTATCATTACAACGCAAAATTCGGTGCAGACTTTTATACTTACATATATGAGTTAACAGAATCAATTTTAAAACAAGTCCGTGATATAAACAGTAATATGCTTGACCTTTTAAGAGTAATAACTACATCAATCGGGTTGGCAGATATAGCATATTTCTTTTATAAATTCATTGTATGTGTTACTGAACCAATCACAAAAGTGCAAGGTGTGATTAAAAATTCAGATACAAGTGATAATAATCTTGATGCCGCTGACAGTTGCAAAATAAATGAACAAAAGATAGATGTCATTTTCAAGGATGAAATAAAATGAAAAGATTGCTAAGTTTAAATTTAATGGTGTTTATGGTGTTGTTGATGCTTTCGGGTTGTGGACATACTCACGAATTTGAAGATGCAACCTGCACAGAGCCAAAGATATGTAAGGTTTGCGGAGAAATTGATGGCAAGGCGCTTGGTCACGATTGGCAGGAAGCAAATTGTGAAAATCCGAAAACATGTAAAAGATGTGGGGAAACCGAGGGGGAGGCACTTGGACATTCTATTGATATAGGATTATGCAATAAATGCGGAAAGATTGTAAATAAAAATTCATTAAAAGCAATTTCAGATTTTATAATGGAAGCGGATTCATATATTACATCAGCAACCAATGAAATGAAATCTGCTGACTTAAGTTCATCTGTTGACATGTATAATAAACCTATATATAAAAATTGATTATCTTCTTATAATTTCTCAAATGCCGTTAAAGCCTTATGTTTCAAGGCTTTTCGGCATTTCCTGTTTCGGGAGATGTTCTTAAAACTTCTTAAATCCCCTCATGTTTTTCTAATCAGAAGTAGTAAACAGAGTAGTAAAACCGCTATTTACTACCTATGCAATCAGCCGTTCCATTTCGGCTACTGCGCTGTCAGAGGTTGCATGGGCGTAATAGTTCAGCGTCATTGTGATGTTGGAATGTCCCATAATGTACTGTAATGCTTTCGGGTTCATTCCTGCGTTTGCTAAGTTGGTGCAGAACGTGTGGCGTAGGGTGTGCGGCGTTGTTACTTTCGGTAATGCTTCCTCATGGCATTTGTTGTACTTCTTCACAAGTCCCCGGAACATACTTTCATAATTGACAGCTACTTTCGGTAGTCCGTCCCGGTTCAGAAAGAGAAAGCCGCTGTACCCGCCGACTGTAAACGGTGTTGTACGCTTGCGTTCTTGCAGCACCCGCTGAAATGCTTCACATACCTTTGTACTCATGGGGATTTGCCGGACACCGCTTTTCGTTTTCGGTACTTCAATGTGATACCCAATGCCGGAAACTTTCAGCAGTTGGTGATCTACATTGATTAGCCTGTTTTCAAAGTCAATGTCCTTTTCGGTCAATCCGCAGAGTTCGGAAATGCGAAGTCCTGTTCCTAACAGTATGGCGATTTCATCATAATACTTTCGATAGACTTTATCGCCCTCGATAAAGGACAGGAAAGACGCTTCCTGCGTAGGGGATAATGGCACCTTTGGCTCCGTATCATCTTCAAGAATGGTGTTGAGCTGAAAGTCAAACGGATTTTTGCGGATATAATCGTCCTGTATGGCTGTGTAAAAAGCAGCCTTTAAGGAACGCTTGTGGTTGTTAATCGTCTTGAACGAATAGCCTTTCTCTTTCATGCGTAAAGCCCATTCTTTCGCATCGGAGAGCTTCACGTTTTCGATAGGGCAGCCGCCTAAACTATCTTCTTCCAAAATCCGCATGAGTTGTTTTCGTCCCTGTTTTGTACCATGCCGTACATTTGCCCGGTGGCGTATCTGCTTTGCGTAAAGCTGGCAGACGGTCATTTTCTTGCCGATTGGGTCTATCCCGTCGTCAAGGTCTTTTTGGATTTCTTTCTCCTTTTCCCGGAGTGAAATATCCTCCCGTTTTCCTGCCGGGGTCTTGTCGGTCGGTACTAATTTCCAAGCATAAACAAACTGCGCTTTTCCAAAGGTATCAGTATATTTGTAAGCATATCTCCCGTCTTTTCTCTGGCTCTCTCCTGTGCGTAAGATACGGTTTTTGTTATCGCGTCTTTTTTCTGACATTTGCGTCATGCTCCTTTCCATGACGGAAAGAGCCTTGATATGCCTGTATTTATTATAGCATATTCAAGGCTCAAAATCTATATGGTGTCCAAAGTATCTATGACTTTTTCAAATTGTTTTCTCTTTATCTGAATACGGTTGCCGTTCAGAAGCACCCAGTTTGAAGATAGGTTTTCCTCTGCCAGTTTCCGCAACTTGTTTTCACCGATACGGAAGTATTTAGACGCTTCCTCAATCGTAAGCGTATACTTTTCCCAAATAGGCACATCAAAATTGCTCATAAAATACCCCCTTTCGTGAGAATGAGCAAAAAGTTGATAAGTTACTAAAAGCGGCTTTTATCAGACGATTGTTAGCTCAATCTCACGGGAGTTGCACCCCTGCGCGGTTCTCGCGCAGCCCTACCCATTGCCTGCGACGCTTTGAACGCTCGGACTGTGGCTGTAAGGGAGTATCATTATGTATTTTGCGTGTCGTCGCCCACAAGCCGCTACACTTGTTTTCCGGTGTGGTGTTACTCGCTCGACTTTTTCCTGTTTGGAAAAAGCGTCATGGCGCACCCGCCGTATGGCTCGGCGCAAAAGGAACGTATCTGATTTGCCCTATGCTGCGCCGCCGTTATCTTGCGTCGCTTTCTTTGTCAAGGAGCAGAAAAGGCATGATAACCATAGGCAGCGGAAAGGGGGACGCTGCCGGGTCTACCTTATACCTTGAATGAAAGGACAGCCCGCATGAGCTTTGACCGTAAGCGGTCGCGTATGTCCTCGTCTATGCCGTAGTAGGTGTTGCCGCGTTCGTCGCGGAGCTTTCTCATAGACAGGGACGCTATGTAGCTTTCGTAATGCTGTACGACAATCTTCATAGCTTCCGGGTCGCCCTTTGTTGCGGCTATGATTACCGGGTACGGTAACAAGCCGCGCTCGTCCTGTTCGGTGTTACCATTATGTGCAGTCATAGGCGCGTTCCTCCAAATAGCGTTTTAACAGTTCAAATGAGCTTGTCCGTCGGTACTGTACCGTGCTTCTCGGAATGTCGTGGAGCTTTGCAATCTCCGCGTCGTTCATATCGAAAAAGTAATACAGCAATACGGCTTCCCGTTTGTCGTCCGGCAAGCTGTGCAGGGCTTCGGCAAGCAGCTTCGCAGTTATTTCCTTGCCTGCCACACAAAAGGATTTTTCAGCTTCATCATGTTCAAAGTAAGTGTCGTAGGTGTAAAGCTGATTTTCCTCTTGCGGAGTAAGGTCAGAAAACGAAACTTCTTGTAGCTGCCGCCTTTTGATCTCCCCGTGAGCATTGATAGCTTCATTCTTCAATGCCCGCTTGCAGAACCCGTTAAAAGCACATCGGATTTGCCATTGGGTACGATTAGGTTCATTCATGGTATCACCTCCTTTCGCAACCGCGAAAGCGGGTGATGATTTCCCCTTTCGTAACCCCTCAACAAACGGCACGGGGAAAATGCCAAACAGTCAGAGAAAATTTTTGAAAAAAGTTTAAGAGCTGTCCATGCTTTGCACCTCCTGCCAGAATTTCAGAAAATGAAAAGAACAGGGGGAGAGCGGCAGCCGACAGAAAAACAGAAATTTTGCAAGAAAAAACCCGACTGCGTATAAACGCAATCGGGTTTAAAAGCATTATCAATTCTATTTAGTTGTTTTGTCAGTTCCCATCTGAAACCGCAAACTCCCGGTGGAGGAACAAGGCTTTTTTTAATTGGTGCAGGTTATGGGTAGTGGCTAATGAAAATAACGACATTATACCCCTCCTTTCCGGGCAAAAAAGAAAGAGCCGATAAACCGTGTACCTAAAAAGGTCTACGGATTATCGGCTCTGCGTCTAAGCGTCTGGCTCTAATTATGAAATAGGAATCTATATTTTCACTTCACTTATCAATCTTTTCGGTTGATAATTTCACTGCCGTTATAACCATATCCTTAACATTGATAAGCGTTTCCTGTCTGCACTTTGGGCAGAGTAATGGGAAGTTTTCAAGCACTGTGTCCGGGCGCAGCATTATCCGCGTTTTACTCTTGCAAACAGGGCATAACAGAAATTCAATTTTACACAAGTGCTTCACCTCTTTATCATTTATACATTCAGTTTCCAGTTGGCAGAGTTCATTTGCAGTTCAACCAATTTATGATACAATCCGTTCTTTGCCATAAGTTCAGAATGAGTACCGTTTTCCGCAACAACTCCGTTTGAAAGAACAACAATCTGATCTGCCGCTTCGATGGTTCTCATTCTATGTGCGATAACCAAAACTGTTTTACCCTTAATGAGCTTTGCGATTGCATTTTGGATTTCAGTTTCATTGTCCACATCAAGAGAAGCTGTGGCTTCATCCAGCAAGATAACAGGGGCGTCTTTCAGCAGAGCACGGGCAATAGAAAGACGTTGACACTCACCACCGGACAGCGTAGAGCCATTTTCGCCAATGACAGTTTGATAACCTTGCGGAAGCCGTTCAATAAATTCATGGCACATAGCAGCTTTAGACGCAGCTATCACATCTTCATCAGTAGCATTTTTGCGTCCTACACGAATATTCTCCATAATTGTGTTATTAAACAGCACTACATCTTGAAAAACGATAGAAAAGTATTTCATTAGCATAGTAGAATCTAATGGTGCAATATCTTTCCCACCTAATAGGATTCTTCCGCTTTCCAGAGGATAGAATTTAGCAGCCAGCTTAGCAACTGTGCTTTTGCCACCGCCGGACGGACCAACTAACGCTGTAACTTGACCTTGCTTCGCTGTAAAAGAAATATCCTGCAAAACAGTTTTTCCGTTTTCATAAGAGAATTTTACGTGGTCAAATGTAAGATTAAAGCCGTCTGGTTGAGTGATCTTTTCGCCAACTTCTTCTGGGTATTCCTCGATTTCACGTAGCCGTTTTACCTGCAAGCCGACATTAAATAGTTCTGCCATGTTTGACATAGCACCTGAAAGCGGGTCATACAGTCGGGAAGCTGCAATCAGAAACAGAATATAAGTGAATAAATCTATTTGACTCTTTACGACAAGACTGTTACCAACGACAATTACCGTCGCCAGACCTAACCTAAGAAACATTTGTCCAGTTGTTAAAAGACTTGCAGTTGTTAATTCAGATGATATTTGAGCCCTTTCCGCAGCGTCCAGTTTCGCATCTAATTTTTTTAGATATGCTTCCTCTTGATTGCACGCCTTAATGTCCTGCACAGTTTCCAGACATTCTTGAATCCCCTCCGCAAGTTCAAGTTTGGCTCCCATGTGCTTTTTTCCAAGTTTCTCTTGCCATGTTCGGGAAAGAAGTACGATTGCAAAGGAAATTGGAGCAACCCACAAAAGTGCAAGTCCCATCTGCCAGTTGAAAATAAACAGTCCAATACATACGATAGCAGTTGAAATCACAGCTCCCCAAAATTGAGGGACGGTATGGGAAAACGCGTGTTCAAAACTGGCACAATCGCCCATAATTGCACCTGTCAGATCAGAGAGATCGCGCTGGTGGAAGAATGATAGTGGCAAAGTCCGCAGCTTTTCCGCAAGACGAATACGCCGTCTTGCACTTTCAGCATAAGTTCCCATGTATGCTGCCGTATATTGGAGATAATGCAGGATAAATATTGCTGCTAAAATTACAATTCCTACTCCTGTATAAAAGACAACGCTATGCTCCGGTGTTACTGTTCCGAGTAACGGTGATAATAGCTGATTTAGAACAATCGCCAGCAAAATAACAGGGAACATTAAACTGATATTGGCAAGAACAGAGTAGACAATTCCCTTAAATAAATCTTTTGCGCCCTGTTCGCTGAGTGCGTATTTTCTTTTCAATGCTTCAATCATTGTCTATATCCCCCTTTCCAACTTTCCAAGAAATCGAAGTCTGATAATCATTCCACATAGCTGCATAAGTGCCACCCTCGGACAGCAACTCGTCATGTGTACCTCGTTCTATAATTTTCCCGTCCTTAAATACTAAAATTAAATCGGCATCCTGTACGGTGGAAAGTCTATGTGCAATCATCAGTACGGATTTTCCTTTTGTCAGTTCTTCAAAAGCAAGCTGAATCTTATGTTCATTTTCTGCGTCGGCAAATGCTGTTGCCTCGTCCAAAACAATGATAGGTGCGTCTTTCAAGATGGCTCTTGCCAGAGCAACACGTTGATTTTCGCCGCCGGAAAGATAAGTACCTCCGCTTCCAACGACAGTATCAAGCCCATTCGGAAGCCGGTCTATAATCTCTTTGCATTGCGCCATTTCCGCAGCTTTCAATACTTCCGCACGAGAAGCCGATGGTCTGGCTGCCCGGATATTTTCTAAAAGGGTATCTTTGAAAAGGCGTGTATTTTGAAACACGAAAGCAACCTGTTCCATCAAATCACGTTTTTTAATGTCGCGAACATCAACGCCGCCAACAGAAACACTACCTACCTGAACATCATAAAAACGTGGAATAAGGCTTGCGGCTGTACTCTTACCGCTACCGGACGCACCCACTAAAGCAACCTTTTGTCCAGCCAATACGTCGAAGCTCACTTGATCTAATGCTTTTTCCGTTGCTCCCGGATAGGTGAAAGACACATCCTTAAAGGTAATGCTTGCGTTTTCCGGGACTTTTGGCGAAGTAGGCTCTGTCAATGGTTTTTCCTGCAAAATAGCTTCTACACGGCTCACTGCACTTTTAGCAGCCATAAGCTGCTCACTGGCAAACATAATCCGATTCATCATGATTGCACAGACTGGGGTAAATAAACTATAAAACAGAAAATCAAGGACTACATCTTCATAAGCCGCTTGACCGCTAACTCCCGACAGAATAAACATAGCTATTGGAATTAAAAGAACAAAGGTGCAATTCAGCGTGACGGTAAATCCTGTCAACGGAATCCTGCATTTTATCGCATAGCCGGAAGCAAACTTTTCGTATTCCTCTATCGCTGCATGAAAGTTTTTGAAAGAATAAATGGTTTGCTGAAATACTTTTACCACAGGAATACCACGGATATATTCAACGGCTTCCTTGTTCATCTTCTCAAGTGCTGTCATGTACTTAGACATGAACTCTGCGTTGTCGCCACCCATCATCTGCTTTAAGAAAATCACACTGATTGCCATAGGAATCAGACAGCAGATACCAAGCCGCCAATCAAATAGGAAAACCAATACTAAAACAGCTATCGGCATGACCACAGCTCCGGTCAGATCGGGAAGTTGGTGAGCTAAAAAGCCCTCTGTAAGTCCTGCGTTGTCATCAATAATTTTCCGTAAGCGTCCGCTGGCGTTTTGACTGAAATAGCCAAGTGGCAAAGTTACGATATGATGCATGGCCTCTTTTCTCATATTAGTAGCGGTACGAAAAGCTGCAAGGTGGGAACAGTTCAGTGCTAAAAAATAAAGTAAAATGCTCAATGCAGAAAACAGCACTGCAAGCCACGCATATCGGCCGCTGGAAACTGCAAGCGTAATATCTCCCTGTCCGATGGCGTGAATGAAATCCCGAATAACAAGCCAAATGCAGACATACGGCAACATAGATAAAATGGTACTGATTCCAGAGAGCACACAGCCCAAGATTGTTAAGCCGTGATATTTTCCGGCATATTGAAACATTCTGGATAACTCTCTATTGTTTTGCTTATCCATAAACTAAGCTCCTTTCAAAAGAAATAGGTGAGTTAATGCGCACTAACTCACCTAATATGATAGGACAATATCTTATTTTCTGCCACTCTAAGCGGCTTCTATCTATCCAATCAGACATATTGTTTAATGTGCCATCAAGCAAGAATATAATTTCTCCAAGTTCCCTTGAATCGGAAAATCATCTATATGGTTTCTGTCCGAAAAATATAGAGCACGATTGCATGTCATAGCCGCAAACTCATAATCATGTGTAATAACCAAAATCGTTTTTCCCTTTTCAGTAAGAGATTTTAGATGATCAGAAATTCTCTGCATATTTTGAAAATCCAAACCGCTGGTTGGCTCGTCCAAAATCAAAATCGGGGTATCTATCCAATCCGATACTGCTAATGTTAGCCGCTGTTTTTGACCACCGGAGAGAGTGGCTGGGTGAAAGTCACTCCATTCAGACAAGCCGTAAAGCGTTAGTAACTCCTTAATTTGAGTGTCCGTTGCTTTTTTTCGGTTTAGCCGCAATTCTTCTGCTACGCTGTCACCGAAAAATTGAGATTCTGTATTTTGCATTACAAAATAGGCAAAGTCTTTTCTTCTTTTGCGTGAAACCTTTTTCCCACAATAAAGTATATTTCCGGCGTTTTCCTTTTTTATACCGCACATAATATTTGACAATGTTGATTTTCCAACGCCGTTATGCCCGATAATAGCAATCAAATCTCCTGCGTATGCCTTGAAAGAAAGATCTTCAAAAACAGGATTCTTACGATAGGCGAAAGAAAGATTTTCAACAGAGATAGTTTCTGTTTTCTTTACTTGCACTGGAGGGATAGTTTCTATTTTTTGCAAATCCGCAGTGCGAATCCCTATGCTTTTGCGTTCCAATTCTGATAATTGCAGAAGCTCCATTGCAGACCACTCTTTTTGCAATCGACCGTTTTCCATATAAAGAAAGCGGTCTGCCAGATCAGTCAGATAATACAAGCGATGTTCTGCCACTACGATTGTGTGCCCTGCTTGTTTTAGTTTTCGCATGAGTTCTTTTAATGCTTCCACCGAAAACATATCAAGATTAGCAGAGGGTTCGTCAAAGACATAAATTTGTGGATTTACTGCGTTGACAGAAGCAATCGCTATTTTTTGTTTTTCACCGCTGGACATGGGATATATTTCTTTTCCCAGCAGCATTTCTCCGTTAATATCTTTGACTGCTTTGGTAACTCGCATTTCCAATTCTTCAAATGGAACACCATAATTTTCACAACCAAATGCAATCTCGTCCTCTGTAATGCTGGCAAAAAATTGACTGCGTGGGTCTTGAAAAATTGAACCGACAAGTTTTCCGATTTCATAAACGGGATAATCGGAAATAGGAACTCCCAAGAGAGATACATTTCCGGTCAATGTCCCCTCATAAAAATTATTAGCCAGCCCATTGATAATTCGTGTAAGAGTTGTTTTGCCACATCCGCTACCACCAGTTAAAACAATAAACTCGCCAGTTTGAACTTCTAAATTGATGTCCTTTACGCTGGGACTTTCTGCCCCCGGATATTGAAAGGAAACCTTTTCAAACGAAATTGCCGTATGTTCTTTACTGCAATTAGTCATACTTTCACCATCCCCTCTAAAACGAAATACATAACCGTGATAGCAACAGCTATTACACACATAAGCCAATCCTGTTTGCGAAATAGAAGTTTTCTCCGGCAGGTATGCTCTCCCGGATTTGAAATACCACGGCTTTCAGCGGAAGCAGCCAATTCCTCCGCAATTCTGGAAGAACGGAAGATCACAGGTGTTACAATATACTCCATAGCGTCAAGGGGATGTTTCCAAGATAATAATTTTCGTAGCCGTAAAGAGGAAAATACATCTGCAAATTCACTTCGTATAGTTGGAAAGAAACGCAGCGTAAAAGTAATAGGCAGTGCGATTCCGCTTGGAGCATGAATTTTCTTGAATACAGCCACAACTTCTCCCGGTGGCATTCCAAAAACAGGCTGTGCAGCCATAACCATCATTAAAATGCGAAGCACCATAAACAGGAACATTTCCGGCATTAAAAATGTAATTCCATTCCCGCCAGAGAATAACCGTAGCAAAATGAACACGCAGCATACCGCAAAATATTTTATTGCCTGCCGATAAAAGCCCTGAATCAGCAGGTATATACACAGACAAACTAACAGTGTATATATCAAAATGTCGCTTGTGAGCACTGCCACAAGCGACATCGTGAGGGCTATGACAAGCAGTTTTGTTCTGAAGTCAAATTTCACGCCCATAATATTATTTAATTACCCCGCTCTTTCTGAAGTGCTTTACAATCAGCTTATTGCTGATTACACAACCAAGAATAGCAAGAGCCGCAGTAGCCGCCAAGCTCAAAAGCACCCACTTCGGATCGGTATAATACTGGGTCTGAATCTGAACCTGTGCTTCGCTGACACCGGTAGCAAGAAACGCATCCTTGAAGAACCAAATCTCCGACATACCATGTGCAGCACGAACGAGAGCGGTAATAACCCAAGAAATCGTAACTCTCTTAATATCGTGATAGCTGTCCTTGCCACACATGGAAAGCTCTGCGATAATGCCGCCACCTAAAAACCACGGAATCATAAACGGTCCCATCATCAGTCCGGCAATGATCGCCCACATGATATTGTAAACCAGTGCCGGACCGTGTTTGCCAACTTTCATACTCATGTAAACATAGAATGGGGCAAGAATCAAACCAGCTCCGGCAGCGTTAAAAATCATAGAGTAAAACAGAGAAGCTCCTGTAAGCATGGAGTATGCCATAAACACAGCAAACATGATAGCACAGAATATACCCATAGTCGCTGCGTCTTTGACAGACAATTTTGCAGATTGCGTTTTTTCGTTTTGCATTGTTTTAGAATCCTCCTTTATCTCAATACGGTTAGCTTACTCTAACCGATAGGTCAAAAAATAAGTCAGGTGAGCTTATTCCTGCTTTTTCTGACAGAATATATTCTAAATCAAATTCATTTTTCTTGCCACTCCGAGCAGACTATTACCTATCCAAAAGGACATTCTTTCTAAATTCCGTAGGTGATACTCCGTATACTTCACGGAACGCAGAGGTAAACTTATTTGGATTTTCATATCCGATACTGTTTGCAATCTCTGTGACTTGCAGATTTGTTTCTATCAACCATTTCTGTGCCATTTGTAAACGATAGGTACGAAGATAAGCATATACGGAAGTTCCATAGACCCCACGAAAACATTTCTTCAAGGTAGTCGTAGAGATTTCAAATCTTTCGGATAGCTGTTCGATCGTGTAATGTGCGGATAAATCTTTTGTGATAAAGGCGGCAATTTCCTTTATCAGCTTGACTTGATTTTGATTATAGTAGTCAGTCTGTACTACCTCTTTTACTGTATCGAGATCGCTTAAAAATAACAACAATTCAAGCGTTTTAATTTTCATATATCCCGGTTTGCGTTGCTCTCGCACATGATATAATTCAGAAAAAATGTGTTCAATAGATGGATTTGCACGCATGATACACAGTCGGTTATCATCGCAAATATATTTTTGGATATAGTTCAAATCAATGTTTAGCAGTTCCATCACTTGCCGCATTTCCGGCAACAATTTATCTAAATCAATAATAATAGTAATGCCATGATAATGATTAAGCGGAAATGAAGAATACGATTTCTTTTTCATTGCAGAACTGATAGAAAGATCACCAGCAGCCATGTAACAGCAACTGTGTTCTCCAAAACTACACTCATACCGACCTATGCAACAATGGTTAATCTCAATCAGATTTTTAGCAGTAGCTTGATTTTGATTACAATAGGTCATGTGCATATCATTGTAATATAATTCTATTCCGCTAAACACTTGATAGGTGGTTATTTTTCCTGTTCCTGTTTCGTTAGATAATTTATAAACTTTGCAATCTGGACACAGTTTAGTATTATCCTCAACAGGTTCGCCGTATAATTTAGCTCCTTCAAATTCTAACGGTAAGGACGCTTGAGCAGTCAAAATATCAATGGTATTGTTAATCGCTTGTTTTTTCAAGGCGGACATTCCCAGATTCCTCCTTTCGGTTTGATGTGTCTAATTCACATTAAGTATATTCAAAAATAACGATGAAGTCAATAAAGCTGATTATATTGTACTCAATGCACATAACATCTTCAAGATACATATTGTGAATTATTTAGGTCAACAGTGGGAATTGTATAGACGTATCGAAAAGCGATTAGGAACTATACAATATAACAGGGTGAATAATTATGGCAAAACGACCTGTACCACTTTATGACTTCGCAGCTTTCGGGCAAGCTATAAAAGCGGCGCGGACAGAAAGAAAAGAAAGTCGCAAGGCAGTAAGCGACGCAATGAATATTTCTCCGCGTTATCTAACCAATATTGAAAACAACGGACAACAGCCAAGTCTGCAAATCTTTTATGAGCTTGTGACCCGTTACAATATATCGGTAGACCAATTCTTTTTCCCCAATAAGGGAGCTGAAAAATCTACGCAGCGGCGGCAACTTGATACGCTGCTCGACGGTATCAGCGACAAGGGATTACGGATTGTGACCGCTACGGCGAAAGAGGTTGCGGAAATCGAACATGAGGACAAATAAGCTGTCCGAACACAACTGAATATTGTAGAAACAAGCGTTGCAGCCCTTAGAGGATTGCAGCGTTTTTTCTTTGTGTTTTTTGGCAAAATCGGGTGTTGCGTTGTAGTAGGTATCAGAGGATAAAACTTTCATAGCAAGCATAGGAAGTGTGTACCCACTTCCGTATTTTGCCCCGCAAAATGGCTTGTTGGGAAGTGTCCCAAACCCTCGATACGAAAGGAGCGACAAGCGCATGAGTGGCAGAAAACGGACGGTACAGATCAAATTCTATGTGACAGAGGAAGAAAAGAATTTGATTGAGGAAAAAATGAAGCTGATACCTACCCGTAATATGGCGGCATATCTGCGGAAAATAGCGATTGACGGATATGTTATCCAAGTAGACCATACGGACATAAAAGCAATGACCGCAGAGATACAGAAAATCGGTGTCAACATCAATCAGATTGCAAAGCGTGTAAACAGTACCGGCAGCGTCTATCAAGAGGACATAGAGGAAATTAAGGGGGTGCTTGCGGAAATATGGCGGTTACAAAGATTAAGCCTATTAAAAGCACGTTGAGCAAAGCCCTTGACTATATCCAAAACCCGGATAAGACGGACGGAAAAATGCTTGTGTCCTCGTTCGGGTGCAGCTATGAAACGGCAGATATTGAATTTGAATTTACCATAGCGCAGGCGTTGGATAAGGGGAACAATTTAGCCCACCATTTGATACAGTCCTTTGAGCCGGGAGAAGTGGACTATGAGAAAGCTCACGAAATCGGACGGCAGCTTGCCGACGCAGTAACAAAGGGACAGCATGAGTATGTTTTGACAACACACATAGACAAGGGACACGTCCATAATCACATCATTTTCTGTGCCGTAAACTTTGTAGATCACCACAAGTACAATTCCAATAAGCGCAGCTATTACGGCATACGAAACATCAGCGACAGGCTGTGTCGGGAAAATGGATTGTCCGTTGTTGTTCCGGGCAAAGGAAACAAGGGAAAAAGCTATGCGGAATACCAGGCGGAAAAGACCGGGACAAGTTGGAAAGGCAAGTTAAAAATCGCCGTGGACGCACTCATTTCTCAAGTGTCCGATTTTGAAGAATTGCTATCACGATTGCAGGCTATGGGCTATGAGATAAAACCGGGAAAATATGTGTCATGCCGCGCTCCGGGACAGGAACGCTTTACAAGGCTTAAAACCCTCGGTGCAGATTATACAGAAGAAGCCTTACGGGAACGTATCAAGGGAACACGCACCCGTACTGTCAAAGCTCCAAAACAACAGAAAAACGGTATCAGCCTGCTGATTGATATTCAGAACAGTATCAAGGCACAGGAAAGCCGGGGCTATGAGCAATGGGCGAAAATCCATAATCTGAAACAGGCGGCAAAGACGCTGAATTTCTTGACGGAACGTAAGATTGAACAGTACGCAGACTTGACCGCTAAAATCGCGGAAATTACGGCGGCAAATGAGCAGGCGTCAGACAGCATAAAGGCAGTTGAAAAACGGCTTGCGGATATGGCGGTGCTGATTAAGAATGTCACGACCTATCAAAAAACAAAACCTGTCTATGATACATACCGCAAGGCAAGGAATAAGAGTGGCTACCGGGCAGACCACGAACAGGCGATTATCCTGCATGAAGCGGCTGTAAAAGCATTACAGGCGGCGCAGATCGGTGGCAAGCTCCCAAGCGTTACCGTCTTGCAAAATGAATATGAAAAGCTCCAATCGCAGAAAGAAGCCCTTTATGCGGATTATGGAAAACTGAAAAAGCAGGTCAAGGAATACGATGTTATCAAGCGGAACATTGACAACATTTTGCGGCAGGACAGAGAGCCGGAACGGGAGAAAGAAACAGAGCGTGGATAATAGGCTTATGGTAGAAATCTTCAAAAAGTCATGGTACAATGTATATAGCATTTATATTGTTAATCAGAAAGGAATTTTACATAATGAAAGAATACATTGAGGAAAAAATTAAAAAACTGCAAGAAAGAGGCGACCCTAAAGGCTATCTTTCACGTTTAGCAAGTACAGATACTGAAATACGCAGGTTGTGGAAAGCCGAAGTTCAAAAAGATAATACTTGTTGGCGTAATATAAATACTAACGCTGATGTAATTGATTTGATAGAACATTTCGACGGACAAGTGCGTTTTGTAGAGGATAACGTTCCTTATGGAAGCGGTCATATTGAGGACGGATATAATATGGCTTTAGCCGAATATCGAGCAATACAAGGATTGCGTAAAATGGCACAATTTATAGACCCAAATCCTTTTAATCAAACACATTTTACACCAATATCCGAAAATGAAATCGACAGACTGTTTGAGCGTATGAACAGTATTGTTGACAGAATGAATAATCAGAATTTTCGTAGAGCTATGCAAGATTGATAAAAAAAGACGGGACGCGGCAGCTATCAGATAGCCACCGCGCCCCGTCTTTTTGTAGGTGCAGTTTTTATGTTACGCAGTAGAACGCCGTTTTTCTTAGGTTATGGATAAATCCTTTGCCACTATGAGAAATGCTCCCGGAAAGCCTTACAAATCAAGCCTTTTTTCATGTCTACTCCGTAACACGGGTGCGTCTTTTCCTCATGCGTTCGGCGGCTTGTTGCCGTGTGATACGCTTTCGGCAGTCCGGGCAGTATTTGACGCTGTTTGACTTTGACGCAAAGGAAGTCCCGCATACGGTACAACGCTTTTTATCCTCGGCATGGAAAAGTTCGGCATACAGCAGCGTATCATTGGGAAGTACGGCAGTCTTGAACCATTTGCAAAGTAGCGAATAGGAAATGAGCTGCGGACATACGCACTCGTCCCCGTCGTCAAGCAAAATGCAGTTTCCATTGTCGCAGTTGCAGCAGGATTTTTTCACAAGAGCATTTACCCTCCGGCTTTGCTGCGGCGAAAGCCGCTTAATCCCGGTCATACTTCATCAGCGGCATAAACGGCAAGCTCGTCATATTCCGTTTCGGTCAGCGCGTCCACTTTCTGCATGGTACGCTCTGCAAGCTCCCGCATATCCGCGTCCATAAAAGGCAGCGCGGCATTGATATTTTCAAGCAATGCCCGCTTGCTGTCCTCTGCGTAGATACTCAAAAGGTTTGTTTCTTCAACGGTAAATCTGTTCATGCTCATACCTCCAATTCGTGATTTTTTGTTTTCGCCGCCTTTTTCGGGGTGGTCTTTGTTTTGTCTGCTTTGAGCTGTGCCCGGATAGACTGGCGCAGCTTTTTAATTTCTCTGTCTCGGTTTTCGTCCCTGTTTATCTGTGCATATACGCCGTGACGGTCTTTCAGAGGAGATAAGACAAGGCTTTGATAAGGCAGCATGGCGGCAAGCCGTTCTGTGTCCCTGCTTGACGCAAGCTGCATGAAAGCTGGGGAAAGCTCTACTATGAAATGCGTTTTGTTGGGGCTGTTGGGTGTTTCAAGCTGTTTCATACGCTCTACAATGCGCCTTGCTTCGGCTTCGATACGTCCGTCATGCAATGCGGCGATATGCTCCGCAAAATTGCCCGGTGCCAGCGTGCTGCGGCTTCGTTTTTCCTGTTGTAGCAGATCACGCAGGGCTTCCGGGTCGTTGGGCTTTGCTTCAAACCGTTCAAACTTTCCAAGCTGCGGGTCGGGCGTTCCGTGAATGACATAATTCGCGGGCTGCTCCCGGCTTCCGTTCTCATAGATCAGCGTGTGGATGTCAGCGGCTAAAGCCTGTTCCTTGACACGCTCATAATGTTTTGTGTAGTCAAGCTCATATAGATTGCCCTTGATTTTTCCGTCCTCAATCCCGGTCAGTTCCACGGCATAGGCAAGAATACGGTCATGGCTCTGCTCCTTGTGGAAACGCCATGTATTGTGTGCTGCGGTGTTTTTTAGAAAAACGTCACGCTCCCGAAAGCAATGTGTCCCGGACGGTCGGGACAGCCATAGCAGCGTTTTATCCTCGGCGGCAGGTTGCCCCGCCGCCTTTGTGATAATCCGCTTGTCAATATCAAAATCATTTTGGAAAAAGCCTGTGTTTGTCCGCATGATTGCTTCAAGGGACGATAACACGTCCACGTTTTCAAATTTACTTAATTTCCCCATGCGGTCAGCTCCTTTCCAAATCCTGTGATTTTGCCCGTGTCTTTTTCTGTGCAGTCCGTTGTTTCTCCGCTTTGAGCTGCGCCCGGATAGAGGGCTTTTCTTCCTTGCCCTTGCCGCGCTGCTTATCAGCCTTGATAGCGTCCGCAAGGTCGGTCAAAGAGATCTGCTCCCCGGCTTTTGCTTTTTTCTCCAGTTCGTCCACGGTCGGGGTGTTATTGATGATACCGTCAAAATTGTTGTCGTTCTGCTCGATAGTGTCCTCAACGTGCTTTAGGGGATTTTCCGGCTGTTTCCAAAACTCCGGCACTTCCTTGTAGCCGATACTGTCAACATAGTGTGCGGTGTCCTGTCCGTTCTGATGAAGCACCACCACATCGGAAACGGAAAGGCTGTGTCCCTTAAAATCTTTCGGGTGGTCTACATTGAAGCGGGTATAAATATCTTCAAGGGTAGTTCCCGGCGCAAGGTCAGCGGTATAGATACGGTCATAGTTTGCCATATCCACCGTATGCCCGGTTGCGGTCAGTCGGTTGTAAGGCTCAAAACGCAAATCCGTTGTTTCGTCCCCACGCTTTAGCTGATAAATGGAAAAGGTGTCTTTCTCCTGCGGCAGCTCCGGCGCAGCTTTTGTTTCTTCCTGTGTATGTTGGGCAGTACGATTATAAAAGACTTCCCATGCAGCTTTTTCTACACCGAACAAGCCGCCTTTTTCTGCGTGTTCCCTTAGTTCGGAAAGACTTGTAACTGCGCCCTCTGTTCCGTCCTCATAAATGCAGAAGATTTCTAAATCCTCATGGAAAAGCCGTTCTGCGGCTTCCTGCTGCAAGGGCAGCATACCGTCCCATGTATAGCCGTATTCCTGCATATCGGAGATTTGAATGGTCGGGTCGGGCAGGGCTGCGGTCTGTTCGGTTTCCCGTTCCTGTTGCAGTTCTTTCAAATACCCGTCAATGCTGTTGATGATCTCCGCTGCGGCACTTCGGATTGTTTCAAGAGAGCTTTTCAGCTCGTCAAGCTCCCGTCCGCTGCTCCACCCGGCAACATACCCAAAGGAATACTCGGACGTATCAAGTCCGTAATGCTGGCAGACAGCATACGCCACGCTTTCAGCCTGTACCTCACGGGTGCGGCGGTCGGGTCTGTCGGTCTGTTCCGTGACAGGGGCGTTTACGTCAATGTCGTGCAGCTTTGCATGGGCGATTTCATGGATAGCGGTTTTCAAGGTCTGAAGCTCGCTCATTCCCTCGTCAATGGCAATCCGCTTTTCCTCCAAGTGGTAGTAGCCGTGTGCGCCGCCCTCGATTTTCTCAAAACCGATAGGAACAAGGGAAGTCTTTTCAAGGGCTGCGAAAACGTCCTTGAAACGCTCCACGTCCCCGGTCAGCATATCCACGGCAAGGTTTGGGATTTCCTTTCCCTCGGTCTGCGACACGTCAAAGACAGATACCACCTTAAAGGCAGGTATTGTGATTTCTTTTTCCTCCGTTACCGGCTTTCCGTCTGCACCGATTACAGGCTTTTGTGTCGCCGGATCGATTTTCTCCATTTCCTGCTTGACTTTGAACGGGGACGGTGCAAGGATTTTGATACCCTTTTCGCCTTTCATCACATTTCGCTTAAAGTTATTTTTCCATGCGTTAAAGCCTGCGATAAGGGAAGCGTCTGGCTTTTGCATGGCGATCAGCAGCGTATTGTTAAAGCTGTAATTATGGAATTTTGACATAACGCGCAAATATTCCTTGTAGCGTTCGCTGTCAAACAGCTCCTTGATACCCTGTTCCAAACGGTCGGTGATCTCTTTGAGTTTTTCTGCGGGTTTCTCACTCGTCAGCACGATAGGGATTACCGGGCGGGGCTGTGTCGGCTCTGCGGTCAGCGTTGCCGCCTGTGGGGAAATTACCGCGTCAAACTCGATTTTCTCCGGTGCGGTGCGTTCCGACTGCGGATAGCTCATAATGCGGTAGTCCTCCGGCACGGCGCGACCCTCAAACTGTCGTTCCCATTCGTCGCCGCTTTTTACAAGATAGCCGTATGGGGTAAATACACCCTGCTCCTGTGCGGCGGCGTTCTTTCCAAAGGTCACGAGGTCAATCCCGGCTTTCCATTCTTCGGGCATTTCCACCATGCCGGATTGATTGAGATAGTAGCTGCCTAACTGCTGTACGGTGTGAACCTCCGGGATATGGACGTAATAATCCACGTTGTAGGTAAAGTCGATTATCTGTCCGATATTCTCAAATCCCTGTTTCTGCTGCAAGGCTGCGTTGAGCTTCGGGATTTCCATAGGGTCAAGCTGTGCCAGTCGCGCCGCAAGGAAATTCAGGCTGTCAATGTCAGCGGCACATACCATGTCATAGGGAAGTGCAACGTGCCTGTCCGCATTATCGGAATAGCCGTGAATGAAAAAGTCCTGCGGATTATCTGCGGTAATGCCGACACTTTCCATAGCGGCGTGAAGCTGCTCTTTCGTGGCGGGCATATCAAGCCAAGTGCTGCCCGGCTGCCCGGTTTCAAAACGGCTGCGGCTGTCAATGAGGATAGCAAACTGTCCCTGTGTCTGTTCCGTCCTCTGTTGGGGGATAGCTGCCTGCGTTGGCTGCGGCTGTTCCTCGCCCTCCACGGTGTAGCCCGGTAAGAGCTGCCCGTTTACCTTGAAATGGTCTGCGTATTCCTGCGGTATTGTCGGGGAGATTTCCGTAAATAAATGCTGATAGGCTTTGATACGCCCATTCAGATATTTTTCCATAGCCGCCTTATCCGCAAAAACCTTTCTGTCCTGTCCGGCGATTTTTGCCTGTCCGTATCTGTCCGGGCTGTTGGTATGAACGCTCCATGTCAGCGTATAGGAATACGGGATAGATTTTCCCTGTTCCCGGTCATAGCGGGTATTCTCGTAAATGTGGTAGCGCATTTGATAGACGCTGTTGCTGATCGTATGGTTGTTGTTTTCGTCTGCCTGCCATTGATTTTCGGTGTGCGTGACAGCGGGTGTCCTTGCATATTCAATGGCTTTGTCAAAGGTCAGCGTATTACCTGCCTGTGCTTCCCAAGCCGCCGCCTGCTGTTTCAAGGCTTCAAAAATCGCCTGTTCCGCTGCGGCACTTTCTTCCCGCTGTCTGATAAGCTCCGCAAGCGGTAAGGCGGTCAATGCGGAAATATCGGCTTTGCCGCTTTCAAAATAAATGCCGCGCTCAATCCTCATACGGTCGGCAGCGTCCAAGTGGTCACGGTCATAACTGGAATAATTCAATCTGTTTTCGCTCCTTTCCTGTGCAATCATCTTGTGCATGAGGTCGTAGTCCTCCATGCTCATGTGTCCGTCATATACATACGGGTCAATATCTTCTCCGTCATAGGGTTTCTCATGGAATGGAAGTCCTGCGGCATGGGCGGCTTGCCGTGCTTCCTCCAATACTTCCGGGGGCAACGTGTCGTCGTGGGCTTCGATAAAATCCGCAACGCTGTTATAGCCGTTTTCATAGTGGCGGCGTACTCCGGCAGCCATTTCGTCCACGGTCATGTCCTCGCCTAAATAGCCGCAATAGTAGCTGTTGAGCATGATGGCGGCGGGGTCTTTTTGCCGGATTTCTTCAAGGCGGCTTTTATCTTCTTCGGTAAGAGCGTCGTTTGCTTCCAAGTAGAAATAATCGCCGTTCCATGAACGCCCCTCGCGCCAAAAGGCAACCCAAGCGATACCGTCCCTTAGTTCTTCCTGATACTGTTTTACAGTGTCCCGTAAACTTGCCATGCGGTAAACCTCCTTTCGTGGTGGTGTGAATAAGGGTTTGGGATTATCCCAACAAGCAAAAATCCCGCCTATCTCGTCAGAGAAAAGCAGGGATTTTACGGAAGTGGGTACACACTTCCTATGCTTGCTATTCAAGTTATTTCTTCTTCGTTATCTCGATACGATAGTTGACATATTTCCCGCCGGTGTCGGCTAAAACTACCGTTCCGTCATAGGTTTTTCCTGTTTTCGGGGAGTAAAGCCCTTTGACATTTGCCTTGCCGGATTTTAGGAGTGCGGCAGCGATTTTCGGGGTAAAAGAGGTTTTTCGTTCCTCGAAAAAGCGGTCATTCTTCCACATGGCAAAGGTACAATCCCTGTTTTCGCAGTAGTAATTCTTTCTGCCCTCATAGACGAAAGAACCGCAGCGGGGACAGTTGCCGATTACCGGCTTTTCCTCTTTGAAACGCTCCCTGTCCCCGTCGGAAAGGAAAGGATAGGCTTTCACAAGCTCCCTTGCCATTTCTTCAATGCCCTGCATAAAGTCCTCCGGGTCAGATTTTCCCTTTGCAATGAGCGTCAGCGTATTTTCCCATTCTGCGGTCAGCTTCGGGGAAGTCAGACTGTCCGGCAGGACGCACACAAGATTGATACCGTTCTTTGTCGGTACAAGCTGTTTTCCCCTGCGTTCCACAAAGCCGGATTTCACTAACTTTTCAATGACAGCGGCACGGGTGGCAGGAGTACCTAATCCTTTTCGTTCCGCGTCCTCCGTGGTGTCCTCACTTCCTGCGTGTTCCATAGCAGAGAGCAGCGACGCTTCCGTGTGGGGCTTTGGGGGCTGTGTGTCATGGGCAGTTACCGTTGCGGGAATATTGGAAAAGGTCTGCCCCTCGGTAAAGTCCGGCACATTGGGAAAAGTGTCGTTCTCATGGTCGGGTTTTGCTTTCAGCGTCAGACGGTAGCAGCGTTCCAAGTCTTTCCACCCGGAACAAAGCACCGTCTTTCCCTTTGCCGTAAAGTCATTGTCCGCACATGAAAATACCGCCGTTACCGCTTCATAAATGTGCGGCTCGGCGGCAGCGAACAACAGACGCACTCCGGCAAGGATAAGGATATTTCGCTCACTTTCGGGAAGTGCGGAAAGTTCTGCCTTTGCAAGCTCCTGTGTCGGGATAATGGCGTGGTGATCTGATACCTTTTTGCTGTCAAGGGTGCGGGACACGTCCGGGGAAAAGGTCACGTCCTGCATAAAGGGCAGCTTCTTACAAAGCAGCTCGCTGATCTGCGCAGCGGTGCCGCCCATGTCGTCGGTCAGATAGCTGCTGTCCGTTCTCGGATAGGTCAAAAGACGCTTTTCATAAAGGCTCTGTGCAAGGTCAAGGGTCTGTTTTGCCGTGTAACCGAAAATGCGGTTGGCTTCCCGCTGTAAGCCCGTAAGGTCAAAGAGCTTCGGCGGCGATACCGTCTTTTTCTCACGGGTCACGGATTTGCAGATTACCGGTCCCGTATTACAGGCAGCTTTCAGATTTTCCGCTGCGGCATGGTCAGAAAATTTTTCACTTACCGCTTCCGTGCCGGGAAGTGCAAGGCGTACATGGTAGTATTTTTCTTTCTTGAATGTGGTGATTGCCGCGTCCCGGTCGGTCAGCATTTTAAGGGTCGGGGTCTGTACACGTCCCACATTCAAGGTCTTGTGATACAGACAGGAAAACAGGCGGGTCGCATTGATACCGATGATCCAGTCGGCTTTTGCCCTGCATAGTGCGGACGCATAAAGCGGGTCATAGTCCCGTCCGTCTTTGAGATTATCAAAGCCGCTTCGGATTGCGTTATCCTCCATTGAGGAAATCCAAAGGCGGCGCATGGGTTTGTTGCACCCGGCAACTTCATAGACAAAACGGAAAATGAGTTCTCCCTCGCGTCCTGCGTCGCAGGCGTTGATAACCTCCGTCACGTCAGCACGGTGCATAAGCTCCTTTAGGATTTTGAATTGCTTTCCCTTATCGGCTGCAACGGTGTACTGCCATTCATGGGGCAGGATGGGCAGGCTGTCATAGTTCCATTTCTGATACTGTTCCCCATAGGCGGCAGCTTCGGAAAGCTGCACCAAATGTCCGACGCACCATGAAATAAGATACTTGTCGCCCTCCATATATCCGTCTTTTTTCTCTTTTACGCCAAGCGCGGCGGCGATACTCTGCGCCACACTCGGCTTTTCTGCAATGACTAACTGCATGATACATTCCTCCTTTCAGCGTTCCGGCTCGGTGTTCTTTTTCTCCTGTACCCGTTTCAGACAGTAGCCCACACAAGGGGACTGCCCATTGTACGGACAGGAAACGCAAGCCGGGTATTTTGGAACAGGCGGCGCATTGTCGCGCCACCTGGTGGGTCTTTGTGTCATCATCTTTTCAAAAGGACTGTCGGTAAACCATGTCATGCTTCCTCGTCCTCCGTTTCTTCGCCGCCCGTGTCGTCGGCTTCCGGCTCGTACTCGTCGTATTCGTCAAAATCAAAATCGTCAAGGTCGGTGCTGCCTTTCACGTCCTGTTTCGGCTTGAAAATCTTAAAGTAGTAGAGTGCGCCGCCACCGCCAAGAAGTGCCACGATAAGGAACACAATCAAGCCGCCCATACCGTTATCTTCTTCCTGCGGCTCGTCGGGCTGCTCCGGCTCGGTTGCTGCTGTCACACCCGTACACGCCGCCATATTGACAGAGCATACCGGGCAGGCGGTGTTGATTGCCCCGGTCACGCATTTGTCGGTACAGGTGCAGACTGCGGGGGTAGTGGTTTCTTCCTCCCCGATAATCGCCATCAGGTCGGCTTCGTCCACTTGATTAAGGAAATGGACGGTGTTTTCGCCCTCGGCGGCATTGTCAATGATGATGTAAAAATAGTTGCCGCCTTTGCTCTGCACCACGATAAATTGCTTATCCTCGGACGCTTCGCCGGAAATGTCGTCCACAAGGCTCATATTGCCATCCGGGGTAAGGGGCTGTGGCTCGGTTTCCGTGATAACGCCGCTGTCGTCGGTGGGAATGTCATTTCCCTGTGCGTAGGCGGTCATGGAAAAGCCGCCCATGCAGACAAGGGCGGCAAAGAGTACAAGAAAGCTGCGGAACAGTCGTTTATTCTTCATGGGCGTTGTCCTCCTGCTCGTAAGTTTCAGCGGGTACAGCGTTCATGCCGGGAATACCGCCGCCGGAAAGCATAGCGGTCAGCTCCGCAGGGGTCAGACGCATCGCACGCACAAGCTGTACGATCTGCAGGTTTTCAAGCTCGGTTTTCTGTGCAAGCAGGTCTTTCAAACGGTTCTGCTGCTCGGTAATGCGTTCGCGGGTCTTTTCGATCTCCGCATTGATACGGTCAAGTTTGTTGTTTGCCATAAGTTCAGTTCTCCTTTCAAAATTCGGTTAATTCCAGTTCATCAGCCCGTACCCTTTGATACAGGCATAGTCTAAGGGGTAGCTTTTGATTTTACAGGCATTGCCGGAATTGCCCTCCACGGTATAGACACGGCTTCCGTCCGTGCCTATTACAATTCCTACATGGTCTGCGCTTCCGTCTAAATCCCAATCGAAAAAGATAGCGTCACCGGGGGCGATATTCTCATAGCCCCGTGCGCCCCATTGTCCATGAGAGGTAAACCACGGTACGCCCTGCGACTGGCAGGCGGCAAAGCGCGGCTCGGATAACCCCGCCTGTCCGTAACACCAAGAAACAAAGCAGGCGCACCATGCCACACGGCTGTCAAAGCCGTACCAGCTCCAATAAGGCGCACCGCCCACATTTCCCACCTGTGCCTTTGCAAGCTCTACAAGCTGCGGATTGCCGGGACGTGTGCCGTTTACAAACTGTACGCCGCTTAAATCCTCCGACGCGGACGTATCAGCAGAACCGCCGCCGAAAAGCAGGGGCTTATTGCCGCTTGTTTCCAAGTACACCCGGAACATGGCAAGCTGTTCTTCGTTTAATACTTCCGGAGCAATGGTGGCTATATCACGGTTGGTTAAGGTCACGTTGAGAATGTAATACTCATACGGCACTTCCACGGTGTAGGTGTCCTTATGGGTATTTCCGTCCTCGTCCGTCCAAGTGTCGGTACGGGTTTCGGTGCGGTAGCGTATCTCCACTTCCTCGGTCACGGTCAGTTTGTATTGCAGATTGAAAATGCGGTCTAATTCTGCCTGTGCGCTCTGCGGGGTGTAGCTCTGTAAAAGTGCGGTCAGATAGGACGCTAAAGCGTGGGGGTTATGCCCGATATTATCAAGGTCATAGCGGTATTCGTCATAGCCCGGATAATCACGCTCGATATTGTCAATCCGCTGTTGCAGTTCCGTTTCCATAGCCGCATAGTTGTTTTCGACTGCCACAAGGTCGCTGTCCTCGGACGTGTAGGAAGTTCCGATCACGCCGTTTAACAGCCCGGAAAACATAGCACCGCATGAGGAAAGCCCCGCCGATACCATGATGAAAAGAAGCAGCGCGGCAATGATGAGCAAGATACCTTTCCAATGCCTTGCCGCAAATTCAGCGGTCTTTTGGGTGGTTTCCGCGGCTTTCTTTGCTGCCTTGCGGGTGTTCTCTGCGGCGGTCTTGATACTGCCTGTCCGTGCCGCCTTTGCATACTGCTTTTTGATCTGCTGTTTCTGCCAGTAGCGGGAAAGCGGATTAGACGCGGCAATCTGCGGGTTATCATGCAGGAGTTTTTGATACTGAAATTCCACATTTGCCCGTGCTGCCGCTTTTTCAGCCTTTGCCGCCGCCCGGTAGGGTTTCAGCTTGTGGCGGTGGTAGCCCTCCCGGATTTTCCTTGCCCCGTACCTTGCGCCGCCCTCGGTCAATTCCTCGGTCTTGTGTGCGCCCTCCACGCCGGAGTTGTCTTTTTCCACTTCATGTATCTTGTTGTGGACGAATACACCCGCTTCCTGCACCGGACGGGACAGCGGATTTTTTCGGTGCTTCAAGTCCGGCATGGGCTTTTCCCGTTCTTCAAAGTGCAATCGGGTCTTGCCTTTTCCTGTGGCTTCTTCAAAGGTGCGGCTTCGCACAAGCACTTTTTCCTTTGGGATTGCCGCCCTTGCCGCGTCCAAACGGTCAGCGGCTTTGTCGGAGTTCTTGATATACTTTTCAAGCTCCGGGGTGGAAAGTTCCTCGTCGGTAAATTGCAATCTTGAAGATCTGCCGCTTGTGGTGGCTTCCTCCTGTGCTTTGCGTACTGCCTTTTTGGACGCTTGCCGGGTCTGTGCTGCACCGATATGCTCCATGACACGCTCTGCCGTTACGGTATCATGCTTTGGGGCGATACCCGGTGTTGGGGGAAGTGGTGCGGTTTCCGACGTTTGGTTATGAAGCTGCTGCGCCATATCCTGCGGCTGTTCCGGCTGCTTTGTGTAGTCCGTTTCCTGTTCCCGGCGGCTGATACGCTCGGCGGTTTCTTTGGTTTCGTTTACCTCGATAAGCCCGTCACGGCTCATTTTCTGTGTTACCTTGTCACGGGGCTTCAAGGGGTCTTTCATGGTCTGTCACCTCCAATCGGTCAAATTTCTGCGGGTTATAACGGCACACGTCCCGGTCAAACCGGGGCGGTGCTATGGTCTGATACTGCCTGTCCCCGGTGCGCACACGGAAAAATAAATCCCGGTCTTTGGGGTAGGAAAGGCTCTGATACTGCGGGTACTGTCGCAAGATGTTTTCTGCCTTTTTGTTCAGCGGATAAATATAGCGGAACATTCGCCCGTCGATTTTCTCAATGCCTTTCATGGTGCAAAAGTTATGTGTCAGCCAATGCCGCGCTTTCTTTCCGTCAAGCTCTGCATTTTCTTTTAAGAGAAGTCCTGCGCTGCGGGGGTGTATCTTTTCCCCGGTTTCCGCGTCCCGGTACACGCTCGTTAGAAAATGCCCCATGTAGCGGAAATTTGCGGCTTGATACACATAGCCGCATTTTCCCATGATACCGTCCGCAAGGGTGTAAAGGAAAAGGCAGTCCGTTTCCTGCCGCACCCACTTAATGAGTGCAGACAGGGCAAGACTGCCAAAATGCCCGTTGCCGTTCTCGGACGGGAGAAAGCACATTTTTCCGATTTCCAAGTAATCCTTTGTCTGTAAGGCATGGTCGGGAAAAAGTTTTCGTATGGTCTGTAACGGCTGCGTTCCCCACCCAAGCGTTACCACGCCGCAAAGTGTTTTGTCCCGGTAAAGTCCCAAATAGTATTTATTCAGCCGGGGCAGCACCTTTGAATAGTGGTATGCCCGGATAAAGGACGTTGCCGCTTCCGGGGAAAGCTCTCGGACAAAGAGAGATTGTCTTGTTTCGATTGTTTCCTCACCTCCAATCGGTCAAAATTCTTCGGTCAGAACACGCACCAGTCTTTACAGTTTCCAAGCTCTATGTCTGCAATGAAACGCAAGATAGGATAAACCTGTGGGGGAACAACGGCATTCCCCAATGTTTTCAGCCGCTTTATACGGTCTTTCTTGTCCTCTGCCAAGCGGGGAATGTCAAGCGGTTCTATTGTCCACAGGTAACGTCCGTCCATTTCGGCGGGAACCCCATGAGCCATTCCACCCATTCGGGATTGAACCGCAAGTTTTCCTCCGCGTTCGGGGATAGGTGGTAGACTGTTTCCGAAAGGGACGCCGCCCAGTAATTCCCATTGTTGTTCATTCTGCGGAACGCTCCGTTTGGAGAGATCGTTACCCTTGATACACGGGGTTTTGTCCCGGTGTCGGAAGCAAGGGGTGTGGGAAACATCAGCCCCGACGATAAAAGTTCGTTTGCGCTCATGCCATGCACCGACGGCACAAGCAGGAAGCACGAATGTCCAAACTGCATATCCCGCACTTTCCAAGTCAAAGAGCGTCTTGTGCAGTCCCATGTTGACGAAGTTAGCAACATTTTCGCCAAGCACCCAACAGGGGCGCAGTTCTTTAATGACGCGGCACATCTCCGGCCAGAGGTAACGGGTGTCCTCAAATCCCCGTCGCGGTCCGACAGAGGAAAAGGGCTGGCATGGGAAGCCGCCGGATAAGAGTGTGATTTCTTTTTGTCCTGTCTTTTCAATAAAAGCCTCCTTTGTTACGGTCGTTATGTCCCGGAAGCGCGGCACAAGCGGCCAGTGCTTTTCAAGGACAGCGGTTGGATAGTCCGCCCATTCGCACTGGCATACGGTGGTAAACCCTGCGGCTTCTGCTGCAAGGTCAATGCCGCCAATACCCGTAAACAGACTGAAATGCGTTAAGGGTTTCATGCGCCTGCCACCTCCTCCGGTTTGGTTGTCATTACACGGTAAAGCTCGGTATCTTTCGGGAAACGGTCAATGAATGGCAGCACCACATTTCCGTAAAAGATAAGTCCCTCGCCCGCTTCGGAGTGGGTCACATACTTCATCTGCTGTGGGGAGATATTGAGCTGCTTTGCAAGGATAGCCCGGTCGCCCGCCGCCTGATTGAGCATGAGGACAAAATCGGAGTTTTCAAAGATGTTCTCTACCTCGCGGCTTGATAACAGGTCTTTGACGTTCTGCGTAATGGCGGTCGGTATGCCGCCCCATTTACGAAAACGCTTCCAAATTTCCACGGAATAGGCTGCGGTCTGTTCCTCTTTGAGCAGCAAGTGAAATTCGTCCATGTAGTATCGGGTGGATTTCTTTTCGGCACGGTTTACGGTCACTCTGTTCCACACCTGATCCTGCACAATGAGCATACCTAACTTTTTGAGCTGCTTTCCAAGCTGCTTAATGTCAAAGCAGACAAGGCGGTTTGTCAGCTCCACGTTGGTACGGTGGTTAAAGACGTTGAGAGAGCCGGAAACATACAATTCCAACGCTGCCGCAATGCGGGCGGCTTCGGGTTCGGGCTGTTTCAAAAGCTCGTCGTAAAGGTCGCCCAAGATAGGCATTTTCGCCGGGTCGGGGTCAGCAAGGAACGGTCGGTAAACATTTCTCACAGCGCGGTCAATGACGGTCTTTTCCACGGGCTGCAAGCCCTCCTTGCCACCAATGACAAGCTCGCACAAGGACAGGATAAAATCGGATTTCAGCGCAAGCGGGTTGTCGTCCTCGGAGTAGTTGAGGTTAATATCCATAGGATTTACATACTGCGGCTTTCCGTCAATGCCCCTGCCGGTCGGGGACAGTCGGATAACCTGTCCGTTCAACCGCTGCACAAGGGAAAAATACTCGGCTTCCGGGTCGCAGATGATAATGTCGTCGTCGGTAATGAGAAAGGCGTTTGCCATTTCACGTTTCGCCGCAAAGGATTTACCGCTGCCCGGTGTTCCTAAGATAAGCCCGTTTGGATTTTTGAGCTGCTTTCGGTCGCAGAGTATCATGTTGTTAGACAGGGCATTTAAGCCGTAGTACAACGCTGCACCTGTCTGAAAAAGCTCCTGCGTGATAAAGGGAATAAAAATAGCGGTGCTTGATGTGGTCAGTCCCCGCTGAATGGGGATAAGGTTTTCCCCAAGCGGAATACTGCTCATAAAGCCCGCTTCCTGCATATAGTCAAGGCGGGTCAAAGCGCAGTTGTTTTTCTGTGCAATGCCCGCCGTAGCGAATATGTCATTATCCAGTTTTCTTTTTGTGTCTGCCATGTTCACCACAAGGAACGTCAAGAGAAACATTCGCTCGTTGCGGCTCTGTAAGTCCTGCAAGAGATTTTTCGCTTCGCTGCCGAATGTGGCAAGGTCAGACGGGATTATATCCATGTCGTAGCCGCTGCGTACCGCTTTTTTCTGTTCCTCGATTTTCATTTTATCAAGGTCGGTGATCTTCCTCTTAATGGTCTTGATTGCTTCGGTCTGGTCGATACTGCGGATATGCAGATTTACCATAACGCCGTTTTCCAAGTCCAACACGTCAGATAAGATACGGTCGTTAAGTTCCGGTGCAAGGATTTCAAAGAACGATACCGCACCGATTTTCTGTCCCATGCGGAAATACCGTCCGTCACCGAAACGGAAAGAGGACGGGGCGATAAAGTCCTTTGTGGTAAGCCCGGACGGGATAAGCCAGTCCCAAGAAAAGCAAAACGGCTCGCCCTGTGGGTGGAAAATGCCATGCAGCACTTCCAAGCGTTCATAGCCTGTCATGGGGCGGGCAGACACGCCAAGCACCTTGAAGTTATTGAGTATGTCGGTTTCAATCCGGGCAAGGCGGGATTTTGCTGCGCTCATGCTGTCGGCTTCAATGGAAAATGTGATGTATTTTGCTTTCACAAGTCCGTTATTGCCCTTTGCAAGCTGATTTTTCAGCATATCCGAATACTCGGTACGAATAGAGTTAAAAGCGTCATTCTGTACCGGGATATGGATAGCGTTTTCTGCGTCGCTGCCGCGCCCGCCCTGATTGATGAAAGAGAGCTGCACCTGTACGCTTGCGTCAAAGTAGTTGAGAAAATCGCACCAGTTTTCAAAAATGGCGGTCTTGTCGTCTGCCTGTGCAAGCTGATAGTTGATGTCCTCAAAGGCAACGGTCTTGCTGTACCGCTTGCCGGAAACATGGCAGATACCGTCCGGGTACATCTGCACATAGGGAATGGTCTGCTGTGCGGTGTGGGGCTTTCCGTCGCCCTTTGCTTTCTGTATCACTTCCGCGATCTGTTTCTTTTCAGCACGGGTCAGCTTCCGTTTAGTCTTTCCTGCGGGGCGTTTTGCCTGCGTCTTTTTTTCGGTTGCCTTTTGCAATCGCTGATACCTCCTTTTCCAATTTTGCCTGCCGTTCGATAACGGCATAGAAATTCTGTGTCTGATAGGGGCGTTCCTTTGGTCGGGTGAATTTTGTATTGATGATGTTTCGTATCACCACTTCAAGGGGCTGCCCGTGTTTTTCATACATGGCAAAGAGAAAACACGGGAGCATTACCACAATCATCACCATAGCGGCAAGGCTCGTCCCTGCGCTGTCTTTGAGCAGGAAAAACAGCGGCAAGCCAAGAGCCAACGCCGCCGCAAAGAAAATGAGCTGCCGTTTGGTAAGATTGAACGCTACCTTTGTTTTTACCTTTGTTAGGTCTTTGGGTACGGGTACATACGCCAAGAAAAAACCTCCTTTCGTTAGTGTGCGTTGAAGATTGATTTTGCAAGTGCGCCGGTCTTAAACAGGGAGAAACAGAGGATAACGGTATAGGCGGCGATTGAAAAAATCGCACTGTGTAAGTTGTCCGCTACCGTCAGCGTGTTCACAAGCACCGCATAAATGCCGACACATATCATAATGAGGAAGCCTTGAAAACCAAGTGCGAACAGGGATTTTAGGTAGTTGTTTCCTATCTGTCCCCATTCCCGGTTTGTCATGGTCGCAAACGGGATAGGCGATACCGAACAGTAAAGGTAAATCTCTATCATTCTTCCGTAGAGGATAACGGTTATCAGCACGGACATGATTTTCATGCACAAGCTCACAAGGCTTGTTTCCATGACAAGCAAGAGAAGTTCGGGGATTTCCATAGCGTCAAGCCCGTCCTGCATGGACGACAGGGCGGCGGTCACGTCAATGTTCGTGTTACCGCCGATCACCCCTGCCGCACCGGAAACGACACGCTGTGCCACGTCAAATACCGCCATGGTAATATCAAAGGTGTGGGTGACAAGGTACACCGCCACCCACGCCTTGAAAAACCACTTAAAGAACATGAACGTGTCAACGTCGTGCATATTGTTCTTTTCCGTTACCATGCTGATAAGCTCCACGCATAGGACGTAGGTAATGACAAGCCCCGCAATGGGGATAATCACATTCTCCGATAAGGTCTGTATCATGGAAAATATGCTTGCGTTCCACCCTTGCGGGGTCTTGCCTACCTCGGTAGCTATCGTACCGACTTTTTCGTTTACGTCCCCGAACATAGTTGACAGATTACCGTTTATCGCTCCGATAAGGATTTCCTTTATCCATTCGTTAATCGCGTCAAGTATGCTCTGCATAAGCCTTTACCCGCTTATCTTAACCGAACAGCCCGGAAAGCAGCGGTACAAGGGTCGCACCGATGAGGGCAACACCACCGCCAGCCATGAGCTGTTTTATCCCCAATTAGGTGTAAAACTCTGCTCGATGGCGGGCGGCGGCGTACAAAAAATCTATATGGTATTTTTAAGAGAACCGTCCCGGCGGGACAGGTCAGGCAGTGACCTGTTCCACCTCC
>OLPO01000044.1_pt1 | contig 117492 bp, 78 predicted proteins | sample 1672831 | NCBI WGS metagenome assembly OLPO01 (sample SAMEA3136728, study PRJEB25190) | human gut metagenome | reverse complement strand
CAGAATTGTACATTTTGAGTTGGCGTTTTTGTACATTTTTATTTTAACATTTATAATTTAGTATTTCTTTATAAGTTTTCATAATTAAAAACCTCCGTTAAAATGTATTTGAATACAAAAAAACATAGAATCAGAATTTTTGAATTCCTCAACTATGTTTATTTGTTAAATACTATTTTACTATATCTATATTATACCATAATTCTACGGATTTGTCAATGCTTTATTGGATTTTATAGCATTAGACACTGCTTTTTATCTTAAAAATATTTTTCAAAGCAAATTACCGCCATTTGCATATGAAAAGGTAGAAATCTTCATTAAAATAGGGACTATATTAATGAGAGACGTTTTATGAACTCATATCCTAAAAAGAACTTCTCTCAACAATATATCTTTCACCTTATGAGTATTGTAACAATGGATAATAGATATGTATTTCATAATTTTGTCCTATGTATCCGCAAGTCAAAAAATGTGATAATACATTAACGTTATATCGCATTCGGATAAGAGTTCATTAAAGGAGGCTGACAACTTTGTGAAAAATATAATAAGTGGTCAAAATGGAGTTTTCATCATTTTCAATAAACGCAGAAAACGCATAGGTAAGCCGTTTTTAGGGGATAAAATTTAAAGCATCAATCTAAGTAAGATAAATGACACTTTATTATACTTGGATTGATGTTTTTAAAATAATCCTTAAAAACGGCTTAACCATGCGGTTTCTGCATTTGTACATTTTGACCACTTATTGACCACTTATGGTTTTTTCTCTGTTGTTTTTTTCTCTGTTAATTTATGCTTTGTGCAACATTTTTATATTCTTCCTTGAGCCATATCTTGTTGTATTAAACCATTTTTCTTTCAATAGCTTATCATTTGAATCTGCCTCTTGTTTAATCGGAACATTTGTGTTGCTTTCTATCAAACTAATTGAGTGTTGCTTTTCTATATAATCAACGTGAGTATATATCTGTAATGTTGTTGTTGCTGAAGCGTGTCCTAACAGCTCTTGAATCTCTTTTATAGAAACACCGGTTTTCAATCCTTGTGTAGCAAATGTGTGTCGCAGACAATGTGGTGTTATATCCGAAAAGTCATCATCAGGATAATACTGACTAACGCAGCTTTTCAAATATCTGAACGTGCTGTCTATGTGTTGAGTTTCAAACGGTGTGCCACGTCTGTTTAAGTACACATATTCGTTTATATTCGGCTGATTCTTATATCTATAAAACTCTATGTATTCATACTTTAAAAATTCTGTTAATGGTACAACTCGCATACTATATCTGGTTTTTGTTGTATTTTCAAACTTTTTGTTTGATAACGATTCATCTATCCTTATACTGGAAAAATCTTCATTAAAATCATTCCATTTTAATCCACATAGTTCTCCGACTCTAATTCCGATAAATAACAATGTACATAGCATTAAATAAAATTGATAATCTGTTGTTCGTGCTATTGTAAATAAATGTTCAATCTCTGTATTTGTTAAAATACGTCTACATTTCGTACTTCTGGTATCATTTATCTTAACATATAAAAACGGTGATTTCTTTATAACGCCTTCTTCTGTAGCAAATTTAAACATTGCTTTTGTATGTCTTAACACAGTGACTTTATATGTTTCGGATATATCCTTGGTATCCAACGAATTAATTAGATTTATAATATCATTTGCATTGATTTCACACATCAGTATTTCGCCGATAATAGGACTTATATGATTTTTAAATGCAAGTACAATCTGATTAATTGACTGTGATTTAATCATTTGCTGTTTGATTTTTATATAGTGTTTAAACCACAGTTTTAATGTAATGTCACCTCTAATTTCTTGATGATTGGTTGCATTATAATCATAAATTACATTTTTTTAGTTTGTTTCGTACTTCATTTTTGTTTTTCCCATAGATAGATTTTGTTTCTCCAATACAATTTACATATCTGCCTTTCCATCTCCCATCTGATCGTTTTCGTATTGTTCCTTCACCTTTTGTTCTTTTACTCAATTTCATTATATATCATAGTTAATAATAATTCAAGCAGTTAATTTACTTTTTCTACTATTTCTACTATTATTCAAACCATGACACTTTTTGATTTCGGATTTTTAAATATTCATCTAATTTTGTTTTAGAAATCAGTACTCTCCTCCCTATTTAGTTTTATTTTCAATTTTTATAAGTATTGCTATTACAAACAATACAATAAAAGAAAAATAAAAATTCTGAATACTTTTATTCAAATAAGTGTTTTGTATATAAAATGTCAAAATGACAGGAAACAAATTTAAATCAATATAAAAAAGAACAAACTAAAACCCTTTTAGGATTTATTAGTCTGTTCTTGAACTTTAATAAAAAGCCGAACATAATATAACTATGTTCAGCTAAATTTCTTCATATCGCGTCCCATTGATTATATTCCTCTAAACGATGAATAAATCCACTGAATTGAGGAACGGTGAAATCTAATTCTCGATATTTCACAGGATAAATAATACCTTTATTAATCAGTTGTGCTCTGGCAGTTGAAATAGAATTAATGGATTTTTTCATTACTGTTGAATAAAGAATAGATATCCTTCTGTCACTTCTATTATTTTGTTAATAGCTTTATCACTGTATTTTACATTAAATTGTTTAATAGGCATCTCTATTGCTTTAATAGCCTGTTCTCTTTCTAATGAATCAATTTCTTTATAAATGAAAATCCTTTCCGAATAAGACTTTTCTGATGAAAGCATTGAATAAATTTTAGGTAAGCCTGCTGCTATAATCATAATGGGATAACCTAATTGATTAGTTCGGTGTATTGTTGCAATTAAAGCACCTAAATTTTCAGATTTAATGTACTGTATTTCATCTATAAAGAAACAGATAGGTATTTCAGCTTTGGCTGCTGCTTCTCCTAAAGAGGTAAATACATCAGTAAGACTTTGTGTTAGATTATTCGTTTTATATAAATCTTTTTCTTCAAGCGATAAAGAAAATGTATTATCGTTCGGATCAAAAGATACAACCAAAGATTTAATCGCATCTAATGGCTTTTTTATTAAATTTTTAAACTTTTCTTTAACACTTATTTGTCTTAAAAACGCTTGCGAACAAGTGGCTATTTGCGAAATAAAATCATTTCGTTCCGCTACTTCAATATGTTTGCAAAAAATATTCTTTTCTTCTGCAATTTCTTGTAACCTATTTATAAGAACGGTTTTACCTACCCCTCTTAATCCACTAAAAATAACTGATTGAGTTGGAATATTTAATGTTAATGCTGTAAACATATTTGTTACATTTTCAATATCTTCATCTCTACCGGCTAAGTATTGAGGTTTTACTCCTTCACCCGGTATATATGGGTTGATTTTAAACATAAGTCATTCCTCTTTTATTTTATATTATACCACATAATAACGCAATAAACAACCTTTTACCATGTAAATACGCAAAAATAATACGATAAGTTTAATACCTTACCGGTATTATTACGAATTGTACAATTATCGGTACAATTTTCTTCCTTACTGCAAGGACATATTTCTTCGTGCTGAACAGTTATCTCCTTTCAACAGCCGAGACTTGATTCCTCAAAAGTAATTTCTACTGCGGTATATACCTCAGAACCACGAATACCTTTCTGCTCAGGCTCAGTTTTTTTGATTTATCATAGCCTAAAGGTGCAACTGTTGCCTTATAACAACCTACTGATTCCTCACCATACAGAAAATTAAAGAAAAGAAATACAAAAGCAAATAAATTTAATATAAAAAATGGATACTATCCGCAAAATATAAGATAGTATCCATTTTTACATATCAGTGTATATCTGATATTGCATTAATTATAGGATTATTTGTTTTATCCCAAAGCATTAATTTGAAATTATCTGTTTTCGGTGATTCTGCTGTTATAATAAGCTTACCGTCAACATTTTGGTTTTCACCAAGTTTTATGCCTATTAATTGTCCTTCGCCGTCATATTCGGCTACATATAGTTTTGATGTTGCAATTTTATCTATTGTGCCATCAGTTGGTGTTATAGTTAATACAACATTTTCATCTGTTATTTTTTCTTTTATATCAATCTTATCCTTATACTTACCTATCGGCTCGATTTCATCTATTTTTGCAATCCTGAAAGTCAATGTAAGCTGTGCATTGCTCAATGCTTTATTTGGTTCAAGTGCCATAGATGAAATCATATCCGCACCATTATCTGTCACATCAAACACAACAGTATATGTTCCTGCTTTTTTCGGAGTACCCGATATTCTTGCATAAGAAAGTTTTAAGCTGTCTGGAAGTACATTTCCATCTGCAAGAGTAAATGTAAAATCTCTTGATATTGCGTCATTTTCAAACTTAACATAATCTGCAAGTTTGATTTCATCCATTTCAACATTTTTCTCAAGTTCAATTACATCATTTTTTTCAGTGCCTGTGAAAGTATCTCCGAATACTGCATTAATCTTTACCCCTCTGTCAGGCATTACAAATGAATTGTTTTCATCTAACTCAACACCGGTGATTATTGCCGATTTGCCTTCTGTTTCAGGTGTAACTGTTAAAGTAACCGTTTCGCCTGTCTTTGCAAATTGCTTATCTGCGGTTACGGTACCACCCGTAATATTTTGGGCTATCTCTATTGCATAATAAAGCTCACTTTCATCATCTGCAAATACTACTTTACTGTTTTTCACATCCCAGTAATTCAATCCGTTGGTAACGCCGTTATTCAGCATAGCTGCAACATAGCCTGACGAAATATCGCTTTCAGACACTGTCTTCGATAAATCATTTTTTATTACAATATTAGATGATTCGATTTCAGTGTTTACATCAGTTGTCTGCACATAGAATGAATTTAAAATCATAAAATCATTGATACTGTCATCATAGTAATTATTGCAATAAGCTATTGCGTATGAGGCTAACAAACCGCTGACATTTCCACTGTTTAAGCAATTTTTCACGGTTATAGCTCCATACGTCGTGGCAATACCTGCTGCGGTTTCTTTTGATACAACGCTACCGTTATTTGCACAGTTGATAATCTCAGCCTTCGTGCCGTACTTAACAACTCCTATAATACCTCCGGCGTCTTTATTTGCATTAATATTCGCATTATTTACACAATTCGTTACCATACAGTGGCTACCGACAACGATTACACCGGCACCATTATTTTCTGCATTAACTTTACCGTTGTTTACACAATCAGTTATTTTTGAGAAATTATATGTATAGCCGGCGGAGTAACCTATAATACCGCCTACATTATATCCGTTCACTTCACCGTTATTCACACAATTACTGATTAGTATCGGTGATTTCTGTAACATATTTTGACCAATAAAACCGCCTGTTACACCATCTTTTAATGCATTTGTTACAGTCGCATTATTCACGCAATTTATAATCGCACCGTCACATAAACCCGCAACAGCACCGACATAATTTGCATTTGCTTTAATACTGCCATTGATTGTAAGATTTTTCACAACAGCGTCAGTATCAAGTTTTTCAAACAAGCCATAATGTTGGTAATCATTTGATTCATCATTCATTGCAAGCGTTATTGAATGACCGTTGCCGTCAAATGTACCATTGTATTCACCGATAGGATTTCCGTCATATCCTACAATATTATTTGTAAGTTTAATATTAATATCATTGTTACCTAAGTCGATAGTTTGCTTTACTTTATTAAGGTCATCAAGTGTACCGACAAGACAATATCCGTCTTCGTCTTTTTCTATACCTTTAACCTCTGTCTTTACCACAAGTCTGCACATTACGTTCGGCATAGTAAATGTGAATGTATCTTTTTTTCCCTCAACCGGTGATGCTTTAATTTTTAAATCACCGGATTGGCTCTCAAATGTTATATCAGATATTACCAAATCTTCTTCAAGGCTTGATGTATCAACCGTAAATTCAACGTTTTCACCCTGCTTGTACGGTTGGTTTACACCATTATTTGAAAATATATTATACGGTACGTTTTCATCGTCTGCAAATACTAATCCTGTTTTTGAAACAGACCACTTTAAAGCATCTTCCGATATTTTAAATTCTAAATTATCGCTCAATTTTATTTGCTCTGCTATGCCATTGGCTGTTGCCGCAAATTCTATCTTATTAGAACTGTCGGTTTCAGATGAGAAATCCTGTACTAATAAATCGTTGTCATCACCGTTACCTGTCATATTATTCCAACTTGAATATTCATTCTGATTGATTATTTTACCCTCATTTGAAGCAATTATTACCATTGAACTATTTGAACATGTTATTGCTCCGGCAAGTTTCAGGCCTGTTATATCACCATTGTTCATACAGTTATATACAATACCGTTATTTAATATAGTTATACCCGAGGCTTTTATACCGCTTATGTCGGCTTTATTGATACAATTTACAATTTGACCGTTATTTGCCATGGCAATACCCGATGCCATTGACTCTGTTACACTTGATTCATCACTGCTGTCACTTTTTATAGAAGATATTGTGCCGTCAACAGTAATATTTTTTATAATACCTTCCGAACCGATATAGTACAACATTGATTGTTTTAATCCGTCAAATGTAATGGTATGACCTGCACCGTCAAATATACCGTTATAACTTTGTTTCATTTCATCGGTATATATCGGATATTCAGTCAATTCCTCTGCCGTAAGATTTATATTCTCGGCTATATATACGTTTAATTCGCTGTTACCGTCTGCGATAGATTTTACCGCTTTAACAAAGTCGGATGCGTTTTTTACAACAACGTATGTCTTGCCGTCTATTACTGTTGTTTCACTGATACCTGTATCCAATACAACAGATACCGTTACATCACATTTCGGCATTGTAAATTCATAACCGTCTTCGTTTGTTGTAAGCTTAATATCATTTCCGTTTACATCTGTAACGGCTACTACTGCACTGTCCGCAATACCGCAAACGGTCACCTTGGCCCCCGGTAATGCTCCGCGGACATAGTCCCCGTCAATAAGAGTGTCAACCTTAATGCCACTCTGTTTAATTAAATAAATCTCCGGATTTTTATTATTTGCAAAAGAAGGTTCATTATTATAGTCAACACCCCAAGTTTTAAGTGTTGTACCTTTCACTCGGTTAGGGTTTGCTCTGACATATTCATTCAACTTAGCCGGAATATACAATTCCTCCGCATCTTTTTTGCTTACCGTAGAATCTTTATCTACCATTTCGGAAATACACTCATCTTTTTCAATATCATAGTACACATCATAACAGTCATTTTCTCCATAATACATATTATTTTCAAGAGTAAGTCCTGACATTTCTGCATACGAAACTATACCGCCCGAACGGCGTGAATTGAATATATCACTATTGGCACAGTTATATATTTCGGTTTTACCGCATGCCTCACCGACAATGCCTCCGTAAAGACTTTCCACATTAACACTGCTGTTTCTTAATACACAGTTTGCGATAACCGTATTACCCGATGTTGAGTAAACAATGCCGCCAAATTCATATATAGAACCTGTTGCGGTTACACAGCAGTTTGTAATTGTTGAATTATAAGCCTCGGTTGCGATACCACCGCATATGCCATAACTCAATGATATATATACATCACAGTTATCTATACTGGTATTATTTGCAACTTGTACAATACCGGCTGATTTTTCGTTATAAACACGGGAATTTATATTAACATTTTTAATAACGGCACCGTCTGTTTCGGCAAACAATATACAGTCTGCCGTAATCTCTGCACCGTTTCCGTCAAATGTACCTGTATACGGTGCGTTTCTGCCTATCAATCCAACATTTGAATAAGCCCAATAACCGCTATAATCACGGTAGTTAATACTTTTAGCCACTACCTTTGCATTTGCGTCTGTCTGACCTGACTCTACGATTCTTGCAAACGCAACCAAATCATCTATATCAGAGATGTAATACACACCCTCGGAATCTGTTGTTAAATTATAATCACATATCGCCTGTATATTTACCTGACTTTTCGGCATTGTAAATTCATATGTGTTATCGCTCGTTTTTGTAACTTTGACGCTTTTTCCTTTTGAATCTGTAACCTTTATTTCCTTTACTGAATTTATTAGGTTGCTGTAATCATTAGACAAATCTACTTCTACTTCAATCGTCTTTCCGGCTCTTGAATAATCAGCGGACGTTTGAATAATATCCTCGTCATATATATGATAAATTTCATATACAGGCGCAGGGCATTTTTCTACGAGTTTTGCCGTTTGAATTTCATTTTCCGTTACAAAGTCCCAGTACATATACTCTCTGCGTTGCGCATTTACATTTAATGCATCCATTGTACTGTCGGATAAAAGTTCTTCCGTTGTCTTTGCTATATCCGAACCTATATTGGTTGTCTCTTTATTTTCGTCATTGTCATAACCGGCACAAAATACTCCGCTGTTTTTCTCCGAATTATAATAAGCAGTATCATAATTATATTTACCGATACCTACAAATGCACCGACCGATTTTTTATCATCAGCAGTATTTTTCTGTACAACAGTACCGTTATTTACTGCGTTGCGAAAAGTAACACCACCCTGAGCATATCCGATAAAACCGCCTACAAAACCACTGCCGCTTACCGATACTTCACTGTATACATTATACAAGTCACGCTTAGATTTCATTATGCCGACAAGTGCGCCGGTATATGAAGATGTATCATCTCCGCCGTCTACACTTCCTTTAATTACAAGGTTTCCTATGTATGCATCTGATGTAATTCCAAACAAGCCCGTTGCTACAGTACTGTTATATTTCGTGCCGCTTGTGATGTCGAGCGTTACAGTGTGACCTTTACCGTTAAAATTACCTTTATACGGATTGTCATTTGTACCTATCGGTTCAAAACCTTTTTCCGTTGAGGCTGTAACATCTGCTGCGAGAACGACGTTTTCTGCCTCATACCCGTCATTTACTGCCTTTGATAAAATCAAAAGTTCCTCATCTGTTGAAACAATATAGTTATCATAAGAATCTTTTTCAAGCATAAACTCAAAATCAGCATCCACCGTAACATTATTTTCGGGCATAGTAAATATATACTTGCCGTCTGAATTTGCTTTAATCTCATTATCATTTACAGTTATTTTGGTAAGTTTCAAATAAGCCGGAATTTTATCCGTTTTAAGCTCTACACTTGTATCTGCCATTGCGTTCGCTGCAACCGTGATATAATTTGGTTGATTATTTGTGATTATATACGGGAAAACCGGTTCTTCCTCAGTTAATGCCGGGCTGCCGTTCTCTGACTTCCAATAAAGTAGCTGTGTATCATTAGGCTTATTTGCTATTGCATACAAATTAAGGCTCATAAGAACATCTTCCGATACTATTTCTTCGCTTGTTTTGGCAAAATTTCTTACTGTATAATGTTCTGAATTGTTGGTCAGATGTCCGAAATCACCAATCTCGCTGTTTATTGTTCCGTTATAATAACAATTTCCAAAAGCATCATTATTTCCGTTTTTTTCGCCAAAAAGACCGCCGATATAATTACCGTCAGATTTTTTTGTTACCAAGCCGTTATTTATGCAGTTATATATCTTGCCATATAAGCCTGAATATCCCGCAATACCTCCGCAATCATTTCCTTGTACCGTTCCGGTATTTAGACAGTTTATCACTTTCAAAGTACTGATATTACCGACAATGCCTCCGACATTCATCAAACCGACTATCGCACCGCTGTTTGAACAGTTTATTACGTATTTACTGTTATCGGAAAATCCTACAATACCGCCAACATGATAATAACCCGTTACCGAGGCTTCGTTATGGCAGTTCACAACGTTACCGTACATATTTGCAACAATACCGCCTGCATAGTAACCTGTCATTGATACTGAGCCGGTTGTCCTTATATTGCACAGGTTAGAATTTTCTCCTCCTTCTCCGAACAAACCCACAAGTCTTTCACCTGTAAGATTAAGGTTTACTGTATGGTTTCCGCCGTCAAACGTTCCCTCAAACTGATTTGCATCGTTACCTATCGGTACATATCCGTCCGCTGTTGAAAGTTCAATAGTTTCCGTAACAGTTTCAGGAATTTTAAAATATGTATTGCTATAATTATTTCCCCCGTTTACTTCTGTTGCAAGTTGTTTAAAATCGTTTGCACTTGTGATGAGATACGGATCGTCCTTCGTTCCGTTTCCGCCACTGAATGCACTGTCAGCATATGCCATCTGCATCGGTACAAATGTCATAAGCAGACAAATTGTAATAAACAAGCTTATAAATTTCTTTGTTTTTTTCATTTTTGACCCTCCTGTCAGCATATATTTTATTATATTATATCATTTCATTCGATTAAAGTCAATAATAATACATTTATTTTATACTTTTATTTGATTTAATGATTATATCTGCTCATTTATTTGTGCTATAGTCAGTTATTTTGATTTAATGTCATATTTTCTTGTTAAACGTATTGCTTTTTATTCAAAAATATGTTAGACTATTCTAAAAAGATATTGGAGGTTTCGTTTTGGACAATAAAGTCAACCGCTTTTTTAAAGTAAATAATATAAATACGGACAATATAAAATATGTTATACATGAAAATAAAAAAACCACTGTATTTCTAATTGAAGGAAAAAGTATTGAAACATGGATTCCTATGAAAGATATTTATGAAAATCTTCCTAAGAACGACTTTTTGAATATTCAAAAAGGAATATTGGTAAACGCAAAGCAAATTGTAAATATATCTTACAACGGAATTTATACAATGACAGACGGTCATACTTTTCAAGGCAGAAAACGCGGTTTGAGTGAACACCGAAAAATTCGCAAAAAGCTCGGACTTGCTTCATCGGTACTTTCATCAGATGATTACATACCGCCGTTAGGTCTTTTGGAAAAATGTACCCTTTTGGATAAAATGCCGATTGCTTTCTGTGTTATTGAATTGGTTTTTGATGAAAAAGGTCACGGTGTTGATTTTGTATTCAGATATTGCAACGAAATGATGGCAGATGTGGAAGGTGTGCCTGTCAGTGAGATGATTAACCGCTCATTTTATGAAGTTTTTGAAAACGGTGATAAAAAGTGGTTGGTTACATATGCCGATGTTGCCCTCAACGGCAACAAGCATACTCTGACCGATTACAGTCCCGAAATTGACAAACATCTTACTATTTATTGCTATCAGCCTATCCCCGGATATTGTGCCTGTATTTTAATTCCTAAATAATTATTCTTATGCACAGATATGTTTTTATACTTATTTTTGCTTAATCAAAAACAGACAGAAATTCATTTTGAATTTCTGTCTGTTAAAAGCTATTTTAATTCTTTTAAAATTTCAATTAAAAATTTCCATGTGCGTTTGGTAGAAGCTATATCAAGTTTCTCGTTCGGAGTATGAATTTCTAAAATATTAGGTCCTATTGATACTGCGTCGAGATTATTAATTTTATCGGCAATAATACCGCACTCTAACCCTGCATGGATAGTTTCGATTTTAGGTGTTCTGTCATATAAACGTTCAAATACAGCAGTCATAGTTTCTCTTAATTTTGAATTTTCAGCATATTCCCATGCAGGATAGCTTGCGGAATGTTCAAATGAACCGCCAAGTGATAACACTAATTCATCTAAAATGTCCGATTGTTGTTCTTTTTCATTCTTCAAATTGGACCTAATCATAAAACTTGCTTGAAATGTATTATCCGCTAATGAAACAACACCTAAGTTCAGTGATGTAAGCACTTCATTTTTATTGTTAAACTTTAATGCGGTAGATTTTGTATTTGTAAGAAACGTTATTATTTTTTCGGTACTTTGTTTTGAAAGTTTTTTGCTGATTCCGGTTTCTGAAAACGTTATTTTTAAGTCTTTTTCTGTATTGATTAATTCTGATTTTATGTTTTCGATTATGTCTTTTAATTTCGATGTATCCTCTATACAGATTACGGCATATGCTTGCTTGGGTATGACGTTTTCTCTAACTCCCCCATTTATATCGCAAACAGAAAATTTACAATCTTGTGATAATTCATAAAGTATTTTCCCTAATAATTTGATTGCATTTTCACGTTGCTTGCCAATATCAATACCGCTGTGTCCTCCGTTTAAACCGCTTATTTCTATACGCAAAGTGTTGTTGTCACTGCTTTCAAATTCTATCGGAATATTGGCAGTATAAATCATTGCACCGGCACAACCGGCAGTAAAAATGCCTTCATCTTCACTGTCAATATTAATTAAACGCTTACCTTTCAGATATGACGTCTCAAGTTCAGCCGCACCTAAAAGACCGATTTCCTCATCTCTTGTTATAACTGCCTCAATAGGCGGATGAGGTATATCGTCTGAAGCAAGAATTGCAAGTATATAAGCAACCGCAATTCCGTCGTCACCGCCAAGCGTTGTACCGTCAGCCCATAAATATTCACCGTCGGTACACAATGTTAAACCCTCTTTAGACATATCAATAGTGCAATCCGGTACTTTGTCACACACCATATCCATATGACCTTGTAAAATAATAGGCTCACTGTATTCAAAACCTTTTGTACCGTCTTTAAAAATTATAATATTTCTGCCGGAATCGTAAATTGCTTTAAGATTATGTTCCTTTGCAAAATTCATTAAATATTTTGATATTTCTTTTGTATTTCCCGAACCATGCGGAATATTCGATATTTCCTTGAAATATTGAAATACTATCTTAGGTTCTAATTCTTTATAATCCATCTTTTTCACCTCAACTATATTATATCACATTTATTTTATAAACAAAACAAAATCAGAGTATATTTCAACTCTGATTATAATTATTTCTGTCATACAATGCGTTTAACACTACAAAATTAATATATGTTTATCGTTCCTTCACCATTAAAATTAATTATTACATCAGTTCCATTTATATCTAATACTACTCCTGGATTTTCTGATTTTTTTCTTGTTTCAATATTATATCTATACATAGCCAATGATAATTCACTACCATCTGATAATACATATACTGCCCACGGTGCTCCTGAACCGTCCCAATAGCTTGGCTCTCCCATTCTCTCCATTATGTCATTTATGGACATATCTATTGTTAAAAAAGAAAAATCTTTAAGAGTATATGCTGTTCGCTCTGTATTTGGTTTATATGGATTTTGTGTAGATTGAGGTTCATTCGTCGATATTGGTGCTAATGGGGTCTTTTTATATATACTGATTTCTTTATCGTGTGCATCCCAATATAAATTCATATTTAATTTTTCACATAGTTCCCTTAGCGGTACATATGTATTATCATTAATAGTAGCTATAGGCAAGTTAAATTTTTCTTGCCGTCCATGTAATACTATATTAAAATTAGCCTTTTTTGCCTCTAAAACATCGTTATTTGCAGATACTTGCAAACAAGAGCAACTAATTATCATCACAATTAAAAATGTTGTTATTTTCTTCATACTTAATCCCCTCAACTACATTAATTTATAATTATTTCTTCAAAAACTCTATAACTCGTTTTTTTATATCATCCAATGAATTATCCAAACCGTGTCCTTCACCTTCGATTAATACAAGTTCGGTATTATGCGGCATACATTCTTTATATCTGCGAGAGCCGATAACTCCAACAGCGTCATCGGCAGTACCGTGTATAATCAGTGTTTTACCGCCGAACATTGATGTAGTTTCATAAATCGGTAATGTTCTTGCAACTCTGAAATATATACCGCCGACTTCATAATGATTACCCTCATTATCTTTTACAGGGAATTTATCCGGTACGTTTATCATATCATACGGAGTACCGAAACACGAGCCGATTAAAGAATCGTCTTTAATAGTTGCGGCAGGAGCAAGCATTATAAGTTTACTGATACATTCACGATAATATCCCGCCATCATACCGCCTACCAAAGCACCTTGAGAATGACCGAGTATATTTATTTCGGTAACAAAATCAAGTCCTCTGACATAATCAATTATTTTAGCGGCATCAAGTATTTCGCTTAATACATTCATATCACAAAATTCACCGTCACTGTCGCCGTGACCGTCAAAATCAAACCGTATTGTTGCGATACCGTTATTAAGACATTCGTGTGCAATCTGATAAAACATCGATTTATCATCTTTGCCTATATTCGCCATAAATCCGTGAAATATAATAAGTATCGGACATTTTTCAACGTCCGGCTTTAAAAGTTCTCCTCGCAAAGTTAATCCGTCACGCTTTAATGTTACATTCATAAATTAAACCACCTTAAAATAAATATAATACAATTATATCATTTTATTTGCTTTTGTAAAGTGTTTTTTGTCAATAGTTTCTTATATGTCAAGTCAATCAACAATGCTCCCAACGGTGCGGTGATTATTATTGACAAAACCGCAACGGTTAAAACTGTTTCACCGCAATTTAATCCCATAGAAAGTGGTATTCCGCCTATTGCGGCTTGAACAGTCGCCTTTGGCAGATAAGCTATCATACAGAACAGTCTTTCTTTTAAGTTGAGATTTGTTTTCAACATACAAATAAATACGCCGAACATACGGAATAGCAAAACTAAGAATATCAATATAATTGCGGCTACTCCCGCTTTAAGTGCGTAATCAATATTAACGCTTGCACCGACAAGCACGAATAATAATATTTCCGCAACAACCCATAGTTTGTTGTATCGCTGAGAAAGACGTTCAGTCGCCTCTTTTCTGACTTTTTGCAAAGAAATACCTATGCACATAACGGCAATAAGCGATGAAAACGGCACAATTCCACCGTAAGTATCTTCAAATGCAACAAGCAAAAACGACACGCACATTAAAATGATTATTTTTACCGTATCTCTGATATGTGCTTTAGCAAAAAATTTGCCTAACACTATTCCGACAAAAATACCGACAGTTATACCCAATACAATGGATATTGGGATTTTTACAAAACTGACAGCAGACATATCTCCTGTTTGCGACAGACCGAGAAATGCAGAGAAAAGAACTATAACAAACACGTCATCAACCGACGCTCCGGCAAGTATAAGTTGCGGAATGCTTTTATCTTTACCGTAGCCGTTCTCTACTAAATTCAGCATTTTAGGCACAATAACCGCAGGTGAAACCGCACCTACCACTGTACCCATAACTGCCGCGTCAACTACGGATATTCCTAACAATTTAGGTGCAAGAAGTATCATACCTATTATTTCAAAACAAGCCGGAACAAAGCACATCATTATAGCAGGTCTGCCGACTTTTTTCAATTCCGACACATTGAGCGACAATCCGGCTCTTGCAAGGATAATAATTAATGCAATTTTGCGTAATTGTGCGGATATTTCAAGAATTGATGTATCAATTAAATTCAGTGCATACGGTCCTATTATAATTCCAACTGCCAACATTCCTATAAGTGACGGCAATCGTAGTTTTTTGCATATTCCGCCAAGTAACAGACCGAACAATAAAATGATTGCTAAACTAAAAAACATAAATATTCCTCCATAAAATACAGAAAAAGCTGATGTTTCTGCATTAAAAAATAGTGCAGAAGTCATCAGCTTAAATAAGCGGTTTTAGTATTATACTAAGGGAGAACCTCATTCCCTTTATTTAATTCTTAAATATTATATCAGATTTATTTGTGAAAATCAAGTCCCAACTTAAATATTTACTATAATTGTTCCAATATCAACTAATTTACCGTCTTTAAGCGGAATAATATCAACATTATATTTACGGCAAAACAACTTGATTTGTTCACTGTCGGGGTGAGAATTAATGTCACCGTTTACGGCAAGCGTATTATTATCTATAAGTCCCGTTGCTCCACCAATAAAGCCGTAATCAAGGTTTCGCAATTCAATATGACCCGGTGATATTTTTAGGGCATCTATTCCCTTTTGTGCCACTGTCTTGGCTATTCCGTTATCAGACGTTATAATTGCATTATTGTCTACAATACAAATATTGCATTTACTGTACCCTTGCTTGACGTTAATAATTTCTTTATTGTGACTGTCAAGAACCTTTTTATCAGTATATGCTTTGTTACAAATAACATAATCTTTTAAAGCCGTAGCATTATACCACACGTCATACGGATATTTTGAGTCTATGTTGTTTTGTCCTTTAATTAAAGTACACTTTTTAGGCATACATTTTTTGTAATATTCATATGTTTCGGGAGCAGATATAAAACGATTATTTCCGATATAGTGAATTTGAATATCTGCGTGGGTTGCAACGGAATCATACAGATTATCAATCTTTAAAGTCGGAATTACTTTGATATTTAATTTTTCAAGAGTATATACAGTTTTATCATCTGCTCTGCAATCTATAATTGCTATTTTTTTCAATTTTAAAACCTCTTAAAATCAATTTAGTTTACATAATATTTTTATGGTAAACTAATTATTATAAGTATCTAAATAATCAACTGCGGTTTGTGACAAAATCGCACTTCCAATAGGTAAAGCGTTTTCGTCTGCTATAAACTTCGGACTATGTATCGGATAAACAGCTCCTTTTTCTATATTTCCTACACCTAATTTAAAATAGGCACTCGGAACGTTTTCTCCGAAATATGAAAAATCATCACCCGCCATTGCCGGTTTATCAAGTGTCACTACTTCGTTTATGCAGGTAAGCTTTTTTGCACTGTTTCTGATTACATCATTCATTTCATTGTTATTAACAACAGGCGGAAAAAGTTTATTGAATGTAAAATCAATAGTTGTTCCATGCTTTTTTGCTGTTTCATGTGCCGTTTTATCAAGTAATTCTATGAGCATTTCACGAGTTTTGTTGTCAAGCGAACGTGCCGTACCCATAATTTCAGCAGTTTGCGGAATGGCATTATTGCAAGTTCCGCCGTTAAAATAGCAAACCGTCATAACACACGGCTTGTCTTTTAGAACAGTTGCATTTAGTTTTTCAAATTCCGTTATAATTGCCGTGCCGATAGTAACCGGATTTACGCATTTTTCAGGTGCGGAGGCGTGACCGCCGACGCCGTGAACAACAATTTTAAAATCGTCTGGTGACGCCATAATTGAGCCGTCCTTAACTTGGATATTGCCCGTCTTTTCTAATGGTTCAACGTGAAGCGCAAAAGCCGCGTCAACGTGTGGATTTTCAAGTATTCCGTCCTCAATCATAGGTAATGCACCGCCTACTCCCTCTTCAGCCGGCTGAAAAACAAGTTTGACATTTCCGTTCAACTCGTCTTTAATATCGTTTAAAATTTTAGCCGCACCTAAAAGACACGTTGTATGAATATCATGTCCGCATGCGTGCATATATCCCTCACGTTCCGATTTGATTTCAAATTCGCTTTCGTCTTTTATAGGTAATCCGTCTATATCAGCACGCAAAAGTACGGTTTTGTTACTGTTTTTGCCTTTAATCAAGGCAACTGTTCCTGTTTTAGCTGAGGTTGTATAAGGTATTCCGTATTCGTCAAGTTTACTGCGAATAAATGAAGATGTTTTTATTTCTTCAAAATCAGTTTCAGGAGTACGGTGGAGGTGACGTCGTATGGAAATAAGCTCGTCCTTTATTTGAAATGCTTTTTCTTCAATCATTTTATCATCTCCTCAAATTCATCTTCACTGATAACCGTTACACCCAAGCTGTTCGCCTTGTCAAGTTTACTTCCTGCGTCTTCACCGGCAAGAACATATGTTGTTTTCTTTGATACACTTGACGATGTTTTACCGCCGTAATTTTCTATTATTTTTCCTGCCTCACTTCGCTTATATTTAGAAAGTGTTCCTGTCAGAACAAATGTCATACCCTCAAAACGTCTGTCGATAATAGAATTTTCACTGTCGTCTATGCAGTTTACACCCGCATTTTCAAGTTTATCAATAAAAGCGATTGACTGCTCTTGCATAAAAAATTCAACAACCGATTGTGCCATTTTACCGCCTATATCGACAATTTCGGTAAGTTCTTCAACCGATGCATTTCTCAAATTATCAAGAGTTTTATATTTTGCCGATAAAATCTTTGCGGCTTTTTCACCTATATGACGAATACCGAAAGCATTTATCAGTCTGTATAATGGGTTTGTTTTTGACTTTTCAAGAGCGTTTATAAGATTTTGTGCTGATTTTTCACCCATTTTATCCATTTCGGCTATATCTTCGGCTTTTACATAATACAAATCGGCAGCGGTTTCGATTAAATCTTTTTCTATCATTTGTTCAATGATAGACGGACCAAGACCGTCAATGTCCATTGCATTTCGAGACACAAAGTGAATTATATTTCTAAGTCGCTGTGCCGGGCAATTCACACCTGTGCAACGATATGCCGCTTCGCCTTCTTCACGCACGATTAAAGCACCGCATTCAAGGCAATGTGTCGGCATTTCAAATTCTTTTTCACTGCCGTCACGATTTTCTTTTATAACTTCAACGACAGCCGGAATTATATCGCCCGCCTTTTGAATAATAACAGTATCGCCTATTCTGATATCCTTTTCACGTATAAAGTCAAGATTATGAAGTGTCGCTCTTGATACATTTGAGCCTGCAATGTGGACTGTATCAAGTATTGCAAGAGGTGTAAGAACACCTGTTCTTCCGACTTGAACTTTAATATCTCTTATAACCGTTTGCTGTTTCTCGGCGGGATATTTATATGCAATAGACCAACGGGGGAATTTTGCGGTATCTCCAAGCATTTCTCTTGCGGTCAATTCATTTACCTTAATTACTGCACCGTCTATATCAAAATATAGGTTACCTCTCTCCTCACCTATTTCTAATATTCTCTCATATGCCTTTTCTATAGATGAATACGATTTTTTATCAAGAATAGTTTTAAATCCCTGTTCTTTCAAAAATTCAAGACCTTCAATATGTGTTGAAATTTCTTTACCCTGTATTTGCTGAATATTAAAAACAAATATGTCAAGATTACGTTTTGCGGCTATTTTGGGATCGAGCTGTCTTAGTGAGCCTGCCGCCGCATTACGCGGATTTGCAAAAAGCGGTTGTTCGCTCGCCTCTAAAATATCGTTTATTTTATTAAAGTTATCTCTTGACAAAAAGACTTCTCCTCTCACTTCAAGAAAAGGTATATCGTCTTTTAAAGTAAGAGGTATGCTCTTAATTGTTTTCAGATTTTCCGTAACATCCTCACCGTTAATACCGTCACCGCGCGTCGAACCTCTTGTAAATTCACCGTCCACATATTCAAGAGAAACAGACAAGCCGTCAATTTTCTGCTCAACAACGTAATTTACATCATGCACAACGGCTCTTACACGTCTGTCAAAGTCAAGTATTTCTTCTTTTGAAAATGCCTTTTGCTGACTTAACATAGGCACGTCGTGATGAACTTCACCAAAACTTTTAACAGCTTCTCCGCCTACTCTTACGGTAGGTGAATTTTTCTTTTTATATTCAGGATATTTTTCTTCAAGGTGTTCAAGCTCTACAAGCATTTTATCAAACGCAAAATCAGAAATTTCGGGAGCATCATCAACATAATACTTGTGGTTGTGATAATTAAGTTCATTTGTCAATTCTTCAATACGTTTTTCAATATCGTTCATTAATAAAATTCCTTTCTACTCGACTGATGCAGTCATTCCACCATTTCCGTAATAAGTCGGTGTGTCACCTACAATAATCGTTTCATTTAAAAGCACTGATGTTTCGACAGTGTCGGCTTGTGCAAACATCATTCCCACGAATGACATTTTCATAGATACGTCTAAATACAATTTATGCTTTACCTGATTAATACCGACAGAGTCAAAACTCTCTTTAAAATCAGCATTTACAATACTAACCGGATATATTCGTATCGGCACTTTAGGACCGAGTCCGGCAAGAAAATATAAATTACTGCAGCTTCCGAGCGGTACATATACCGTATCGCTTTTATGTGAATCAATATTTTTCTGCATTGACTGTATTATTGCCGATTTTAAGCGATTGATCTTTGCGGTATCCGTTTCGATTGCCTTTATGCTTTCTGAAGAATTTTCCATAATTTTGGCAAGACTTTGGTATTCTTCTTCAACAAATACATCATCTACTGCACTGTTTACAACCTCATTTGCAATGTTATTTGAATACACCTTTGCATATTCGATAAAAGACGGTTGCAATTTTGTGAAAACAAGCCATATAAGAAAAATTAAAAAAAACAGTGTAAAAAATATTCCTACACCTTTTAAATTTCTGTTTCTTGTTCGTGAAAGTCCAAGCCTCATATAAATCCCTCCCCGACACTGTATAGTATGTCGGGGAGCAAATTTACGTTACATTAATAATTATATTCTCTTTGTGTCGATTTCTTCTTTAACTGCTTTGATAAATTCATCTATTGCCATAGCACCCTTGTCGCCCTCTTTTCTTGAACGAACAGATACAGTGTTATTTTCAATATCCTTATCACCGACAACAAGCATATAAGGTACTTTTTCAAGCTGTGCCTCACGAAGTTTATAACCAAGTTTTTCACTTCTGTCATCAACTTCTACACGCAAAATACCGTTTGCCTCAAGCTGTTTCTTAATTTCATATACATAATCAAGATGTCTGTCCGCAATAGGCAAAAGCTTGATTTGTACAGGAGCAAGCCATACCGGGAATGCACCTGCATACTTTTCGATAAGAAGTGCAAGTGTTCTTTCGTAACAACCGATTGATGTTCTGTGAATAATATACGGATTTTTCTTAGTACCGTCTTTATCAACGTATTCCATACCGAATTTCTCGGCAAGCATTTGGTCGATTTGGATTGTTACAAGGGTATCTTCTTTACCATGTACATTCTTAATTTGAATATCAAGTTTCGGACCGTAGAATGCAGCCTCACCGACACCGACTTTATAATCAATGTTAAGGTCTTTCAAGATTTTCTCCATTGTATCTTGTGCCTCGTTCCACTGTTCTTCTGTACCGATATACTTTTCTCTGTCGTCAGGATCCCATTGTGAGAAACGATATGAAACGTCTTCGATTAATCCAAGAGTTGTAAGCATATAGTTTGTAAGTTCAAGACAACCCTTAAATTCTTCTTCAAGCTGTTCAGGTGTACACATCAAGTGTCCCTCTGAAATTGTGAACTGACGCACACGGATTAGTCCGTGCATTTCACCCGACGCCTCATTTCTGAAAAGTGTCGATGTTTCATTAAGTCTCATAGGCAAATCTCTGTACGAACGACCTCTGTTTAAAAACGCTTGATACTGGAACGGACAAGTCATCGGACGAAGTGCAAATACTTCCTTATCCTTTTCTTCATCACCAAGTACGAACATACCGTCTTTATAGTGATCCCAGTGACCTGAAATTTTATACAAATCACTCTTTGCCATTAGAGGTGTCTTTGTAAGCTGCCAGCCACGTTTTTGTTCTTCATCTTCAACCCATCTTTGAAGTAATTGAATTACTCTTGCACCCTTTGGAAGCATAATAGGAAGACCTTGACCGATATAATCAACTGTTGTAAACAATTCAAGTTCACGTCCAAGCTTATTATGGTCACGTTTTTTTGCCTCTTCAAGCTGTTCAAGATGTGCCTCAAGGTCGGCTTTATTTAGGAAAGCGGTACCGTAAATACGTTGTAACATCTTGTTTTTCTCATTACCTCTCCAATATGCGCCTGTTGCACTTAAAAGTTTGTATGCTTTAACCTTGCTTGTGTAATTTACGTGAGGTCCTGCACATAGGTCAACAAAATCGCCTTGCTTATAGAAAGAAATTGTAGCATCTTCGGGTAAATCGTTAATCAATTCAACTTTGTATGGCTCATCTTTCATTAATTCAAGAGCCTCTGCTCTCGGCAATTCAAATCTTTCGATTTTAAGGTTTTCTTTAGCGATTTTTTTCATTTCTTTTTCAAGAGCTTCTAAATCCTCAGTGGTAAAAGTATGCTCTGTATCAAAATCATAGTAAAAACCGTCATCAATAGCCGGACCGATAGCAAGTTTTGTATCCGGATAAAGTCTTTTTACAGCCTGTGCAAGTATATGCGAGGCTGAATGTCTTAGTGTTTGTAGTTCATTCATTTCCATTTTTATTAGTCCTTTCTTTTTATAAACTAAAAACACCCCTAAAGTACGGATAATATCCATACCTTAGGGGTGCATAAATATACACGGTTCCACCCTAATTACAGCATATAAGCTGTCACTTAGTTCGTCCTTGTTTCGTAAGGAATACGGCAAAACTTACTTAATATAAATTGTTCAGTCCGCAGCTCCGAAGTGGTATTCACATCAAGCCCATCAAAGAACGCTTACAGCCCATGACGTTCTCTCTCTTGTGATTTTTGCTTAATGTTACTGTCTTCATCTACGCTTTAAAGTTATTCTAACACTCTTTTTTTATTTTGTCAAGGTTTTATTCGAGCATTTTCTTTAAATATTTTCCGGTATAAGATTTTTCAACCTTTGCAACCTGCTCAGGCGTACCTGACGCAATCACGGTACCGCCGTTATCGCCACCCTCAGGTCCCATATCAATGATATAGTCTGCGGTTTTTATAACGTCAAGGTTATGTTCGATTACAACAACGGTATTACCGCCCTCAACAAGTTTATCAAGCACTTCCGTAAGTTTGTGAACATCAGCAGTATGAAGTCCTGTTGTAGGCTCGTCAAGAATATAAATCGTCTTCCCGGTACTTCTCTTTGAAAGCTCCGTTGCAAGTTTAACACGTTGTGCTTCACCACCTGACAAAGTTGTTGAGCTTTGACCAAGTTTGATATATCCAAGACCGACTTCCTGTAAAGTTTCAAGTTTTCTCTTTATCTTCGGAATGTTTTCAAAAAATTCAACACCCTCATCAACCGTCATTTCAAGTACTTCATAAATATTTTTGCCCTTGTATTTAACTTCAAGAGTTTCTCTGTTATATCTCTTACCCTTACATACCTCGCAAGGAACAAATATATCCGCCAGAAAGTGCATTTCTATCTTTTTTATACCGTCACCACTACAAGCTTCACAACGTCCGCCTTTTACATTAAAGCTAAAACGTCCTGATTTATAACCACGTACTTTTGCCTCATTTGTAGATGCAAAGACTTCACGAATATCACCGAAAACGTTTGTATATGTTGCCGGATTTGAACGTGGTGTTCTTCCAATCGGTGACTGGTTTATATCAATGATTTTGTCAAGCTGTTCTATGCCCTTTATCTCTTTATGTGCGCCGGCATGAGTTCTTGCGCGATTTAAAACGTGAGCAAGTTTTTTGTAAAGTATTTCATTTACCAATGACGACTTACCCGAACCCGAAACACCTGTGACGCAAGTCATAACACCTGTCGGTATTTTTACGTTGATGTTTTTAAGATTATTTTCTTTTGCACCACGTACTTCAATCCAACCTGTCGGTTTTCTGCGTTCCTTAGGAACTTCGATTTTAAGTTCACCGCTAAGATATTTACCTGTAATCGAACGAGGTGATTTAATCAAATCTTCAACGGTTCCCTCTCCTACGAGTTCGCCGCCGTTTACACCCGCTCCCGGACCGATGTCGACAATATAATCTGCGGCATACATTGTATCGGTGTCGTGTTCAACAACGATTACCGTGTTACCCAAATCACGAAGATGCTTAAGTGTTTCGATAAGTCTGTCATTGTCACGCTGATGAAGTCCGATACTCGGCTCGTCAAGAATATACAACACTCCCATAAGTCCCGAGCCTATTTGAGTTGCAAGACGTATTCTCTGTGCTTCACCGCCCGACAAAGTCCCTGCCGAACGTGACAATGAAAGATAATCAAGACCTACGTCAAGCAAGAATTTAAGTCTTGCCTTGATTTCTTTCAAAATCTGTTCGCCAATCATTTTTTCACGATCGGTAAGTTCCAATGAATTTACAAAATCCATTTCTTTTTGGATAGACATAGTTGTAAATTCATATATATTAACTCCATTAATTGTAACCGCAAGTACTTCATCATTAAGTCTTGCACCGTGACATTTCGGACAGGTTACGTCATTGACGTAACGTTCAATGTCGTTCTTTACATAATCGTATGTGTTGGCATTATAACGTCTTTCAAGGTTTGTTATAACGCCTTCAAACGGTGCACTGTATTTACCGCTGCCGTAACTGCGTTCGTAATTCATAGGAATGTTTGTATCGCCTGTTCCGTAAAGAATAATGTCTTGTATATCTTTAGGCAAATCTTTATACGGTGTATTTACGTCAAATCCGTAGTAATCTGCAAGGGCAGTAAAATACATATAAGCCATCGAATCTTTTTTGTTTGCAGTTGCCCAGCCTGTTGCTGAAATAGCACCGTTTATTATACTTAAATTTTCGTCTGCTATAACAAGGTTGGGGTCGATTTTAGACAACGCCCCCAAACCGTCACAATTATCACACGCACCATATGGATTATTGAAAGAAAACAATCTCGGAGTAAGTTCCTGTAAGCTGATACCGCAATCGTCACACGCAAAATTCTGACTGAAAGACATAATCTCTTTGCCGATAACCTCGACAAGCACAACATCACCTGTCAATGCAATGGCTGTTTCAAGCGAATCGGTAAGTCGCTGAACAATATTTTCACGAATAATCAATCTGTCTATGATAATTTCTATGTTGTGCTTTTGCGTTTTCTTTAACTCTATCGGCTCACTTAAATCATATTGTTCACCGTCGGCCTTTACACGCACATATCCGCTTTTTCTTGCATTTTCAAATACTTTTTTATGCTCACCTTTTTTACCGCGTATAACAGGCGCAAGGATTTGAATTTTTGTACCTTCGCCCAATGACATAACTTTGTCAACAATTTGGTCTATACTCTGTCTTTGAACCTCTTTACCGCATTTAGGGCAATGCGGTATACCGATTCGAGCATACAAAAGTCTTAAATAATCGTATATTTCGGTAACTGTACCGACTGTTGAACGTGGATTTTTTGATGTTGTTTTTTGGTCGATACTGATTGCAGGCGACAAACCGTCAATATAATCTACATCAGGCTTTTCCATTTGACCGAGAAACATTCTTGCATATGACGACAGTGACTCCACATATCTTCTTTGTCCCTCTGCATAAATTGTATCAAACGCCAAAGATGATTTACCGGAGCCCGAAAGTCCCGTAAGTACGACAAGCTTTTCTCGCGGTATTTTTACATCGATATTTTTAAGATTATGCTCTCTTGCACCTTTAATTATAATATCCTTTTCCATTGATTTACCTCTGTTTTACTGTAAATAGCACGTTCCGCATTCTTTATATCTCTGTTGAACGTCCTTTCTTTCATCCATAGCAATTTTAAAATCTTCCATCATTGATTGAGCAAATATTTTTTCAATCAGCGGATGTTCGGAATAAATTAAAGTCGCTTGATTTATCACTTCAATCCTTTCCGATTCGCCGAATTCACGAATGTCGATTATCTCAACATTTTTGTTTGTAACCTCTTTTATTTGCTGTTCTACATTATATATTTCCTGCATTTTTATATTTCTGTCACAAAAACATATAAAATCAAGTAGATTATCGTTTTCAATCATATATATAACAGGAGTGAGAATGTTTTTTGAAATTATCTTAACAAGCTTATTTTTAAGCTCATAATCCATTTTATTCACTCATTTCTTTTTCTAATTTTCGTATTCTGTCACGCAAAGCCGCGGCTTCTTCAAATTCAAGATTTTCAGCCGCTTTAATCATCTTAGCCTGAAGCTCGGCAATGGTCTTTTCGTAATTTAAGATATTTTCTTCTGTGGTTTCGGTATCGTCCTCAATAGGCTTTAATGATTCGATAATATCTCTGATATCTTTCTTAATTGTCTTTGGTATTATGCCGTGTTCTTCATTAAACTTCTGCTGAATACCTCGACGTCTGTCTGTTTCGTCAATCGCCTTTTTCATTGATTTTGTAACCGTATCGGCATACATAATAACTTGTCCCTCACTGTTACGCGCGGCACGACCTATAGTCTGAATAAGTGACATTTCACTTCTTAAGAAACCTTCTTTATCCGCGTCAAGTATCGCAACAAGTGCAACTTCGGGTATGTCAAGTCCTTCTCTTAAAAGATTAATTCCGACAAGTACATCGAATTCACCCATACGCAAATCTTTGATAATTTCCGCACGTTCGATTGTCGATATATCGGAGTGCATATAACGAACTTTAATACCTACACCGGTAAGATAATCGGTCAAATCCTCCGCCATACGTTTTGTAAGCGTTGTCATAAGCGTTCTAAAACCTTGTTCGGTACGCTTATTAATTTCACCGATAAGGTCATCAATTTGATTTTCGGTAGGTTTAATTGTTATTTTAGGGTCAAGAAGTCCTGTCGGTCTGATAACCTGTTCCGCAACAACCGTTGAATGTTCTTTTTCGTAATCTGACGGTGTCGCGCTTGTGAATATTACCTGATTTAATCTATCTTCAAATTCTTCAAATTTCAAAGGCCTGTTATCAGCCGCACTCGGCAAACGGAAACCGTATTTAATAAGCGTTTCTTTTCTGGCTCTGTCACCGTTATACATCGCACGCACCTGCGGTATTGTAACGTGTGACTCGTCTATAATCATAAGATAATCGTCAGGAAAATAGTCAAGCAACGTATACGGTGCACTTCCCGGAGCACGACCGCTTATATGTCTTGAATAGTTTTCTATACCTTGACAAAATCCTATTTCCTGCATCATTTCTATATCGTACATTGTACGCTGTTCAATTCTTTGTGCTTCGATAAGTAAATCACGTTCTTTGAAATACTTAACCTGTTCACGCATTTCAGCCTCAATTCCGGCAAGTGCCGCAATCATTTTTTCGTTGGTTGTAACATAGTGAGAGGCCGGAGATATAACTGCGTGTTGCCTTACACCTACAATTTCACCTGTAACTACGTTTACTTCGCAAATACGTTCTATTTCGTCACCGAAAAACTCGACACGAATAGCGTTTTCACCGTTATTGGACGGAAATATTTCCACCACGTCACCTCTGACGCGAAACTTGTTTCTGACAAAGTTAATATCATTTCTTTCATATTGCATTGAAACAAGTTTTTTTAGAAGCTCATCTCTGTCTTTTACCATTCCTACACGCAAAGAAAGCATAAGATTTTTATAATCTTCAGGATCGCCCAAACCGTATATGCAAGATACACTTGCTACGATTATAACGTCCTTTCTTTCAAGCAAAGCAAATGTGGCACTGTGACGTAGTTTATCTATTTCATCATTGGTCAGTGAATTTTTCTCGATAAACGTATCGGTTTGCGGAATATATGCCTCCGGTTGATAATAATCGTAATACGACACGAAAAATTCAACACAGTTATTTGGAAAAAATTCTTTAAATTCACTGCAAAGCTGTGCGGCAAGGGTTTTATTATGAGCAAGCACAATAGTAGGTTTGTTCACTTGTGCAATGACATTTGCCATAGTGAAAGTTTTTCCCGAACCTGTTACACCGAGCAAAGTTTGGCATTTCTCGCCTTTTTTTATTCCGTCAACAAGTGTTTGAATTGCCTGCGGCTGATCTCCTTGTGGTTTAAATTCAGAAACAAGTTCAAATTTATCCATACAGCTCCCCTTCTTAATAGTTATTTCCTTAGATTTTTAACAAGTATATTTATTCTTCTTGCATTTATCGACGTATATTGTTCAACATTATTTCTGACTGCAAGCTGAATATTTTTACATACAGAAAAAATATCACAGCCATATTGTAAAATGACTGTCATATCTATATGTACACCGTGTCCTGTTTTTCTTAGGTTTATATTTTGCACCTTAATTAGTCCGTCGATCTTTTGTGCCTCATGTATTGCTATTGAATTTATAACATTATCTGAGATAATATAGTCACCCATATAACTGAATGTGGGTCTGACGATTGATTTATCAGCCTCGGCAGTTGTTATTTCCGAATCAAGATTTTTTTGAAATCTTCTTAACGGATGCAAGAAATATCCTGAAAATTCCTTCTTTATTTCAAATGTCGGAACAGGAATAACGTGTTTCCCTTCAACTGTACGCATTCTAAGTGCCATATTCATTTCTTCGGGTGTTGCAACATCCTCTATTCTTATAATTTGTTCAACCTCATGAACACCGATATTTTTAGCAATTTTATTTACCATTCCGTCAGATGTACCCAAAATCATAAGGCACTTAATCTTATTCCTTTTCAGAACTTTTTTTATTTCATTTACCTGCGACGGATTCATAAAAAGTGCGTGTTTAACAGACGCAATTTTTGTCGGTTCTTTTTTGGCAGATGTGCCGGCTATAACTTTTCCGTGAGAAATAAGCAAGCCGTCATCAATTATAGCGTCAGCTCCATATTGCTGCGAAACCATAACACTTCTGTAACTCTTTCCTGTTCCACTCGGACCTACAAATGCGATAACTCTCATAATTATAACACCTTAATTCTGATTTTGCTTGATTTTGTATGACAATGTCATAAGCGGATCTGAAAGGTGAACGTTTTCCACCGCTACGTCCTTATCGAATTTAAGTTCGGTATACGAAAAGTTCATAAGACCTTTAACTCCGCAATTAACCAATTTTTCAGCCGTTTTCATTACTGCCGCTTTCGGTACGGTAAGAATTCCGATGTCAACTCTATGCGAATTCAAAAATTCCTCGAGCTTATCTATTGACATAACTTCTATACCGTTGATTTTTGTACCGATTATATTAATGTCATTATCAAAAATGCCTACAAGTTTAAAGCCTCTTTTTTCAAACGTATCGTGACTTGCCAATGCTCTGCCGAGATTACCGGCTCCGACTATAACAGTAGTATCTCCGTCATTAAGTCCTAATATGTCACCGATTTCGTTATAAAGATGTTCGACATTATAGCCGTATCCCTGCTGACCGAAACCGCCGAAATAGTTAAAATCCTGTCTGATTTGTGATGCAGTCACGTTCATTTTTACGCTAAGTGTATTTGAGGAAATACGCTTTATATCCTGCTTTAAAAGTTCGCCCAAATATCTGTAATAGCGTGGCAGACGTTTAACTACGACCGTAGGAACTTTCTTTTCATTTTCACTCATGTCCTCTAAACCCCTTGTTAATTATATAACATTTATTATATCACACTCATTTCGTTTTGTATAGTCTTTTTAAATGTATTTTTTTGTATTTTGACATTTTACACATATAAAAAAAATGTCACAACAAGCCGATACTGACTTATTGTGACATTAGTTACTTAAATTAAATCATTAAGTTTTATCCATTTTTCAAGAGAATCTTTCCACTGTGCAACGTGCGGTATACTGTCTGCCAAGCCCAAGCCGTGAGAACCGATTGGGTATATGTGCATTTCATACGAAACTTGCACTTTGCTTAGTGCGTCGGCGTACATCAAAGAATTTTCTACCGGTACTGCCTGGTCTGATGATGTATGCCATATAAATGTAGGCGGTGTATTAGGTGTGACGTGTTTATAAAGCGACATAAGCTCTTTATCAGAGTGTAATGCTCTTTCGCCTATCAAATTTTGTCTTGAACCGTCATGTCTGTATTCAAACATATCTATTACAGGGTAACACAAAATTGTCGCATTAGGCTTACAGCTTTCTTTATCTATTTCATCTGTATCTTCATACATTTTCTTATCATAATGAACAGAAACAGAGGCCGCCAAATGTCCGCCGGCACTTGAACCCATAACTGCAATTTTATCCTTATCAATGCCGTATTTGTCGGCGTAATATCTGACATATTTAACAGCACGCATTGCGTCACTTATTTCTGCCGGATGTTTGTACGGTGCAACTCTGTATTCAACCACAAATGCAGTAAGACCGATTGACTGCAACCACTTAGCATATGCAGTACCTTCGTGGTCGGCTCTTATTACATAGCCACCACCCGGAAAAATAATAACAGCACCTTTTGAATTTGCAGGATATGCCGTTATAGTCGGTTTTCTTACCGCTGTTTCATCAGCCTCCATAAATTCTTCGTTCCAATAAGGAATCACGTCATTCCATAAATTCTCCATAATTAATCTCCTTGCTTTTCCGGATTTTCAACATAAGTATTGAATAAATCCATAAATTCATTAAGCTTACTTTTCTTGATTGTAAATTCTGTTTTACCGTTGCGGATTAAAGCACAGTACAAATCATCAATACTCTTAAATTCGATTTCTGTATCAGAACTGCTCTTGATACCTTTATATTTTATTTTCATAACGGTATCGCCGAGTGTTTCGTCTTTATATACTCCGTCAACCGCCAAACCGACAATGCTCTTGTATATTGCTTGTGTTATCTTTGTATCAACCTTTTGACCGTCAAGCACAAAAGTCATATCCGAATCGTTATGAGTTATGTCAATCGTATGTTCTGCTCCGTTATACTCTACCGTTACACTCTTAACTTCCGAAATATCAACAAGTGCCTGCAATTTACTTACAATGTTGTATGACGAGTCATTCGCAAAAGATATAATGTCCGATGAAACTTTAAATACCTGTTCCTTATATTTTACATAAGTCATATCACCGTCTGTGCGACCTATTGTAAGTGTTTCGGTATATTCTTCGCCGTATTTGCCTGTTGAATTGTCGTAAGGCTTAACGGTTATCATTAAAACAGGCGACTTTTCACTGAAACCGCCGTCAGCATTTTCAATCGGTGTAGTAAGTGAAATTTCCTCTATCGGAGCAAGTATTTTGTTATCGATATAATCATCATTGGCACCGCTCTGATACGGCTGTACCATTTCCCATACATTATTTGTGTTGTTATTTATATTGCTTAATATTCTGATTTCAATAGTTTCATCACTGCGGACAATTTTAATGTCATTAATATTGTCAATATTAATGTTGAAACGATTGAATTCTTTATAATAGCTGATAGGCTTTTTTAAAGTATCAACTTTAAAATCATACATTGTATAGACAGTATTATCGCCGTCTTTCATCACAAAATATTCTCCGAGTGTCGGACTTAAATCACCGATAATCATTTTATCAATCTGACCGTTTTTCTTTTCAACTGTAACAGTGACTTGCGGATTGTCAAGTCCGTATTGTGATAAATCAGCCGGATTTTCTTCAATCTTGTTTTTTGATGACAATGTTGAAATTGTACCGACAAGCGCACCGGCTTTTGAAGAATCTATTTCAGACGCATCCATATCATTTACGGACCATTCCGAATTGCCTATACTTTTTACTGTAATTGTACCGTTTTCACTCTCTGACTTTACAGATAAAATATCGGTTGTATCAGCTGAATAGATACTGTATAAATCATCGGTTGTATCAACATTATTATCTTTTGACGTGTCAATATTACTTATAACAATCGTTCCGACAATAAGCACTATAATCACTGATGCGGCTATAATTATGCTTTTCGTTGTTTTACTCATAGATTTCTCCTTTTTATCCAAATTACAAGTCCGATTATTAATACGGTAATCGGTATTATAATTACAACAAATGCAAAAATAATTTTTTGACCTAAATCAGATAATGTAATAACATTGTTTACAAGTGTTTTTTCATCTACAGTAAAGCTTTCTTCGTTACCAATCATAAAGTTGGTCAAATTCATAAAATAATCATAGTTTGCAAGTCCGTAATTATTTGTAAGTGTTGTTTCGTCTATGGTTAAAAGCATAGTATTTCCCGATACATAAACCGATGAGGCGTGTTTTGCATCTACCGAAAGTTCGCTGATTGGATATTCACCGTCCTGCTCGCCGCCGACTTTTGAAACATTTTCATAATTTGAAGTCGTGTATGCTTTTTCTGAACTTGTCAAAACAGGTGTAACAGATATATCGCCATTTGATTCAAATTCTTGAGTTATCAATCTTGAATATGGGAAATATGCCAAAGTTCTTTGATTGTCTATTATACTGTCGGTAAATTCATATGATTTTACGTTCGGCACGACAAGACTCATCGAACTTCCGCTCAACGAAACGGATTTTGATGTGTCTGTTTCAATTACAAGGTTATCGCTTACACCTATGCCCCATGATGATTTTAGATAGTCATACAAGTTAGTAAGATTTTTTGAATCTACATCAAGATAAACTTGTATATTACCGCCTTTTTGCAAATAAGAATCAAGTTTTGTGATTTCTTCTTTTGAAAAATCGGCCGTCGGTTTTGCAACAATCAACATATTTGCGTCTGACGGTATATCATCGGTCAATGTATTAACTTCTCCGACTTCAAAGTTTTCCGATTCAAGTTTTGTTTTTGCACCGTCAACAGCTATTTCATTATGTCCTTTTATCAGGTATGCCTTTTGTTGTGTTTCACTTGATACATACTTCAATGCCGAAGTTATTTTATTTTCAACATTAAGTGATGTATACTGTCCTGTTTGTGCATTTACTCCGTACAATTCAGTCATAGTATATGTTTTAAACTTATCTCCGCCGTCAACAATGACAGAATTTGATTGCAGACTTTTGCCGTCAGTAACGTATTTCTTACCAAAAGTCGGGTTAGATGTCATATTAATATTTGTGACATTGATATTTTCATTTGCGGCGGCATATTTATCAAGCACCGTACGAATATTGCCGTCTTGTTCCGATTCACCGGCAAGAATGTATATATCAACAGGAGTATCATAATTTTTAAGATACTCTTTTGTTTTATCGGAAAGTTCGTACATTTTATTTGACGTAAGGTCGATTTTTAAAGGTAATTTATTGTTAAGCACGCTTACAAATACATTTACAACAATAACCAAAACAACAGCTATTGCAATAGCAACGGAAGATACAAATTTATATTTTTTTACGTTATTCATTATATATCCTCCTATCTCATTCTGCGTCTTTCAAATACCATAACGGTAAAGAATAAGAACAGACCGGTGATGCTTAAATAATAAATTATCGGTTCAAAGTTAAGGATTCCGAGAGTAAAATCCGAAAATCTTTGTACAGGCGATAACCACAAAAGAATTTTTACAATTATTTCATTTGAAACGTTTGACGCAACCGAGCCTAAAAGCAATGTAAAAATCAATACACCGTAAGTGGCAACTGCAGCGACAATCTGACTTTCCGTAATAGATGACATAAACGCACCGATAGCAAGTATTGCCGAACATAGCAGTATAAAGCCGACATAACAGCTTATTGTTTCCGCAATCGGCAAATTACCCGTAATCGCTAATATAACAGGATAAATAAGTGTTATAAGCACACCTACCATAAATATTCCAAATGCCGCAAAATACTTACCGAATACTATTTCTTTTGTAGATATAGGTGCGGTCAGCAATAATTGGTCTGTCTTTTGCTTTCTGTCCTCTGAGAACAATCTCATTGTCACTAACGGCAACAAGAACAACGCCCAGTTATTGACGATTGAAAAGAAATTAGTCATTCTTGCAGTCATAAATCTGATATTTACAACATAGAACATTACTCCTGTTAAAAGAAGAAAAATAGTTAAAAATACATAACCGAGCATTGATGTAAAATACGAATTGAATTCTCTGTTAAATATCGCTTTCATTTGTATTTTCCTCCTTTTCTGTCGTATTATCGGTAAGTTTTAAGAATATATCCTCCAAAGACGGCTCAATTTCTTTTTGCATTAATATCGGTATTTCATTTTCTGCAAATGCAAAGAACAGTTTTTTCTTTTCTTCTGCCGCCATTGCGTTATCAAATTCAAAATCATACGAATCATTTTCAGATGAAACACAGGTTACATTTGATATGCCGTCAAATGAATTTAGGATATTTTCGGCTTTTTCCCTATCGCCTGATATTCTGAACAACATTTTTTTATTGTCACCAAGCTTGTCCGAAAGATTTTTCGGTGTATCTTCTGCGACAAATTTGCCTTTATTTATAATAATTACTCTGTCACAGACTGCACTTATTTCGCTTAATATATGCGAACTTAAAATTACAGTCTTTTCTTTTCCGAGTTCCTTAATAACATTTCTTATTTCGATAATCTGCTTAGGATCAAGACCGACTGTTGGTTCGTCAAGTATAAGAATTTCGGGATCGCCGATTAAAGCACCCGCAAGTCCCACTCTTTGTCGATAGCCTTTTGACAAATTGGCAATTTTTCTGTTTTTAACATTATCAATCTTCACCATATCAATAACTTGTTGTATATGGTTTTTTTCGTCCTCGGCCTTGATTTTCTTCAATTCATATACAAATTCAAGATAATCCCACACTACCATATCAAGATAAAGCGGCGGTATTTCAGGCAAGTATCCTATTTTCTTTTTCACTTCAATAGGATTTTCTAAAATATCATAGCCGTCAATATTAACAGAGCCGTCTGTATATGAAATATATCCGGTGATAATATTCATAGTTGTTGATTTTCCCGCACCGTTAGGACCTAAAAATCCAAGAACTTCGCCCTTTTTTACATTAAAACTAATATTGTCGAGTGCATATTTATCACCGTATTTTTTTGTTAAGTTTGAAATAGTAATCACTTAAAACTCTCCGTTTCACAGATTAATTTATAGGAGCCGAAAATTCGGCTCCTATTATTATACAATAACGTTATTAAATTATTATGAACACATTATTAATTTTCTTTCTTTTCAGGTATTATGCTTATTGAAAGTTCCTGTAATTGTTCTTCGTCAACAACATTAGGTGCTCCCGACATAAGTTCTGACGCATTTTGTACCTTAGGGAATGCAGTTACATCTCTTAGACTGTCGTTACCTGTCATAATCATTGCAAGTCTGTCAAGACCGATACCCATACCGCCGTGAGGTGCGGCACCGTATTTATATGCTTCTACAAGGAAACCGAATTTAGCCTCGATTTCTTCATCAGAAAGTCCAAGCGCCTGGAACATTTTTTGTTGAAGTTCATAATCTGTAATTCTGATTGAACCGCTTGAAAGTTCTGTACCGTTAAGTACAAGGTCATATGCCTTAGCCGTAACTTTACCCGGATCAGTATCAAGATATTGAATACACTCGTCCATAGGCATTGTAAACGGATGGTGCATAGCAAGCCACGAATCGGTATCTTCGTCATATTCAAAGAATGGGAATTCAGTAATCCAAAGGAAGTTAAATCCATCAGGAATTATATCAAGTTGTTTTGCAACCTTTAATCTAAGTGCGCCGAGTACAGGAAGTGTTACTTTATTCTTATCTGCAACAATAAGTACAACGTCACCCTTTTGAGCACCTACTTTATTTAATATTGCGTCAAGTTCGCCTTCGCCCAAGAATTTTGCAAATGCACAAGTCGGTTCATCATCAACCCAACGAACAAATGCAAGACCTTTTGCACCTATTCCCTTAACGTATTCTGTAAGCTTGTCGATTTCTTTTCTTGTAAGAGTCTTTGCCGCGTCTTTTGCAACGATTGCTCTTACCGAGCCGCCGTTTTCGATAGCAGAAGTGAACACGCCGAAACCGCAATTCTTAACAAGTTCTGAAATATCGCATATTTCCATACCGAAACGAGTATCAGGCTTATCTGAGCCGTAACGTTCCATAGCGTCTTTATAAGTAAGTCTTGGAAGCGGTAATTCTACGTCAACATTAAGAACTTCCTTAAACAATCTTTGTATAAAGCCTTCGTTCATTTCAAGAATATCCTCAACATCAACGAATGACATTTCAAGGTCAATTTGCGTAAATTCCGGCTGTCTGTCTGCTCTTAAGTCTTCATCTCTGAAACATCTTGCAAGCTGAATATATCTGTCAAATCCTGCAATCATCAAAAGTTGCTTGTACATTTGAGGTGACTGCGGAAGTGCGTAAAACTTTCCGTGATGTACTCTTGACGGAACAAGGTAATCTCTTGCACCCTCAGGAGTTGACTTAATCATCATCGGTGTTTCGATTTCTATAAAGCCGTTTTCATAGTAATAATCTCTTGCAACTTTTGCAATCTTACTTCTCATAATCAAGTTATCCTGCAAAACCTTTCTTCTAAGGTCAAGATAACGATATTTCAATCTTAATTCTTCGTTTACGTTAGTATCGTCAACAATTTCAAAAGGAGGTGTCTGAGCCTTTGCCAACACTCTCAAATCTTTTACGTCAATTTCAATATTACCTGTTTTAATTGCTGTATTCTTGCTTTCTCTTTCACGAACAACACCTTTTGCCATAAGTACATATTCGCTGTGGCAATCAGACGCTTTTTCAAATATTTCTCTGTCTGTCGAATCATCAAAAGCAAGCTGAACTATACCTGTTCTGTCCCTTAAATCTATAAAAATAAGATTTCCCAAATCTCTTACTTTTTGTACATAACCGCCTACTACAACTTCATTGCCGATTCCTTCAACATCTCCGCAATAGTGAGTACGTTTTAAACCTTGCATTGTATCCATGTCTATTCCTCCATATAAATTTACATACTTATTATATTTTACCCTTATATCAGCTTTGTGTCAAGTCAAAATGCCGATTTTTGACTTATTTCTATACAATTACTTTATTTTTTTATGACAATACTTGATTAAATCCGTATTTAGTTTTATAATATGACAATGTGAACATTAAATTAGGAGGAATATAATGAGTAAACAAAACAAAGAAAACACTCAATCGTTTATGAATAATGTTACTATAATTCTTATTTCACAAGTGCTTGTAAAAGTTCTTGGTATGGTTTACAGAATTGTAATAACAAACATTGACGGTTTCGGTGACGAGGGACTGGGATTTTATAATGTAGGATTTCAGATTTATACCCTACTGCTTGCAATTTCATCTGTCGGAATACCTAATGCAATTTCAAAAATGGTTTCCGAACGTGTAGCACTTGACGATTACAAAGGTGCACATAAGATTTTCAAAACGGCTTTATTGCTGTTCTCAATAATAGGTCTTGTAACGACTGCGGTTCTGTTCTTTGGTGCGGATATTTTTGCACAGCATATAATTAAAATTGACGGCTCTCAATATGTAATGCGTGCGCTTGCACCGTCACTGTTCTTCGTTTGTGTATCTTCCGTAATCAGAGGATATTTCACAGGTATGAAGAATATGAAAGCAACAAGTAATTCACAGGTACTTGAACAGATTTTAAAATGTACACTTACTATCGTGTTTGTATACCTTTCAATCGGTCTTGCACCTGCAATTATGGCATCTTGGGCTAACTTTGCAACATCTGTTGCAACTGCGCTTAGTATGCTTTACTTAGTATACTTCTATTGTAAACGTAAAAGCGGTATCAAGGAGCATATTGAAGAATCAAAAGGCGAAACAATTAAGATTTCAGGCAGACATCTTATGATGAGTATTCTTATGATAAGTATTCCGATTTCGCTTGGCTCTATCATTACAGCTATAAACAGAGTTATCGACACAGCAACAATAAGTCGTGGTATTGAAGTTGCATTTGCATCATTAATTCCGGCACATGGCAACGTCGGCGATATTATAAATCCGACCGCCGAGCAACTTAATCAGGAAATTGCAAGATTATCGGGACTTCTATCAAAGAGTGATACACTTTACAATATGCCTTTGGCGGTAAACTTCGCTTTTGCAACAGTTCTTGTTCCGTCAATCGCAGGTGCGTTGGCGGTAAAAGATTATAAAGAGGCCTCTTCAAAGATAAACTATTCATTGCTTATTTCAATATTAATTATCTTGCCTTGCGCAATAGGTTTGATAACTCTTGCTGAGCCGATTTATAAAATATTGTATTTCAGCACTTCGAGCGGTTTTGAGCTTTTACAGCTTGTTTCGGTATCGCTTATATTTGCGGCACTTGCACAAACTATGACAGGTTCGCTTCAAGGGCTTGGAAAAGTTTATGTTCCTGCAATCAGCTTGTTGTTTGGATGTATAGCGAAAATTGTATTAAATATTGTACTTATAAGAATACCGTCAATCAATATTTACGGCGCGGCAATAAGCTCTATTGCTTGTCAGTTCATATCATGTGCAATATGCTTTGTTGTTCTTGCAAAGAACTGCAAACTTAACATCAAGCCAATGAAATATATCGTAAAACCGATTATAGCAGGTGTTGTTATGGGCGTTGTTGCAGTCGGTGTTTATAAGCTTTCAATGCTTGTATGCCCATCCGGATTTATAGGTAATTTGATTTCCACTGTAATTGCAATAGCGATTGCGGCGGTTGTATATTTCTTTACGGTGTTTATGCTAAAAATTCTTTCAGAAGACGAAATCAAACAGCTTCCTATGGGTACAAAAATTTACAATGGTCTTGTTAAATTAAAATTCTATAAAGCACAGTAAATTCAAGAAGTCTTTGCCATACGGTAAAGACTTCTTTGATAGTTACTTAAAAGTACCTACTTGTTATAATAACAAAAACACGTTATAATCATTTCAGAGGTGATAATATGACACAGAATGAAAGACTTGATTTTCTTATTAATCATCTGATAAGTGAGGACAACAGATATTGCAATATAGTTATCCCCAAAAATTCTGAAGAAAAATTTAATTTATTCCGTTCTCTTGTAAACGTCAGAGAACCGAAACAAATTAGTAGCGAATTTATAAAGCTACAAGATGATTATTTGCAAGAACGATTGACGAAAATTAACATAACCGACGCATATGATTTACAAGCAATATCAAACAAATTATACCTTTGGCAAGGCGATATAACAACATTAAAATGCGGTGCAATAGTAAATGCCGCAAACAGTGCAATGCTCGGTTGCTTTGTGCCTTGCCACAAGTGTATTGATAATGCAATTCATACGTTTTCGGGTGTTCAGCTTAGATTGGAATGTAATCGCATTATGAAGCTACAAGGTCACAAGGAACAGACCGGTGCTGCGAAGATAACAAAATCATACAACTTGCCTTGTGATTACATTCTTCATACGGTCGGTCCTATTGTATACGGACATCTTACCGATGAACACCGCAAACTTTTGGCAAGTTGTTATCGTTCTTGTCTTGAGTTGGCTGAATCTAACGGTGTAAAATCAATAGCTTTTTGTTGTATATCAACAGGTGAATTTCATTTTCCAAATGATATTGCCGCACAAATAGCCGTTGAAACAGCGAAAGACTATTTGAAACATTCTGAATTGGAAAGGGTGATTTTTAATGTTTTTAAGGATACCGACAAAAAAATCTATGAAAAATTACTCAGATGAGATAATTCATTTGAAAGAAAAACTTGATAAAGCCGATGCTGTTGTAATCGGCGCGGGTGCAGGGCTTTCAACTGCGGCTGGTTTTACTTATGCAGGCGAACGCTTTGAAAAACATTTTTCTGATTTTAAGCAGAAATACGGCTTTACAGATATGTATTCGGGCGGATTTTACCCATTTGAAACACTTGAAGAATACTGGGCGTATTGGAGCAGATACATCTACATCAACCGCTATATGGATATACCGAATAATTTATATGATATGATTTTGAGTTTGGTAAACGGTAAAGATTATTTTGTTATTACCACTAACGTGGACCATTGTTTTCAGAAAGCTGGTTTTGATAAAAAACGCCTATTTTACACTCAAGGCGACTACGGTTTACTTCAATGCCCTACTCCATGTTGTAACGAAACTTTTGATAATGAAGATATAATTAAGCAAATGTATAAAAGTCAATCGAATATGAAAATTCCTACGGAATTAATTCCGTTATGCCCTCATTGCAAAAAGCCATTAACAACAAACTTGCGCTGTGACAACAGCTTTGTGCAAGATGAAGGCTGGCATAATGCGGCGGAGAGATATGACAATTTTTTACGAACAAGAAAAGGTCAAAATATTGTATTCTTGGAATTAGGTGTAGGCTACAACACACCCGCAATTATAAAATATCCGTTTTGGAGAATGGTATCGGACAACAAAAATTCAATATACGTCTGCATTAATAAAGGCGAGTCGGTATGCCCAGAGGAAATAGAAAAACAATCAATATGCTTAGATGAAGATATTTATAAAGTTATAAAAGATGTCAAGGAAGTGATATAATGCACGATATATGGAATCCGTGGCACGGTTGCGTGAAATGCAGTGAGGGTTGCCAAAATTGCTATATGTATTTTTTAGACCGTGTTCGTGACAAAAGCGGCTCGGATATTTATAAAACAAAATCAGGATTTGACTATCCTCTGCAAAAAGACCGTTACGGCAATTATAAAGTGCAGAGCGGTGAGCTTATTCGCGTATGTATGACGTCAGATTTCTTTTTAGAAGAGGCTGACAAGTGGCGTGAAGAAGTATGGGATATTATAAAGCAACGCAGTGACGTAAAATTTTATTTACTTACAAAGCGTCCCGAGAGAGTGCATAAATGCTTTCCGTCAGATTGGGGCGACGGCTGGGAAAATGTATTTTTTAATGTTACCGCCGAAAATCAAAAACGTGCCGATGAACGTATTCCGCTATTACTTGATTTACCGTTTAAACACAAAGGAATAATGTGTGCTCCATTTATCGGTCCTATCAGTATCGAAAAATATCTGCAAAGCGGTCAGATAGAACGTGTAGTATGTGGCGGTGAAAATTACGACGGCTCACGTCCTTGTAATTTTGATTGGGTTAAATCATTGCGTCAAGAATGTGTATTGCATAATGTCACATTTTGCTTTATTGAAACGGGTACTTATTTTATAAAAGACGGTAAAAAATATCATATACCGAAAAAATCCACCCAAAGCAAAATGGCTTACAAATCAGGTATGAATTATGTCGGTAAACCGATTAAATTTAAGTTGTGTGATAATTTCGGCTTTGATATACCTGAAAATGAATTATATGTCCCCCACTATCGCAAAAATTGCGAACATTGTAGCAGTAAACTTATTTGCAATGGGTGCTGTGATTGCGGTAAATGCGATTAAGAATTTGGCAATAAATTTTCAGTTGCCAAAACTTCGTTCAACATAGGTATAGATACAGATGCACCTTTTCTTGATACCGTAATGGCTGATGCAACTGACGCAATTTTTAAGGATTTTTCAACAGTGTTCCCCATTGCTATTTGTGCAAAAAAGTATCCTGTAAATGTATCTCCCGCGGCAGTTGTATCAATGGCATTAACCTTAAATGACGGCTGAAAAACGACTTTTTCGGTATCACTATACATACTTCCTTCACTTCCGAGAGTAATAATGATTTTAAGTTTTGGATAATTCTTTGCAAAATATTTTAAACCGTCCTTGGGATTATCACATTGGGTAAGCTCCAACATTTCCACTTCGTTGATAATTATATAGGAAAGCATATTAAAATCAATCTTTTTAATTTTATCGTTATACGGTGACGGATTTAATATTATGCACATTCCCTTTTCGTATGCTTTTTCTATGATATAGTCTATTTTATTTATTTCATTTTGAAGCAAAAGTATATCGCCTTTTTGAAATTTATCAAGCACTTCATCAACAAATTCTTCGGTTATTTTTGCATTTGAGCCGGGATAAAGAAAAATCGAATTATCACCTTTGCTGCTTACTTGAATAATAGCGTGTCCTGTTTTTTCGGCTACTTTTTTTATATTAGATATATCGACACCGTTTGACTCTAAAACATCTGTAAGCATTTCTCCGTCAGTTCCGATACAACCGGCATGATAAACTTCCATACCCGCCTTAGCTAAAGCGACTGATTGGTTAAGACCTTTTCCGCCCGGAAATACTTGCATTGAATTACTTGTTTCTGTTTCTCCTATTGTGACAATATGGTCTAATTTATATACAAAATCAATATTACACGAGCCGAAATTCAATATTTTCATAACAGTCACACTCCCTATATAAAACTGAATTTATTTATCTTTTGTCTTTTTAGGCTTACCGAGTCCATGACAATATGGGCATATAATCTTGCCTACATCAGGATTCCATACATATTTTTTCCCGCAAACCGGGCACTTTTTAAATATTGGTATAATTGTCATTTGTATCACTCGCTTTTAATATAATTTATTTATCTTGTGCCGAATATTCGGTCGGCCAAATACCGGTTTCACGTTTGAATGTTTTTGAGAAATAGTATGATTCTTTAAATCCGACTGCGTCGGCAATATCTTTTATTCTTAAATCATTATTTTCTTCGATTAATTTCTTTGCTTTTTCTATTCTGTATTTAGTTACATATTCATTAGGCGATACGCCTTTTTGACGTTTAAACAATCGGCTTATATAACTCGGTACAAATCCGAATTCTTTTGACAAAACATCACTTGTAATGTTTTTATTATAATTATTAATCAGATATTCTTCCACTTCATTTGCAAGCTGTTCATATCTGTCAGGATCACGTTTATCGTTTCTTAACGTCGCCAATATCGATATAATATCTTCTATAAACGCATCATATGAAACAAAGCTTGCAAGTGCATTGACGAATTCTTTTTTTACACTTGTATTTTTCCGCTTCATATGATTCGGATAATTCAATGTATAAGTATCCAAAATTATATTCAAAAAACCGTTTATTTCTTCTTGTGTACAATCAGAGGACATCATATTATTCATTACGGCGGTTAATTTGTTTTTTAATTCATCATTGTTTCTGTTTTTTATTGCAAAAGCAATACTGTCGACATCAGCTTTTGAATATGGCTGTGATATATCTTCATAACTGTCCGACAATGAATTACAGCACAATAATTGCGATTTGTTTAGAATAAGATGTTTTATGAGTTGTTCTCTGAGTTTACTAAAATATTTGCCCGTATCTTTAAACAACACACCTTTTTGATAAACAATAGTCATGGGAAGATTTTTCGTTGAAAATTCATCATAAATTTTGTGTATCAATTCTTCTTGTCTGTCTTCCGTTTCGGCGGTTATAACCATAAGACGTTCCGAAAGCATATTGCTGTTAAAGAAAATATATTCTTCTGAAGTTGTAAGCAAATTATCCATAAAAGTATCAATTCCCGAATCGTTCCAAAAACGTTCACCGGCAAGAAGAACTTCCGAACCATATAACAAATACGCACCGGCACATGCAAGAATTACAATAGTATTATTTTCGTCAAACATTTTGTTTTTATCGGCAATTTCACTTTTTATTCTTTGAGTAAGCTCGCTCACCTTATCTTTGGATATAGGCTTTAACAAATAATCAAACACCTTATATTCCAATGCTTTCCTTGCATATTCAAAATCGGAATATCCGCTTACAATTATAACTTTTGTATCAGGTTTATTCTGATATATCCAGCCTGCAAGTTCGATACCTGTCATAATCGGCATTTTAATATCAGTAATAACAATATCAAAATCTTCGTTTTTTAGCTTTTCTACGGCATTTTTTCCGTTTATGCAACATTCGGTAACTTTAAAATCAGAATCAACCGATTCTAAAGTTGATTTAATCATTCGCATAATCGGAGGCTCGTCCTCGGCAATAAGCACTTTAAACATATTTTTACTCCCCCGCAACAATTTTTATTTCCATACCGTTATCGTTATATATATCGTATTTGAGATTTTTGTTGTGCGTCATAGTAAGACGGACTATTGTATTTACAATGCCCAATCCGCCGATATTCCCCACTTGTCTTTCATTTAATGCCTTATCTATTTTGTCTTTTATTTCGGCAATTCTTTCTTCGGATATTCCCGAACCGTTATCCTTTATGATAAGTTCCCACCTATCTTTCGTGCCTATCATATTTATATCAATATTCCATGGTGGTTCTTTTTCTTTAAAAGCATGTATAAAACAGTTTTCTGCAAGCGGTTGTATAAACAATTTTGGCACCGGAATGTTCATCAAATCGTCTGAAACATCAATCTTATAAGAAAAATAATCCTCATATCTTGATTTCATTAATGCAAGATAATTTTTTGTATGAATTATTTCTTCTTTAAGCGGTACAGTAACTTTTTGATATGCTGCAACGTATCTAAGCATATCAGACAATTCGACGCACATTGTGGAAACACTGTCACATCCTGCCTCACTTCCGGCAGAACTGATTACCGCCAGCATATTGTACAGAAAATGAGGATTCATTTGAGCCTGCAAAGCAAGTGCATATGCCTTTTTCTCTTGAATAATCGAATTATTCATTCTTTCAAGCATTTTTTCAAAACTGTCCTCAAGCTCTTTTATTTCATCAATAGCATCATCGTTTATGTGAGCCATTTTATCATCCGGTGCGTCAATTTTGCAAACGTGATTTGCTAATTGTGAAATCGGTTTTATAACTTCTTTTCCGATAGTTCGGCTTATCAAGAATACAAACATCAACAATATTGCATACAAAACCACAAAAACCGATAAAATAAATATTATATTTGTCTTTGTATTCGCTACGGGTGTTCGTATCATTATTTCCCAGTTTGCATTATTGACAAATGCCGAAGAATACTCGCTTCTTTCTCTTTCTGTATATACGGTCGGATATATAATTTTTCCGTTTGAACGGTCGCAAATTAAAATCTCGGCATTATCTTCCGTATACAGCATTTGTTCAAGCCTGTCCACGCTTGCTCTAACCTCAATTATACCGCAAACAGTATCGGAATAATCATTTTTCAGACTCTTTTTTAAAGTTATAAATTCTCTTGTACTTTCCGTCCAAGGATTTTCCGATGGTGCAATTATTATTTTATCATCGTTTTCTTCGATTTGATTTAACTCTATGGCATAATTTATATTTTCCATAGTGCTTTGAAATTTCTTTTTATCAATGAAGTAATTTTGATTTGATACAAAATCACCGTATCCGTTATAGACCGATATATTGAAATTACCGTTTCGGTCAGTAATCAATCCGTTAAGGATAGATGAAACGTCAATTCCAAGCAAAACGTTATCATTGAAAAAATTACTTTTATCATTTTTGGTATTGTTAAGGTTATAAAAAATATTTATTATACGAGGCTGACGTTTCACTTGTTGTGCAAGTACGTCTATTTCTTCTATGTATGTGTCGACCTGTCGAGCCATGGTTTCCGCAATTTTTGTCCCTGCATTTTCTGCCTCATAATTAAGTTTTGTCACAACAGAAAAGTACATTACAATCATTGCCGCAGCTAAAATCAACGCTATAAAAATCAAATATGGTCTGACAATTCTTTCAACAAGTCTTGAATGTTTTTTCATATCAAACTCCGTTTTTATTACATTTAGTAAAAAAGTACAAATCACAGTAATGTACAATCAATATGTTGTACTATATTAACATATTAATTATACTCTATCTGAATTATATTTGTCAACAAAAAAAATGCCCCTTTATCAAAAGGGGCATTTGGGGGGAAATAATATAATTAATCAGTAATCAACTAAAATCAATAAACTTCTTTCCACTCAGCAATGTTTTCTGTATCGAATTTGAATGGGTCACCAAGCATTACTTCTGTACCGCCATCGGCAGCCTCTGTAATCTTCTTTTCGCCAAGGTCACCGGCATTAAATGAACCGCCTACATCACCTGTAATTGTGCCTTTTACAAGTGCATCCATTGTGTAACCTGACAAATAACCTATATCAACAGGATTCCATAGATACATCCAAGGGCAAGTACCGTCTTCGATAAACGGAGCCATTTCTGACGGCAAACCAAGACCTGTTAGTTTTACATCTGACTGTTTATCTTGTAATACCTTACCTGCAGCAAGCATACCTACTGTTGTCGGAGCAATGATAACTTTAATTGATGAATCTGTCAAAAGTGCTTGTGTTTCTGATGTTGACTTTGTTGGGTCATCGTCACCGTATGCAACTTTTACAAGTGGTGTATTGGCATACTTTTCAGGATTTTCTTCTAATTCTTTTTTCATCCATTCAATCCATAGATTTTGATTGGTAGCCTGTGCAGTAGCTGACAATACTGCAATACCGCCGTTACCGTCTACCATTTCATAAGCCGCTTGAATTAGTCCTCTGCCGATTTTTTCAGGATCAGCTTGTTGAATATGAGTTTGTCTTGAATCTTTATTTACGGCACTGTCAAGTGAAATAACCTTAATACCTGCGTCCATAGCTTCTGTCAATGCAGGTTGCAATGCGTCTGCATCGTTAGCCGCAATAGCAATACCCGCAACGTTTTGTGCTACAAGCTGATTGATAATTTCAATCTGCTTTTCCGGTGTAGCTGCTTCAGGACCTTTGTAAAGAGGTTCTGCTCCGATTTCTTTACAAGCCTTTTCAAAACCGTCATATACTTTCTGCATATAAGGATTTTGCACATCTTTCGCCACAAATGCGTATGTACCGCTTGCCGATGAGCCATCTGAACTTTGAGATGTTGTGCTTCCGCCACCACCTCCGCAACCTGCCATCATAGTTGCTCCGATTATTGCCGTTAGACCTAATGCCAATAGTTTTCTTGCTTTCATGTTTAAAACCTACCTTTCTTATTTTAAGTTTTTCCTTTATTTTACCGAAGTCATAAACTTCGATTGATACTTATTTATTTTTTTGATTTGGTTGTCATTGCTTTAAGCTTTTTAAACCAATTCATATTACCGATACTATCTCTGAAACTCGGAATTGCTACCGCAATAATTAGTAGCAAGCCTACAACTATCATAATGATTTGGCTTGACGCATTGATTAGACCAAGACCGTATCTTAGATAACCGATTACCATAATCGCAAGCGTTGCACCAAGTATTCTTCCCTTACCGCCTGAAGTTGATACTCCGCCAAGTACAGCCATTGCTATAATATCAAGTTCATATCCTTTTGCAACGTCGGGACGAACACTTGACATTTTTGATGCAAGATAAATTGCGGCAACTGCCGAAAGTAAACCTGTCATTGTATAAACGATAACTTTAATTTTATCTGTTTTTACACCCGAAAACTTTGCAACGGTTGTTGAATTACCCATTGCATAACATCTTCTGCCGAATTTTGTATAGTGAAGAAGATATGCGAAGAATAAAGCCTCAACTACAACAAATATCAAGGCATACGGGACCATTTCGCCGATTTTGCCGGCTGCGATTTTTGTAAACCAGCTCGGGAATCCTCCGACCGAATTGGTTTCCAAAATAATCTGCGCTATTCCTCTGAATATTATCTGAGTTGCAAGTGTTACAATCATACTTGACAATTCAGGGAATTTTACAAGGATAATTCCGTTAATCAAACCGCATACAGTGCCTGTAACAAGTGCAAGACCGATTGCACCGATCATCGGAACTCCCGCATCAAACGCAACACCCATAATTGTTGCTGAAAGAGCCATAATTGACGCAACACTGATGTCGATTTCACCGAGCATTAATACGAATGCCATCGGAAATACTACTATTGCTTTATCCAAGAAGTCACGAGTTGCATTTAAAATTGATTTTGCGTGTGCATAATACGGTGACGCGGATATATTAAATATATTTACCAATATAAGCATTAATACAAGCATCCACTCCCATTGAAAAAGAAATCTCTGCCAAGAAAATCCTCTTTGGGCTGATATTGTTCTTGTACCGTCACTGCTTACAGCCTGTTTTACATACTCTTTAGCCATCAGATATTCCTCCTTCTCAATGCTTTCATTTCAACGTTTCTTTGAATTAACGAGTTTGCTATAATTGAAAGAAGTATAATCAAACCGCGAATTGCCTCTTGCCAGAATGAAGATACATGGATAAGCGGCATTGCATTGTTAAGAATACCAAGTAATACAGCACCCAACAATACGCCTTGTACTCTGCCTGTACCGCCATTAATGCTTACACCGCCAAGTACGCAAGCTGCGATTACATTCATTTCGTATCCGGTACAGGTTTCACCTTGAGCTACTCCGTATTTACATACATAAAGTATACCGCCTAAGCCGGCCACTGCACCTAATATAGTATAAACCATAATTAATGTTCGGTCTGTTTTGATACCCGAAACTCTTGCACTTTCTTCACTGTTTCCTACCGCATAAATCTTTCTGCCCGTACGGGTTTTATTTAGGAAGAATGCGGCAATTATGTAAACAACTATTGCTATAACTATAAGATTATTTATACCAAGAAACTTTCCTGTCGCGATTGACAGAAACTTTGTTCCCATTTCCTGTTGTTTTACCCAACTTCCGTTGGCAACTAAATATGTAAGTCCGCGGTATATATTCATCATACCGAGTGTTGCAATAATAGGTAATATTTTCAGTTTAGCAACCAATGTACCGTTTATGAAACCACATACAATACCGACTGCTATCGATACTAAAATTATTACCACTCCGGGAACTGCTTGATTATTTTTGAGTATCGTTCCGCCTACCATTGCACCCAACGCCATTATCGAGCCGATTGAAAGGTCGATACCGCTTGTGATAATTACCATCATCATGCCTACCGCCGTAATTGCAAGAACTGCCGTTTCTGTGAACATATCGGAAATGTTTTCAAGTGTGAAGAAGTTTCCTCCACTTCTTATTTCAATAAATAAAGAAAGTGCAATCATTACAATAATTAAGCTGATTTCACGAATATTCGATGAAAAGAATTTTTTTAACTTCATAATTAAATCACACCTCCTACATATTCATTGCGGCCTCAAGGATTTGTTCCTGAGTAACGCCTGTTGCATCTGCAAAAATCTTAGATACTCTGCCCTCTTTCATAACAAGGATTGTATCTGCCATACCCAATACTTCCGGCATTTCCGAAGAAATCATTATTACTCCGAAACCTTGTGCCGCCAATTCTGACATAATTTCATATATCTGAGCTTTTGCACCTACATCGACACCCTTTGTCGGTTCGTCAAGGATAACTACTTTCAAATCGGAATTTAAAACCTTTGCTACGATAACCTTTTGCTGATTACCACCTGACAAACTTGACGCCTTATCAAATACAGAAAGAGCCTTTGTTTTAACTTTTTCCAAAAGTTCTTTTGAACGTTCACGTTCTGCTTTTCTGTTTATAACAGTGAACTTAGTAAATTTTTCAAGTGTTGATAATGTTACGTTTTGTCCCAATCCCCAATCAAGAATCAGACCTTGTTTTTGTCTGTCCTCAGGCAAATATCCGATACCTGCTTTCATAGCGTCTGACGGATGTTTTATTGAAAGTGTTTTTCCTTCCAAAATGACCTTTCCTTTATCGGGTCTTTCAATACCCATAATACCTTGACATACTTCTGTTCGTCCTGCACCGACAAGTCCTGTCATAGCAAGAATTTCGCCTTTGTGAAGTGAAAAAGAAACATCTTTGTAGTACCCTGTCTTTGATAATCCCTCAACTCTGAAAATTTCTTCTCCTCTTTCAACTTCTTGCTTAGGATAAATTTGAGAAATTTCACGTCCGACCATTTTTGAAATCAATACTTCATTTGAAATTTCATCTACATTCCATGTACCTATGTACTGTGAGTCACGAAATACGGTTACTCTTGTAGCAAGTCTGTACATATCTTCAAAACGATGCGAGATAAATATTATTGAACAGCCTTCATCTCTAAGTTGTTCTGTAATTCTGTATAATTCCTCACATTCTCTTTTTGAAAGAGCCGCCGTAGGCTCGTCCATTATGATTATTTTTGCATTTGTAGAAATGGCTTTTGCAATTTCGACTATCTGTTGTTCCGCAACTGTCAGATTACCCATACTTGAATGTGGGTCAATGTCACTTCCCAATCTCTCCAAAAGTGCTTTTGCATCCTTGTGCATTTGTTTCCAATCAATTGTATGGAACTTTGTCATTTTCTCGTGCCCTATGAAAATATTTTCCGTTACACTTAAATGTTGATATGCCGTACCGTGCTGATAAATAGCGGCAATACTTAATTTTTGTGCATCTTTAGGATTTTTTATTTCTACTTTTTCGCCGTTAATGAATATTTCACCTTCTTCAGCTTGATGTACTCCGGTGATAACTTTTATGAATGTTGATTTTCCTGCACCGTTTTCACCCATAAGAGCATGTATTTCACCTTGTTTTAACTGAAAGTGAACATTATCAAGAGCCTTTACTCCGGGGAATATTTTCGTTATTCCTTTTAGCTCAAGAATGTATTCAGACATCTCTCTCATTCCTTTCTTTGTTTATTTGTTGACTTTATTTTAACTAAAATCATTAATATCTTCAATGGAAAAAATCGAAAAGAAGATGTAAAATTTTAAAAAGTGTATTATTTTAAATTTTTCTATCGTGTTAGTTGTGCAGATAAGTGCAGATAAGTACACAAACCGCTTGGGGATACCTGAAATATTTAGGTTTGTTTAAAATGCTGTACCTTGCAATAATGGACGTCATGAAAAATGGATTAGTCGCCGTCGTGATTGGATATGAGCTTCATTCTCAGTTGGAGTTCTTCTTTGCTGATAGAATCCGCTATTGACGATTTGATTTTTTTAATAACGTAAAAGCGGACGGAATTAAATTCCGTCCGCTTAAATAAAATTTTCTATACCATTTTGTATTTACACAAAACTAAAAGAATACTCTTTTAGTTTTTGTATACCTCTGCTATTGCTTTACCTGCCGCTATGCCAACTGTATTATATGCGATTTGGTGAAAATGATAATTGTCTTTCATATTTTCCTTAAATTCAAGGAATGAACCTACTGTATAAACATTATCATTCTCACTTGCAAGTTCTGCTTGTGCATCGTGTACTGTGACATATGCCTCATCATGTTTGCCGTCTGTATCATCGTCACCGTTATAGTGACCTGTTTGAACTATGAACATATCTGTAACGCCCACTGTTTTCATATACTCAAACACATTAAGCGTCTGTGACTTATATGACGCTGCCGACTGACTTCCAGAATAAATTTTATCCGCGTCTGCTTCGCCTTGACACCAAACCATAAAGATATGATTTACAGTATAACCGTTATCTTCAAGATATGTTTTAGCGGCGGTAAGTCGCAACTGTGCCTCATTCTTTTGTGCCGCAGTATTCCAATATCCTATATTTGTACCGCCTCTTGATGCTTGGACTCCTACAATCGGAACACCTGTTTGGGCATAATAGCTGTTCATAAGTGATGAAACCATATCCCCACTTCTTCTGTCTATACCGTTACTTCCGTTGTCATTTATAGAATCGTTGTTTTCACTCTTGCCAAAAGGTTCTGATACACCGAATAACATATCTGCATTTGATACACTTCTGAATTCATATCCTGCGCCTATCGGGCATTCTGTCGCGTCAGCGTATTCACCACGTCCTGCCATATTTGACTGCCCCATAAATATAGCCAAGTCAACAGTTTTTGTATTTTCAGTTTTGTTGTCTGTTAAATTCTTTGCAAATAACCAATCAAGCAAGCCGGATGTATTCGCAGCCGGCTTCAGAATATTATGACCTTCGCTGTAAATTTCTTTATATTCAACATTCGTCGCACCGTTTTCGACAAGTGCTTTATACATTGCCTTTGAAGAATCATTAATTTCAGTATCATCCTCGCTACCAGCAAAAATCATTACACCTGTATTATTTTTCGCTATTACCTGTGCTGACGTTGTATCGCCTTTTCCTGCTATTGCAATTATTCCTGCATACTTATCGGAATTATCAGAGACAACCTTATAACAACCCTCTGTACCCTCTGAATAACCTGCAATATATATTTTCTCACTGTTTACGCTATACTGATTTTGAATATCATTTACAACTCCGTCAATCATATCCGACAAATCAGTCCAATTACTATCTGCACTGCATTGCGGTGCAACAAGAATACAAGGATTTGTGCTTTCCTGTTCTATAACCTTATCAAATAAATCTTGTGAATTATACAACTGCTTTTCATTATCGTTACCCTTTCTTGTTTCACCGTGTAAGAACATTACTACCGGATACGATACTGAACTGTCATAATTTTCAGGAAGATAATATCTGTATTTCATTGTACTTCCGTCTTTTGTATATGTTCCGCTTTTAAACTTAGGAAACGCAGTTTCATCTGTATCCGATGAATCGGTTTCATATTCTCTTACTACAAGATTGTCAAGATATATACTTCTGTCAGCCTTCTTTGAACGCTCCGACTTAAACGATATATCCGAAATCAATCCTGTTTCTGCTCCTGTGAGTTTGCCGGTAAATGATTTTGAACCTATGTTTACAGTAACTGTATCAGTCGAAAAATTAATCTCATTTGACACTTGAGTTACTGACGCTGACATACCGTCACCATTTACCTTTGATACCGCTGATGTAACATCACTGTCAACAGCAATTTCTTCACCGCCGATAACCATACTTCCTGTACCGTTATATACGTTAAATGAGCAATTTACAAGATTTGTACCCTCACTGTCATTAATCGTGTATGTAAACGTCTGTCCGCCCAGTGCACCAACATACAAATCAAAATTAACATTCGCCTTATTACCTATTGCGGGGTTTAATTTCAATGACAAAGTACCCGGTGCAGTTACATTTGCGTTAAATTTAATGTTCTGATTCGTTTCGTTCCAAGCCGCAGAGCCTGACACAACCGGTACATTTTCACCCTCTGTCGCCGTTGTGTTTTCTACAAAGTCCCACTTCTTTTCGATTGTAGGTAAAGATTCTGTATTGGCTTTTATAAACTTTTCAGCCTCTGCAACGGAATAAACTCTTGTCACTCCGCTTTCTTCACCTCTGATAACCTTGCTGTCACTGTCGGCAGAAAGACTCGATAAATCTTTATATGTATATGAATAATCGGTTGTTTCATATCCCATACTCTTTAATTCTGCCGCAATAAATGATGACGCAAGCAAAGCGGAATGTTGTGTCAAGTGTAGGTTATCGCCTACCTGATAATTATTAACAGCCCAATTTGTATCATTTGTATCTGTTTTGGCTTGATTTACATATAATTGAGTGTATTTATTAAGGTCTATGCACTCCACACCGATACTCTCGGCAAATTCAGTTATAGCATTAATCTTTGTTGAAGTGCTGTATGTGAAATATGTTTTGTGCTGATATTTACTGTTGTAAACAGGGCTTACAAGAATAGGTACTGCACCTTTTTCTTTCGCCATAGCCGCCATTTCACTCATATACTGTTTCATTTCATCAATAGTAATCTTATTTGATGAACTTACCGAATCATTAATACCGAAGTCTATAATCAAAACATCATCTTTTTGAATTAACTTTTTAACCGATTCAAAACATTCGTTATACCAAGTCTTAACCGTAGCACTCGGCTGACCGAAGTTTGCAACCGCATATTTTGTCGGTGATAAGAACTTTTCAAGCTGCATACCGAAGCCTGTCATCATAACTTTATTGTTATCCAAGTCGTCACCGTCTGCATTTTGCGGATAGTAATTTGCGGATTCACTGTCACCCGCTATCCAAACAACTTGCTTTTTATACTTTTTGGGTACTCTGACAACTTCAACCGACGCAACTCTCTCGTTTCCGTCCGAAGTATTACCGATTGTAAGATTTATCTGACCGCCTGTAACTTCCATTCTCGGTGCACACATTACACCATATCCTGACGGACGGTTTTGTGAACCCGATGATGTAGTATTATTTATAATCTGAACACCGTTATTATAAACATCTGCTCTCGCTCCGCCTTTTCTGTATACAGTAATGTCATAAAAACCGTCAGGTACATCTATTTTTATAGTATTGTCACCTGTCGGCAAGCAACCGTTTTCGTTAATATGATAATCACCGTTTTCAAGTCCGTAACCTTTTTCTTCTGTATAAGAATTTGCATTGACTTTTACATATCCGTTTATATATTCATCTTTTGATGAAGAAGTATTGGTAAATTCAAATTTATACTCCGGCACTACCGTCACTTCTGATTTTGACGTATTATGAACTTTTCCGTTTTCTGCCTTGACGCTTTCGTATGTTCCGTCACTGTTATAAACTCTGTATGTATTGCTATCATACGAAGTAAGCTCTGATATGTCTATATATTCGTCTGATGATGTTATTTCTTCTGATGAAGTATCTTCGTCTGATAAATCTTCTATATCGCTTACTTTTATCGAATGTGTTTTTCCGATTGGGTTCATCTTATCCAAGCTGTCCCAATTCATCACTTTTACTGCATATCCGTCTTTAGTTTTAGGCATTTTAAGTGTCAAAGTTTTTTCGGCTGTGTTGTCTGTTTCGGTAACAATCTGCTTTAAAAGTCCACTTTTATCGTATAGCGCACAGATTGCAACGCCTTCAAAACCTTTATCAATACCAACTAAAATTGAACCGTTCTTTATTGATGTACCTGTAATTTTTAAACTTTCCGTTTCAGGCTTTTCAAGATTTATAACTTGAGGTATATCGTCTTGTTTTTCACCTGTCACAAGTTGTGCCACTCGAGTTGTTATTTGCGGTAAGATATAGTTTGAGAAATCTGTATAATAATGATTATAGTCCTTCCACATACTCATAAGTGCCGTGGCTCTTTCCTGTGCTTTTGCTCTTGCCTCAATTTCGGTTTTTCCGCTTTGAATTGCAGTATTATATACTGTTCGTACATCATTTGTCATAACGTTATCTGCAATTTTCCCAATATCGACAAAGCCTATAATATTTGTATCGTTCGCTCTTTCGTTATATACTTCTCTGATTGCGGTATCATAACTGTTTGTTCTCATACCTTTGAACAATACATTATCTGCGTCATAAACCTTGTCTTGAGTTGAGCCGTAATTACCTGTCGTTGTGTAACTGCCCAATATTACCTTTGCGCCCATTGCTTTGATAGCGTCTATATAAATGTTATTATACTCTTTAAATTCATCTTTTGTCGAAGATGTATCATTTGTTCCCATACCGCTTATTGAAACAACATCACCCGGTTTAATACCGCATAGGACATTGTTAAGTAAACCTTCTGTATAATATGAACGGTGCTGACGTCCTGCTTGACCGCTGTTATAAAATGCACTTATAACATTTGATAGTTTCGGATAATCAGACAATGTATTATTAAGCGTATAAGCCCAACTTCCGTTTTGCTGTACCGTAGAATCGCCTATTGTCCACCATGCAGGCTTACTGTTAGCTGTGCGTTCTACTTTTTCAACTGTCAATGATGATAGCTTACCGTCACCCGAGAATGTAATATCCAGCACACCGTCACCGAATACCGCCGTCTTATATGTATCACTTTCTAATGTCTTTTTAGTTCTTTCAAAGCCTGTAAGTGACGAATTTACTCTTTCACACTTAATTGTACCCTCATAAACTGCCGTAATTTCATATACCTCACCTGCTGTCAAGTTAAGTTTAAAACCAAAATTCTGACCGCTCATATAGCTTTCACCGTCTGCACAAGTTCCGTCTATACCAAAGCCACGACTTTCCTTATATTCGGTTGAAGAAGTTACTGATGTATAACCGTCTTTTGCACTTGTTGTGAAATTGAATTTTAGATTATATACGTTTACCTTAACCGATTTTTCAAGCGTTTTACCGTTTGAATCGGTTGATGTTGCTCTAACATAGATGTCTGTCGGCTTTGCAGATGATGATACTGTTAATGTACCGTCACTTGCGATTTTTATATCATTGCCTGTATATTCTGTTGTGTTATCTGAATTATATAGTTTGTATGTTACAGTCTTGTCAGTTAATACTTCCGCATTTCCGTTTTTAACAACTGCCTCATATTTGTTACTGCTTGGAATTTGTACTCCGACAGGTGATTTTATAAATGCAATACTGTCATTTGTACCTATTAGTTTTACTGTCTTTGTTACAGACTTTCCGCCCAATGTCACTTTAACAGGTACGTCGCCGGCAGACGCCGTTGAACTTACAACAAGATTTGCCGAATGTGAATCTGTACTGTCCGTTTCAACAGAAACACCCTCTGCAAATTCATCGTCAATCTTCCATTCGGCTGTACCGAATGCAATATTACCGTCTGTCATATTTGCAGATACTGTCATAGGCACTTTTACACTGTCGCTTGCAGGAATATTAACCGTATCCTGCCCGTTTATTTTAAATGAATCTGTGTCAACCTGTGCCGATTGAATTTTAACATTATTTATATCTATAGAACTCGATTTATCTTTTGACAATGTAATTCTATAGTATTTGCCTGTTGTATAATTTGCATTGAAGTTTGTCAATTCAGATTGCATTAACGGAGTTTTGCCGTTATAATCGCCGTTTGAATCCAAGTTATATATCTTTGCTATACATTTCTTTACGGTCGGATCGGCTGTTACAACTATGTGATACCACTTATTCTTTTCACCTGTTCCGATTTCTGTACCGTTCAAGCTAAATTTTGAATCTGCAAAAGATAATTCAAATCCGACCGATGTATTTTCTGTCACTGTTCCGCCTACATAAGCTATTGCTCCGTCTATACCGAAACGCACATCTTGTTCAAAATTAGTTTGTGATGTAATCTGCCCTACATTATTGTTAATATATGATGAGTTTCCTGTAAGTTCACGAGACAGACTCAAATATTTACCGCCGTTATCTGATTTCAAAACAACATTACTCTTATCAGAGCCGTCTGTTGACCAACCGCCTGTTAAAATATCGTTTTGCGATGCTGTATATCCGATTAAACCGCTTTCGTAATTGTTATAATCTGCGGTATAACCGGCTTTTGGCAAGTACACATCAGAATTAGCCTCTGTATCAGCTAACAGTACCAACGGACGTGACACTTTGGTTGTCTTGCCGTTATATGTAACTGTGGCAGTTACCATGCCGTAATAGTTAGCCGATGTATTCTTTAGTTTAAAATTGACTGAACTTTGATTTGCACTGTTTACCGTTACACTTCCGTAACTGTCACAATACACCTGTGTTCCCGGGAATGTTCCGCTTTCACCTGTCGGCTTGCCGCCAAGTGTTCTGAAGCCGTCAAACTGCCAATCAATTTTATAATCTTTTACCCTTGAATCAGGGTTCGTTACTATACTTGTTCCTCTTTCACCGACAATCTTCAATGAAATTTCATTGTCAGCATATGTATTAGGATCAGGTCCCATAACAAGCATATTATCCGTCGGGAATGAATTAAATTCTACCGTTGCGATATTTTCAATATAATCTTGTGATATTTGTGCTGTGATTGTTGTATCTTTTGTAATCTGATATTTGTTTAAATCGTCAGAGCTTAATAGTTGACCGTCGACACTCCACCCCTCAAAATACTTGCCATATGCCGACATATCCGGTATGTTTACAACACTTTCACCGTCACAGACATACTGTGAAAATTCATCAATGCTGTTATTTATTTTTACTGTATGGAATACTTCGCTTAAATCCGAATCAAGCGCTTTTGAAATTTTGATATTGTCAATGCAAGTATCAACTCCGCTTGACGGTGCCAAAAGTGCAAGACAGCTAAATGATGTTATATCCTCCGACATATTTGTTCTTCCGTGATAATATACTGTATTTCCGGCAAGTGACGTTATGTATGCCGTAGCCGTTTTATTTGTAAAATCACCTATCACTTTTACATGAATCCAATCATCAGGTATTTCTTTTGTCAAAACTGTCGGCTGAGCATATCTGTCAAGCGAAAGCCCGCTGTCCGATACACTGTTATTTACAACAAATTTATTTAAGCCTGCCGGTCTGTTCATTTTAAATGCATACTTTGCATTACTGTAACAACCGTGATTCATATATAGTGAACCTGTTTTTTCAAGAACTTCAAAATTAGAAACATTCGTTTTATAATTTGTTGTCTTTATATCTGCCTCAAGGACAAAATTATCCTTAATTTCAGTTATACCTTTGTATGTTGAACGTGCAGTACCGCTTTTACCTGAAGTAACTGCAAGATATTTGTTTATTCTTTGATTGCTGTCACTTTTTAATTCTGCTGTTCCGGCAGGTGACTTCCAACCGTCAACGCTTGTACTGTTCCCCGATGCCTTATCTCCTACAGTACAGTTTTCAAAATCTTCCTCATATAAAACCTTTCTTTCAACATCAGTCTTAGGTGTTGACTGAGGGGCTGACGTTTGTGTCGGATTATCTGTTGGTGCTACGGTTTCTTTGGGAGTTTCAGTTGGTGTGAATGTAATATTTTGTAGATATGAAGTTCCTTTTCTGTAACCCAAATACATTGTTTCTCCCGCTTTCATATCATAAGTACCTTTATCCGAATAACCTTTATAAGTGCTGTCAATATAAACACCTAACGCACCGCCGGTAAATATTGCACTACCGTCTGACGGTGCAGTAAATGATACATAACTTCCATTACTGTATGACGAACTGGCATTTGTAACCTTACTGCTCTTTAAGTAAACCTTTCCGTCTGCCGATACATATGTTCCTGCATACGTTAAAAACGCTTTTGTATAATCGTCAATATCGTATATATCATCAGCAGTTCCGTATATTGTATCTGCATTATTTTTGACAAGTGATGTAAAATCACACGAATATGTATTATCATTTTCTGCAAATGACGTTACAGAAAATGCAGAAAACATTGATATACACATTGCCAATGTTGTAATTAGACTTATAACTTTTTTGCACTTCATAGTTATACTCCTTTCGCACAATTACTTTTTTATTAATTAAATTATACAATTTTATAAAGAAGTTTTGAATTGCAAATTATAGAGAAAAGTTTGCAAATAGTGACATTATAAAAAATACCGATTGAAAATTTCAATCGGTATAAATTTACTTGTTGGTTTTAGGCGGACGCTCTCCGAAGAATTGATATAGATTGCACTTAATCATACCGTTATACAATTTACGTTTTTTATTTGCTTTTTTGCCGAACAGCGATTCAAAGTTTTCGTTTGACGCGATAATATAATACGACCACTTATCAAGTGCATTAAAGCTTTTGCCTATTTCCTTATACAACTTTTCACATTCTTTAATTTCGCCTATTCTTTCACCGTAAGGCGGATTACAAATAATTGTACCGTACGGCATATCGAAGTGAATTTTTCGTGCGTCACCTTTTTCCGCTTTAACAAAGTCACCCACACCTGCAATTTTTGCATTTTCATTTGTCAATTCAACATATTCGTTTTCTATATCATACGCATAAATTTCAAGCGGTACATTTCTTTCCAGGCTTTTTGCTTCTTCAACGGACTTATCCCATAACTCATCATCTATCCACGCAAAATTCTGTGCCGCAAATTCTCGGTTTATTCCCGGAGCAATGTTTCTTTTTATCATTGCGGCTTCAATAGGAATTGTACCGCTGCCGCAAAACGGATCACATAGCGGATATTCAAATTTCCAATGACTCAGTTCAACCATTGCGGCGGCAAGTGTTTCTTTTAGCGGTGCAACATTTGAATGTTGTCTGTAACCGCGTTTGTGAAGTCCCTCGCCGGACGTATCTATCATAAGTGTAACTTTATCTTTAAAAATTGAAAACTGTATTTGATAATTTGTACCGTCCTCCGGCAACCATTCTATGCCGTATTTATTTGAAAGACTTTCAGCAGTTGCTTTCTTTATAATTGCCTGACAATCCCTTACGCTTGCAAGAGTTGACTTTAAGGAATATCCTTTCACAGGGAAAGCGTCATTTTTGCCAATCCATTTACTCCAATCAACAGCTTTTGTCTTTTCAAACAATTCGTCAAACGTGACCGCAGTAAATTCGGCAGTTTTTATAAGCACTCTCTCACCTGTTCTTATCCACATATTTGCTCTGCAAACAGCCTCATTATCACCCATAAACGTAACTCTGCCGTCCTCAACTGAAGTTGTTTCATAGCCAAGACGACGTACTTCTCTTGCGACAAGCGATTCAAGTCCGAATAGTGTTGTTATTATAATTTCAAATTTCTCCATTTGTAAACCTACTTTTTCTTCTTATTGTATTTCTTAAAACTCTTTTTCCTTTTTGACTTCTTACCGTGTTTTTCCGATTTAGGAATTTCTATCGGTTTTGCGAACTTTTTAAGTAACTTACGGTCCGCGTCTTTAGCTAAAACAAAGTCAATCTGTCTTGAAAGAATATCGGTTCTTGCAACTACTATACTTACAACGTCACCGGTAGTATACGACTTCTGTTTTCTTCTGCCGGTAAGAGTATTTACCTTTTCGTCATACTCATAATAATCATCGGTCATATTTTCAACTCTTATTAAACCTTCAACCGAATTTTCAAGTTCTACAAACATACCGAAATTAGTCACATTTGCAACCACACCCTCAAAGGTTTGTCCGATAAATGATGACATATAAGCCGTTTTCATCAAATCGTCAACGTCACGTTCGGCCGTTTCCGCATTTACTTCACAATCGCTTGAATGCTTGCTTGCCGCCGAAACGTAACCTGCAAGATATGAAATTCTGTTCCCCGTAACCTTGCCGTCAAGAAAATCTTTTAATATTCTGTGTATTGCCAAATCGGGATAACGTCTTATCGGCGAAGTAAAATGACAGTAATATTTTGCCGCAAGTCCGAAATGACCGAGATTTTCTTCACTGTACTTTGCTTTCATAAGCGAATGTAGCATTGTTGACGCAACAATACGCTCCTGCGGTGTATCTTTTACTGTATCGAGTATTTGTTGCAGAGCCTTTGGATGAATAGGTGTATCTCTGTCAATCTTACCCTTAAACGACAATCCGAAATGAAGTATAAATTCATTAAAAGTCATTATCTTTTCAAGTGTCGGTGCCTCATGGTTTCTGTATACAAACGGTATTTCAGACCAAAAAGCATATTCGGCGATTGTTTCATTTGCCGAAAGCATAAATTCTTCTATCATTTTGTTTGAAGTACCGCGTACTTCTTTTTCTATTTCAATCGGCTCTCCGTTTTCATTCACAACTATATGACTTTCAGGAAAATCGAACTGTATCGCCCCTCTTAAAGTACGTTTATTCTTTAATATTTGTGCCAAGTCCTCCATTAGTTTCAATGTCGGCAAAATATGCTTGTATCTCTCACAAAGTTCTTCGTCACCGTCTTCAAGCATTTTATTTACATTATTATATGTCATTCGTTCTTTTGAGCAAATAACCGATTTACAAAGCTTGTGGCTCACAACATTTCCGTCACCCGTAATTTCCATAAATACAGACAAAGTCAATCTGTCCACTTGTGGATTAAGACTGCAGATGCCGTTTGAAAGACTTGTCGGCAGCATAGGAATAACTCTGTCTGCCAAATACACGCTTGTACCACGCTTGTATGCCTCATTTTCAAGTGCTGTACCCTCTTTTACATATTCCGAAACATCGGCTATATGCACACCGAGATAATAGTTCCCGTTGTTCTTTAACGTAAGAGATACGGCGTCATCAAAATCTCTGGCATCATCACCGTCAATGGTGAAAATAATCATATCTCTTAAATCTTCTCTGCCTGCAAATTGGCTTTCCGTCACTGTTTGAGGGATTTTATCAGCCTCATTTAATGTTTCTTTATCAAATTCCTGCTTAATATCATTTCCTAATATAATACCCTCAATGCAGCTTTTAAGCGAATCCTGTTGTCCGAGAACACTTATAACTTCACCGAAAATCTTTTTCTTGTCACTGTATCTTGTAATCTGTACGGCAACTCTGTCACCCATTTGAGCCGTCATTGCGTCCGATTGAGCTATAATAATTTTTGAATATATTTTTCTGTTATCGGGACGCACATAAAAATATCGTTCTTTTTCCTTATATATAACACCGACAATAACCTTGTTTCCGCGTTCAAGCACCTTGGTTATATGGCCTTGTCGGTGACCTTTTGCATTGTCGTTATCGTCAATATGAACGATAACTCTGTCGCCGTTTATAGCGTCACCCATATCGTCACCGGAAATAAATATGTCACTTTCGTTTTCATCGTCACATATTACAAAACCGAAAAATCCTTTTGCATTACAGACAAGTTTACCTACTACCGTTGAGTTTTCTCCCTCAACGCTCATATATCTGCCTTTTTTAGTCATATATATTTTACCCTCAATACAAAGTTCGGTTAATATATCGCGAAGTTCTTCCTCATCTTCCTCCGGTACGTCAAGTACAATCATCAATTCGGCAAATTTAAGCGGAATATATTCTTTTGAACACATATATGAAAGTATCTTTTCTTTTCTGTCCATTTCTCTCTCCTATTTTTGTCAATTTAATTCCAAACAATTCTTTACTTATAATCATTCTATAACAAATATGTAATATACGCAAGTATTTTATACCTATGATTAATCTGATTGTAACCTTTTTGTTACATTATAGTAATATAATTTTTATTGACGAAAAGGTTGTATAGCGATATAATAGCTTTATGCTATTTTATAATGGGTTTTAATGAGCAAATAGAACCCAACAAAGAAAGGAATGGATACGCAAATGAAAAAGAAGAGCATTATCACTCTTTGTTTCGTTGTTGTATGTGCCATTTTGCTTAACTATGTAGCCTTTATAGGTTTTAACATAGCTGGTTTTTCATATGGCGGTATGTTCGGCGAAACAGGTATCAAAAAGGGCATCGACTTAGCCGGAGGTTCAGTTATAACTTTCCAAGCTGATTCAGACGCTCCGACCGACGACCAAATGCAGGTTGTCGAATCAATTTTCCAAACTCGTATGACTAATGCGGGATATACAGAAGCACGTATATCTCAAGGCGAAGGCGGAAAAATTACTGTTGAAATACCTTCAGTATTTGAAACAGACCAAGCTGCAAGCCTACTTGGCGATACAGCAAAACTTACATTTAACGATGCTGACGGCAACGTAATTCTTGACGGTGCTACAGACATTAAGAACGCTTCTTACCAATACGGTAAGACTTCACAGACAGGTTCGGCTCAATCTTACGTTCAGGTTGAATTTAATGCTGAAGCAAAGCAAAAGTTTGCCGACGCAACTAAGGCTGCTGCCGCAAGATCAAGTGAAGGCAAAAACTACATTTCAATTCAAATGGACGGAAAGGATATTTCTTCTCCGAGAGTTTCAGAAGAAATCAATTCTGACTCATGTATAATTTCAGGTGATTTCACCCCTGAAACCGCACAAGACCTTGCTAACAAGATTAAGTCTGGTCAACTTCCGTTTGATATGAAAGTTATTTCTCAGGAAACAGTAGGTGCCGAACTTGGTGCAAATGCACTTCCTACAAGCCTTTTGGCTGCTGCAATCGGTATCATTCTTATAATGATCTTTATGGTTATTATGTACAGAATTCCTGGTCTTATCGCAGATATTTCATTGTTAATATATGTCGGACTTATCGGTTTGGCAATGGGTATATTCCATGTTAACCTAAGTCTTTCAGGTATTGCCGGTATCGTTCTTTCAATCGGTATGGCGGTCGATGCTGACTGTATCATATTTGAAAGAATGAAGGAAGAATTAAAGGTTGGTAAAACTATCAGAGCGTCTGTTTCAGCAGGTTTTGATAAGGCATTCTCAGCAATCCTTGACTCTAACATTACAACAATCATTTCTTGTGTAGTTCTTTACATCTCAGGTATCGGTGCAGTTACCGGTTTTGCTACTACACTTGGAATCGGCGTTATTTTGAGTATGTTTACTGCTATCGTTATCACAAAGTTCCTTCTAAAGCAACTTGTAGGTATCGGTATCGAAAACAGAAGTCTATTCTATAACGCAAAAGCAAAAAAAGGAGGTGCGGAAGAATAATGAAAGATTTGACTAAAAACAGATGGAAATTCGTGCTTATCCCCGCACTAATTGTTCTTGCCGGTATTGTTCTATATATCGTACACGGCGGATTTAACTTCGACGTTGAATTTATGGGCGGTATCAGAATGCAAGTTAATATGCACACTGATTTCGACAATAAAGAAGTCGCTGACTTAATCCAAGAAAAAACTGTTGATACTGTATCAGCAAAAGTTCAAACAGGTGACAATCCTCAGGTTGCAGTAATCAAAACTCCTCCTGTTGACGAAACTGTTAAGACTGAAATTTTCAATGCACTAAAAGATAAGTATAATCTTTCAGATGATGATTTACTTTCAGTATCATCTGCATCAGCAAGTTTCGGTAACGAAATTCAAAGAAAAGCTTTGCTTTACACATTGCTTGCTATAATCTGTATCTTGATTTACATTGCAATTCGTTTCGAGTGGAGAAGTGCTATTATGGCTGTTATAGCTCTTGCAATCAACGTACTTATCATGGCTGCGATTTATGCTATAACAAACATTCCGCTTAATACAAACTTCATTGCGGCAATGCTTACTGTTGTAGGTTATTCTATCAATAATACAATCGTTATCTTTGACAGAATTCGTGAAAACACAAAGTCACGTAAGAAGAATGAAACTATTTCAGAAATGGTTAACAGAAGTGTTTTTGAAACAATGGGTCGTACAATCAACTCAACAATAACAACACTAATTACAATCGTTCTTATTTACATTCTTGGTGTATCTGCAATCAAGGAATTTGCTCTTCCTCTAATCGTAGGTATCCTTGCAGGTGCATACACATCAATCTTTATTGCCAGCACATTCTGGGCTTCATGGAAAGAATCAGATATGAAAGCTAAAGCAGCTGCTGCTCAAGAAAGAAAAGCAGCAAAGAAAAATAAGTAATTGATGTTACAAAAATAACCGTTCGATACGAACGGTTATTTTTTTTGCCTTATTTAAAAATACTATTTGTTTTTTTTAATTTTTATTACGTTTCTTTAAACAACTTTTTCCTCACTATTGCATATGCAATTAACACCGCAATACCTGTTATAACCCACGAAACAGGATACACATTCATCAGCATTTCAAAACTTCTGAACTTATTGAATACGGTGTATATCCATATTAATCTAAACACACACGACCCCAATACAGTAAGCACCGCCGGAGTCATTGAATATCCCAATCCCCTCAATGCCGCACCGCCTATTTCATACGAGCTTGCCAAACATTCAAACAACAATACGTGGACCATTCTTATTGACGCATATTCAAGAACGGCTTTATCAGTAGTATAAATTTCTGCGAAGAAGTCACGCCACACAACAAATATAGCACTCATCAATCCGCATATAACCACACTTGAAATCATACTGTATACGAATATCTTTTTACAACGTTTAAAATTTCTTGCACCGTAATTTTGACTTGTAAATGTTACTGCCGCTTGTACAAATGCACTAATTGTAAAATATGTAAAATATTCAAAATTCAATCCGGTGGCAGAGCCGGCAACTGCGTCAGAGCCAAAACTGTTTATAGCAGTCTGTATACAGACATTTGAAACAGAGAACACCACTCCTTGCAAGCCCGCCGGTACACCTATTTTGATAACTTTTATCAATTCGCTTTTCTTTATTTTTAATTTATTAAGCCTTAATCTGATTGTTTCTTCTTCATTCATCAGAAAATATATTATAAGAACCGCACTCACTCCGTCAGCTATTACTGTTGCAATCGCCACTCCCGCTACGCTTAATTTGAATACTATTACAAACAACAAATTAAGACAGGCATTTATTACTCCAGATATAATCAGACAATACAGAGGTCTTTTTGTATCACCTTTACTTCTTAAAACAGCTGCTCCAAAATTATATATCATCAAAAACGGCATTCCCAAAAAGTAAATGTGCAAATACAATACCGCTAAATCTATTACATTTTCGGGTGTTCCCATAATTTCAAGAATAGGTCTTGCAATCATCAATCCTAACACAAGCAGAAATACACCGCTTATAAGCGAAATTATCATTACAGTATGAACTGCATCTTGAATTTTTTCTGTTTTTCCCTGCCCTATATAATTTGCTATGACAACATTCGCACCGACTGAAATTCCCACAAACAGATTTATCAGCAAGCTTATAACCGAACTGTTACTTCCAACCGCCGCCAGAGCCTCACTGCTCGCAAACCTTCCGACAACCGCCACATCAACCGAATTGAACAGTTGCTGCAATATACTGCTTATCGCCAACGGAAGTGCAAATAATAAAATTTTATCAAAAATACTTCCATTCAGCATATCCATCTGATTTGATATGCCTTTACTCTTTTTCATTACATACATTCCTCCAAATATTTTAACTACTACTATTATAGCACATATGTATAAAATTAGAAAGTTAGTCTTGCACAAAAATAGCAGAAGAATTTAATCTTCTGCTATTTATATTAACATAAATATTATTGTACGTTGTATGTAGTCATAATATATCCGGCACTTGAAACAAGTTTTCTCAAAAATAATTCAGATAAATTATTTTTCATATGTACCGTTGCTAAATTTTGGCTTAGATCAACTTCTGCCCATACGCCGTCCTCACTGTTAAGTGTATTTTCGACTCTCGCTTTGCAGTGATCGCAAGTCATTCCGTCTATGCCTATCTGAACGCAGTACGGATAATGTGACACATCTTTATCCTCAACCTTAATTTTCTTAACGTGTTCGATTTCAGCGCCGCAACACCCCGAAGTCAGTTTTTTAGCATAACTTCTAATAGCTATAACTGCTATAACTATCAATACTGCTACTATAATCGCTGTACTCATAATATATCTCTCCTTTGCTTTAAATCGCAATTATGGTTAGTATCCTCTAATCTTAATTAGTTTAGCATAACTAACCGATTTTGTCAATATTTCTTGATTTTTTTCAAAAAAGAAATCAAGCTTAGTTTTTAAGCTTGATTTCCGAATTGCATTTCTATTCTATATTTTTAACCAATCTCACATTGTCCATCTGTACCCATTCATTTGCGTGAGCGTCCGAATATAGTCCTACTGTACATTTTCCGTCTGTCACTTTTATATCTGTTGCAACAACAATTTCTTTCCAATCATCAATATTTGTTTTAACGGAATATGTTTTCTTTTCGTCACCGCTTTGTGCGTATACATTACATACATTTTGTCCGCCACTGCTTTTTACCCACGCAGTCATTGTATATGTTCCGTTAGGTAAATCAGTTATTTCTTGATACAAATCTGAAATATAATCTTCCGGTGCAGTTTCCTGTATTACAAAATTACCGCTGTCAACCTTTCCGCGTGCATTGGATACAGAATAATTGCCGACATTGTCACGCACTTTCCAACCTGTTGGTGTTGCTGTTATTTTTCTGTCCGCCTCAAATTCGGGATTGGAAATATAGTTATTACCCTCTCCGACTTCCCAAGTACCTTTTTCAGCGTCCAACTTCCATTGATGAAGATTGTTAAAGTACGGTTTGCCTTCTTTATCAAATGATAGCGGTACCCATTGATTATATCCGATTCCATTACCTGCAAAATCGCCCCATCTGTCACCGCAATAAATGATCAAATCGTTTTCACTTCCGTGAATCGTTGTATAGAAGCCTGCTTGCGAATTGTGAGCAAAACTATCTCGTGTGTTATTCATTATATATGGAAGTCCCGTATCTTTATTATAATCGCCCAAAATGCTGTCAGACTGCATTACATACACTCTTGACGAATTCCAGCCGTATAAATCAGAGCCTGTATAATAGTAATTGCCGTTATATTTAAACATACAATTACCCTCTATACCTGTTTTGTCTTTCTTATCCACTTCGCCGTTTTCATCTATGTAACTGCCGTCTTCATCATAGAAAAGCATTTTGATATTTTCTTCGTCTATATCCAAAAAGTCTGATTCTCTAAGCGGAATTACATATTGATAAGCACGTCCGTTTGCACTTGAGCATATTATATATGCTTTGCCGTCATCATCTTGGAACAAAGTTTGGTCACCTGTAACATCATTTTGAATTGGCAACGTTTTTTGAATATGGTCAATCTTAAACGGTCCTGCCGGCTTATCACTTACTGCATAAACCATACCCGGTGCATATTGAGAAATTAACACATATTTTTTCGTGTTTTCATTATAAACAACACCCATTCTGCCAACCCAACCGTTCGGTTCACCGGTAAGAGGATAACCCTCAAACTTCCAATTCACCAAATCGTCCGACGAATAACAAGTAAATGTTTCGTAAGCGGCATTTCCCGCTTTGCCGTTTTCTGGATTTTTAGCATATATATCCGCTTCTTTATATTTTACACCATACCAATAATATTTGTCACCAAACTTTTGAATACAACCGCCCTGTGAATATATATAATTGCCGTCAGTATCTTTAAAAAATGTATCGTTTGTGATAGTGTTGTAAGATGTATTGACATTAACCGCACATTTTGCGGTTTGCTTACCGTCAGAAGTTGAAACCGTAATTGTAGTTTTACCCTTGCCTTTCGCCGTAACAACTCCGTCTGTCACGCTTGCAATATTTTCGTTGTCAGATTTCCAAACCAAGTCGGAATTTTCAATATTTGCCGATAACGGATAAACCGAATCTATCTCGGTTAACTCTATACTTGTTTTATTCAATGACAGTCGCTCGGATTTTTTGTCGGTCACTGTGACTTTACATTCGTCCGTAAGTATTCCGTCCTCTGATGATACGGTAATTGTAGCATTGCCGTTTGAGACAGCTGTTAAAATACCGTTTTCGCTTACTTTTACTATCGATTCGTCAGAACTTTTCCATGCAACCTTATTGTCATACGCAAATTCCGGCATAATAACGGCGTCCAATATTTTATTTTCATCATCGACATTCATTGTCACATTATGCTCCGATAATGTCAGACTTTTTGCTTTGCCGATTGACGTATCTTCATATTTACCACTGTCATCGTTATATTCAATTTCTTGTGTCTTTGAACGCAAATTATCGTCTTCGAGCAAATATGACTTCACTGTATATTTGCCGTAACCGCTCACATTTTCAAAAGTTCCCGATGTTGAATTGTTTTTAAAACCGATAAGTTTATTATTCTCGTCATACAGTGCCACGCCAAACAGCTTACCGCCTTTATAATCGGCTGAATAACTTATTGCGCCGTCACCGTCAACGCCTGTCATAAGACGTGATATGTACCCATCGGATTCTTTCAATACAACATCATCAACATAAACGTCCGCTTTATCCCACAAATTAAAATATGCCAAATAATCTTGAGTATTGTTACATTCAAATTCGATTGTATGCTTTGTCCAATCAGTATTTACCGATATTTCTTTCGTTTTTACTGGATAACTTCCCGGCCAATCCTGTGAACCGTCAAAGAAACCTACATTTACAGTACAATCCTCTTTGGCTTTTATATAAAATTCAAGTGTGTATGTCACATTTCTTTTCAGTTCAACTCTCTGTGCAACAACAGCACTGTTGAAATGAAGTGCCTTTTCACCGCTGTGCACTTCGTCTGTTGTACAATCGGCAGAGTTTTCATTTTCATAAACCCAACCGTCCCTACCTGAAAAACGCCAACCGTTTGTTCCGAGTAATTCAGTTTCAAAGCTATCATTTTTTATAAGATTTTCCGCCGCATATGCCGAAGTCGTGCATAACGCGGTTATCAGTAATGCAGTAACGATTTTTACTTTATTTTTCATTTAACAATCTCCTTTTGTATTCATTGTTAAAATTTTATCACATTTCTTTGAATTTTTAAAGAGTTTTTTTCAAAAAAACGGATATAATTAAATATCCATTCTTTAAATATCAGTTTTTTATAACAATTATTCAGTGAATATATATGTTTCTCCTGCACTTGCATTTTCAATAGTATACTTGTCGTCTACAAACTTTATATTCTCACCCTTTAATTTTAATATATTATCTTTTTCGTAACCGATTGTAATATTACCGTCAACAGTCGGTGTAATCTTTATTTCCGTTGCTTTATTATCACTCCATTTAATAGATACTTCTGCACCGTTTTTAGCCTTAATACCGCTTATTTCACCACTATTCCATTCTGTAGGCAATGCAGGAAGTATGTAAACAGTTCCCGTCTGTGACTGCATAAGAAGTTCCATAACACCTGCCGCCGAACCGAAATTACCGTCTATCTGGAACGGTGCGTGTGTATCAAACAAATTAGCATATGTTTTTTGTGCTAATTGATAACGGAATAATTCAAGTGCTTTATCGCCGTCAAGACATCTCGCCCAAAGTAAGAATTTATTCGAGCATGACCAACCTGTTGAATCATCACCTCTGTTTTCAAGTACTACTTTCGCACCGTTTAACAATTCCGGTGTGTCACGATTTATAAGTGTTCCCGGGTACAAACCAACAAGATGTGAAATATGTCTGTGCACAGGGTCACCCAACGTTTTTCCGTTTGCGTCTGTATTATAGCTTGTTTCTTCTTTCCATTCCTTAATCTGTCCGTCACCACCTATTTCCACAGGTGTTTCAAGATGATTTCTTATTTCTTTCCACGCACTCACCTTATCGGTATCAACACCTAATATTTCTGCCGCTTTTATAGTATAGTCGTACATACCCGCAACAAGCTGTAAGTCATATTTTATACCTTCCTCTGTTGGTCCTTGCTCCGGTGAACGACCTTCCCAAGTAGTATAATAATATCCGTTAGGATACTTCTCGGTATCTGTTGTAGTTCTGCGTTGATTTTGATACAAATACTGCGTATAGAAATTTGCCGCTTTTCGCATTATCGGATATAATTCGTCCGCCAAAAGTTGTTTATCGCCCGAAGTCTGATACAAATCCCACAGATTATACATAAGCCATGCGGTATTACCTGCCGACTGAATATTTGTTGAGCCTGTCATATCTGTTGTACCCATTATCGCTTGCTTTGTGTGCATAATAAATACATCATCTTTATCATCTGTACTGTCTGCAAACGTCATCTTGCCGTTTTCAAACGTATACGATTTCGGAGTAACTTTATACATATTTTTAGCCGTTATACGTCCTGCCGGAATTTGTGAATTAAACCAACCTATCAGTGATTTACCGCTGTCAAGAAGATTTGCACTGCCTGCAAACCAATAGTTCATTTCCATATTGATATTAATACAGTAACACGAACCCCATATTTCAGCGGTTGACTGACACCACTTACCTTGAAGTGTTGACGGCATAGTTGTAGAACGCGATGATGAAATCATTAAATATCTTGCATTATTGTAATGAAGTTCTTCAAGATGCTTATTTAGATTTGCATACGCACTTTCATCATATGAAACGACTGTCTTATTATCAACAGATTTTGTTGTTACTGTGTTTTTATATGATAATTGCAATTCATTTGTAGGTACTGAACATATTTCATTATTATCCGTCAAACTAAATTGTACTTTGTCGAATTGCTCTTTATAATCTTTTATATGTTCATTTTTCAATTCTTCATAAGTTAATTCAGACGCACCTTGTATTCTTTTTTCTGCTTTTTCGACAGCCGCTTTAACTCCTTGTGTATTCTTATACGGTGTTTTTGACATATTGACAGTTCCGTCTGCATTAAATTCAAACTGAGTCGGGTCATAATCCGTTGCCACCGCTACAAGTATTGTTACACCTGTACTGTCAGATACATTAACCGAATTATATCCGCCTGTCACTGTACCGTCATCGGCAATAACTTTTATAATAGTGCAATATTCCAAATCGGATTCTTGATTCCATGCAGCATTACCGCCCGATGAATACGGTTCACTGTCTTTTAATTTACCGACAATTTTAATCTCACCGTTATTTACGGTTACATTACCCGGGTGCATTGAAACAGGTTTTACGTCAAAATTCAAATCATCACCTGTGTAACGGAATACAAGTACTTCTTTAGGATAGCTTGCGAAATATTCTCGATTGAAATTTTTATTATCATATTCGTATCTCACATGAGCAACAGATTCGTCAAGGTTGAGGTCACGGTAATAATTATTGACAGTCGCACCTTTCGGCATATTGAAATCAACAAAAATATTACCGACGCTCATATAACCGTTTATGCCTTCACTCATTTTACTGTTTACAGTATTTGAATTAACTTCTGTTTGAGTTCCTCTGTATCCTGCCGCCCAGAAAGTTTCTTCATTAATCTGAATTTGGTCTTTGTCAGGAAGTCCGAAAATCATACCGCCCATATATCCGTTTCCGATAGGCAATGCTTGTTGCTCCCAATCCGCACCGTCACGAGCGTAGATACTGTTATTTGCCCCATTGGCACTTGCAAGAAACGCACCTGTCTTGTACCATAGTGCATTATCGGCAGTTGCACCTTGATAATTATTGTCGTATGTATAATTTACATTCAATGTTGATACATCAACTAAATTCGGATCAATTCCATACGGTACATTGTTCGGTGATATGACACCTGCACCCATACCAAGTCCAGATTTTGCACCTGTCAACCAATCAGAAACAAGCGGAATATTGGAATATTCACCTGTTGTTGTATTGAATATTTCATCTGATACAACTTCACCGATTTCGCTTTCATCATTTTCGCTTATCTCTGTAAATACGGTTGTTAAAGGTGTCATACTATTAAAATCACTCCATAATAAAATCTTTATATCAGCTCCGTTTATTATTTTAATATCCGATAAGTCAATTTTATTTTTGCCTTTTTGAAGTTTTACTTCTTTATCGTTTATTTGCTTTAATATTCCGTCTTTATATTGAGCTATTATAAGCGTTGCATTTGTTTCGGTTTCGCTCTTATTTTGCATTATAGTAGTTGTATTCAAATTTTCATCAATCTTTGTGACATTTACAATGTCATATTCATTATCGCTTGCTGAATACTCATCATTTGTTTTTGCTATATATACCTTTACAAATGATGCTTTTTCAAAAGCAATATCAGTGTTTATCTTCTGTACTCCGTCAGTCAATTCACCGATAGCAATTTTGTTTTCTTTGATTAGCTTTTTATTTTCATCAAATACTTTCACAACGGCAATATAGTCGTTTGTACTGTCGATTTTTTTATCAACAATTATTCCGTCTATACCTCTTGCATTTTTTACATCTGTTTCACCGTTTTTCAATAACAAACCTTTTACTTCATACGGACGATTTTCAGAATTGTTTGTTCTGACTGTCACTTCAAGTTCATCAATTACTTCCGACGTTTGAACAGATGATACGGTAAGCGTTGCTTTGATTTTCACAATACCGTCAGCAGCACTGTCTGAAACAGTAAGTGTACCGTCGTTTGATATTGACACTCCTTCCGTATTATCGACTATCTCCCATTTTGTATCACGAGCAGGAATAACCACACCGTCTGCGATTGGAATTGCAATATACTTTGATGTTCCGCTATGTACGACTTCATCACCGTAAATTTCAACTGCATTCGCATTACCGAGTGACTTAAGTACTAAATTTATAAATTTCTTTATTCCGCCACATTCTGCCGAAACTGTTACTGTTCCGGCAGTTGCAGACGGAGTAATTGAGAGAGAACCATTATTATCTATTGATACACCGTTATATCCGTTTACCGAATAAGTGATATGTGCCGTTGTATCCTCACTTCCCTTTGAAACAATCTCTGATTTGTCTTTTTCTGTTGTAATGCTCTTATAAACTTTCGCAGTATACTGAACTGTTTGATTTTCTGACGTTATATACTTTTCAGTTGTGTCAGATGTAATTTCCAACATATCTGCCGTATCTGCAATTTCAATTTTTGAAATTGCTATTGAGCTCCATTTTCCAAAAGCAAAATCAATCTGCGATGTTTGATTAGATAATTTTACTGTTGTTGTGTACCACTTATCAAATTCACAATTTGATTGTACATCTATTTTTTCACCGTCGATTGACATTGTGTTTTCATTACCGGCACTTCTATTTGTACTTCCGTTGTTAGTCGAAGTCGGTTTTGCATATGTCATCTTTACATATTTGCCCGACTCTATCGGATTGTCAAATTTAAGCGTTATTGATGTGTTACTGTTTCCGCCTGTACCCATAAACAAATAATAACCGTTATCGCTAAGTCCCATTCCAAGCGGATAATATCCTGTTCCTGTTTTAGTTGTTGAGTTCATTATTGCAACATTGCTATAGTTTGAACCGCTTGTTGATATGCTCAATCCCGTATCGGCAATCTTTGTTTCAGATAATGATGATGTATTAAATGCTTTTATCTGATTAAACGCAGTGCCAAATGTATATGTTGACTTTTCTAACATTACATTATAAGTTTCATTTGTTTTTTCAGCCGGCATTTTCTCTGCTTTTACAGGTAATATACCTATTGAAGTGCAAAGCATTGACGCCGACAGTATACACGAAATCAATTTCTTCTTCATCGTTCATTCCTCCATAAACATTTTATCTGTTAATTGTATTTTAACATAACCAATATCAATTTGTGTGTCTAAAAGTCACATCTTTTTATCAAAAAGTCAGATTTATATATTTACAAAACAATAAATATTTCTTATAATACTTTTAGGGGTGATATATATGAGAGAAAATCCACACAGTCAAAATCAACTGCTCAATCAATACATTTCAAAATTAGAAATAAGATTTATTTTAATAGACAACGGCTTATGTCCCGATTGGTCAAGAGAAGAACATACTCGTATGAGAGATTGTTTTTATTTAATATTAGACGGTCAAGGTAAAATAACAGTAAACGGGAAAGAATTTTATCCAAAGAAAGGCGATATGGTACTGTTGCCGAAAAATTCAAGGGTATCGCTATACTCCCAAAACGAAACTTGCTACAATAAATATTGGTGTGATTTTTTTGCAACAATTAACGGCAAGTCGCTGTTTGATATAATTGATTTTCCTTATGTTGTTCATATTGAAAATCCCGACTATGTAAAGTCGCTCTTTAATAAATTAAGCGAACTCAGATTAAAAAATGACGCAGTATCTGCTCTGATGATAAAATCAATTTTGATTGAGCTTTTAGCAATATTTTTGAGCTTCGATAAAGCTAAACCGCATGATGAAATACAAGATGATGAATTTGTCAAATTTATAAATGACTATATCAAAAATCATATTCACGAAAAAATTTCCGTAAAGTCTCTTTCAAATTTAATGGGATTTAATGAGAAATACTTTATATCGATTTTTAATAAACATTTCGGCATAACTCCCGCACTTTACATTAAGCATATGCGTTTGGAAACCGCTAAATATGATTTACTGTATACAAACCATTCTATCGCCTTTATAGCCGACACAATAGGCTTTTCCACAATTCAAAAGCTATCTAAAGATTTTAAAGAATATACAGGTTTTACGCCAACCGAATTTAGGAAAACATTCAAATAGACCCATCATTTTTGATGGGTCTATTATTTTAATCATTAAAAATTTCTACAAATCGCATAAATACCGCTGCCGCCTCTGCTCTTGTGGCATTGTCTTTCGGATTAAGGGTTGTGTCTGTTTTTCCGACCATTAATCCGCTGCCTGCCGCCCATTGCATTGACGGAATTGCATATTCAGAAATATCGTTATAATCATCATATGAAAGTATATTTGTGTTATCTCCCACTTGTGTATCTATCTTCTTGTAATTTGCGTATCTGTACAAAATCGCTGCCATTTGTTCTCTTGTAATATCTGCGTTAGGATCAAATTCTGTTGCCGATATTCCTGCTACTATGCCGTTAGTGCTTGCCCAAGCAACTGCTTTTTCATAATATGCACCGCTTGGAACATCTTCAAATTTACATTCGCCTTCCTCTTTTTCACCGTCTATTCTGTGTAGAATAGTAACAAACATTGCTCTTGAAAGGTTCGTGTTCGGCTCAAATGTTATATCCGTTATACCGACCATAAATTTATGCTCATAAACATATTTAACATTATCATAGAACCAATCTGTCTTTTCAACATCAATAAACGGTAAATCGGTTTTCTCTCCGAATATTACTTGAATTTCCATATTTTCAGATACTGATTTAACGGTATACACTTCAGCATTACTGCCGACGCTGACGCCGTTTATAAGAATATCCTTTACCATATAGCCGTCATTCGGAACAGATGTTACAGTTACGCTTGTGCCGGATTTAACTTCCGTACTTGACAATGTAACTTTTCCGTTTTCTGACGGTAGTAATGTTATCTTATATTTTGCCGAAGATGAGCCGCCACCCGAATGTTTGCCTGTGCTTTTAAAAGATTCCATAGCCTTATTTAATGCCGCAACACCTTGTGTATAATCGTCCTCTGTTGCGTTACTGTCATTAACAAGCTCCTGTGCTTTATTAATAGCCTCCTGCAAAGCATTCTTTTTACTGTCTGACGCATTAGGTGTATTGTCAAGAAGTTCTTGTGCCTCTTTAATCTTTTCTATCAAATCTTCTTTTGAATTGCCTTTTATCTCAATTACTGCATAATCAGAAAATCCGTCTTTTATATTCTCGTCTTCCGCAGTTTGAATATTTGCGGTATTTATTTTAACTTTTACCGCCGTTTCGCCCTTTGACAATGCGGTTATATCACCTTCATCAAGCACAATACGATTTTTCTCGTACAACACGCTCCAATCAATCATATCGTCACTTAATTCAAATTCTTTTCCGTCGTCAAGGACCGCAAAAGCCGAAAGCTTTGTATTTTGACCGCTTTTCATTGAAATCTTTTTCTCGCCGTCAACAGTTTGAATATACTCACCGTTATTTTTAAGTTCAATTTCTTTAATCGCAAAACTACCTTTACGCACCGCATATACCATAAGTTCGGTTATGTTGCCTGCGTTATCTACAGCTTTTAGCGTATGTGATCTATAATTTTCATTATCTGATAATTTTTTGGTAATACTGAAACTTCCGTTTTCATTAACCGTAATTCCGTCAGTTTCTCCGTCTATTGTAAGAGTCGAAGATTTTTCTGTTAATCCCTCAATAGTGTAACTTCCGTCATCTTCGGTTATCACAGTATTCGCACCGAATATTGCTGAAACATTTTCAACGCTTTCAACTGATTTTTGCGAAAGCGACAATATAGGTGCTGATGTATCTATTGAAAATGCCAATCTCGCATCACTGTCGCCTATAATTGCATCTTTACCGCTTATATTGTCTTTTTTGCTCGTATAAGCGGTAAAATCAATTACATAATCGCCGTCCTCAAGGTCATCTAAAACAAACTTCCATTCTTTCTTGAATTTATTGTCACTGTATGCCTTTTGACCGTTTACCGACAATTCCATAAACACATCATTTTCAAATACATATTCAACAATAATATTATTGTCATTTATATATTCTTTTGTGCTGTCAAAGTTTGTTTTTACCTCTTTCAACTTTGGCATATCCTTTTCAGGCATTACAAGTTTATCCGACAAAACCACATCATCACCGTAATAATACCATGTCTTATACTCATCAGAAGAATCCGATTTTCCGTATTCTTCACGTAGAGTTTTTACATTGACATAATATGTTTTACCTGCTTCAAGATATGCTTCCTTGCCGAATACGAAGTTTGAGCCTTTTTCAAACTGACCTACATTATTACTTAGTACACTGCCGTCCTCCGCAACAATTTCAGCTATATAATGCGTATAATCGGCATTTTCGGGATCTGTTACATTCACAAATATATTACCGTTACCACCGTAATTGATATGCACCTTTGAAACTGACTTAGGAAGTTTCTTATTCTTGAATTTTACAGGTGTATCACTAATTGCAAGACTTATTCCGTCTGTTGTAGATACGGTTGTTACTGCATAATATGTTCCGCTTTCAAATGTGTCCGGAAGTGTAATTTTTTCACTGCCGCTTTTTATTTCTGCGTCTGTTTTGTGAAGTATGTTAGTTCCTAACGAATCGCCTTTGTTATCACCTGTTTTTACCTTCTTCAAAACATCTTTGTCTTTCGTCAAATAAACGTCTATTGTACCTTTTTTATCGGTACTGCCGTTCATTGTCCATGACGCTGTAAGTTCGGCAGAATCTTCCGATGAATGTGATATACTGCACGAATCTACACCTGCTATGCCGTCAACACCGTTCATATTAAATGACTTGATTGTAATGTTAGGTGTTGTGTATCTTACAGTCCACTTACCATTTATGATTTTATCCTTTTCAGTAACCGTTACATAAATATAATTGTCACCGTCACGACGCTGTACAAGCATATTTCCGTTACCGTTTCCGTCGTCCAAAGTTGTGTTTATTACGGCTCCGTCGGCATTTATAAGTGTAATTTCGCCTGCCTCAGGTGTGCCTGAACCTGTATAAGGTATTTCAAACAATAATGCGTCTTGATTTTGAGCATTTTCTACATTTACACTTGCCTCTTTATATTCACTGCCGTCTGTCATCATACCTATCGGCTCAACAGACAATTCATGTACATTAGTGCCGTAGTAGCCAGTTACGTCGTCAGAACTCATAAGGCTCATTGAGTTATTTTCGCCTCGCGGCGGTGCACTTAAATCTACATTCTTACCGAATGATACATTTTTACCCCAATAATATATTACACCGAAACGGATACCGATAATCTTGATATTTGCACCGATAAATTCATCAGATACCGCCGCCTCAACACCTGCAAGTTCTTTACCGCCCACAAGTGGAATACTGTCCGGTATGCAAATGCTTGCAAATATGTAGCCGTAGAAATAATCATCGGCTATATTTATTGTAATACCGCCTTTTATAAGTCCGTCTATAATACTTACATTACCGTAAAGATTAAGTTCCCAAGGCTCTATCCATCTTGCATTTATTCCCGCTTTCAAATCAAGCAAAGAATCCGATACCTTTAATTTCATATCGCCTTTAAGCGACAGTCCCTCAAGGCTTATTCTGGCATTAAAATCGCCCACAAGAGTACCTATAGCCTCAAGTCTTGTGAACAACAATATAGTAATCGGCGGAAGTTTGTCAAATTCACCGCCTATGGTATCGGCAAGTTCATTTATACCGCCGCCCAAACCTGTCATAAACAATGCAGGCGGTGCAATAGGAATTTTCAGTCCGTCACGGATATAAAATTCGATTTTATCCGGTACTATAACATCTTTATTTTTTACATTAACTTCTTTAAATGCAAGTATACCCTCACATTCAATAATTTTGATATTAAGACCTGCATTTAATTCGTATACATTGTCTATTGTGTTTATTGTAACGCTTGCATATATACCCGGTGCATTTGAAACAAGTGAACCTAAAACGTCTTTAGGCAATGCAAGCGACATTTTTGCGTCTATTCCTATAAAACCTGTACCTTCAACCTTTACAGCCTTTTCCTCAACCTTGCCTTTTTCACCGAAAAGTACATTATTTACTTCCGCAGATAAACTTCCCTCTGAAAGTTTGGTATCTTTTTTGATTTTGTCACCTGTAGACGTTTGTTTGGGTGTTTCATAAAAAAGACTTTCCATATCACCCGAAATATCTTCTTGGTCCGCCGTCAAACTTTCGTCAAACAAACTCTGCATTTCATCGGAAATATCCTCTTGATCCGCCGTCAAATCTTTGGTTTCTTGATTATTATTCTTCTTTGCTTTAATCGGCAGGCTGATGCTTCCGCCGAATCCTATACCGTATGTAACCATACCGTCAGAATTGTCATACCACTGTGAACTCATTTCACCGTATTTTAAATCTACCAAAAATCCGCCGACCGACTGAATCATAGTTGCCGCACCGTCAAGAGAAAGTTTTACGGGTTTATTGTCATTAGCAAAACAATCCGTCAATCTCTCACTGTCCAAAGTATACACAATGCCTTTATTAACGGTAAAGCTCCATTTACTTCTCCAAACGTTGATAGAATTTACAACCTTTAAAAGTCCGTCACCGTTTATTGTGTATGCACCGTTTTTTTCATAGATTTCAAGCGGTGTATCGCCCTCGTATGACAGCATATTATTGATTACAACATCGCCGTCTGCCGTACTTGCCTGCCAATATCTCTCTTTATTATTGCCATCACCGCGTTCCATTTCTCGAACGTTCGCACGAACGGTAAGCAATATTTCATTATCACGAATTGACTCTTTTTTCTCACCGAAATTATATTTAATCTTTGTCTTATTTAATTCGCCTGTTTTTTCAACTTCACCGTTATAAAACTTTAAATATTCACCCTCATTTGCAAAAGTGAAAAAGTCATAATCGGTATTATTCGATTTATCGGTTGTACGAACAAGTGCTATTGTTCCGTAAGATTTAAGTCTGTATTTTTCGTCTGCCGACACTTGAAGTTTATGTTCACAAGTTATTGATTTTCCGAATTCCTCTATTAAAATAGGATCTGTAAATTCAAACACTAATTCATAATATCCTACTTCAAGTTCTTCATCAGTCGTAAAACTCATATTTTCATACTCTTCGTCAAGAAAAGCTATGTTCTTCTTTTCTATCAAAACAGAATGATCGCTTGTTGTATGTTTAAGTCTTAAATCCCAGCCTTGATTTGCCAAAAGTGCTTTAAATGCCGACATATTACCCGATACGGTAACGGCTTTTTCGCCACCGGTCCATACGGTTTTGGGATTAACTTTATTCATCTGCACTATTGGTAAATTGCCTGTTACGGACTGCAATATAACGTTTTTCTCTGCAGCCGTTTCGACTGTTTTTTGTGTTCCGTCCTCAAGGTTAGCCGTTGCGGTAAGTGATACATATATTCCGCCTGCCGTTAAGTCCGTCTGCGGAACAGCTTTAAACGTATACTTTTTTGTTATTATCTCTTTGCCTATTTCATCAAATGTGACTGTATCGTCGTCCGAAACAATCTCAAATTGACTGTCATCAACAGTTATATTGAGCATTGCCGAGCTTAGCATAACAGCGTCGTCACCTGTATTGTCAATTTCAACCGTCACATCAAATTGACCGTCATTTTTATATGACTTTTTATCATCGGAAAGTTCAACTCTGCCTGCTGTTATATTTATTTGGGTTGCGTCGTCTTTATCGTTCGAGAAGTTACCTACACCGTAAAGCATTTCACCAGTATAACTTCCGCCGCTTGCGACTGTTCTGTTTTCCCAATAAATTGCCGCCGCACTGTCCGGCTCTCTGTAATCGTTTGAATAATTAGTGAAATCGCAATAATTACCCGGTGTATATGTATATCTTGTATTTGCAAGATTCGCCCAATGACCGACTATGATACGATTCGCTTCACTGCCGCCGTTCCAGCCTTTTGTAAGAATATATGCAAGCTTTGTCGGTTTTGCAAGTGAATCGACACATCTTATTTGTGACGGTACATCATCACCCGAAAATTCAGTTTCCGTCATTGTCGGTCGAATTGCCTCATCTACAACAAAATACGGTGCGTCAATTTCATTTCCGAGTGCCGTATCCAAAAGCAAACGAACGCTTATATCTTCTTCAATGCCACTGTTATTCGTAACTTCAAACGAAATACCCGCATTACCTGTTATATCACTGTTTTCGTCAGTGCCGAGTGCAATTTTTAATGTCACCGTAACACCCTTTATTGTCCAAGGTATAGTGATTAATCTGCCTTCTTCACTGACTACGGGAGTATCAAGATGTGAACTCATTCCGAAAAAGCCGTAATCCTGACCGAATATATAATCCTTATTACCTATTCTTACCGTAATAAAAGATGTTCCGTTACTTCTTTCTTTATCGTCAGAATACAAAAGCGGAATATTGTTATCAAGAATTTTTTTGGGATTACCCTCTTCGGTTTCTATTTCAAATCCGCCCGTATCGGCATTAAACGAATATGTAAGATAGCCGTTAGTTATGCTGTATATATTATCGTTTTCCCCCTCGGCAAATACGCCGAGAGGAAAAATCGATACAAACATAACAAGCGCTAACATTGATGAAATAATTCTTTTAAATGCTTTCATCGCTTTATACCATTCCTTTCTGCACCTTATAGGTACATTTTAAAATCCCCTAATTATACAGATAAACCTGTAAATTGAAATAATCACGTTTATCTGTCTGAACATAGAATGTATACCAACCTCTTTCAAGATTTGATACTTTAAATTCACCGTTCTCATCCTTTGAAACCATAGTTCCTTTTTTCTTCATCTGTCCTATTGTTTTAAGACCTTTTTGGTAACGTACATATGCCGTTGACGTATCGGAAAAATTCTTTAGACTGATTGATATTTCATCACCCTCAACTTCACTTCGTCCTGCATAATCAGGCAATTTGCCGTTTACAAGTGCCACCGTATCATACATACCTACAAGTCTTACAGTACGTTTTACCTCTGTCGTATTATGCGCATTATCCGATACTTCATATGTTATCGTATACGGAATACTTGAATCGAACACGTTTTGAGTTATATCATCGGGATTAAATCCACCCCAATCTTTTATTATAACTCTGTCATTCAAATCAGTACCTTTTGCAAATTCATCATACGCCTTAAACGCAACATTCGGTTTTGTTAAATAATCCTTACTGTACGTTTCACCCATTGCGGTATTTTCATAGAATATAAGTTCATTTTTCCCGAGTAAATCAATAACAGGCGGTGTTTTATCAATAACTTCAACGTCAACTCCGTATATATCCGTTAAACGATTGTTCTTTTCCATATTGAATATATACATTCCGTTGTCAGTATACACCTTTTCATTTTCATTCTTATATTCATCATTGCTGCCCAACTGACGTGTATCGGAATCCGTTACAACCGTCACAGTAACGTCTTGATTTGTTATAGGATGTATGTCGGAAGCAAAAACATATCCCACTTCGCCGTTCGGAGTAACGGTCTTTTGCATTGATTTTTTCTGCCATACACCGTTTTCCAATACATCATACGCATAACTCCATCTGATTTCCGTAATCTTCGGAGCAACAGTATCTATATCTTTTATTTCCAATGTCAAATATGACGATATACCTTCATCATCATAAACTTTAAACGTGTAAATACCGTTTTCGTAGAATACATATTCCGCTTTATCCGCAACTTGCGCTATACCACCGTAATTTACTGTCACATCTGCAAGTTCACGTCTTTTATCTATCACATCACCGGCAGTGTCAACGGCTTTTTCAAATTTAACCGTAACCTCCGTTTTTTCCGGATTTACTTCGGTTATCGCGGTAAGTGACGGGGGTGTTTTGTCGATATTATCAACAGTTACAATATCACTGCCCTCATTACCGTAATCGTCTTTAAAGAACACACTTATCGAACCCGATTCTGTAAATGTGATAACCGATGTCGAATAGTTAATACTGTATTGTGAATTTGTTATACTTCCAATCGGCTCTGCCGATGTTATGTGAACATTCGGTTTTGAGAACTGCAATGTAACACTCACACTCTTTGAAGTGATTTCATTCGTGCTGAGCGTGCAACTTGTAACCGTCGGTGCGTTATTGTCAATATTACTTACATTAAAGTTTTTAACCGCTTTGTTGCCGACTTTATCATACATTACAATACTGTAAGCACCGTTCTCGGATATTTGAGCGGTATACTCGCCGCCGCTATCTGTAACGCTTATTTCACCTTTCTTACTTAAAAGCTTAACTTCACCGACACCGCTTTGGTCATCTGTTGCGGTAATAGTCAAGGTAACAGGTTTGTTTGTCTTTGCCGTACTTGAAAGAGCATATTCAATCGTTCCGCTTGTTTCGTCAAAGTTTTCATATTCGATATTCACTTCCGACTTATAACCGTATTTATCTTTTAAATTGAATGTGAAATGTTCTTCATATGAATCAAGTATTTTTTCAAAAGAACCGTTGTTATTTCTAACTCTAAGCTCTCTTTCCACACCTCGGTCTTGAGGAGTTATTACGACTTTAACCCGTCTGTAATATGCCGTTGTATCATTGATTTCCTGCCACTCGCCGTTATTATCTTCATAATAATATTGAAGTGTATAGTCCTTATCTTCGCCTTGCTCTATCGGCATTTTGTAGATACAGTCAAGAGTTGTAATACTTTCCAATTCCGTAACGAATACATACGAGCAATCGCCTGCACCGTTATAGCACCTTATTGCGTCCATAGAGTCATTGTCGGTAAACGTATACTTTATCGTCTTTACACCCTTAGGATCACTGTCGCCGAAAAATTCAACAGTTACAGGGTGTCCGTATTCATTTCCGTCCCAAGTCCATGAATTTTCCGTATAATCAATATAGTTACCTTCTGAATCCTTTAACGGAACTTTGACAGACACAGGCACTTCATTCTTTTCGTCCCATATTTCGCCCAATACAATTTTTTCTATTCCCGAATCTTTATCTTGCAAAGTTGCGGTAAATGTTACATTACCCGGAGTATACTTTTTTAATATTCGGTCATTGTCATATAGACTATTGTTGACCTTTATAATTTCAGGACTGTACTGAAATTCAAAATCAGGCGGTGTATTGTCGATGTTGTCTATTATCGCCGTTGCTATGCTCCAAGTAGACTCGTCACTGCCTTCTTCAAATAAATTGACATCTACAGTTCTTTCGTTACTTGTTACTATTTCACCGGCTGTACCCGGTTCATACATTGTATTTACAAAATAAATAAGTTTTGTATAACCCTCACCACTTTGTGATTTATATTGTTTAGAGTCATATTCGTTAAAATTCAATCCGTTGTTTACAGAATCGTCCTCAATAGGCTTTAAAAGCATACCTGCGTCAATAGGTTCAACCACAACGGTAGTGCTGTAAGAATTCCAATCTTCATCAACTACATTACATCCTGTCATTTTACCATCGGCAATCGGTTTATCCCCCGTATAAGTAGTCGCTTTAACACCGCTAAGATTACCGAACTCAACCTTATCGCTCGTGATATCTAAATCAAAGACTTTCCCTCTGCCTATATCGTCAATCGCATATACTTTATAATTACCGTTTGCGGTTATGGTAAATGATTGCGATTGTGCAAATATCAATGCATTTTGCTTTGCTATTTCAAGATTTGTTTCGTCTAAGGTCTTACCGTCATCACTGTCGGCAACCGACACAATTTTTGATTGCGGAAGTATATACACCGGCATATTGAAGTTTAGCTTTACAATAGATTTTTGTCCTGCTTTTTTCGGTGCAACCGTATAATCAAGTTTTAATTCAGTGTCTTGCACCGACATTATTTTATCAAAAATAACATCTGTACTGTTTCCTACACTGTCCGTCATACGAACACCGACATAATAATTCTCGGTTGTTCCTGCAATATTAACAGTATAAGTCAGGTTCTTTTCATTCTCCCACTTTGCATCAGCCGAACTTGTTTGACTTACATTAATTATGCTGTTATCATAGTTTTCAAGATAGCTGTCTTTTATCTTTCCGTCAGACATTGCACTGCTGTATTCGCTTTCAGGAATAAACGCAAACTGCACTTTGTCTTCTTTTGCGTCATTAATGTTTACTACCGCTTTACTGTCTTTTCTGTCACCGCTCATAACTTCGCTAACTTCAATATTAGCGGTCGGTGCATCGGTATCAATACCGTCTATAACAAGCGGTATATCGGTTTTGTTACCTGCTAAATCAATCGCCGTAAGAGTTGTATCAACATTTTTGTTTACGGTTATATCGAAAACGTTATCTTCTTCCGAATTGCTTACTTCAACGTCGCTGCTGTTGCTTACAAGTTTTAAATCGGAATCAATATTATCTGTAAGATAAACTTTGCCTTTTATACTTTCGGAGATATGTTCGTCGTTTATAACCGCTCTTGTTTGTGGCGGTGTTTCATCAAAGAAGAATGTAAATTCACTTGTCTGTACAGTGTTTATATTAATCTTGGCTGTGTCGATATTATCCGCACAAATTGCAGTCTGTACATAGAAAGTATTTTCACCGTCTGCCAACGCTATAATCGGCGAATCAGATTCAATGCTTGCAGTTAAACCGGTATCGGTTTTATTAACAGCTCCTGCCTTTATCCATTCACCATATGTATCAATCGTATTGCTTACTCTGTAATACAAATTCTGATTTTCTGTATTGTCTGCATTTTTGAAATCTTCATTTACATCAATCTTTAATTTATAATCTTCCGACGAAATTAAAGGCTTATCTCTATACGTCAAATCGGTAATCAAACTTACGTCTGTTGTCGGCATTGAATTTCTGATATAGAATGTATCTGATTTTGCCGTAGCCTCTAAACCGTTTTTATCCGTCATTCTTACAGAAAGTGCATATGTGCCGCTCGGAATATCGCTGATATTGATATTTTGCGAAATAGCGTCACCTGTCACATCAAGCTTAAATTCCTCTAAACCATCTATCGCAGAACCGTCCGGGTTCACCAATTTCGCATATCCGTCTTGAATTCCCGACAAGTCACTTCCTATAACGGAAATCGTTTGATTTTCACTGTATGTACCGACATTCAACGGCTTAACACTGATTTTAGGTGCTGAATTGTCGAACGCAAAATATCGTTCTACTTCCACCTTATTAGCCTTACCAGACGGAGGTATAACTGTACATATCAATTTATATGTTCCGTCTAAATTTGACGTTTGAATATCGGCTGATGTATCTATACTTTTGCCGTTATACTTCGTATCAGTCGTAATAAACTCGCCTTTACTGTCCTGCCATTTGTAATAAACAGTATTTTGAGATTTTGTTGTAAGAACTATATTATAATTTGAATGCGGAATTGATGTATCGCTTGTGGTATCAATACTGCATTTAGTCGTTTCGTTTGTGATATTTATATCTTTGTAGGACATTTCCGTTTTATTACCGAAATCATCTTCGGCAAAATAAATTAATGTACCTTCAAAGTTACTGCCTTCTTCAACCTCAATATACGCTGACGCAGTTTTGCCGTTTTCGGTGTCACTCTGATTTATAAATGCCCACTTATCAAGTAAACTGCTTATTGTACCGCTCGTTTGCTGTTCGGCTTTGCTCTTATCAAAAGCAGGTGCATTTATACGGTCTTTTGTAAAGCAATAATACAGCTTACCCGTTCCCGACATATCGGTAATTGTTACATCATAGGTATTGCCCTTACTTCCGTCCGAATTCTGCAAACCTCCTTTTTCTGTAATTGTAATTTCAGGGGCTTTGTTGTCAAGGTGAATATTTTCTACGACTTTAGACAGTTCGTTACCCGCATTATCCCGACCTGTAAGTTTAAGATTAAATATTCCCTCTATCTTTTCACCTAATGCCAAGGTTACATTTTCTGTGCTTGATTCTGTTGCAGGGACCTCCTGCTTGGTTGACACATTACTCTTGCCTTTATAATCACAAATCTTTACGGCATTGCCTTTGCTGTCACGCAATTCCATTGAATAACTTCCATCAGTCGCTTTACCGTCTGATGATGTTGTGTTTAATGTTTCTGATGGTGTTGAACTGAATGTTACAGTCTTGTGCCAATCTTCTACCTTATCATTGTTTAAAGCCGATAATTTCACTGTCGGATCTACCGCGTCAATTTTATGCTTTGATGACAAATAGCTGTATTCCACCTTTTTATTAGCCTCATCCCACAACATAAATTGTGAATCGCTTATAGTTTTTAATTTTGCATTACTTAATTCAAATTTTAATCCGCCGTTAGCCGAATCCATACCGCTTGTATATGGGAACGTCAATTTAAACTTACCGTTACTTATCCTTACTTTCTTTGCTGTTGACTCTATCTTTTTACCTGTATTACCAAGCGTTAGAGTTGCTTTGTCAAATGTGATACTTGCACCTGTAAGACTGACTGACGATAAATTGTTATTATGACCGCCTGTCTTAATTGACGCAGTAACGGTAATTGTCTGCTTTCCTTCAGAATTCTTTTTTACATTATTATAAAACAGATTATCTGCATTATAATTTTTATCAGCTGTATTAGGTATTTGATAGTTACCGCTAAACTCAACACTGCCGATTGAAAACGCATTTCTGACAATCGTTAATGTTTTGACATAATCTTCATAGCTGTAATATTTAAGCCATGGAATGTTTTTAACTGTTCTTTCCTTGTTACATGTGGTATCTTCTGGAAATTTCAATGTTGATTTAATAGTGATTTTGTTTATATTATTGTTATTCATATACGACATAAGTTTTGATTTGTTTATATCAAAACCACGATTGCTGCTTTTTTCCGTAATGCAACCATTACTGATCAGTGCTTTTTTATTAACTGTTATATTCTCGCCTTTTCCCGAAACGTCAAACGAAAACGTGGGTGCGTCACTCATATCCATACAGTAATATTCTTTATTATCGTTTAAGATATCATTGTATTGGTCACCTACATATCCGTTATATTCATATGCAACGCTGTCTTTTTCACCTGTCGGATTAAGATACATTGTACTTCCGAAATCATCGAAGTTTCCGACAGTTTTCAGACGTCTTTTTGTATTAACATTAATACTGTATGTGGTACTTCTCTTTTTATTTTTTTCAATCCAAAGACCGTCTTTTGTACCGGTTCCGTCCGGATAAATCTCATCTATAATCCATCTATATGAGTCGCTTCCCTTTTTAGCCACTCCCAGACTCACATATAATATTTTAAATGCGTCCGTTGTAACGTTTTCAATAGTCACTTTATCAAGAGTCCAAGGAGCTCTTGAAGATGTGTGTGTAGTTTCTGACATTTCGCCAGATGTTTTTGTATTCTGCAAAGTAAAAACTTCTTCATCTTCCCCATTGAAATACAAATATCCTTTAATATTTCCATCCTTACTTTTTGAATCTTTTGCGTCACTTATTTGTACTTTAAGGCAATATGTCCACTCTTGAGCAGCAGCCGATACAGGCATACACGTTATCAAAGACATAAATATGCACATTGCCATAATTGTACTTAACCATCTTTTGATTTTCATAAAATTCCCCGCCTTTCAATTTTATTTTTTAGACAATACCGAAAGCACCGATAATTTTAACGCCTCCATTTCCGCTTTCAAGTAGTATTCATCTTCAAACATTGCATAATGCACTGTTGCCCGAACAAAAATAAATATGAAACCTGCAAGTATGTCAACAGGTATTCCGAGTTTGGGAGATAATTGTTTGGCGTATTCGGTATATCGCATACTAACGCCCTTAAAAAAATTTTTTCCATACTCAACATATTTGGGATGTGTGTATACTTGATACATAAGGCGATATTTTTTGCCGTGTTTTTGAGCCGACCATTTTGGAATTTCACTTATAAACCGCATTATATCCTGCGGATTTTTCGGTGACAGTTCCATAAAATCGTCCTCGACTTTTGTCATACAATACGCAGTTGACTGAATTATAAGTTCATCAACATTATTGAAATAGCTGTACAAATTAGCCGACGTCATACCACAATACTTACCAAGTTCCTTAATCCCTGTGTTTCTGAGTCCGTTGTCACAATAACACTCAAAACACTTTTCCATAATTTCCTTTTTCTTTTCTTCTTTGTATTCTTGTGTTCTCATATTAAATTTTCCCCTAAAAAATATTAATCAGTTACTGATTGATAAGTAAATTATACCTTATTTTTATTTCATTGTCAATATTTACAATAAAAAAGATAGCACAAAACAGCAATTATACCATTCTATGCTATTATATAAAAAAGCGACACTTATTAATACAAGTGTCGCTAAAACCTGTCGACATTTTGTTGACAGGCTCTTTTTATCTTTCAACAGTCTTACTTTCTACATTACACAACGGTTTTAAATTTCTGTTCCACAACATCGCCTTTATCGTGTAACTCTTGCTTTCGTTTTTGATATTTATATTATCTCTGTTTTTGTCGCTTATCGCAACCACATTACCTCTGTCATCATATATGGCAACATAAAACTTTGCATTTGCAATATCTGTTCTGTATTCAACATCATACTTTAACATTGAATTTTCTATCATACCGTCTACTTTTGAGATATAGTTCTTACTGTCAGGTTCTGTTCCGTCAGCATATGTTTCAAAATTAATATTCTCTACAAATACGCCGTAATACGGTGCGTCCGGCGTATATTTTTCCGTACAGCCTTTAGCCGAAATATCAAATTTATTCTCTTTCGGATATGGCACAGACACGATGTATTTACCGAATCTGTCAGTGGAAACGTTATATTTTTCACCGTATACCGTAAATGTTATTTCTGTATTTTTAACAATGCCTTTATCATTGCTGACTGTACCTGTTATATTAATTTTGTCGCTTGCATTCGTGTTGTATTTCATTGCTTTTTGTCCGTCAACTGCTTTTCCTTCAAAATCAAATATAGTCGAATTCGGCACAACATTGCCTTGAGTTGTATCGGTTGCCTCATCTATCGCCCAACCGATTTTACCCGTTCCGCCGTCATATACCATTACCGGATCCCAATACAAATCACCTATACATCTGCCGCCAAGCACCTGTTTCAGCTTTGCATACAATTCCGTCAAAAACGCTCTTTGTCCCGATTGAGTTTCACCGTAAATATTTTGATAATATCCACTGTCCTGAAGTTGACCGTCCCAACCGTCAGGCTTTGTTTCATTCCAGTTGTAACCAGTTTCCATTATTATAACATCTTTATCATAACGATTTATAAGTGTATTGAATTCATTCACAACATCATCAATCGAAATCGACTTAGTGTAATACGGATAATACGAAACACCGATTACGTCAAAATCAATATTTGCAAGCGCATTAATAAAGGTCTTTCTTCTGCTCAAAAGTTCACCGCCGTGGTCACTGTGAAGAACAATTTTACTTTCCGGTGACGTTTCGCGAACAGCCCTTGCACCTGCATTTACAAAACGGGTAAGATAATCACTTTTGTTATAGAACCCGTTATTGTTCTTATGGTTGTTGTAAAGCAATCCGTACTGCATTTCGTTACCTATCGAAACATATTCAGGACAAGTTCCCTGTTCGATTAATTTAAGCATCATATCCTTTGTAAATTCGTATATTTTACCCTCAAGATATGTCGCAAGCTCATCACCAGTCAAATTATTTTCCTCAATATACGGACGCCAATCATATGGAATAAGCTGATTTTCACCGTCCGACCAAGTATCAGAATATGCAAATGTAAATTCTATCTGCATACCTTTATCCTTTGCACGTCTTGCCATTGCCAGACAGTCGTCGGGATCTTGATAGCCTTCAGGCAAATAATACTCGTTTCCGTGACCTTTTCCCGGATTGTTTAAAACTCTGATTCTTGCAAAATTAAAGCCGTTTTCAGCCACAATTTGAAGTGCGTCACCCTCTTGACCGTTTTCGTCATAGAATTTGCCGCCCCTGTCTTCTACATATGTAAGCTTTGAAATTTCTCCGCCTTTTAAGAAAGGTATTCTGCTCTCCTCCGACTTTGCAAAAGACAATTTGTCAAGAGTAAGAGTTTGCGAGCCTTTTATATAAAGTCCTATATCACATTTTCCGTCCTCTACGATAATTCCCGGCACTGTAACCTTGCTCTCATTGTTACTTATCGGTATTGACGTTGACGCCATTGTGTGACCGTTTGTTTTGGCATACAAATAGCAAATACCGTCCGTTGTGTCGTTAGTCAAATACGCATTTAGTGTATATGTTCCGTTTTCCATATTTCCGACCGTTTGACTGATTTGTGCCTTGTAATCTGTACCGCTTGCGTTTAACCTGCCGTCAGATACTGTCATATTTTCACTGTTTGTAATAGTCCAATTTGCATCACCGTCAGAAAATGACGCATTTTTTATTACATTATCATCATCGCCTATTACAATCTTCGGTGCATTGCCGCTGTTTGTACATGAACCGATGTTCCAGTTTGTGTTGTTGTTCTGCGACTTAACGTCTATTCTAAACGCAACATTTCCCTTATCCTTGATTGATTTTATATAGTCTGTCACATCAATTTTAAATTCACCTGTATTTGACGGTGATGTGAACGACATAATTTCTTTTTCGGTATATGTCGGTGCAACAGTGTATTGCATACCGTTTTCAAAAGCCGAATAATCAGCCTCATATAAGTATGCCGTTCCCGAATTTGCGACAGAAGTTGTATCGAGTACAAGTTCTGCCTTGCCTACATTTTCCGCATTGAAATTTTCCGGCAATTCAAAACCCATATATGCCGCCGTTTCCCATCCTGACCAACCGTGAATACGCAAATCATACGTTGTACTGTCGCTTTCAGTCGCTCGCCATTGTGCTGTTTTGACTGCAGTTATTGCTGTATTGCTTGTCGGTTTGTCACTTTCCTCCGCAAAAGACGTAACCGCAAACATATTGCATAGCATAGCTGCCGTTGTTAGTAAGGTAAATAATTTTTTCATTTTCTTCTCCCTATATTTAATTAATATAATGCCGCACCGACGATACCTGCATCGTTAAACAATTCTGCCGCGGTTATTTCGGTTTTATCAAGGTATTTATTATAATCATACTTATAAACAAATTCTCTTACTCTGCTTATAAACGGCTCACCCTCTCGGCTGATACCACCGCCGATTACAATCTTTTTCGGTTGGAATATATTAATTACATTCACCAATCCCTCTGCAACGTATTCAATATATTTTTCTACAACCTTTAATGCGGTTTCATCGCCTTTATCAGCCGCACGAAAAGCCGTTTGTCCGTTTATAACTGTTTCTTTTGACATTATGCTTTCGGGATTATTTTTTATCGCTGCTTTTGTCTGTGAAACAAGTGCGGTAGCTGACGCATATTTTTCCCAACACCCTTTTCGACCGCACGAGCATTGTACACCGTCTTTTATCAACGTAGTATGACCGATTTCACCGCCTGCACCGTTAAAACCGTTATATATCTTGCCGTTTATTATAATCCCGGAGCCTATTCCCGTTCCGAGAGTTATACAAATAAAGCTATCCGCCTTACTTCCCGACGCAACATATTCACCGTATGCCGCCGCATCCGCGTCATTCAATATTTTAACCGATACACCGCACTTTTCTTCAATCGGCTTTATACTTACTTTATTAAAATTAAGATTGCACGCAAACATAATCATTCCGTTTTCGGAATCGACCGTTCCCGGTACTCCTATTCCTATTTTTTCAACTTGCGACAGCTTGATATTGCTTTCATCACAAATTTTTCCGCACAAATCGGCGATATTATCTATTATCGCATTTTCCCCTCTCTCAACTTCTGTCGGTACTGATATTTTTTTCAATATTTTGCCGTTTTCATCAACCAATCCGCCGGCAATATTTGTACCGCCTAAATCTATTCCTATGTAATATTTCATTTCCTTCACCTGCACTTTTTATTATATTATATTCTAAATACTATAAAAATACAAGCATTTATTTGCAAAAAAAATCTGAGCAAGCCAATATGACCTACTCAGATTTTTTCTCTTAGGGAAGTCTATTTAATTATAGCGTTGCTACAATTTTACCTAAACCGTTGCACGCTGTGACAGCGTCCTCATCAGGCGAATCATTTACGATTACGCTTTCATTGGCAAGCTTTGCGCCTGCGTCAGTAACTCTCTTTTCCCATTCACGCATCCACTCACCGTCGCCCCAACCGTATGAGCCGAACAATGCTACATTTTTACTCGAAAGATTAACCTCAAGTTCTGCGAAAAACGGTTCAAATTCACCCTCTTCAAGTTCCTCTGCACCCATTGCAGGGCAACCCAAAATCAAGTTATTATAATCCTTTGCCTCATCAGCTGTTATCTGGTCAACTGAAAATAGTTTTGTATCTGCATTAACCTCTTTTGCGCCGTCAAATATTGCATTTGCCATTGCCTCGGTATTACCTGTTCCACTCCAATAAATAATTGCTGTTTTGCTCATTTGTATGAACCTCCTCAAAAAATAATTATTAACAAACTGCCCCTTGCAGTTATGCTATACAAAATAAATCTGTTAGAGTTCTTCCCTCATTAATTCTTTTAATTACTGCCTTACGGCATTTATTATAACGACAGAATAATTTTTTTGCTTGCTCTGTGTTCTCATAAACTTTCCATTCACCTGTCAAAAGACAGCCTTGGTGTTTATGATTTATAAAACCGTATATATCATGCAAAGGATAACCGAGAAATGCTCCGATTTCGTGCGGAAATTCCTTGTTCATCAATCTTTGTGCATATATCCTTGACTTTAGTATTGCCAAATATTTTATTAATGAAAACTCTTTTGGATAACCGTTATCGCACAAAAATGATTTTATATCATCTCTTTGCAAGTATTCGCACAATTTCTGTTTTCGATACACCATCAAAAGCACACGTTCACCACATTCGCACAAAACATCTATGTAAATATCGTTTTTATTAAGCTTTTCGTTAAGCATTTTTATCTGAACGGTTATATTCGGATTTTCACGCTTACTGCACGAGGCTATATTAGACGGTTTTATACCCGCAAATGCCGGTGCACAATGATATGCTAAAATATACTCTGTCGGCATAAACTTTCTCCTTTTTTGATTAGTTTAGACTAACCCAGTATTAAAAATATTTATACTGCTTTGCAGAAACATTCTGTAAGTGCATCATTCAATGCACAAGCACTTGACGAATTACAATGCTTTATAATTGCACCCGACTTTTCAGCCTGACCTGACGCAACTCTTACCATTTTATGTGCTACCGTTCCTGTGAACACAATAACTATATCCGGATTACCTATCTGATTTTTAAAATCCGCAGGACATTGCGTAAACACTTTACACTTACATCCGAATTTTTTGCATATTTCTTTATATCGGCAGTGCATTCTGTCGTGACCGCCTACTATTACAATACTCACTTAACACACCTCTTATTCTTAGTTAGCATAAACTAACGGCAGATTAAAAATATATGGTTAGCTTTCACTAACCATATATATACTACCATACATAAATTATTTTGTCAACAATTTTATTATATTTTTTTAAATCTCGCTGTTTTCTTCTGTATCGTTATTGCTTCCGAAGAAAATAGTTGCAAAAAAGTCTTTTATTATAAGTCCTATTCCCTTTTTCTCAACTGCCGACGACGCATTCAAATCAATATCCGCTATAACTTCACCGTCACGGCTTATTGTCATAGTTCCTATTTTTTGTCCTGCCTCTATCGGTGCGGTAATCGTTTCGTCTATTTTTATTTCCTTGGTAATATTGTCCTCTTGTCCTTTTTTCACAAGCGTCGAACAACTGTCACCTGCAACAACGTCCACTTCTTTGTCCACACCCTTTTCAACCGCTATTTTCTGCACTTCATCTCCGGCGGTTATTTGTGTGTTTACCGCATAATTTGCAAATCCGTAATCAAGAAGTGATTTCGCTGACGCAAATCTTTCTGCCGAAGTCGGTGCACCGAGTACAACGGCTATAAGCTGCATATCATTTCTTTTTGCCGCCGCACTCAAACAACATAGTGCCTTTGATGTTGAGCCTGTTTTCAGTCCGTTTGCACCGTCATAAAAACGTATCAATTTATTTGTGTTCGCAAGCTGGAACTTTCCGCCGCGAAGTGTGTCCATCCATATTGACGTGTAATTGAAAATCGTTTCATGTTTCATCAATTCCCTTGACATTATCGCAACATCTCTTGCACTTGAATAATGGTCATCTTCATCAAGTCCGTTTGTGTTCATAAAATGAGTATTTTCCATACCGAGTTCCTTCGCCCTTTCATTCATCATATCCACAAACGCACTTTCACTGCCTGCAAGATGTTCTGCCATTGCCACACAACCGTCATTCGCACTTGCAACCGCAATACCTTTCAGCATATCATTTACAGTAAGTTGTTCTCCTGTTTCCAAAAACATTGTACTTCCGCCGTAACTCATTGCATTTTCACTTACAGTGACCATATCGTCAAGGCTTATCTTTCCACTGTCAACAGCCTCCATTATAAGGAGCATAGTCATAACTTTTGTAACGCTTGCAATAGGTAATCTCTCGTCGGGATTGCTTTCGTAAAGTATATTACCTGTCGATTCTTCCATAAGTATTGCTGATTTTGCATTAAGTCCTAAATCGGTATTACCTTCGGCAAATACAGCAACACTCTGCATCATAAAACATACGCAAATAAAAAAGCATATTACTTTCTTCATACTTATATCCTCCGTAAAGTTTTTTCTGTATGAATTTATAATATGCTTTTTATGGTTTTCTATTCATTTTATAAGCAAAATGTGAAAATCTACTATTTATTTTTACGTTTTCTATGTATTTCCGGCACTGCCACGTTGTCATATGTAATGGTTTCTGTATCGTCCGTATCGGTTGTTTCTTCTACATCTTCTTTGTCGATGTGAACTTCCGGTACTGCAAGATTTTCTGTTTCAACTGTTATAAATGGTTTCTTTTTCATAATAAATCCCTCCATATCACTCTTAGAACAAATTTATAAAGAAAGTTATTGTTAAACTATTTAAAAAGTCTGCAAACATACTGCCTATAATCGGTACAAGCAAGTATGCCTTTACTGACGGCACATATTTTTCTGTAAGTGCCTGCATATTTGCCATTGCATTAGGTGTTGCACCCATTCCGAAACCGCAAGTACCTGCCGCAAGCACTGCCGCGTCATAATTTCTGCCCATTACGTTAAATAGAACGAAATACGTAAATACAAACATCAACGCAACTTGTCCTGCAAGAAGTATCAATAGCGGAAGTGCCAATGATGCAAGTTGCCATAATTTCAATGTAATCATTGCTATGCCCAAGAACAATGAAAGACATATACCACCTATATCATTTATTTCACCCATATTTACGGTGAAGAGGTTTGTGTGTTCGCTTATGTTTCGCATTGCCGCCGCAACTATCATTGCACCTATGTATATTGGAAAGGTCATTCCTGTTTTGCTCAGTGCCCACGAAACAATCGTTCCCAGTCCCATTGCTATGGCAATTTGATATGTTGCAGGTGCATACATACTTACACTTCTCTTGTGTTTCTTTTCATCCTCAACAAGTGTTGCGTCATCTTCCATAACGGCAGTTTTTAAAAGGTCGTGCTTTAATATAAGTCGTCTGCCAATAGGGCCGCCCATAAGTGAGCCGGCTACCAATCCGAATGTTGCCGCTGCTGTACAAAGTGTTGACGCACCCGAGATTCCTAAGTCCTCAAGTACAGGTCCGAATGCTCCGGCTGTACCGTGTCCGCCGACCATAGGTATTGAGCCTGTGCTAAGTCCTATAAGCGGACTTACCCCGACCAACTTTGCCAATCCCACCGAAACAAGGTTTTGGCTTATAATAAGCACTATTACGCAAACTAAAAATACCACAAGGCTTAGTCCGCCGCTTTTTAATACTTTCAAGTTGGCTTGAAAGCCTACCGACGTGAAAAATATTACCATACATACATTTTTAAGTGTTTCGTCAAATGATATTTCCAAAATTCCTGTCGCATACAGTATACACGAAACAATCGCAAATATCAATCCTCCGACAACCGGTGACGGAATACAGAATGTTTCAAGGAATTTTATACGTTTTTTCAAAAACGCTCCCAAAAACAATACCGCAACCGCCATACCGAGCGTTTGGTACATATCTAAAGAAATCTGATTCATGTTTTGCATTTCCCCTTTTTATTTATTCTGTAACAACATCTATTCCGTTTTCCGCATAATATTCACTTGCACCTTTATGGAACGGTATAGGAACATTTTCTGTTGCAAAGTTCATATCAAATGTATCATCTTTTGCAAAATCAAACTTGTTGCTGTTGTCAAAGATGTTTTTTGTGATTGACTTTACTCTGTCATCCGACATTTTGTCACTCGCAATCAATACCATTTTTACACCGAGTGTTTCAATATCTTCTGTTTGCCCGTCATATGTGTTCGCTTTTATTGTGTGTTTTACATATCCGTTGTATTGCTCTGTAAGTCTGTCCGCAACAGTTCCGTCAATAGGAATAAGCTTTATGTCGTCCGAAATTTCTTTTATTGCACGAGTCGGTGTTCCGGCTGTGCAGAAAAACGCGTCAAGATTTCCGTTTTTCATCTCCTTTGCTGCGTCAGTGTATGATAAATACTTCGCGTCAACCATGCTTTCATTTAAACCGTACGCCGATAATATTTGTTTTGAATTTTGTAATACACCCGATTCTTTTTCGCCCAGCGATACACTTTTTCCGTATAAATCACTTATTGAATTTATGTCCGAATCTTTCGGCACTGCAACTTGTATCGCCTCTGTGTATAAACCGGCAATAGCCGAATAACCTTTGTATTCCTTGTCAAAATATCCTGTTCCGCTATATGCGTCTTTCATAACGTCACTTTGAACAAATGCAATATCAACATATTCTTGCGATATTAAACGTAAATTTGCCGCCGAACCTGCCGTCTTACGAACTTTAAAATTAACATCACTGTTACTGTTTAATATTTCCGATAACTCTGTACCGTAAGCATAATATGTACCGTTAACATCACCCGTACCAATCTGTACTGTATTTTTCATCCCACACCCCGAAATCGCCATTATCGAGATTGCTGTAATTAAAATATATAAAACCTTTTTCATATTCTCCCTCCATTTCTTTTAACGATTTATTTTAACATATTACGACATTTTTTTCAATATCTTTCGAATACATTTCTACAATAAAATGTAACATAATAAAAATTACCCCCAAAATCGCTGTAAAATGATTTTGGGGTGGTTAACATACTCTTATGCTGCCGCATTCATATTTATATTTTCAATAACCGTTCGTATTCTCGCCCAAACAGACAAATCAGTAAATATATCCACAACACTGCCTTTGTCTGTAAACGGTGCATCTTGTAGAACGGATAAATCTCTCATCATACCGTTATGGACAATATACTCAACAATCTGATTTACAAAATAAATCTGTCTTTCATCAAGATTATGACTGTCAAGAAATTCAGAAAATGCCTCTTTTGCTACATTCATATCAAGCTCTACTATTTCTCTCACAAACTCGCCTAAAGGTTTTTCTCCGTATATGCGTTTCATCGACGCGATGTTGAGCGCGCGACATCATTTCAGGCGAATAGTCAAGACAGACAATATCCGCGTCTTTAAGATTTTTATACAATGGCATTGTCAAAACTCCCGTACCGACAGGCACTTCAAGCAGATTGCCGTTAAAATCCTGCGGAATGGGCGATAATGCTTTTTCAAGGTATTGTTTATTTTCGTCCTTATTCATTCGCCATACAATACGATTTACAAGCGAGCCTAAAAAGGTGGTACTTGTTATCATTCCGTCATAAAAGCTGTTTTTGCCTAATTTTTTATATGCTGATTTTACATTGCTCATATTAAGTTCCTCCTTGCAGTTAGCTGCGCCTAGCCACATTTTACACCCGTTTACTCATTTTATCAATACAGATAAAACCGCAGAACAAAATAATTGCCCTGCGGTTTTTTTTATATGAATGTAACTTGCTTTATTATTTATTCTGTCTGTGCAGCACACAGCGGCAGCATTGCGTTGATACTGTTCCACAGAAATACCTTGATTTCATCTGCGCCCTCAACATCTAATAAAGCGTGTGTAAAATCACCGCTTACTGTATCGCTGTCTAATTCCAAAAGAACACCGTTTTTATAATAGCCTATCATAAGCTCGGCATTTTCTGTTGTCGTGCTGCCGATTACAAGACTCATATTTTTTTGAATATCAGTGTAATCCGTGATGTCTGATAAGCCTTTAATCGTCTTTCGCAAGTCGCAATATGCTCCGATATAGTCCTCGTAAGAAGCGGCTTCAGCCGACAATGTATTCTGTGCCGCTGTAAGCGTGTCTGAAAATACCGACCACTTTTCTGCGCTATAATCTGCTTCTTTAAGAGCTTCGCCCTCTTTAATTATTTTATCAAGCGCAAGTATTGCTTGAAATTCCTTGTGTTCGTCCTGAATATCGCTTATAAGTTCATAGAATTTATAATAACGGTTATACTGCGTCAGTACCGCCTTATGATTTACAACTACATTGTTTTCTTTCATACCTGCAAGCACTTTATCCAAAAGAGCTTCGCCAAGATTACACATCAGCATAAATTGTGTGTCAAAGCTATCGCCTTTATAAGTTTCTCCGCTTGCTTCAAAACCGTCAAGCTCCGCAAGGTAGCCGACTTCTTCGCCAAGCAAATCGCCCGTTATATTCTTAACCTCAATATTAAGATTTTCCAATACCTGTGCAAGACGTGAGCCTGTTGCCGTATCTGTGCCAAGATTATATAATAAAACTATCGGCTTCGGTATGCTTTCGCCCTCGTTCAAAATATATGTCGGCATAGAAATATAATCAACTTCTTCGCCCTCCCATTCAATATGGGGAAGTCTTAACTTTGCGATAAGTTTATACCCTGCTTTCAGTGCGGAGGTTAAAGTGATTTCCGTTTCTCCTCGTGTATTCTGAACAGTTCCGACACGTTCTGCCCACGACTGCTCCCAAAATTCGTCTGATGTGTCTTTGTCAACGGGTACTTGATACAAAGTGATATTGCAATAGTAGCTGTCCATTGATAAATACCCCTCGTCATAGGTTGATGTTACTGTAATCTTTGTTGTGTCGGGAGTTATATATTCACCGTGAATTGCAATAGTAGGAGTATTCCATTTAGGCGGCTCGGTCACTGTAATTATATTTGAATATGCCGTTTCGGTTTGCGAGCCGTAAGACGCGGTAATTACAGCTTGTATTTTGTTGCCCGCCGTGAGCGGTGTTGTCCCCGATTTGAAATATGCCGTTTCGTTTCCCGCGCTGTAACAGGTTTTGGAAGCAAGAACAGTACCGTTTTCTATGCTGTCGGAATACGAATACAAAGTATATGTAACTTCCGCGCGGCTGTCAAAAGATGTTATCAGCTTTGCCTTTAAGTCGCCCGTTGTGATTTCCTTTTTGTTAATGGAAATTGTCGGTATCTGCATAGGCGCAGCGCCCGCAACAGTAATCGGCTCACTGTAATATCGTGTAAATACCGTTTCATCTGCCTTTTTCAAATTCAATACGGCTATTATTTTGTGTCCCTCTATAAGCGGGAGCGCGCTTGTGTTTATACTTATTTTTCTGCTCGCCGCCGATGCTGTCGCTGCTCCGCCGTGAAGAATGATATTATTATCGTTATCAATATCAAATTCATCTGTATTATATTCGTATATGGTAATATAACCGCTTCTTACCGCGCTGTCAAAGTTTGTTACAACCCATAAATCTTTTGTATCTACATTGACACTTGAAGTAACAACGCTTACGCTCGGATTTATGCTTTCTTCCTCTGTAATGCTTATCGGTGCGGACTGCGCTATAATATTTCCGCCTGATAGAATAAGAGCAATCAGCTTTCGTCCCGCTATTAAGTTGTCCGAATTTGCAACCGCAATACTTTGGTTATTGCCTGCTGTCAGACCTGTTTTATTTGCAACAAGCAAATTTCCGTCTGCAAGCCAAGTATATGTATCGCCCGTAAAGCTGTGCAGTAATAAAATACTTCCGTCGGGAACATCTCCGGCTACATTTACAGATACAGATGTATCGCTTGATAATGCCTTGTCAGCATTGAATGATACGGAAACGCTTGAAGCCGGACTAATAATTACGCTGTTATCAACTGCCGCATGTTCATAGTCATTGCCCTTTGGGACAAAGGACTCTATATCCTGCGACCAATAAACGATTGCACGGACGCGATAATCCTCTCTTAACGGCTCTGTAAATGTAAATTTTTCAGAAGTAAATGCGCCTGTTGCAGATTTAACGCTTAAAAGCGGTATCATATATTCGCCCTCAAGGTCAAAAACTTCGTCTTTTGGATATTGATACAGGCAATAATGAATTGTTATTTTGTCATTATTAAATAATCTTTCATCGCCCGTAAGCGTAAGATGAAGCGAGGTTGCGCCTGCTTCAAGAGTTGTTTCGTCTATATTTATATGAGGATAATTATATACGGGCGCTCCGTTGCCGTTTTCGTCAAGCACTTCATACGCTTGCGAAACTACCGCCCTGTAATTATCATCACCTATCGGAACATTAAGACACGCGATTATTTTATATCCCGCTTTTAACGGAAGCTGAGTGTCTGAAAAATTACACTCTACGCTCTGTCCGTTGCTGACAAAACCCGCGTACAACCGCTTATTTGCGATACTGTCCGAGTCAAAAGCAGTATTGCCCGGATAAGCAAATACTGTTAAATATACTTGCGTAAGGCTTTCATCAAGTTTAACATTTACAACTGCCGATGTATCACTGACCGAAAAATTTGTTTTTCCGTTCATAACAATTTCAGCCGAACAGTTATCGAGAATATTACCGCCTGTTCCGCTGCCCTCTGTTACGGTTACAGTTTCCGAAACATATTCGGTCAGCGGTGTGGTTGATGTGTCGCGTAGTACCGCAATAACTTTATTTCCCGCTGTCGGGGGAGTATCAAGACTAACCGTATTGTTTCCTGCGGTTATAGCCGCAAAACCAACTGTCGCAAGAGATGTGTAGTTAAAGAAATTTGAGGAATTGTATTCCTCATTTGACGGTATTTCTAAAATTCTCATAAAACCTGTGGTGATTGATTTTTGAACATTTACATCAATACTTGTGTCGGTAGATGTTATTGTTTCAGATTTTATTGAAACAAATTTACTATTGTCCGGCTCGGTAACGGTTATAGGCTCTGATGTGTATTCAACCATTGAGCCGCTTGTTGTATCACGAAGTACGGCTATAACTTGATTTCCAACCGTAGGCGCTGCGGTAAGAGATATTGTATTATCTCCGGCTTTTACTGCTGAATAGCCCACAATGTCCGTAAGTGCGGTATAAGTAAAGAAATTTGAAGAATTATATGTTTCGCCCGACGGTACTTCTATTACTTTCATAAAACCGCCCTTAATTGCACTTTGTACCTCAACAACAATATTTGTGTCTGCTGATGTAATAGTTTTTGATTTTATCACTACTGCGTTATCTGCTGCGTATACACACGGAATTATTAGTTGCAGCACCATAATTAAAGATATAATAATTCCGCTTGTTCGTTTTAACTTTTTCATAAATATAATCCTTTCTGTTTGTAAATATTTATTATTGCGCTATATAGAAATGTGGGTGCAATAATAGGGCGGCTTTTAGCAGCTGCCCGCATATATTCAATAAATCATATTGCTGCTGCGGTTTTACCTAAATTATTGCAGTTTGCTGTCGCTTCGTCATCGGGAGCGTCATTTGCGATAACGCTGTCGCAAATAAGTTTTGCGTTTGCCGCTGTTACGCGTTCTTCCCAAGAGTGCATCCACTCGCCGTCGCCCCAACCGTATGAGCCGAAAAGCGCAACATTTTTTCCTGTGAGCTGTGCTTCAAGTTCGGTAAAGAATGGCTCAAATTCGCCTTCCTCCAAAACCTCCGCGCCCATAGCGGGGCAGCCCAATATCAGAGTATCGTATTTAGCCGCTTCATCAGCGGTAATTTCTGAAACATTGAAAAGCTGTGTTTCACCATTGACCTCTTTTGCTCCGTCGAGTATAGCCGCCGCCATAGCTTCAGTGTTGCCTGTACCGCTCCAATAAATAATTGCTGTTTTACTCATTATGTAAAAACCTCCTTGAAAATTTATTTAACAACTTATCAAATGATAATATTGTTTTCGTGTTTAATATGGCAAAATCAGTTTGCCGCTAAAAAATGCTTTTGTAAAACGTCATTTAGCGCACACGCGCTTGAAGATGTGCAATGTACCATATATGCGCCCGTTTTTTTTTGCTTGAATTGACGCAATATTCAGCATTTTATGTGCAACCGTGCTTGTAAAAACTACAATGACATCGGGACTGCCTATTTTATTTTGAAAATTTGCGGGACACTGTGTAAACACCTTGCACTGACAGCCGTGATTTTTACATATTTTCTTGTAACGGCAGTGCATTCTGTCGTGTCCTCCAATAATTGCGACACTCATTTTATTACTTCAATCTCCTCTTTTTATGCTGTGCAGAATAATTCTTCAAGCGTTTTGCCCTCATTCAAGCGTTTTACTACTGCTTTACGGCAAGCCGTATATCTGCAAAACATTTTTTGCATTATCCGCGTCAGCATATACTTTCCATTCTCCCGTTAATAAGCATTGTTCATCTCGATTGTTAATAAATCCGTATATATCGTGTATCGGATAACCTAAAAACGCGCCTATTTCGTGCGGAAATTTCTCTGTTTCACAACACCTCAACGCTATTCGTCCTCTTAACAGTTTAAGATATTTCTGTAAGGAAAATTGTTTTGGATAATCGTATCTTTTAAGTAGATTTTTTATTTGCAGATTATTCAGATATTCGCAAAGTCTTTTACGCCGATAAAGCATTATCAAAATCCGTTCCTTACATTCACATAGAATTTCTATGTAAATATCTTTTCTGTTCAAAATATTATTAAGTTTTTCAATCTCAGATAATATGCACGGATTTTTTTGATTTACTGTATGCCGCAATATTAGCGGGTTTTATTCCTGCCAATGCCGGAGCGCAGTAATACGCCAAAAAATATTCAATACCCATATAACCCTCCGTCAAATTTGGTTAGCCATAGCTAACTGATAGATAAAAATATATGGTTAGACAAGACTAACCATATATAGCATACCACAACAGTATATATTTGTCAAGATTAAATTTTTATTTTACTGCATAAAAAAATAAACGTGAAACGCCGCCATAAATTTATGGTAGAGTTTCCCTTTTTTATTTGGTCGTTAAAGTGATATACTTAATAACAATTCGGTCTGCGGAATACTGTAAAACCTACACTTGAAGCTGTTGATACCACAACATTATTTGCTCCACTTGAACAGTGAATAACAAGAATATTACCGCCTGTATCCTTACCGACAACAATTCCAACGTGGCTATAACTCGGTAGGAAACATAAATCGCCCGCTTGAACGGTTGACGCTGTTACTTGTACGTTTGCGTCACGCTGTCCGTATGTTCCGTGTCCTACGGCATATCCCATACTACTGTTGTTAAATGCCCACGTTACAAAACCGCTGCAATCAAGACCGTATGCGCGTATCGTTCCCGATGATGGACTTCCTGCCGCCGTTACTCTCCGCATAGTCCCCCACGCGCTATCCCAACCGATTGCGCTTGACTTACCGCCCCAAAAATAATTAACCTTACCAACAAAGCGAGCCTGCATTTTTTACAACGTCCTTTCGCTTCTGCGGTAAACTGTTCGGTAAACCATTTATGATAGACTGCACATCTGCGTTTGTAATTGCAAGGCTATGACTTGCGCCGGACAGCGTAAGAGCATTTTCGAGCAGGGTTTCCACAGTTTCACACTGCCGCGCTGTCAAGCTGTATAAATCCATCAATTCATCTTTTGTTTTGCCTATGCTTGTAATTGTCAATACTGTTTCGGTTGTTGCAGTTTCGCCCTCGCCAACGGTAGTTTCTACAACAGAATAATTAACTGTATTTGCGGCTCGGAAAACGTCTTTTAACTTCTCGGCTTTTACATCGTCAAACACCACAACATCCTCTGCGGTATTGTCCTCCGTGCCCGCGAGTTTCGCCGCGAATACAAGTATTTTCTAATTGTTTGCTTACTCACATTATTAGCTATCGCACTTTCATTTATCTTATCTTTACGCATTTTATCATCTGATACAAAAGGCAATATCCCCACTATTAAAGCAAAATGCTCATTAATATATTTTTGACTTTTCAAATCCAACAGTTCTATATTTTTCAATTCCATTCCGCTTATTTGGGATAGTTCTTCTTTGCCGCATTGCTCGTATTCGCTGAATAAATGCTTTTCGACCCATTTTGGCGTTATACATTTAATACAGTCAATTACCAGTACATAATCCCCTTCTATCGCTAATATTCTGTAAATCAAATTCCCTTTGCGTATAAGCTCATTCTTCTTCATTTACAACTAACCCTCAATCTTTAACTCCGCTTTTTGTCCAGTAATCTTTCGATGTTTCCAATAATCTTACAGTCATTGGTTTAGTTAAAAATTTGCGGTATACACATTCTCTTACCATTACAGCGCCATTAATTTTTGTACACAAAAAATCTGTAGTATATTCTCCAAGCTCTAATCCAACAAGCGGCACATTACATACAAATTCCTTTATTCTGTCATCATCTTGAAGAATATTTGCATATGCCGACTGAATTGCGTTATATGTTTTGCAAACATCTTCGCATTTGCTTAATGATTTCTTTTCGCATCTACCTTTAAAATTCTTCTTTTTCATAACAACCTCCTGACAAAATGTTCCCAAAAAAACAAATTTAACCCCCAAAAATGTTCCCAAAAACAAACTCAAATCCCCAAAAACGCTCCCCAAAATTTTTATTTTTTATTTCACTCTCCATCACTCCTTGATTTTACGACATTTTTTTACCTCATACTTTTTCCCAAAAACCCGATTATGAAAATATACTATGTTATAAGGCAACCTCAATTATCCAAAAGGTAATGTAAGTTATTCCTATATTTTTAAAGTTTGTATATCAATAAAATTCCGATTTTATTATCAAAGGCTTGTATCTATGCGTTTTTTGGGCAAAAGAAAACCTTGAAGAAATAATCTCCAAGGTTTGTATTTGATATTTAGTTTTGCCCTTTTAGGATATTCGGCTTTGCCTTGAAATTTTTCTTGTTACAGGGCAAACCCATTTTGTAAAAAAATCTTGCCCCTACTTTGAGGGTTTGCAAAATTTTTAATTACAATAAAACTATGATTTTATTGTCAAAAATCCCGTGTTTATGAGGTTTATCAGCTATGCTATAAAAAAATCAGACCTTCAAAGTTTACGCTTCTAAGGTCTATTTGGGGTATTAAATTTTTGAAAAATCGTCTTGCTCAGTGACATTTCTATTTATTCCCACTCGTTGCCCATAAACTAATCTTAAACAGATTTGTATGGGTATTTTAGCAAATGGTATCTGCATTATTTGTATTATCGGTAAAGCATACGCTATCCGATTTTTTGTTGCCATTTCGTTGCCACAAACATTCTATTTTTATCGCAACAAATCGAACATTACTTTCTGAAAAAAGAATAGTTCGCTATGGCTTTGAAACGAATATAGTATAACACAAAGTATTGCTTTTTACAAGTGATGTGTGCTTAATTTTGATTCTAATAGTATAGATTACTTTTAATTTCTACTATTAAATAACTATCGTTATGCTGCTATTACAACAAATTATATTACACGCCCACTTGGGAAATCCAGTCTCTAATATTTATTCCTATTCGTTCAATATCTCTTGGGCTAAGTTCTCCACTATGCATTATAACATTTCTTGAACGTTCAATAGTAGAAATTATATTTCTAGCCCACTCTATTGAAACAATATGATCTGAAAATAATTCAAGATTATTATTCATTATAGAAGCCAAATCTCCAAACTCAGTGTAATTTATTAAAGAGTCTCCTCTTTGAGCATGCCAACGTATCTTATCTTCTTCTGCCTTTCTCGATTCTGCTTTATTGCGAATACGCTCTGAAACACAATCTTCCCACCAATTCTCACCTTTATTTTCTATGAGAATTTTTACCACAAATTCACGAACTGTATTCTCAAATGCCGCAATTGCCGTATAAACTGTTGCCATAAGTTTTGCTTCATTAACGTATTCATCATCTAACAAATCCAAAGATAAGCTTTTAATATAATCTTGAGCAATGATATCTGAAGAATGATGTCGACTTAATGCCTCCGTTGATGATAATGATACCTTTGCTAATTCTCCCCGCATAATAAATGAATATATTTTATCCATATTCCCACCTTACATCAGATGCTTTTTAATGCTTTGAAATATTGCATCATAGACAGCCATATTCGTAGTTTCAGGCAAGTGAATTTGTATATTGTAATGTAAACCAAGTTGATTGGATATTGGTTTCGATTCAACACTTTTCGGAGAATTTTGTACCACATAATCAGGTTTCTCAGAAATGTCATTATTCTTTGAAGCAGAAGTGCTGTTCACTTGTGAATTTATGGGGATTTCTGACCAATCAGCATAATCACATAACGTTTTAAAAGTTCGAGCCATACTATCTATTACTTTATCACCTTTTGAACCTTGAGTTAGGGTTTTTAGCTTATTTTTAACTTCTTCTTGGCTCATATTTTGAGCATCTCTTTTTAAATTAAACAAATCCTCGTATGCTTCTTGTATTCCAGTAGCAATAACCTTTTTCGACTGCGTTTGGTCCAAAAAATCGTAATATCTTTGTGTAGGTTCACCAGTGTCATTCAGCAATCCTAGTGATTTTAATACGCCTAAAATCAATCTGTCATTGCTACTTTTATATCCTAAGTCTTCTAAAAATTTGTTTGTAAAGCGCTCCGGTGCTCTTGCCCCTAAAATCGAGTTCATTATACCTTCAAAATTTTTAACGCTAGTTAAGTATGATGTTGTTAATGCCATATTTTTTCATCCTTTCATTTTTTTAACACAAACAAATACTCGTGTGCTATAAGCAAAAAATTATATTTCACACTATTCGTTTTCCAATAACCAGTAGCCTTACAATTATGCTGTTCTTTGATAATAAGCTCTTTCAGATTAAAGCCTGCATCCTGAAATATTTTCATTACATCAAAGGACATTGGAATCATACAGCCTTTTTGACGGGTATCGCCCATAAGAACGGCACAAAACTTATCTTTTTTCAGAACTCGGTAGCTTTCATCGGCTACCTTTTTCATTTCTTTAAGGAAGTCTTTCACTTTCAAATGCGATAAATCTTCCTCAATATCTTCGCTATACTTGATAATATCGGCATACGGTGGGTGAGTACAAATAAGGTCAATGCTGCCGTCAGGAATAAAATCAAGATTGCGAGCGTCCCCTTTATGAAGATACACCTTGCCGTTAGCACCTTCGTGTTCAAAATCCACCTTTTCTCTGCAACGATTAAGCGCAACATCATTGACATCAACACCGATAATATTACGGTTAAGCAGTTTCGCTTCTACAAGTGTAGTTCCACCACCTGCGAATTGGTCAAGAACCAAATCATTTTCTTTTGAATAACGGAGAATTATATTTCTTGGTATATATGGAGACCAATTTCCACGCCATTTTGCATCGTGAGTTGCCCAATCTCCACGCTTGGGAAAAGACCAATGTGTAGTCATCTCAAGCTCAAAATCTTCAGGTTCCCATTTCGTTATTTTCTTTTTATTCATTACTATTCCTCAATGTATATTTTGACTATTTTATTATCTGCATCGTATTTCCACTTGCTTTGTTTAGGCGTTATAACGCCCTCATCAGAAATCATATTATAATCTCTCAAAAATGCAGTTACACCGCCAAAATAATTTCTTCCTTTATTTATGTTAAAAAAGTATTTGTCCTTATCATTAACAATTACGCTAACACTTTTCAAAGCAATATCAAACTGTTTCATCACAGAAGAAGGTACAGAAACAATTCTTACTCGTATATCATTAGCTGTAATTGTTTTTTCTATATAATCATCAACAACATTATTTTTTACACTTATTTGTGTTGGCGTGTCAGATTTGCGTTTCTTAACAAAAAGATCCATTTGATTACTGCTAAAAATAGGCTTGAAAATAAAACCAATTTGATTATCAATGCAGCTTGTAATCAAGGACTCTCCGTTTATTAAGACCACTGGTTTAGAGGGATCATTTGAAGATTCTTTTACGGCATCTCCTGTGAAATCTGATGTTGTAATAAGCATGCCTTTATAGCCAAAAGGTATTGTTCCTTTTAATTCCCTTACTGATTTTACAGTAATTTTATTTTTTAAGGCATATCTTTTCGCTTGTATATAATAGTGCGTAATATCAATTTCACTGAAATCACCAACACCTTTGCGAATAGCAGTTAAATCGATTCCACCGTCTCTTGAACGCTGTGTGACTTCTACTTCATCAAGACCCATTTTAAGAAGATATTCTTTCAAAAAATCTTCAAACGCATATCCGGTTTCAAAATATTCATAAAAACTTTTCTGTAAGCTTTTTATTTCCTCGTTGGAAATATTTGAACTAATTTGCATATATATCCTCATTTCATAATGGTGTCTATAATTCCATCTTCCATATCTTTAATGTTATAAATGTGTTCCATAACGTCAAAAGTTTCTTCGAGATTATGGCGTGCACTTGTCCAACCTTTACCGTCTGTAAACCAAACAAAAGTAAACCCATCGATTGTATCCGCTTCGTTTGCAAGCGTTTTATAGCTTCTAGCAGTTTCATTTAATTTGCTTCCACCACTGCCATAAAAGTTAGTTTCTATTCCATAAATCATAGATGATGTTTTAATTACATAATCGAATCTCTTTTCCATTTTTCCTTGATTGGAAATAGCAGATAAATCAATGTCCCATTTTTCAGTAATTTCGTGTATATACATTTCTTTAAAATAAGAAACATTTTTAACAAAGCCAGCTTTTTTTATAAACGATTCCACTAAATCTTCCATAAGATGACCGCCACGATTTTTTCTCCCGTTGGAGTTAAGACCCGTTTCAACACCAGTTGCATAGTCAACCAAGTTATTCACGATATGGTTTTCCAACAAATCAAACAATCCGGTTTCACACATAAAATACTTGTATCTCTCATAATGAGCGTGACTGTTCGGCGGATATTTACCAAAATCGAATTCATATAAATGACCGCCGTTTTCATCCTGACAATATATTTCATTTGCTCGAACCGCTAAAAGCAGAGGGATACACTTCAATACTTCAGGATATTTTCTCATTAAACTTTCAAAATCAGCTTCGATATTTTTAGAGCCGATAAGTGAATTCAAGATATTTAGTTCAACCTTGATATTGTCTACATTTCTATGAACCTTTTCAAAATCTATGTAATAACCGTAATCTGCGATACTATCACGAAAGCCTGATAGCCATTCGTTGAAATTTCTTTCCATTTCTATCACTCCTTAAAAATTGCTAATAAGCAACTCTTTGATTTTTCCTCTTGCTTCGCTATTGCAGTTAATCATACGTGTTGCTTCTACTCGTTTGATTTTATGAGCCGAATAAATGTTGTCAAAGAAATCATCTTCGGTGTTTGAATTCTTTGGATCGGAATTACTAATTACTACCTTTGCTCCTTTTCTATGCATATCATCGACAAACCTTGCAAGTTCAATCTGTTCTTCATCATTAAACAAATTCTTCGTATATGCAGTAAAACTTGCTGTGTCAGTTATTGGTCTATATGGGGGATCAAAATAAACAAATGTATTCTCGTCAATAAAGTCAGCCGACTTTCTGTAATCTCCGCATACAATAGTAATTCTTTGCAATTTTTCTGATACTGCTCTAAGATTGTTTTCATCGCAAATCATCGGATTTTTGTATGCTCCCATAGGAACATTAAACAATCCTTTTTTGTTTACACGGAACAGTCCATTAAAGCAAGTTTTATTTAAGAATATCATCAATGCCGCTTTTTCAATGTTGATGTTCTCATTTCCATTGACCTTTAAATCATTAAAACGCTCACGCTTTTCCATATAGTATGCTTTGCGATTGTCTGTATCTAACGGAATAAAGTCGTTCTGCATTTCAGAAAGCATTTTAATCAAAGCATCTACATCATCACGAATAATGCGATAGGTGTTGATGAGTTCAGCATTGATGTCACCGATATAAACTTCTTCTAAATTGTATTTGCTGAGTATGTCAAACAAAACTGCGCCACCACCAACAAATGGCTCAGCATATTTTGTAATATTACTATCAGCAAATGGATAATAACATTCAATTTCTTTAAGAAGCTGACTTTTGCCGCCTGCCCACTTCAAGAAAGGTTTAACCGTTTTTCCTTCGTTTTTATTGTATCTTGTACTTCTTGCATCTATCGGTTTTTCTGCCGAAGTAGGTATAATCCACATATTACCCACCATAGTTGCCTCGGCAATTCTTTGCTCAGAACAAAGAACGGCTACTCGCCTTTGAGAAATACCCCATTTATCAGCAGCTTCTCTTGTAGACATAAATTCCATAACAACCTCCTGAATACACTTCGTTCGTACTTGTATAATATTATATTCCAAAACTCGAATAATAGCAATACCATTTTCAAAAATGATTGTAAACTTTTTATTTCTTTGCCAAAGCGGTATTGGCGGCAGAGATTTCTCCCTGCCGCCGTTACGATTACACTGTGTAAATCATTTCTGCATTTACAATTTCTTTTGCACGATTACGGATATTGTTCATCTTCTGAACCCATAACATTTGATTGGATGCTTTGAGTTCTTCAGTTACATTTTCTTTTTCGGCAAGTTCTTTTACTAACCGAAGAAAAAGATTATTTGCCTGCTCGTCAACATTGGCAAGATAACTGTTCAACTTGCAATAGGTCAGCAGATTGGCGTAAAAGACTCGCTTATGCTGCTTAATATACCGCAGGTGGCGCTGCCCCCAAATGCCGATAGGCTTGTTTTCTCCTTCGGGAAGTGATAGGCAGGGGATAAAATAATCGCCTTGCTTTTCGTACCAAAGACCGTTCTTTTCATCGTAAATTCTGTTTTCAATTGTGTGTTCCTACCTTTCGTTTTTATCATTTCTAATGCGTGAACCACGCTGTTTAGACTGCTTTTCTGACCTTGCTCTTTCAAGTAAATCTTCAATTTGTTTGTTACCGAACACCTTGCGGAGCAGTTTGTAATCCCTATTTTCAGCACGCAAATTTTCATTCTCATGTGTTAATTTATCATTGATTTTTGTTAACTTTTCGTTTTCACGATACAGATTTCCGTTCGTAACATTCAAGCGGTGGTAACTGTCTAATGCTTGATAATAGCGGTAGAAAACTTCACTGATTACTTCCTTGAATTTCTTTATCAGAGGTTCTACAAACTTCATTTTATATGACTTTGCTGACATTAGAGCAGGAGGTTCAGGCAACTGATATTCAGCGTCGGTATCAAGCCTTTGTTCCAGTTCTTCAATGACTTGCGTGCCGTTATCATAGTTCTGAATACGATTGCTGTACGATTCGTACTCATCCTTTTTCTCGTCAAGTTTATCGTCGAGCAGCTCCACTTCTTTCTCTCGTTCTTGTTTCTTGTAATCAAGAACGGAGAGATGTTTTTCGTGTGTACCTTTGTGTTCCCACTCAATTCCGTAACGTTCCATCACGGCTGCAAGCTGTTCTTTTTCGGATTGTACCCATTGGCTCCATTCGGTATCTCCACGAGTTCCGCCTTTGAAACCCTGTGTGCCAAGCGCCTGTTTCAGGCTAACTCTTGTATCCAGTCCACGCTTACTGCCGGTTGTGAACGGAACAAAATCAATATGCAAATGTGGCGTTGCCTCGTCTGCGTGCAAGTGAGCGGAGAACACTTTTAGATTAGGATTACGCTCTTGAAATCCACGGAAATACTCATCTAAAATCTGTCGAGCAAGCTCTCCGTTTTCACTTTTGGCACTCATATTTTCCTTATCACCTATCTGCAAAATGAGTTCGTGGAACAGCTTTTCCTGCTTTGAATTGCGGATTTTTTCATAATAATTTGCAATTTTTCTGTCGGCTCTCGTCTGCTTTTCGTTGTATCTTTTTAGTGCGTCATCAAACAATTCGTGATAGATTTTCTTTATCGGCTCGTTACAGTAATCAATGTTCAAATGCGTTCTGCTACCGTCAACATTTTCCGCCTTGAACTTGCGGCTGTTATGATTGACCGAGCCTTTACCCACCATTGCGCTTATCGTTCTTTGCATTTATATACCTCCAATCTCATAAACTTGCTTGTCCTCGGTTCTGTTACTCTTGTCAAGAGTAACGCAAAAGCACTTTTGACAGGCAAGCCCATCAAAAATGCGACCTGCAAGCAGGTTTTGCGCTCCCTGAGAGGCAGGAGAGGCTTTTTGAAAAAAGCCACCTGCACCCTGCAAAAACTTTCGCTGTGTCGGTCTGTGTCGATAGTGACGGTGATTTTGCCACCGCCTAAAACAGCGACACAACCGTCACACATCGTCACGCCTGCTCAAGATAGAGCCTAACTTTTCGCCCGTCGTGACAGCGTTTGTTCTCGTAGCGGATACCATACTCGTTATACAAACGCCCTGCGTTGATATTCAGCTTCATAGTTAAAGCATTCGGTTTCAAGTCAACCGCAAGCCATTCCGCTAACGCTGTCGGTGTTCCCTCCCAAGATGAATTATCGGCTGTGATTTTCTCAGCGATAAATTCAAGCAGGGGCTCGGGCGGTTCTTTCCAAAGCTCCGTTTCCATCTGCTCCAAATTCCAAGCGAGTATGTTTTCGTTTCGCTTGAGATGAAGTCTTTGGGCTTGCTGGTCTCTGCCCGAAACTTCGAGCGTGGCGGTGTTGCCTGTTCGCTTTTCTTTTTGAAGAAGAAAAGCTCCGTCAGCCGCACCGAGCAAGCCGTTTGTTCCCGAAATCATATCAAAGGTATCATCTGCCTTTTGCTTTCGGGTATGATGAACGAGAAGAAGCGTAATGCCATAGCTGTCTGCAAATTTTTTAAGCCTTGTGATAATCTCATAATCGTTTGCATAGCTGTAATTATCGCCGCCGACCTCACGCACTTTTTTGAAGTGTGTCTATAATAATCAGCTTCGTGTCGGTGTGTTCCTGCATAAATCGTGTGAGCTGTTCATCAAGTCCGTTGCCTAACTGACCTGCCGAAACAGAAAAGAACAGATTTTCTGCTCCGTCTGTTCCGAACATTCGGTACAGTCTTTCCTGCAATCTGCGGTAATCATCTTCAAGAGCAAGATACAGCACCGTTCCTTTTCGGACGGTGTAATTCCACAGTGGTGTGCCTGTGCTGATATGATAAGCGAGCTGTGCCATCATAAAACTCTTGCCGAGCTTTGGTGCGCCTACAAAAAGATAAGTACTGGGATAGAGCAAGCCGTCGATTAACGGCGGTCTGCTCTGAAACACTGTGTCGTATAACTCTGTCATCGACATTGTTTTGAGGTATGAGGGGTCTAACATTTTTCTTAGCTCCCTCTGCATTTCTTCAAAACTATTGATATTTTCAGCATTTTCGGTTATACTATTGTCAGTACATTTTTGAAACGACTGCTCCGTATCTGCGCCAACAGATACACAAGGGGTGGTCATTTCTTTTTTATTTTCCATCGTCATCTTCTCCTTTCAAACCTCCAAGCGTTGCGGCAATTAGTTGAGTAGTGTAAAGCAGTTCATCGGGAACACTTTCTCCATTGCCTATACGCTGAAGCTCGATTAAAATATCTACCATTTGAGTTTTGAGAGCCTTATACACTCTCGGATTTGGCTGAACCACTACCTCACGCCCCATACACTTGCGGTAACAGTACTCCTGCTTCGGCAGTCCCGAAAGAGCAACTGCACGATTTAATTCTGCTTGTTCTTCGGGCGATACTCGAAACCCAACTGTGATACTTCTGAAACGGTTGCGCCTGTCTACATTTTTTGCTGACATATTAAATTGCTTCCTTTCTGAAATTATTAAGTTTATCCGCCATATCGTCCTGCGTGGACGGAAACAGATGAGCGTAGTTATAGGTAATGTCAATGCTCTCGTGACCTACACGGTCTGCAATTGCCGTTGCCGAAAAACCTAAGTCAATAAGGTGGCTGACGTGGCTGTGTCGAATATCGTGTATTCTGATACGCTTTACGCCCACTTCCTTTGAACCTCGATTCATTTCGTTGTGAAGATAACTTTTTGTTATGATAAACATTCTGTCATTTTCACCTACATCATAGAGCATTTTCAAATAATCCTGCATTTCTTCAGCAAGAAACTTAGGGATAGTAATTGTCCTATTGCCCTTTTCTGTTTTCGGCGTGGTAATTAAATCTCTGCCGTTTAAGCGCTGATATGATTTATTAATGGTTACTGTCCTTTTTTCAAAATCAAAATCAGCAGGCGTAAGCGCCAACAACTCTCCCTCACGAATACCTGTCCAATAGAGCATTTCAAAAGCGTAATAGGAAATGGGCTTGTCCATCATTGCTTCGGCAAATTTGAGATATTCCTCTTTTGTCCAAAACAGCATTTCACGGTTTTTCTTTTTACCCATGCTGCCTGCCTTTTTACACGGATTTTCACGCAGATTGTAATACTTAGCAGCGTGGTTAAAAATGGCGCTGAGCTGATTATGAATTGTTTTAAGGTAAACGGGAGAGTATGGCTTGCCGTTTTCGTCCTTATAATTGATAAGCTCGTTTTGCCAAGTGATAATCTGCTGGGCAGTAATATTACACATTTTCAGCTTGCCGAAATATGGGATTAGCTTTGTGCGAATAATATACTCTTTCGTTTCCCAAGTGTTTTCCTTGATACGAGCCTGCATATCTTCCTTATAATGCTCTACAAAGCTCTTAAAGGTCCTTTCGAGGTCAGCGCTTATTTTATTAAGCTGTTCTCGTTCCCACGCCTGTGCCTCTCGCTTTGTCCTGAATCCACGCTTTTGGGATTGTTTTCGTTCACCGGTCCAATCGGTATAACGGTAAATTACTCGCCAAGTATTTGTTTTTTCTTCTTTATAAACAGCCATTTATATCACATCCTTTCTTTTTCGGCTGTACCGTAACAAACTCTTTCTAAAAAATATTGTTTGTTTACTCGTCCTGAAATTGTGATAAATCCCTGTGCTTTCAGCTCGTCATTAAGCTTTTGGACTATTTTATATGCGTATGACTTGGAAACACCCAACTCGTCCGCTACATCCTGCACTTTCATAAAAGTTGTGCTCATTTCAATCCCTCCTTTCGATTTGATTTTTTGAAATATTTTGTTTATTTAGTGTCGGAGAACTTTCTGACCGCATTCCGATTTGCCCGAGCGGGTACACCATTACCGTGATGCACGACGGTTATTCAGTTGTTTGCAAACAAGCTTAACGCTATTTGCTTAATGATTATACTAAACATATTCCGTTATGTCAAGTGGTTTTCATAAAAATACTAAACTTTTTTGCTTTATGTATCTTGACATATATTAAACATATATGATATACTGATTGCACATTACATAAGTAAGGAGTGCAATTTTATGGCAATCGGCGAAAGAATACGCTTTTTTAGAAATTTAAGAGGTATGACTCAAAAATATCTCGGTATGCAGGTCGGCTTTCCTGAAAAGACTGCCGATATTCGTATGGCACAGTATGAATCCGGTTCAAGAACGCCAAAAGCGGATTTAACAAACAATCTCGCAGAAGTGTTCGGCATATCTACTCAAGCGCTTACTGTTCCTGACATTGACAGTTATGACGGTCTTATGCACACATTGTTTACGCTCGAAGACCTCTATGGTATGAGAGCAGAGAGCGTAAACGGCGAAATACATTTATGCTTTGATGAAAACAAGCCGACAGCAAGCAAGTCTGTATTTGCAATGCTCGCTGCTTGGGCAGAGCAAGCCGAAAAATACAGAAACGGTGAAATCACAAAAGAACAGTATGATGAATGGCGTTATACATATCCCAAACTCGATACAACACAGACTTGGGCGAAAGTACCGTCGAAGGAGTTCAGCAATGCAATGGTGGATGCATTTAAAGACAAATTGAAAAACATTTGATTTATATATAAACGAAAGAAAAGGAGGTGATTTTATGTTTAGAATTAAACACGGTGATGCAATAACATTGGAGAGTCAAGTACGCAGACTGTTCAAATGCGATAGAGCCGGAGTCTCTGGATTGGCGAATGCAGATAACTTTGAATCTCGTCCTATGGATGCCGCAATAATGGTCGTATCTTATATCCACGCTAAAGGTCTTCAAAGTTCAGAAACACAGTATGATGAATTCTTGTGTAAGTACGATACAATATTTAACTATCCAGATGAAAACGACGCTAATAATGAAGTGCAAAACTATATTGATGAACTCGAGGCAATTATAGAGCAGTATCTATAACAACAAAAAGAGCTATCAGACTGAACCGACCCCCAAAAGTTAGACCAAAAATCTAACTATTGGGAGGTCGGTTTTTTCATGGCAAAATATAGTTTTGAATTTAAAATGGAGGTTGTGCAGGCATAT